>Ga0181535_10000663_pt1 | contig 49883 bp, 47 predicted proteins | sample PEATcosm2014_Bin_44_FD_119774 | JGI IMG/M metagenome (GOLD analysis project Ga0181535, IMG submission 119774) | Peatland microbial communities from MTU Mesocosm Facility, Houghton, MI, USA - PEATcosm2014_Bin17_30_metaG | ecosystem: Environmental > Terrestrial > Soil > Wetlands > Peat | place... | reverse complement strand
TTCGCCAATAAGGAGGTTTGCCGTGATGAATCGGGCCACCATTCGGATCGCCGTGTGACTTGTGATCGTGCTTCAATTCATTCATAAAATATTATGGCTCCGCCAACCACCGTCGCGCCTCGTCAGAATGATTGTGATCGAAGTAGTGAATGGTCGCTTTCATGAATGGCTTGCAAAACCACGTCATAACCATCTGCCAATTCATATCTCCAACCATCGCGCAACGTTCAATATCGGCAAGATGTTTGACGTCGAACTTGATTTCCTCCCAGATGGCCGCGGCTTCCCAACCGTGGAAACCGGTCATGTCAAACAGCACGCGCAGCTTTCCGTGCTGCTGGACGAATTGTTCAAACTTCGGCACGAACCGTTCGTAATCCGCCTGGGATAAAATCCCGCTGACGTGGACGGTCAAAAAATGCCCGTCGGCCAGTTCATTTATGTGAATCGGCATTTTTCAGACCTATGATTCGATTCAGTTCGGGAACCGCTTTATGGTCATCGGCCGAAATTTTAGCCGAGGATTTTCCGGCAGTCGTCGCGCCCCACTTCCAGTTGCGAATCTCCGGCAGGTCCTGGCCGTGCTTGTCAACGTAGTGCTTGTGTTCAATCAGCTTGTCCTTCATCTGCTGTTTCAGATAGTCGCCCTTCGAACCTAAATTCGGCACGCGATCCACGACATCTTTCACCAAGTGAAAACGGTCAATTTCATTCTGAACGCGCATGTCGAACGGCGTCGTGATGGTGCCTTCTTCCTTGTAACCACGGACGTGGAGATTCCGATTCGTCCGGCGGTAAGTCAGTTTGTGAACCAGCCACGGATAACCATGGAAGTTGAAAATGATGTGCTTGTCCTTGGTGAAGAGTGAATCGTAATCCGTTTCGCTCAATCCGTGGGGATGTTCGCTCGCCGGCTGGAGCTTCATCAGGTCAACCACGTTGATCACGCGAACCTTCAGATCCGGCAGATGTTCGCGCAGGATGGAAACGGCGGCCATGGTCTCCAACGTGGGCGTGTCGCCGCAGCAGGCCATCACGACATCTGGTTCAGAGCCTTGGTCGTTGCTGGCCCATTGCCAGATCCCGATGCCCTGCGTGCAATGCACCACGGCGGCATCCATGGTCAGCCATTGCGGGAGCGGATGTTTGCCGGCGACCACGACATTGACGTAATGCCGGCTGCGCAGGCAATGATCGAAAATGGACAACAGGCAGTTCGCGTCGGCGGGCAAATAGACGCGCACGATGTCAGCCTTCTTGTTGATGACGTGGTCGAGGAAGCCAGGGTCTTGGTGGGTGAACCCATTATGATCCTGCTGCCAGACGTGCGAGGCGAGCAGGTAATTTAATGATGCGATCTTTCGACGCCAAGGTAGCTCAGAAGTTACCTTCAACCATTTGGCGTGCTGGCTGAACATGGAATCCACAATGCGGATGAATGCTTCATAGCTGTTAAACAAACCATGCCGGCCGGTGAGCAGATAACCCTCCAGCCAGCCTTCGCACTGATGCTCGCTCAACATCGAATCCAGCACGCGCCCGGCAGGCGCGAGGAACTCATCATTTTTTACTTCGCGCGCATCCCACTGACGGTTGGTGACTTCAAATACCGCTCCGAGCAGATTTGAAAGCGTCTCGTCGGGACCGAAGACGCGGAAGTTCTTTTCGTTCAGTTTCTCGACATCGCGCAGAAATTTGCCCAACACCATTGTGTCCTGACCTTCAATCGCACCTGGCGATGGCACCGTCACCGCATGGTCATGAAAATCCGGCATGACCAGGTCGCGTAATAAAAGTCCGCCATTGGCATGTGGATTGGAACCCATCCGCTTATTTCCCGTGGGTGCCAGCTCTTGCAGTTCCGGTTTAAGCCGGCCATTGGCATCAAATAATTCTTCGGCCTTGTAACTCTTCATCCAGCTTTCCAATTGCTTCACATGTTCCGGATGATTGGCATCGACGAGCAGCGGCACCTGGTGCGCGCGAAAGGTGCCTTCGACTTTCAGGCCATCCACTTCTTTTGGCCCGGTCCAGCCTTTCGGCGACTTGAGCACAATCATCGGCCAGCGGGGACGGGTCGTGTCGTTTTTGTTCCGCGCATTGGTTTGGATTCGCCGAATATCCTCAATGACTTTCTCCATCGTGGCAGCCATTAGTTCGTGCATTTTCTCAGGTTCGTCACCTTCCACAAAATACGGCGTCCAGCCGCAGCCACGGAAAAACTGTTCCAATTCATCCGGTTCGATGCGCGCCAGAATGGTTGGGTTGCTGATCTTGAACCCATTGAGGTGCAGAATCGGCAGCACAGCGCCGTCAGTAATCGGATCGAGAAATTTGTTGGACTGCCATGAAGTCGCCAATGGGCCAGTTTCAGCTTCACCGTCGCCGACGACGCACGCGACAATCAAATCAGGATTGTCAAATGCCGCGCCGAAAGCGTGCGAAAGTGAATAGCCCAGTTCGCCGCCTTCGTGAATCGAACCCGGCGTTGTCGGCGCCACATGGCTAGAGATGCCGCCGGGAAATGAGAACTGGGTGAACAATTTTTTTAACCCGGCTTCGTCTTGCGTTATGTTCGGATAAACTTCGCTCCAAGTGCCTTCGAGATAGACATTGCCCACCAGCGCAGGGCCACCGTGGCCGGGACCGGCGACGTAGAACATGTTCAAGTCATACTTTTTGATGACCCGGTTCAGATGCACATAAATAAAATTCTGTCCCGGCGTCGTGCCCCAATGTCCGACCACGAGCGGCTTCACGTCGGAGAGTTTCAGCGGACGTTTCAGCAGCGGATTGTCGTAAAGATAAATCTGGCCGACCGACAGATAATTGGCCGCGCGCCAGTAGGCATTGATTTTTTGGAGCAAGTCTGGTGTAAGAGTATTCATTTCAATCTAAACGCTTATATAGCCAGGCCTTTATAGCGAAACGCCAGGCTACATTATTTGTGGTTAGCGACTTGAGTTAATTGGCCGGATAGTTAGCTGTTTACTAACTCATCAACCCAATACCCTTTACGATTGTAATGCCCATAAAGGCTGTTCTCATAATCACGGTCAACGAGCGACTTGTCGGTGAATTCCGGTGAGCGTTTGATGGCTTGTCTGGTAAGATCGATCACGACCTTGCGTTCACTCCAACTCACGCGCTCAATCCAAAGTGGCGAAATGAGAACTTTTTTGCCGGCCCACCAGTTGCTTGTGTTGACGACGAGATAGCGAATCTCCCAAGTTTCGTCGTCAATGATAAAATCTTCCACATGGCCAATTTCGCCGTCTTCGGACTGGATGTTGTAGCCCGTCACTTCGTGACAGCTCCGCAGATGATGACCCCACGCTTTCTCCTTCTGGTTGAATTGTCCCCATTTTGTTCGGTCTCGCTCAAGGTAAGGATAATATCCCCAACTGTAGGGTCCATACCAATACGTCGGCCAGCCATAATAGCCGTAGTAATCGGACTCGAATTGCTGTGAAACCGGTTTGTCACTATCCAGCGAGGGACTATCCTCGATTTGTTTTTTGGTCAGATCAGCAACGATGTTTTCGTGATCGGAATTCACCGTCACGAGCGCATACGGAGAGAGCAATACCTTGCGACCCGTTAGCCAATTCCCGGTGTTGGCGACGAGATAGCGGACGGTCCAATGCCGGTCATCAAAATAAATATCTTTGACCTTGCCGATGGTTTCATCCTTTGTGTTCTGGATCGAATAACCGTTTAGAATTTTAACTTTGCATAACATATTTGTCCTTTTTGTTTTGATTGAAATTAATTGGTTTTCATAGGCACGATTGCCATTATTCAGATTGCACGTGTTGGTTTGGCTTTGCCATGGGGTAAAACCCTACCACCAGTCCAAGACTAGCTGTTCACCAGTTCATCGATCCAATATCCTTTGCGACTGTAATGGCCATGCAGTCCAATCTCATAATCCCGTGTGATCAAAGATGCCTCAGTGTATTCCGGTGACTCCTTGATTGTTTTGCGATCAAGGTTGACGAAGACTTTCGACTCGTTCCAGCTAACGCGTTCAATCCATTGAGGTGAAACCAACACCTTTTTACCTGGCCACAAAGTGCCGGTATCGACGATGAGATAGCGAATCGCCCACGTTTCGTCATCAATGACAAAATCCACAACATCCCCAATATCGCCGTCCAAGGCTTGAATTTTATAGCCGCTCACTGCGTGAGTGCTCCGGAGGTGGAGATCCCATGTTTTGTTTTCACCAGGGGAAATCTCCTTCCATTTCTCCCGGTCATGCACAATGTAAGAATTGGATCCCCAGCTATATGGACCGCCCCAATACATCGGCCAGCCATAATACCCATAGTAATTCTCCTCAAATTGGCGGGAGACGGGTTCGTGGCTGTTCAAGGACGGGCTGTTTTCAATCTGTTTTTTTGTCAAATTGATGGCGATTGATTGCTTTCCATCGGAAATGGCAACCAGTGCATACGGGGAGATCAGCACCTGCCTTCCAGTAAGCCAGTTTCCGGTGTTTGCGACCAGATAGCGAATGGTCCAATGCAGATCATCAAAATAAAACTCTTTAACCCTCCCGATTTCCCCGTCCAGGCTGTTTAATTTGTATCCCTTCAGGGTTTTGACTTTGCTTAACATAATGATTCTTTCGTTTTTTGTGATTTGTTGTTGTTGGTGTCGATCACATCTGAGCGCAAATCGCTTTCAAAGCGAGCGGCCCGGATTTCGTAAACACTGTTGCAACCGTGGAAACTTCCGAGTGAACTGTCATAAAATCTCACGGATGGAGAGGGAGGGAATGCTTCCCGCTTCGCAATCAATTCCAGTCAACCAGCAATTCATTATCGACTGCCCAAACGCCTGGGGCATTCCAGGCAATCCGTCCCGCTTCGTTTTTTTCATACAATGAATCAACCGTGCCCGTCAGGGTTGCTCGATGACCTGAAACCTGCACCCGAATATCACTGTCATAAAAAGCCCAATTACGTTTGAGCGCACTTTCGATGCCGGCTTTTTCAGCTGCCTCCTTTGATTCTGATTTGATCATGATGTTGTTGGTCACACCTTTTACACCCATCAGGCTTTCAATCGCGTCTTCTGCGGCTTCCCTTTGAAAATTCCAACCGACATTACCGGTTAAAGTAATCCATCCGCTTTCAACCTTTACCTTTACCTTGTCGCTGGGAACGTCCCAACGCGCCTTCAACGCCGTTAGCACTTCGGTGGCAATTTCAGCGTCGGTTTTGCTGTAGGTGCTGGGATACTTGACCTCAATCTTTTCTACGAGGGCAGTTACGCCGGCGACATTTTTTGCCGCATCCTCTGCCTGGGTTTTCTTGGCATAGCAGTCAACCACCCCGGTCAGTGACACAACCCCATCTTTGGCCGTAACCCCAATTTCAGCTGCGTTCAATAATGGCTGCCATTTGATCGCATCCTGAACGTCTTGTTGTAATTCCGTATTGCTTTTCATTTTTGCCTTTTGGTTAATTTTGACAATTCATTTGCCGTCATGGAGTGATTCTGGTCGCCTTGACCTGTCCTGCCTATGGGGTGTTACCCCACCCACGATGACGAGCCATGCCAGAACAGTTCCGATAATGAGTTTTATTTCGTTTGTTTTAATTTGCGATAGCGTCGGATGAGGTTGTTCGTAGAACTGTCGTGTTTGAATTTAGGTGCGGTTTTGCTTTCCAATTCGGGAATAATCCGCTGGGCGAGCACCTTACCCAACTCGACGCCCCATTGATCAAATGAATCAATGTTCCAAATCGAACCCTGCGTAAAAACGCATTGCTCATATAGCGCGACGAGCTTGCCAAGCATTGAGGGCGTGAGCCGGTCGGCGAGAATCACATTGGACGGACGGTTGCCTTCGAAAACCCGATGCGGCACCAGCCAGTCTGGCGTGCCTTCCGCTTTTACTTCCTCGGCGGTTTTGCCGAAAGCCAGCGCCTCAGCCTGCGCGAAAACATTGGCCAGAAGAATGTCATGGTGACGTCCCAACCGCGTCAGCGAATGGCCGAACGCGATGAAATCACAAGGAATCAAACGCGTGCCTTGATGAATCAATTGGTAAAAAGAATGTTGTCCGTTGGTGCCGGGTTCGCCCCAATAAATCGGTCCAGTCTGGTAGTTCACGCTTTTGCCGGCCAGAGTGACGTGCTTTCCATTGCTCTCCATCGTCAATTGTTGCAGATAAGCGGGAAAGCGTTTCAGGTATTGTTCGTAAGGCAATACCGCCACCGTATTCGCGCCGAGAAAATCCGTGTTCCACACCGATAGCAATGCGAGCAGCACCGGAAGATTTCGAGCAAAGGGGGTTCTGCGAAAATGTTCATCCATTTCGCGAAAGCCGGCGAGCATGGCGCGGAAGTTTTCCGGTCCCACAGCCAGCATCGTCGAAAGACCGATGGCTGAATCCATCGAATAGCGGCCGCCGACCCAGTCCCAGAAGCCGAACATGTTTGCCGGATCAATGCCGAACGCCGACACCTTTTCGGCATTCGTTGAAACGGCCACAAAATGTTTGGCTACGGCTTTTGGATTTCCCCGGAAACTGTGGAGTAGCCAGTCACGCGCACTTTGCGCGTTGGTCATGGTTTCAAGCGTCGTGAAGGTTTTGGATGAAATGATGAAAAGCGTTTCCGCCGGATCGAGACCGTGCGTTGCCTCCACGAAATCAATGCCGTCCACGTTGGACACAAAGCGGAAAGCAAGGCTACGGTCGCTGTAATGTTTCAAAGCTTCGTAGGCCATAACCGGGCCGAGGTCAGAGCCGCCGATGCCGATGTTGACAATGTTTTTTATCCGTTTGCCGGTAAAACCCTTCCACGCGCCGTTGCGGACACGTCTTGAAAATGCATCCATCTTGTCCAGCACGCCATGGACTTCCGGCACGACATTTTTCCCATCCACCAAAATGACTGCGTCTTTTGGCGCACGCAGCGCGACGTGCAGCACCGCCCGATTTTCTGTGGTGTTGATCTTTTCGCCACTGAACATCGCTTTTATTTTGGACCGCAAGCCTGATTCCTCCGCCAACATCAGCAACAGCTTGAGCGTTTCGTTTGTGATACGGTTCTTCGAGTAATCAAGAAAAAGTCCGGCGGCCTCAACGGTCATACGCTCGCCACGCGTGGAATCAGCGGCAAACAGTTTGCGCAGAGACAGCCCTTTGATTTTTCTGTGATGTGCTGCGAGGTCTTTCCACGCTGCACGTTGAGTCAGTGGTTTAATCGTTGCTTTCATGCTTCTTTTTTCTTCGGTTTATTGCCGGCAGCAACTTGGGTTACTTCGCTTCTTTCTCGCCGGGACATGTTATGGGTCAAATTCGGCTGGATTCCGGCCCTCTGCCACAAGCGAAACCCGCCGCGAAACGCATTGGCGTTGTCGCCCACCCGGCAACCGATTGGCAGAGCTTTCAGGTTGTTGACGTTGCCTCCGCCGAGCACCACATCATCGGGTTGAAGGGCAGCAACCAATCGCGCCACGACGTCCGCGACAAAATTCCGCCATCTTGCTTTTCCATACTTTTCCAAACCACGAATCCCGATATAATCCTCGAAAATTGATTTTTTGTAAGGCAGGTGGCCTAATTCCATCGGTTCAACGAGACCATCCACAACCATGGCCGAGCCAAGGCCTGTGCCCAATCCTAGAAACAGCATCCGTCCCCGCCTGTAGCTCCCCAAAGCTTGCATGGCGGCGTCATTGATGATTTTCACCGGTCGCTTGAACGCTGCATGATAATCAAACGCCATCCAACCTGTCCCCAAGTTATGCGGTTCGGCAATTGGCCGGTTATGCCAAACGGGGCCAGGGTAGCCGATGGAAACTGCGTCATATTTCCAATCCGGCAGCAGATTTTTTACGCCCGCCACCATCGCGGCGGGAGTCAGCTTGGGACCGGACACGAATTGCCGATGTTCCTTCTGACCCGTCATCAAAATCTTGACGTGAGTTCCGCCAATATCAATAGCCAGCACATTCATGATTTCATAATTTCAATTTGCCATCATGCCGGACAGAATCGCAAAACGGAGCGCGCTATCATCAGTTCTTCGTCCGTGCGGATAACACGAACGGTAACACGGCTGGTGTTGTTGGAAATCACCGGCGCAGCCTCCGCATTGCGAGATTCGTCCAATTCGATGCCGAGAAAGTCCAAACCCTCGCAAATGCGTGCGCGGACGGGCAACGCATTTTCGCCGATGCCGCCGGAGAAAACGACCGTGTCCAGACCACCGAGCGCAGCGGCGAACGAGCCGATCCACTTTTTCGCCTGGTAGCAGAACAATGTCACGGCTTCCGCAGCGCGCTCGTCCGTTTTTTCATGATCGAGCAAATCCCGCATATCAGAACTGGTCTCTGAAACGCCGAGCAACCCAGACTGGTGGTTGACCATGTCGTAAAATTGCTGGGTGGTCATCTGCTCGGTGCGCGCCAAATACGGTGCGAGGCCGGGATCCAAATCGCCGGAACGTGTGCTCATCACCAAGCCCGCCGTCGGCGTGAAGCCCATGCTGGTATCTATGCTTTTGCCGTCGCGCACGGCGGCCAAACTTGCGCCGTTCCCGAGGTGGGCGAGGATTACACGCCCCTTCGTTGCCGCCGGATCGCCAAGACGCGCGAGTTCTTCCATCAAATAGGCATAAGACAAGCCGTGGAAGCCGTAGCGTTGAATTCCCTTGGCAGCGAAGCGTCGTGGAATCGGCAGCAGCTTGGCCACGCGCGGCATGGTCTGGTGGAACGCCGTGTCAAAGCACGCCAACTGTAGTAACTTTGGGTGACGCTGGCGGAACGCTTCGATCAGTTCAATCTCGCGGGGCAGATGATCTGGGTCGTAAGGGCTGATGCGATGCAGTTCGGCCAATAATTCCGGGGTGACAATCTCCGGCTCGGTATGCTTCATGCCGTGAACCACGCGATGGCCGACGGCTTCGACCGATGCAAAATCCGGCTCGGTTTCTAGCCAGTCCAACATAGAGTTCGCGGCTGATTTGTGATCAACGGCAATGAGTTTGCGACTGGCCTCTGGTTTGCCATCGGCATAGTGAAATGTCAGGTTGGTTCCGTTCAAGCCGATGCGGTCAACGGTTCCATATAGCCCGCGTTTCAGCGGTTTGACCGCCGCATACAGCGCGAACTTGATGCTCGATGATCCGCCGTTAATGGTCAGGATTTGCGGTTCACCGGGTTTCATTAATGACTCCGGGGTGTAATCCGAATGCGGCCAGCTTTTCACAAGTTGATTTGTAATCCTTGTGCAGAATACTCCGAATCCCAAAACTCCCCGCGATTTGAACAAACAGCGGCGTGTTTTCTATATAAACAACCTGGCGGGCGGGCACCTGCGCGACGTCCAGCGCCAGTCGGAAAATGTCCGCGTCAGGTTTGCGAAGGCGGACAAAGCACGAGGAAATAAACGCATCTACAAACCCGTCCAGCTTGAACTGGCGTATCCGATACGCATTCACTTCGCGCGCCTCGTTGCTGACCACAAAAACTTTCAATTTGTATTTGGCTTTCAGATTGCGCACCAGTTCAATCATCTCGGTGAAAGGTCTCGACTGGGCAAACATGAACTGACGAAATTCAGCCCGCTTGAATGGGCGCTTTTGCCAGAAGACCACCCGGTCTAAATATTCTTGGAATGTGATTTTATCCTCCTCTTGGATTTCAAAATTCAGCTCATGCCTTTCCTGCATCTCGGCCCAGTTCAGTTTGAAATGCTTTGCCGCCCGACGACGGGCATGATGATCCCAGCCATTCGTGAGCAGGACGCCGCCGACATCCAGAAACAAAGTTGTGATCGCGTTGTTTTTTTTCATGTGGTCGGTGGTTGGGAAATCTGGTGGAATTGTTTTGTCATCGCTTGATACATCATTTCCTCGCTCAGGAATGGTGCGCCCAGCAGTTCGTAACTGTCGCTTAGTTTTTCGTTCACTTTTCGAGCCAGCTCGTCATGGGTTGCGGCGTCGGCGTGAAAAGGGACCGCGACGATGATATATTCGATCGGAGTTTTCATATTGCTAGAGTTACGATTTCTTTACCTTGTTCTTGCCGGCGGCTACCAATTCGGTTGGCAGCGGCCAGCGATGGCCCGGAGCCAGCAGGCCTTGCGTATTCTCCGGCCCCCAAGTGCCAGCGGCGTAATCAGGAAAATCGCTCGGTGCCGTGGCCTGCCACGCTTCGAGCACCGGCATCAACAGTTGCCAGGCAGCCTCCACTTGATCGGCGCGCATGAAAAGTGTTGCGTCCTTCTTCATCACGTCCCACAAGACTGTTTCATAGGCATCCGGTGAAGGCGCGGCAAAACTCTTGTGATAACTGAACCTCATGTCCACCGGCCGCAGTTGCATTTTGGGTCCCGGATACTTGGCCTGAAAGCCTAGCACGATGCCTTCGACGGGTTGGATGGCCAATACAAGCCGGGACGGCAGCCAGCCAAGGGAGGCTTCGGGCGGAAAGGACTGATGCGGCACGGCGCGAAATTGGATGGAAACCTCCGACGCCTGTTTCGGCAGGCGCTTGCCAGTGCGAAGATAAAACGGAACGTCTTGCCAGCGCCAGTTGTCAATAAACAGCTTCAACGCGGCGAACGTCTCCGTCTGGGAATCCAATGCCACACCATCTTCCTCGCGATAGCCGGGCATTTTTTTTCCAGCAAAGTTGCCGGAACCATATTGCCCGCGCACGGCATATTGCGGAACCTCGTCGCGGTGTATCGGGCGCGCGGCGTGAAGCACATCCACCTTCTTATTGCGAATCTCGTCTGCCTCGAAGGAGACCATCGGTTCCATGGCCACCAGACAAAGCAATTGCATCAGATGATTCTGCACCATGTCACGCAGTGCGCCGGCATGTTCGTAATATCCACCACGATGTTCCACGCCCACGGTTTCGGCGACGGTGATGGTCACATAGTCAATGTAGCGGCGGTTCCAGAGCGGCTCGAAGACCGGATTGGCAAAGCGAAAAGCCAGAATGTTCTGCACCGTTTCCTTGCCGAGGTAGTGATCAATGCGGAAAATCTGGGACTCGTTAAAACTGGCGGCAAGAACGGCGTTCAAGGCGCGGGCTGATGCCAAGTCGTAACCGATCGGTTTCTCAATGACGATCCGTGACCATTCCCGATCCCGCGCGAGGCCAGCCTTGCCAAGATATTTTGGAATCTCGCCGAACATGACCGGCGGCGTGGCCATGTAGAAGATGCGGTGAGCTTTGGTTCCCCATTCCCTTTCCAACTTGGTGCATTGCTGGCCTAATTTCGCATAAGTTTGCAGCTTCTTGAAATCACCCTGTTGATAATGGATGTGGGGCGAAAACTGATTCCAGACGGAAACCTTGGATTTTCCGAACCGGGAGAATTTATTGACGCCGTCGTGCAATCGGCGACGGAGCGCGGCATCGCCGAGCTTGATGCGGTCCACCACGATGATGGCGAACTGTGCGGGCAGACTTCGATCCTGTGAGAGGTCGAACAAAGCCGGCACAAGTTTCCGCCAGGTCAGGTCACCGGCTCCCCCAAAAATGACGAACACGGTCGGTTCAAGTTGATCATTCGTTTGCATATTGTCCCCGCTTTTTCCATTCGATTTAGAACGCGCCCTCGGCATGCCGATCTCGACTTTTGAGGAATTATTATTTGTCATGGGTTGATCCTCCCTCTTCGTTTATTTCCCGTTCGGCCTGGAGCCAATCCTGATTTGGTTGCCCGCTCTTGCAACCTCTTTGCTCATATAATTCGTAGGCTCTCCTTGCGATCTGCGGCGTCAAGTCCTCTTCTGGAAAACTTGCCGCCGAAACCTGCTTATCATCCAGTAGTCTCCCATATTCCACGGTCAAGCTTCGCAGCCTGTGCGAAAGTTTCTCGGTCAGCACACCAGCCTGTAGTCGCCAACCCCAATTTCCTTGCGCAATTCCGGGCAAATTCATTCGCCCGTCCGACCCCAGCTCCAAAATGTCTTGCGCGGGAACAATGGCGGTGTTGGCCGGTGATGCCATTGCTGCTCGGATCATGGCCCAGACAATTTCCCCGTCCTTGGCTCCCAGCATTTGTTGCAACAATTCACGCTGCGTGATGGACAAATTCTTATACCAGCCAGCGGTGGTATCGTTATCATGGGTTCCGGTATAAACCACGGTTTCCAGCGGGTGTGGCGCGGGTGGATTGGAATTATTTTCGAGCTGTGAACCAAACTCGAATTGGAGCACGCGGGTGCCGGGGATCTGAAATTGATCCAACAAAGCGACTACTTCGGGTGTTGTATCTCCGAGATCATCCGCAATGAATGGCAACGACCCAAGGGCTTCGCGGATGGCTTTGAAAAAGGCCGCGCCGCTACCGGGCAGATACTTTCCCTTCAAAGCCGTTTTAGCTTGGGCTGACACCTCATAGGTTCGGACAAAGCCGATGAAATGATCCAGCCGATTGACATCGAAACGGCTAAAAGCCATTCGCAGGCGTTCAATCCACCAGCAGTATTTCTCTGCTTGTAGCGCTTCCCAGTGATACACTGGCAGACCCCAAAGCTGTCCAGTTTTTGAGAAATAATCGGGCGGGACGCCGGCAACCACCATCGGATTTCCTGCTGCGTTCAGTTTGAAAAGTTCGGGATGCGCCCAAACATCAGCGCTATGATGAGCCACGAACAGGGGAATATCTCCGATCAGCCGGATTCCTTTGGTTGCGCAATAAGCCTTCAACTCTTTCCATTGCACGGAAAACTGCCACTGGACAAATTCATGATATCGGATGTCATCCGCAAAGCGTCTTTGCGCGCGAAGCACGGCATCTGGCTGGCGGGTTCGCAGGTCTAGTTGCCAACGGGTCCAATCCGCCGTGTTTTTACTTTCCTGAATCGCCGAAAACAATGAAAAATCTTCAAGCCAGTATGATTCCTCTCTTGAAAAGGTGTCGAACTCCGATTGTCTGCCAACGTGCTTTTGCTCTCCAAAATGCTCAAACGCCTTTTTCAACAAGGCCGTTTTCCAGCGGGCGGCTCCAGTAAAATTTACGCTCCCAACTTCGTCAGAAATTGGCGGGCTGATTTCCTCCCGGCTGAGCAGTCCTTGCTCCATCAAGCGATCAGGACTCAATAACAGCGGATTTCCCGCAAATGCGGAAGGCGATTGGTAAGGTGAATTATCTCCTCCCGTTGGTCCTATAGGCAGCATCTGCCACCGACGCTGTCCGCTGTTAAATAGGAAATCCACAAACGCGTTTGCTGATGGCCCTAAGTCGCCAATCGGGTAAACATTGAACAGGGAACTTGGATGGAGAAGTATTCCAGAAGATCGTTGATTCATTTGGAACTCCCTTCTCTGGCGTATTCAGGCTTGCGTGCCAGCAAGATTGCACTCGAACGGGGTTTCAGCAGATAGGTCTGTGGATATTTCAAAAGAGGCTCCCCGCCGGGGGCGGACAAATCGAGCGGCGTTTCCACAAAGGTGTCAACCGCCAGACGCCATTGGGCTTCGGGCGGTGGCGGCGGCAAATGGAAATCAACCGCATCGGTCCCGGCATTGAACATCAGGAACAATGCTCGCTGCGGATCTTCATGAATTAAACCGGCAAAATATTTTTCTGCCGGGTCGGTCCATTTGGGCAAGCCGCCTTGCGGATGAAACCATTGGATCTCGGTGTTCGTGTAGAATTGTTCATCACTTAAAATGGGATGTGCCAGCCGGAAGGTAATCATGCCTTGGGCAAACCGGTAAATTTCGTGATGTTGTTCAAGGTTGTTCCAGTCAATCCAACTAGTTTCATTATCCTGACAGTAGGCGTTATTATTGCCACCTTGTGTGCGACGGAATTCATCTCCGGCCAACAGCATCGGCACGCCGCGCGAAACCAGCAGGGTCAATAGGAAATTCTTGATCTGGCGTTTTCGGACGGACTCGATAGCAACATTTTTCGTCGGGCCTTCGATTCCATAATTCCCGCTTAAATTTTCGTTGGCCCCATCGCGGTCATTTTCTGCGTTGGCTTCATTGTGTTTGAACTTGTAACTAACGAGGTCGTTCAGAGTGAAACCATCGTGGCAGGTGACAAAGTTGATGCTGCTTCCGGGGCCTTTTCCGGACTGGCGATAGATGTCGGCGCTGCCACAAAGGCGGCTCGCAAACAAACCCATCACCCCCTCATCACCACGCCAGAAACGCCGGACATCATCCCGAAAACGCCCGTTCCACTCCGCCCAACGACGATCGGAAAAACTTCCCACCTCATAAGCGCCGGCAGCGTCCCACGCCTCGGCGATGATTTTCACATTCCTCAAGATCGGATCCTCGGCAATTCGCTCAAGCAGCGGAGCCTTGATCAAAAGTTTGCCGGTGCCATCCCGGCCGAGAGCCGACGCCAAGTCAAATCGGAATCCATCAACGTGCATCTCGATTGCCCAATAACGGAGTGCCGCCAAAATGTGATCCCGCACCACCGGATGATTGGCGTTAACGGTGTTGCCGGTTCCAGTGTAGTCCTGGTAGTAGCGCTGGTCTTTTGCCAGCGTGTAAAAGATCGCATTGTCCAGCCCGCGAAAACAGAGTGTCGGACCCAGTTCGTCGCCCTCGGCCGTGTGATTGAAAACCACGTCCAGAATTACTTCGATGCCAGCCTTGTGAAAAGCCCGGATCATTTCCTGGAACTCGACTTTCTGCTGGCCCAAACCTCCAGAACTACAAAACGAAGCTTTAGGCGCAAAAAATGCCACTGAGTCATAGCCCCAGTAATTCTTGAGCAGTTGTTTGGTTAGCGGATTCCGGCGCGTGATCGAATTTTCGTTGAACTCCTGGATTGGCATCAGTTCCACTACGGTCACTCCCAAGGATTGTAGATAGGGAATCTTTTCGATCATGCCCCGATAGGTTCCCGGTTGATTCACGCCTGATTTGGGATGGATGGTAAATCCGCGCAGATGCAATTCGTAAATGACGGATTTGGACCAGGGATGCCGGAGTGGTTGATCGCCGGCCCAGTCAAAGGACTCATTGACATGGACGCATTTCGGCATTGACTTGGAATTATCAAGATTCGAGATGGTCAGGTCATGCTGCGGTGACGACGGGTCGTAGCCGCATGCCGATGGAAAATCCCATTTGGGCGGCTTCGAAATCGCGGCGGCACAGGGATCAAGCAGCAGCTTTCTGAAGTTGAAACGATGGCCTTCGCTGGGTTGGTAAGGGCCATCCGCCCGGTATGCATACAATTGGCCGGGGGCAATCCCTTTCACCCAAACGTGCCAGACATCGCCGGTGCGATTACGTGATGAATCAAAATCGATGAACCGGATGGGCGCGGCGTCTTCGGCATGGCTGAAAAGTTCCAAGCGAACCCGGCTGGCATTGCGGCTGAAAATGGCAAAATTGACTCCACCGCCGCTTTCCTGGGTCCCCAATGGCAGCGGAGAGCCGGCGCGAACTTCGGCGCTTTCCGAGGTGTCCGAAAGGTATTCGAGCAAATCGCGTTGCGGCGGATTTATCAATGCTGCCATAGAATTCTCGAATCTTCCAAAGGGATGGCGATGCCCTCGTAGTGCGGCAGCACTCGCGCCGTATAGTCCGCTGACTGGCGGGTTGAAGACACCGTTGCGCTGTAAATATAGCTGCCGGCTTCGTCCGCCAGCGGGTGAAGCAGCGTCATTTCCTGTCGCACAGCAGAACTGCTTTTATTGCCGTTGGCATACAGCTCGACCCGCACTGTCTTTGGGTCGAGGCCGTGGAGGCAGATCTGAACCTCAAAAATGTCTTGGTCCCCTTTGGTTTCCACTTTCACCTGACCGAAATGCAGCGTGGCCCATTTCCGATCCAGATTATGCCGCCAATCCACCATTTGCTTGCCAGTGGCACCTTTGTTGGCCACGCGTGATTGGCAGCTGACTGCCGCCGGAAGATAATGTTGTTCCGTGTATTCGCGCACGGTGCGGTCGGCAGCGAAGTGCGGTGTCAAACGTGCCATGCTTTCACGCATCCGGCTGACCCAAGCCGTGGGAATACCTTTCTCGTTGCGGGTATAAAATTCAGGAATGACCTCGCGTTCGAGGCGTTCGTAAAGCGCCTCGGCCTCGGCCGCGTCCCAAGCGGAATCATTGCCATGTTCCTGTCCGTCGCCGATCGCCCAACCCAAATCGGGAACGTAAGCCTCGGCCCACCAGCCATCCAATTCCGAAAGATTTAGGCCGCCATTCACCAGCACCTTCATGCCGCTTGTGCCACAGGCTTCCCACGGACGCCGGGGTGTGTTGAGCCAGACGTCCACCCCTTGCGCCAAGCGCTCGGTCAATTGCATGTCGTAATCGCTGAGAAAAATCGCATGCGGGCGAACCTCGGGCCGGCGAATGAACTGAATCCATTCTTTGATCAGCGCCTGTCCTTCTTTGTCCGCCGGATGAGCCTTGCCTGCAATCATGAGTTGCACCGGTCGCTGTGGATTGGACAGCAGTCTCAGCAGGCGCTCGGGATCGTGCAAAAGCAAATTCGGTCTCTTGTAGGTGGCGAAACGACGTGCAAAACCGAGGGTCAATATTTTGGGATCAAAGAGATGGTTTGCCTCCGCAATGGTTTCGGCGGAAGCTCCGGCGGAGGCATAGTGCCGGGCCAGACGTTCGCGCGCGTAATCAACGAGGCACTCTGTGGAAACGGTGCGTAATTGCCAGAGGTCTTCGTCCGGCACGCTACGAATCCCTTGCTGCTCCAAATTTTCCTTCATGCCCAGCCAGCGGTCTTTGCCGCAGGCCCTTGTCCAAAGCTCATCGGCGGCGGCGGAATCCCAGGTCGGGTGATGGACGCCGTTGGTGACGTAGCCGACGGGGACTTCGTCCACCGGCCATTGCGGAAAGAGCGGCGAAAATAATTGCCGGCTGACTTGACCATGCAACCGGCTCACGCCATTCACCGAACCGCTGCCGCGAATGGCGAGATAGGCCATGTTGAAGCTCTCCGACGGGTCGTTCGGATTTTGACGACCCAAAGCCAGTAAATCATGGAGCGAAATTCCAAGTTTGTCGGTGGCGTAATGTCCAAGGTATTGTTCGATCAGCGCCGGAGTAAAACGGTCAAAGCCAGCCGCCACAGCTGTGTGCGTCGTAAAAAGATTTCCGGCGCGCGTGGCGGCCAGCGCCACTTCAAAAGGCAGCCCGCTCGCTTCCATAAAATTACGGGCGCGCTCCAACACGGCAAAAGCCGCATGTCCTTCATTCAAGTGACAGACATCGGGTTGAATGCCGAGTGCCGTGAGCAATCGCCAGCCGCCGATGCCCAGCAGCATTTCTTGCTTCAGGCGCAACTCTGGTCCGCCGCCATATAACTCGCTGGTGATACCGCGATGCGCCGGGAAGTTCGCCGCGTCATTGCTGTCCAGCAGATAAAGCTTTACCCGGCCCACTTGCACTTGCCATGCGCGCAACCAGACTGAATAACCAGGCAGGATGATCTCTAAACGCAACCACTCGCCATTTGGCTGGCGCAGCGGCGTAATCGGCAATTGTCCCGGATCGTTATACGGATAAAGCGCTTGTTGCGCTCCGTCTTTGTCAATCACTTGACGAAAGTAACCTTGCTGGTAGAGAAGACCCACACCCACAACTGGCACACCGAGATCGCTCGCGGCCTTCAGCTGATCGCCGGCCACATTGCCCAGCCCGCCGGAGTAAATCGGCAGCGCCTCGCTCAACATATATTCCATGCTGAAATACGCGACGCACTTCAGCACCGACTGCGGATGATTTTTTTGAAACCACGCTGGTGCCTCCGCCGCGCGGCGCTTGGCTTGCAACTGGTCATCTACTTGCTTGCGAAAGGTTGGATCGGCCAGCACGATCTTGAGTTTGTCTTTGGAAACCGTTTGCAAGACAACCCAGGGATTTTGTGTGAACTCCCAGAGTGCAGAATCAAGCTGCCGCCACACTTCGTCCGTGGAATGGTTCCATGACCAGTGCAAATCCAAGGCCAGTTCCGCCAGGGAATCGAAACCTTCGACGCCCTCATGTGGAGAATTGTAGATTGGTTTGCTGACGGGTGCTGGTTCGCTCATAGTTTTTTGATTTGTTTTAGATCGCGGTTTCGCAAGTATCAGTTTGGATCGCCCTCATTGCGCCACACCGCCACCGCTTCCCGAACCGTCCTCTGATGCGGTGGCAATGGTTGGCAATATTGATCCTCTATGGGTTGAGCCCCCAAGGCATCACTCACAATCGTCTGGGCTTCATTCAAGATGCGGCGCAGATGATCCGCGCCTTGAAAACTCTCGGCATATATTTTGTAAATGTTTTCGGTGCCGGATGGACGCGCCGCGAACCAGCCGCTTTTGGTAATGACTTTCAATCCACCAATGGGCGCATCATTGCCCGGTGCCTGTGTAAGCATGGTCAGAATTTTTTCACCGGCCAGTTCGGTCTGCCTGATTTGCCCGGGTAAGAGATTTGCCAAAGATTTTTTTTGTTCCGGCGTGGCCGGGGAATCCACGCGTTCGTAGAACGACTCACCAAACTCACCTTTGAATGTGCGATAGATGTTGGCGGGATCGCAACCCGTTCGCGCGGTCATTTCGGCGGCCAATAAACACGGGACAATGCCATCTTTGTCCGTCGTCCAAGCAGTGCCGTCCAGCCGCAGGAATACCGAACCCGCGCTTTCCTCGCCGGCAAATCCCAGCGAACCGTCAAGCAGGCCAGCCACGAACCATTTGAAACCCACCGGCACCTCGAAAAGTTTTCGACCAAGTTTGGCAGTGATCCGGTCAATCATCTGGCTGCTTACGATGGTTTTTCCGACCGCCGCCGCCGGGGACCATCTTGGCCGGTTTTGAAATAGATAGAAGGTGGCTGCACAGAGGTCGTGATTAGGTGGCAACAAGCCCTCGCTCTTGGTGACAATCCCATGCCGGTCATGGTCCGTGTCGCAGGCGAACGAAAGATCAAATTGATCTTTCATGCCAATCAGTCGTTGCATCGCATAAGGCGAAGAAGGATCCATGCGAATCTGACCGTCCCCATCCACCGTCATGAAGCTGAAAGTGGGATCAACCACATCGCTGACAACCGTCAATCCCAACTCATGCCGCTCCGCAATCCGCTCCCAGTAGTGGACGCCGGCACCGCCCAGGGGATCAACGCCAAGATGAAGTTTTGCGCCGCGAATAATATCCATGTCAACCACGTTGCCAAGGTCGTTGACGTAGGCCGTGATGTAGTCGTGCCGATGTGTCGTCGTAATGCGCAGCGCTTGTGCGTAAGGAATGCGTTTCACACCGGAAAGCCGCGCTTCCAACAGTTCATTCGCTTTTGCCTCGATCCAACCGGTGACAACCGTGTCCGCCGGTCCGCCGTTTGGCGGATTGTATTTGAAACCGCCATCATGCGGTGGATTATGCGAAGGCGTGATGACAATTCCGTCGGCCAGTCCCGTGGTGCGACCGAGATTGTAATGCAAGATCGCATGGGAAATCACCGGCGTCGGTGTATATTCATCGCCTTCGGCGAGCATCACTTCAACTCCGTTTGCCGCCAAAACCTCCAGCGCGGTGGCGCAAGCCGGAACCGAAAGCGCGTGCGTGTCTGTGCCAAGATATAGCGGGCCGACGATGTTCTTCGACTTGCGGTAAAGGCAAATCGCCTGCGTGATCGCGAGAATGTGCCATTCGTTGAAAGCCAGATTGAACGACGAGCCGCGATGGCCGGAAGTGCCAAACGCAACACGCTGTGCCGGGACCTTTGGATCAGGCACACCGGTGTAATAAGCCGTCACGAGCTTCGGCACATTGACTAGGATTTCGGGTGGCGCCAGTTTTCCGGCCAGCGGACTTATCTTCATGGTGTTTTTATTGGGGTTGAACTTTCGAGCTGCGCGACTTTTTCCAGTCGGCGACGGAATCGTTCCGCACCTTTGAATCGCGCGGCGAGAAACGTCTGCGTCAATTCCCAAGCGAGGGCGTGACCGACCAGCAGGCCGCCAAAACAGATCATGTTCAAATCGTCATCTTCGACGCCTTGATGCGCGGAAAAGTTTTCATCAATCAACCCCGCCCGAACGCCCGCTACCTTGTTCGCGGCGATGGATGCGCCGACACCGCTGCCGCAGATGCCCACGCCGCGATCCACCGTTCCGGCGGCGACCGCCTTTGCCAGGGGAATGATAAAATCCGGATAATCATCATCTGATGAGAGTTTGGCATCACCGAAATCGGTGATTTCAAAACCAGCGGCGCGCAATTTTACGGCCAGAAATTCCTTTAATTCAAACCCACCGTGGTCGGCGGCGATGCCAATGCGTTTCAAGGTCTGCGGCGAAATGGGTTTGGTTTGAGTCTCCATATTTTGTCTTGGAGACATTGTTCCTTTTGATCTTCGCAAACAATGGGGTGAACACCCCATGGCAAAGGCTCCGCGACAAACTAAAGTGTCATCTGCGTTAACAACCAAAACCAAAATTGAAAGAACAACCAGTATGACCAAGAACAATTCCGTCGTGGCGATTTACAAATCGCACATCGAAGCCGAAACTGCCGTCAAGGAACTCCAGCAGGCGGGCTTTGACATGAAAAAACTCTCCATCGTCGGCCGTGACTATCACACGGATGAAAACGTAGTCGGCTACTATAACACCGGCGACCGCATGAAATACTGGGGCAAGTTGGGCGCGTTCTGGGGCGGCTTCTGGGGTTTGTTGTTCGGCTCCGCGTTCTTTTTAGTTCCCGGCGTTGGCCCGTTGCTATTTGCAGGTCCCATTGTCAGTTATATCGTCGGCGCTTTGGAAGGCGCGGTTATCGTGGGCGGGTTAAGCGCGCTGGGTGCCGGGCTTTACGGCATGGGCATTCCCAAGGACAGCATTCTGCAATACGAAACGGCGGTGAAGAGCGGCAAGTATGTCTTGATTGCCCACGGCTCCGATGTGGAAACCGTTCATGCGCGCGAAATCATCAGTCACACCAACCCGGAAGCGATGCAGGAACATCAGGCTTGTTCCACCAAAGAGGCGTGCGCGGTTGGGGCGTAAAATTCGGGAGTAGTTTTGAAATTCACCGGTGCGCGGCTGTCTCACAGGCAGTCGTGCTTTTGATTAAACGGTATCCATTTTGATAATTCCTACATTGATTTCTTTGCACCAACATGAATCATAAAACAACCATGCAGCTTGGGATGATTGGCTTGGGTCGAATGGGCGCCAACATGGTGCGACGGTTGATCAAAGACGGGCATCGGTGCGTCGTCTTTGACCGTTCGCCGGAAGTGGTCAAGGATTTTACCAAGGACAACGCTGTTGCTGCCGCCTCGCTGGCCGACTTGGTCAAACAGCTCGAAAAACCTCGCGCCATCTGGTTGATGGTGCCGGCAGCAGCGGTGGATCAAACCATAGCCGACCTCGCGCATTTCCTAGAAGCAGGTGACACGATCATTGATGGCGGCAATTCGTATTACATTGATGACATCCGGCGCGCGAAAGAACTCGCGCCGAAAGGAATTCATTATGTGGATGTCGGAACCAGCGGCGGCGTGTGGGGTTTTGAACGCGGCTATTGCATGATGATTGGCGGCGATCCAAATGTGGTTGAGCGACTTGATCCCATCTTCGCCACGTTGGCACCGGGCATCGGCAACGTCGCGCGCACGCCGGGACGCGAAAAGCTCGGCGGAACCTGCGAGCGCGGATACCTGTATTGCGGCGCAAGCGGTGCCGGGCATTTTGTTAAGATGGTTCACAACGGCATCGAATACGGCATGATGGCCGCGTATGCCGAGGGGTTGGGCATTTTGCGTGGCGCGAACATCGGCAAACAACAGGGAGAAATGAATGCCGAGACCACGCCATTGCGGGAGCCAGAACACTATCAATTCGAACTCAACCTTGCCGACATCACGGAAGTCTGGCGGCGCGGCAGCGTGATCGCCTCGTGGTTGCTCGACTTGACGGCTGATGCTTTAGCAAAGGATCCAGCCCTCGCCGGATTTGCCGGACGAGTTTCTGATTCCGGTGAAGGTCGCTGGACGATCAAGGCGGCTATTGATGAGGGCGTGCCCGCACCGGTGCTGACCACGGCGCTCTATGCGCGTTTTAGTTCGCGCGGCGACGCTGACTTTCAAGACAAACTGCTTTCGGCCATGCGTTTTGGATTCGGCGGGCACCTGGAAAAACACGTCAAATAAAGACTGATGATGCTCTGGACTGACTTAAGCCAACTCGCCGGAGCGATCCTAATGATGGTCGGCGCCTTGCTGCCCGTGGTGAATCCGCTGGGAGATGCGCCGATTTTTCTGGCCATGACTCCGGGCTGTGATGAATTAACGCGCTCCGACTTGGCCAAACGCATTGCCATTTATTCCTTTTTTCTTTTACTCGGAGCAATGTTGCTTGGCTCGTTCGTTCTCCTGATGTTCGGCCTTTCGATTCCCCTAGTGCAGGTGGCAGGTGGGGCCGTGGTCTGTGCTTTGGGTTGGAAACTCCTGACGGATAACCCCAAACCAGCCGAATTGGCCTTGGACGCGATTCACGCGAATGCCATCGTGTTGGGTCGGGCATTCGCCCCGTTGACCATGCCGCTGACAATTGATGCCGGGGTAATTTCGGTGGCCATTACCGTCGGGGCCAATCATGCGCATACGTTCAAACACGCGCTGATCCAGGTGCTCGCCTCCGGCATTGGAGCCGGCCTCATCGCGCTGTCAATTTTGCTGGCCTATCGCTACGCCCAGCGGGGTGGCAAGCGGATCGGGCACACGGGCATGATGGTGGTGGTGCGGCTTTCGGCGTTCATCATGGTATGCATCGGAGTGGGCATCAGTTGGAACGGCGTCAAGGCGCTGCTGGCAGAAGTGGGCATTGCAGCTCACTGAATCAAAAATCCCACCAGCCTGACCGCCGACTAAATCAGGCTCCCAAACATTTACGATCCGAGCGCGCCGGAAAATTTCTGGCGCGTTCTTTTATTTCCCGCCGAGTGAAGTTTTTGGTGAAGGTAGATAGAGTGTCCGGCCGGCGACCATGAATTCGCCTTCGCCTTGATGATGAATCGTTCGGGGCCTTTTCCGCACGGGGTCAACCCATGCCTGAACCACCTTCAAAATGAAGAAGTTATATTTTGTCACCAGCTTCATATCCACGACCTTGCATTCCAAGCTGGCGTAACATTCGGCGATAATCGGAGCTTTAACAAATTTAGCAGCCACGGGTGTGAGCCTAAATTTTTCAAACTTGTTCACATCGCTGCCTGAAGTGTTCCCGCAAGCCACAACGGTCTTCGCCAACCCCACGGTGGGAATGTTAATGACGCATTCCTTGGTTTGCTTCAAAGTTGCAAACGAGTAATCACCATTGCTGACCACGCAGCCTATCAGCGGCGGAATGAACTCCATCATCAAATGCCACGACATGGGCATGGCGTTCGCCCGCCCGGCGCGAATGGTGGTGAGCAGCACGACCGGGCCAGGTTCGAGCAGCCGATAGACTTCGGACAACGGAAAAGAAATTTTCTTACCTGAATATTTCTTCATTTATGGCAGTCAGATCAAGGCAGCTTCACCACCATTTTGCCAATGTTATTTCCGGTGAAGAGGCCGATGAAAGCACTTTCGGCCTGGTCGAGGCCTTCGACAACCGTTTCTTTATTTTTCAATTTCCCCGATTGTAAATAACCGCCCACTTCTTTTTCAAATTCGCCCTGACGATCCAGCCAGTCGCGAACAATCAGCCCTTTCATCGTTAATCGTTTGGTTGTGATATTAAAAAGATTGGAAGGGCCGGGCCGTGGCTTTTCCTCGTTGTAACCGGATATGCCGCCACAGGCGATAATCCGGCCATGCACGCGCAACATCGAAAGCGCGGCTTCCAGCGCTTCGCCGCCAACATTGTCGAAATACACATCAATGCCGTCTGGCGCTTCAACCTTCAATTGTTCAACCACCGGGCCGGTCTTGTAATCGAAGGCGATGTCAAAGCCGCATTCCTCGCGCAGAAATTTTACCTTCTCCATGGACCCGGTGGAGCCGATGACTTTGCAGCCGCGTATTTTCGCCAGTTGGCCGGCTACATTGCCGACGGCACCGGCGGCACCGGAAATATAAATGACGTCACCCGCTTCGACTTTCACCAGATGCAATCCGGCCCAGGCGGTCATGCCCGTCATGCCAAGCGCGCCGAGATATACCGAGAGCGGCTGAACCGCGCGGCTGACCGGATGCAGGTCTTTAGGTGAGGCGATGAAATATTCCCGCCAGCCGAAATTGGAGACGACGGCATCGCCGGCTTTGAATTCTTTGGCACGCGACTCGACCACTTCGCCGACGGCGCCACCCTCCAGCACTTTGCCAATCTCGAACGGCGGCACATACGACTTTCGGTCATTCATCCGCCCGCGCATATATGGATCAACCGACATGAACAGATTCCGAACCAGCACCTGCTGGCGTTGAAGCGGCTTTAGTTCGATCTGCGCTCGCGCAAAGTTGGCGGCGGTGGGTATCCCGCTGGGGCGGGAAGCCAGGCGGATTTCTCGGCTCTCAATTTTCGACATAATGTTAATCTGGTTTGCCAAATTCACTAAGGTTGAGTGCAATGCGTTCCAAATTGATGCCAGTCTGTTTCCTTAATCTTAATAGCAAAATGGCTGGCGGCTTTTTGAAAATTGACAAACGCCAGGTCTCGTTCAGCGTCCGTGACATCTCTGACCTGATTGAACCGCGCCATCGCGTCGCGCACATGCGCCGCATTGGTCATTGGCTCTTTGCGGGCGCGGGGAAAGGCGAAGGCAGTAGCCGGCAGCGTAGCTTTGTCCGCCGTTGAAAGACGGCCATGCGTTGCCGGGTTACACAGTTTCCAAGTTGCTTCGGGCATGGCTTTATCTTTCATAGCGGTTTTCATTTCATAAATGCCGCTGTCCTCATGGTTGTTCGGGAATATTCTTATCAATGTATTGCATTAAGCGACGTTGGGTGGCCCCGAGAGATTGAGTTGCCACTTCGGCGATCCGCTTCATGATTTGATAGCCCAGTTCGTGGTCTTGTTCGCACTGTTCACGCAGCCGTGTCCCATAGAAAAATATCGTGGTGGTCGGCTCCAAGGCGCGCGCCGTGAAATGCATGGAATAGGGGGGAAACAGCCAGGACCAGCCCAAGTCGTCACCCGGCCCGAGGGTTTGAACGGAAATCACGTTCCGGTCTTCCATTTCCGCTGCGAGCTCTACCCGGCCAGTCAATATGAGATAAAACCGGTTGGCCGGACTTCCTTCCTCGAAGATCGTCGCCCCGGTTTCAAATTTCATTTCCAAGGCCGAACCTGCGAGCAGTTGAAGCTGCTGGGAATTTAATCCCTTAAAAAACGGCTGTTTGGCGATGAGTGTATAAAGCGACAAAGCCAAGGCGTCGCTCGAATCGAGCACGGCAGAACCCGGTGTGACTGGCTGCGGGTCGCTGACCACCGGTGGATTCATAAATCCTTCTTAGCCGCAGCTTTCGTGGTTTGAAAATTTTGCTCGATCTCGGCCTCAGCGACGCCGCCTTCTACGAGTCGTTCATTATCGCTGCGACCTTCTTCGTCTTCATCTTCGCTTGGTGCAACTCGCGCTTTATTTCCGGTCGATCCGGGCAACGGATCCCAGCGTTCGGATTCGGGCGCGGATTCGAGAATCGCATCTTTCGGATCCATATCCGGCACGCCGGTAAGCTCCCGCTCGGCCTGTGCAAAATGGGATGCAGTCGCATCATGCGACAAATGACCGTCAATAATTGCCAGTTCCGCCGCCCGCGCCTGCACCATCTGGCGTGTCACCGTCCCAACGCCGGCGGAATTTTCCGAGATAACTCCATCTTTCAGTGGATTTTTCTTCATAGGTCACAAATTACCGAGCGTGATTGGTTTGGTCGTTATGTGAGGTTTTCATTTCCCGTGTGCCGCGATCCTCATGCACGTCGCGGGATTTGGAAAAAATGTTGTCACGTTTTTTAGATTTTGGATGGGGCAAGACTTTCTCTTGATTGGGTCGAATCTCGTGCATGGTTTGCGGAAAAACCGGCGTTTGTGGTTTGGCTGCAAGTTGGTTGGTGTGGTCTTTCATAAAATACGTTTTCTTGGTTGAATGGAGTCGGTTGAAGGAGAGAAATTACTCCGTCGCACTGCGAAAACTGAAACGATCATCCGCTTCCAGCCATTCAAAAGTGGTGGTTTTATCCGGGTTCAGTCCAAGCCGGTGACAGCTCTCAATAAAATGATCGCGCTTCTCAGGATTTTTCATCGGGCTGCCGGCTTCCTGATCATCCGACCAGTCCTCGATCTCCGGCGCAGTCTTCGCCGTGCCATTAGCCAGCAGCCAGGTGCCGACTTCGTCATAATTTTTCGCGACCTTTACGGCGGCTGTAAATTGGTCGCTGGTGATGCCCTTGAAACTGAAAAGCTGTTTGTCCAGCGGACAGTCGTAGTGGTATTCACCGAGCGTGCCCGCCAGGCTGGCGCGGCATTTGTCCACGGCCCGGCAGGCGATGGCGAATCCGCCGATGCGTTCGCGCGGACTGTGCGGTGCCTGCTCGGATAAATCCAAATTGATGATGGGAGTGTTCATGTTTTTTAGCGGTAAGAAGATTTCATGTCTGGTTATGAAAACCGTGAACGCGAGTCAGATTTCTTTCCGCGATCAGATCTGCCTCCGCCTTCAACCAGTGCTGCACCTCGTGACCGGGTTGCGAACCGTGATTCTCATAGGCGAAGTAAGCTTTCCGGGCCACTTCGTCCGTTGAGGGCGTAAAGTTAATTTCATTTTGGTCTGTGCCCGCTGCTGACGTTGGCCGGGGTGCAATGACCGCTTGTTGGGTTTTGGATAATTTGTGGTGCTTCATGGAACGATGGTTGTTTAATGTTCAGTTATGAAAAGTGATGACCCCGGACGCATTTGGGATTCGCGTTCGACCCCTCCGAATAATTGCGCCTCAGCCTCCAGCCAGTGTTTCACCTCATGTCCAGGCTGTGAACCTTGCTTCTCGTAAATGGCGTAGGCCCGGCGAGCCACCGCCTCCGGCGACGGGACAAATGCCGTTTTGCTTTGAATTAAGTCCGCGCCCTTAGTTGGTTTTTTTGATTTGGTTGATTTCTGGTTTGCGTCCAGAGAAAACGAGTTTGGTTTCATGCCTAGAACATGGCTGGAAAACCAACTGCTGACCATGGGGTGTTCACCCCACCACGACCTGTGAAATTTTCGGTCCGGTTCGGAATCCGTTCCAATCAGGTGCGGGCAAAATCGATGAAGCCGCGCTGAACGTCCGTGTGGATGAGTTTGACACGAACGTGGTCGCCCACCTTGAGCCCTTGAGTGCCCTGCATGAGCCGTCCTTCGGTCGGTGGCAGGATAAGCCGAACCCAAGTGCCCTTGTCTGCCGCACCGGTGACGATGGCGTCGAATTGCTGGCCGATTTTTCCAGAAAGCAAGAGCGCTGTAGCGGACTTGTTGACCTGACGCTCAACCTTGGTGGCAGCGTCTTCTTGGTCGGTGCAGTGCTTGGCGAGGTCCGTCAGTTCCGGGATGGTGTAGGGCAATGGCGCACCGGCCAGCGCGGCTTTCAAGAGCCGCTGTGTGATGAGGTCAGGAAAACGCCGGTTCGGCGCGGTGGAATGCGTGTAATCTTTCACCGCCAGCGCGAAATGTCCCGGCGCCTCGCCGCCGGGAAGATCGAGCGCATATTCCCCGCGCCCAATGAGCTTGATGACGGACAGGGAAAGGTCGGCGAACTTTTCCGGTGCGGCTGCGCGACGTCGTGTCAAAAAATTTTCGAGCGCGATGGCATCCGGTGCAGCGGGGAGCGGTTCCTTGAGTTCAGCCGCGAGCTGGACGATGCGCGCCCAGCGTTCGGGATCGCGCAGGACGCGGCGTAAGGATGGAAATTTTTTACCCGCCAGATAAATCGCGCTCACAGCATTTGCGGCCACCATGAATTCCTCAATCAACTGGGTCGCCCGGTTGGTTTGATCCAGTTCCAACGACGAAAGCGCATCACCGGAAAAAGTCGCCTGCGATTCCAGCGATTCCAGAGTTAGCGCGCCGTGATGATGGCGCAACCCGGTAAGTTTTTGCGCGACGCGATCCTGAAGCCGTAGATTTTCGTCGAGTCCAGGAACTTCAGTGATTCGTTTGGGAGCCGCGCCTGTGCCGGTCAGCCATGCGGCGACGCTGTTGTAAGCCAGCTTGGCGCAGTTGTGAACCTGCGCGCGGTAAAGTTCCGACGAGACGAGCGAACCGTCTTCCTTGAAAACCATGTCCGCCACGATGGCGAGACGGTCCTGATCTTCATTTAACGAGGTCAGGTTGGTGGAGAGCCCCTCCGGCAGCATGGGAAAAATCGCGGCTGGCGTATAAACGGAAGTGGTGTTGCGCGCCGCATGGGCGTCGAGCGCCGAACCTTTGCGCACCAAAGCGTCCACGTCCGCGACCGCCACAAGAATTCTGACCTGACCACCGGCAAGCGATTCGGCGACGGTGAGTTGATCCAAGTCACGAGAGTCGTCGTTATCAATGGAAGCCCAAAGCAGATTGCGCAAGTCGCGGACATTGTCTGTCTTTTTGGCTGGTCCGCCGATGGCGGCCAACTCTTTTTGTGCCGCCAAAGGGAAGTCAGGTTCCAGTCCGCGCTCAATCATGGCCTCATGTGCAATGGCAGCAAGGGTGGCGCGGTCGGTGGCTTGGCCACCGGGAACAGGTTTTGGTTCATTGCGCACGGAGGCGGGAGCGGCAAGGATGGGGTTCATATGCGGTTGGGCTATCATATAGCGACACCAAATAAAAGCTACTAGACGATTGGGATGCCTAGTTTTTTGGCTGCCGCTTCAATAATCAAATCCTTTTGATTTTCCGGGGAGTTGGCTTCTTGCCTCGTAGCAGCAAATTCACGGGCCAATATAGATTCAGCCTTGGTTAGCAGATCCTCAATTAAACTGGCGAGGCCCTCAGGATTGACGGAATTAATAAGCCCACCCGTATGCATAATGAGACCGGAATTCTCCAGTTTTGAAAAGGCGATGTTTTTCAATCTTGGGTCACGGGATGCTTGCCGTTGGAAATGATCAAAGACAGCCTGGTCCAGTTTTGGTTCGGTGTTGAGTTCCAAATTATATTCATCCGATTCTTTTCGATTGATTGAGGTAATTTTCATAATCGAATTTCAGTTCCCCCCGTTCAACTTGAACAATGGTGACGTGCAGATTTGGCGAACGATCGGGGCATTGGCAGTGGTTTCCCATCAGGTTTTCGTGCGGAATCCACCCGCGAAATAGAAGATAAGACCAGCCATCAGAATGATGCAGATTGCGCCCCCGCTCAACATCGGGCTGCCAAGGTAAAAGACTCCTGCAACAAACAAAAGAGTCACTGTCAGCCAAAATGTCGGTATTTTCATGGACTATGCCGGCTGATGTTCATCCACAACTTCGGCGTCAATGACCGGTTCTTCATCTTTCTTGGCCTCATCATGATTGTGCTCCGTTTCCGGCGGCCTTCCAGATTGGTCACCGCCGGAACCTTTGCCCGCACGGTTCTTTTCTGCCGCCTTGTAAAGTTCTGTCGAAACTGCCTGCCAGGTTTCGTTGAGTTTTTCACTGGCTGACTTGATGGCAGCGGAGTCCGTGCCTTTGAGCGCTGCCTTCACAGCGTTGGCGGCGGCTTCAAGCTTGCCTTTGTCTTCTGTGGAAATCTTATCCGCGTTTTCCTTCATCATTTTTTCTGTGCGATACACCGCGCTGTCGGCCTCGTTGCGCGTTTCAAGTTCTTCCTTGTTCTTCCGATCCTCGTCGGCATGGAGTTCGCCATCTTTGCGCATCTTTTCGATTTCGTCCTTGGACAGTCCGCTGCTGGCCGTGATGGTGATTTTCTGCTCCTTGCCGGTGCCGAGGTTTTTGGCGCTGACGTGCAGGATGCCGTTGGCATCAATGTCAAAACTTACTTCGATTTGCGGCACGCCGCGCGCTGCGGGCGGAATGTCATCGAGATTGAATTTGCCGATGGTCTTGCTGTCTTTGGCGAACTGCCGTTCGCCCTGCAAGACATGAATTTCCACGCCGGGCTGATTGTCCGCCGCCGTGGAAAAGGTCTGCGCCTTGCGGGTCGGGATCGTGGTATTGCGCTCGATCACCTTCGTGAACACCCCGCCGAGTGTCTCAATGCCGAGCGACAACGGCGTCACATCGAGCAACACCACGCCCTTGACGTCGCCTTTAAGCACGCCGGCCTGGATGGCAGCGCCAATCGCAACCACTTCATCGGGATTCACGCCTTGATGCGGAGCCTTGTTGACGAGCGTATGTGCGGTTTCAACCACGCGCGGCATGCGGGTCATGCCACCGACGAGCACGAGTTCATCAATCTTCGAGGCTTCGATGCCAGCGTCCTTCAAACATGCCTTTACCGGCGCAATGGTGCGTTCAAAAAGCTTGTCGGTGAGCTGCTCCATCTTGGCGCGCGTCAAAGTTTTCTGGATATGCTTCGGACCGCTCGCGTCCGCCGTGACGAACGGCAGGTTGATGTCGTAGGTCGTCGCGCTGGACAAAGCGATTTTTGCCTTTTCCGCTTCTTCCTTGATGCGCTGAAGCGCGTCCGGTTGCTTGCGGAGATCCATGCCGGACTCTTTTTTGAATTCGTCCAAAATCCAGTCCATGAGCAAATTGTCCCAGTCGTCGCCGCCTAGGTGCGTGTCGCCATTCGTGGCCTTCACTTCAAACACGCCGTCGCCAATTTCCAAAACGGAAATATCAAACGTGCCGCCACCCAAATCATACACGGCGATTTTTTCATCCTTCTTTTTGTCGAGGCCATAAGCAAGCGACGCTGCCGTCGGTTCATTGATGATACGGAGCACTTCTAATCCGGCGATCTTGCCGGCGTCTTTCGTGGCCTGGCGCTGCGAGTCGTTGAAATAGGCGGGCACGGTAATGACGGCCTGTGTGATTTTTTCGCCGAGACGCGTTTCGGCGTCGGCTTTGAGCTTGGAAAGTATCATCGCGGAAATTTCCGGCGGCGAGAATTGCTTCGGCTTGCCATTTACTTCCACTTCAATGGCGGCGTCGCCGTTGCTGGCCTTCACAACTTTGTAAGGCACGCGTTTGATTTCTTCGCCGACTTCACTGAACTTGCGTCCCATGAAACGCTTCACGGAATAAACCGTGTTGCGCGAATTGGTCACAGCCTGCCGCTTCGCCGCGTCGCCCACAAGCCGGTCGCCAGATTTGGTAAACGCCACCACTGACGGCGTGGTGCGTTTGCCCTCGGAGTTTTCCAGCACCAAAGGCTCTCCGCCTTCAATGACAGCCATGCAAGAGTTCGTGGTTCCTAAATCGATGCCGAGTATTTTTGCCATAAAAGTATTTATCTTTTGAATTTTAAGTTTTCTAACGGGCTTGACCGTTTCTCTGGACTCAAACTACGTAGTGGAATGGTTTCTGCCTATGGGGTGAAACCCTATGTGGGTCTTTTGAATTTTGCTGATCAAATTTGTCCGAACCGGAACCGAATTAACGCTGCGCTTGAACCGGAACGGGAACAACCGGCTGCAAATGGGTGGAAACAGCCAACCTTCGGGCAATGCTGGCAGTCAAAAAATGCTGCACGCGCGGATCGGAGCTGCGCTTGATTTCGTCGGGCGTTCCGATGGCGACGATGTGGCCTTCATCAAGCATCGCGATGCGGTGGGCAATCCCAAACGCCAGATCGCGGTCATGCGATACCACCAGGGTCGTGGCATGAATCCGCTGGTTAAGTTTTACGATGTCTTCGGCGATGCTCACCGCTGACACCGGATCAAGTTCGCTGGTCGGTTCGTCATAGAGAATCAACTGCGGTTCGACGGCCAGTGCCCGCGCGATGGCCACGCGTTTCCTCATGCCGCCGGAGAGTTCGTCGGGCATTTTATTTTCCGTGCCTTTCAAGCCGACCTGTTCGAGGTCTTTGGAAACAATTTCTGCGATTTCGCCGGGCGATTTCAAATGATGTTCGGTCAGATAAAAGCCGACGTTTTCTCCAACGGTCATCGAAGTCAGGAGTGCGCCAGACTGAAAAACCATGGCCACCCGGTATTGGCTTGGGATGTCGGGCGATTGAATTGGCTGGCCTTCGATTAGCACTTTCCCCTGATCCGGTTCTTCCAGGCCAATGAGTTGCCGGAGCAGCACCGATTTGCCGCTGCCACTCGGCCCCATGATGACAAATATTTCTCCGGGGTTGACGTCGAAATCTATGCCCTTGAGCACTTCGATCCCGTTGTAGCTCTTGCGCAACCCGCTGACTGAAAGACTGACACCTTCCTGCTTTGGGGAATTGGTGTTGAGGATTCCACTTCCATCACTAGCCGTAACGCTCCGGCTGGTTTCTGACTTTGATTTTAGAGGATTCATTCTGTTTCTTGCCGAGAGCCTGACGGCGTTATATTGCGTCTGCAATTTGCTTCAAATTGCACAACGAAGTCTTTGCCGGATTCAATCGTTGATCCCGCCGTGACAGTAACCCGGAATCTCCCTTAAAATTGGGGTCACAAGCGTGGCCCGAATTGTGAGCGATTCCGTCCTCAAGCCCAATGAATACCCATCATTGGCGACCGAAGACTTTTCGGCCAGCAGCAGTCGAGACGAAAAAATCAAGGCCAACGGCAATGCTTGCAGGGTTGGACTGACAGTGTGAAGGTTCGTTTGAATCATAGACTTTTAATTGGTTTTTACCATTTAAGGGTGATGAATCATCAGGTGGTCCGACGTGGCAGGCATCAAAGTGGCGGTTCGAGCAGCGACATTGACTGGAAAATTATCGCCGACAACGACGGTCTGGTTCAGAACGTTTTTCACCATGCTCAACAATTTCTCGAATGAATAAGGTTTGAGCAGCATCTTCACAGGTTGCAGCCAAGTGTGCAAAGCGAATTCCCAGGTCGGCAAATATCCGGTGGCCATGATCACCGGTAACGTCATGTGCGCAGCGTGGATTTTCTTGAGCAATTCGACGCCGGACAGCTTCGGCATGAATTGGTCGGTGATCAGCAGATCGTATTGGGCGAGTTGCAGCGCGTCCCAGGCGGCCGCGCCATTTTCGGCGACATCAACCTGGTAGCCGGCGTCAATTAACACCTCGGCGGTAATCTGGCGGAGGTCCCGCTCGTCTTCCACCACGAGAATCCGGTGGCGAGAATTGGTGTGGGCTTGAAGCGGTTCGCATCCTGACTCATTGAAATGTGAGATATACTTGGCGGTCATTGAAGACACTGTAGCCGGATGTTTGGCGGGTGCTATGGGGTGTTCACCCCACATGGCTTTCCATTTGATGATTATTTCATTGATTTTTGTGAGCGAATATCATCCACTATTCATTTGATGAAAAAGTTGGAGTTTTTCGAACTGAAAAGGGACTATGCGGTGCTTGCACCCGTTGGTGAATTTTCATTTGACGAGATAACTCACCTGTTGAGCCGCGCGGTGGTTTTTTGCCGCCGCCAAAAGATCGGAAAACTATTGTTTATTTCAACCGGGTCGTCCGGATTTCACTCGTCCGAATTGCCGAACAATATGGTTATTTAGAACAGATTGCTTCTGACGCGGCATCGTTGGTCAAGATTGCACATGTGGCGAGTGCAGAGTGGGTTCGTTCGCGGGAATTTAGAATTCTGATGGCCGCGAATCGGGGACTTGAATTGGGAAACTTTCAGGCCGAGTCAGCCGCTGTCAGATGGCTGCTCCAACCGGACAGAAAATCGAGCGACAAATTGAATAAGCCGGCACCTGAATCAAGCAGACGTTCTCGGATTGAAGGCTGATTCAGCCGCCAAATCTTTCCACAAACGCTCTGCCTCTTTGCTGACATGTGAGGGAACTTGAATGGAAGCCTCGACGTAAAGATCGCCGCGTTTCGCGGCACCAGCGGGCAATCCTTTGCCTCGGACACGCAATTTTTGCCCCTGTTGAAAGCCAGCGGGGACTTTGACGGAAACGCTGCCTTCCAATGTTCGCACTGGAACTGTCGCTCCCAAGACCGCTTCCCACGGAGCCAATTCCAGATGTCCCATCAGATCGGAACCGCGCACTTGCCAATCCGGATGCTGAGCATAGCGCACCCGCAAATAAATGTCGCCGGCACTGCCGCCGTTCGATCCCTCGCCGCCTTTGCCGGTCACCCGTATGGACTGGCCGGCCTGAACGCCTTTCGGAATTCGCACCTGGTAAGTTTCTGTTTCTTCCCGACCAGTGCGCGCGTTGGTGCGCCGCACCGAAATGGCGCGCATGGCACCTTTGAGCACCTCATCGAGCGTGATGAGAATGTCGCCTTGAATGTCCTGACCACGCGCTGCCTCTCGTTCCTCGTGGCTGTTGGCAAATTCCTGCGAGTCGAATGGCGAACCTCCGCGCGGTCGGCCAGCACGTCCACCAAAAAACTGTTCAAAGAAATCACTGAAGCCTGTGCCCTCAAATTGGAATTCATCTTCTCCGCCACGCGTTGCACGTCCTGTTGATCGGCCTCCGCCTTGACTCGGTTGTTGCCGCGCCTGCGCGCCTGTTTTCCAATCGGCGCCGAGCTGATCGAATTTCCGGCGGCTCTCCGGATTGCTCAAGACCTCGTTGGCCTCGTTGATCTCCTTGAATTTTTCCTCCGCCGATTTTTTATCCTTTGCGACATCGGGATGATACTTGCGCGCAAGCGAGCGGAAGGCTTTCTTGATTTCGTCCTCCGTCGCCGTGGGCGTCACGCCGAGAACCTGATAGTAATCTTTGAATTCAACGGCCATGGCGGGCGGGCTTGGCAGCCGTCAGGTCATTCACCACCACTTTAGCCGGGCGAACCACCTTCGCACCTTTTCGATAGCCGCGCTGAATCACTTCCAGGATGGCATGGTCGGGTTTTGCCGGATCATGACCTTGTGAAAGCGCTTCATGCTGGTGCGGGTCGAACGGCTTGCCGACAATCTCCTCACTCTCGACGCCGTGCTGACGGAGCAACTGTTGGAGTTGCTTCAACGTCATCTCCACGCCCTGATGAAATTGGGCGGAGTCCCGCGAAGCGCCGGCGGCTAACGCCCGTTCGAGGTTGTCAATGACCGGCAGCAGTTCAACGATGAACGATTCCTTTTGCGCCACCGCGCGAACTTCGCTTTCCTGCCGGCTCCGCTTTTTGAAATTATCAAAATCGGCGGCCAAGCGCAGGTGCAAATCTTTTTGTTCGGCGAGATCCTTGAGGAGTGCCTCCGATTCGGTGGCAGCAGTCTCATCGGCGGCATCGGAATCAAGTGCAGTTGCCGGCGGATTTTGGGATTGGTTATTCATGGACTGGCATTATTTTAATTCGTGATTCTTCCTGCCAGAACCGCTCTTTTTTCCGCCACCGGAAAGTTTGTTCACAGTGGCCCAAGCCCGCGCCTCCGCAGTTTTCAAGCTGGCACCGCGTTGCTCGTAGCCGGCTTCAATGTGCGCCGCCTGTCGTTTCTGTTTGCCGGTGTAGCTGGATTTATCGCCTTGGGGCATGGTCGTGATTTAAGTTTTGCGATTGCCCGGCGGTTTATTCATTTACGGCGAAGCCAATTTTGACCGTCACCTGCCAGTGATGCACTTTTCCCTTTTCAATATTGCCGCGCGTCTCGATAACCTGGAACCAGCGCAAATTCTTGATGGTTTTATGTGCGCGGTTAATCGCCTTACCCACCGCGTCTTCAATGGAAGTGGTGGAGGTGCCGGTAAGTTCGATGATTTTATAGACTGGGTCTTTCATATTGAGCGCTTCTGGTATTCGTGGGTTATCGCGTCGGAAATAGCTGCTTACTTGCAGCCGCAGGCGGCGGAGTATTCCTTGATTGTGTTTTCGACCACCTCACGGGTTTCGCCAGTAAGCTTTTGAATACGACCGACCAGTTCTTCCTGCTGGCCTTCAGTGTAGCGGAGGTCGTTGTCCGTGAGCTTGGCCCATTTCTGTTTTAATTTGCCTTTGGTGATATTCCAATCGCCTTTGATTTCAAGTGTGGTCATATAATTTGTTAGTTTTTGTTTTATTTTTTCAGCCGTCAACATGACGGGAAAGTGCTTTGATTTTATTTACGAGCCAGGCACAGCCACAGCGTATGCCCCACCATCAACGTGAGCGCAGTGATCGTCCCCACCAAAATGCAAGCCGCAACCTCAATTTCCACAAGCCAAGTTTTAATGTCCATGACGAGAAGCATCATCTGACAATCTTGTTGACGCTATGGGGTGAAACCCGACCGTGATTAAAGAGCCAAAAACTGCCGCGCTCATGGAACGAGAACCGCCGCGCCTTCAAACCGACCGGCGCGAAGATCGGCAAGTGCTTGATTGGCTTGATTCAGCGGATAGATCGTGGTTTTCGTGACGATCTTCATCTGCGGCACCAATTGCAAAAAATCGATTCCGTCCTGTCGCGTGAGATTCGCGACCGAAACCAGTTGCCGCTCTTCCCAAAGTAATTGATACTGAAAGCTGGGGATGTCGCTCATGTGGATGCCTGCGCAAACAACGCGGCCACCTTTGCGAACCGTCTTCAAAGCAAGCGGCACAAGATCCCCCACGGTTGCAAAAATAATCGCTGCATCGAGCGGCTCCGGCGGCATTTCGTTTGAACCTCCCGCCCAGCTCGCGCCGAGGCTTCGAGCGAAGGCTTGGGTGGACAGATCTCCAGTTCGCGTGAAGGCAAAAACGGATCGACCCTGCCACTTTGCTACCTGCGCCACGATGTGGGCCGCAGCGCCAAAGCCATAGAGGCCAATCTTTTTCCCTTCACCAGCGATGACGAGCGAACGCCAGCCAATCAGTCCAGCGCAAAGCAGAGGAGCGAGCGACACGTCGCTGCCAGTTTCGCCGAGCGGAAAGGCGAAGCGCGCATCGGCAATGACCATCGTCGCGAAACCGCCATTGCGGGTGAAGCCGGTGAAGAGCGGATGGTCGCAAAGATTTTCGCGGTGCTCCAAACAATATGGGCAGACACCGCAGGTATGACCGAGCCAAGGGATGCCGACGCGCTCGCCAATTTTCAACCCTTTGACATCAGCCCCAAGCAAGTCAATCCGGCCAACAATTTCGTGCCCTGGAATGATTGGCACTTTTGGGTCAGGCAACTCGCCATCCACGACATGCAGATCCGTGCGGCACACACCGCAGGCAGCCACCTTCACGCGAATTTCGCCCGGTCCCGGTTGCGGATCGGGGATTTCGGTCCATTCAAGGGCAGTCCCAATTTTCTTTAGCACCATCGCATTCATAATATTTTTCGGTTGCGAGAAAGTTCAAGGCTTCACGCCAAGCAAGCGGGAAACTGTCCGCCGCTAATCATTTCTGTTCGTAGAGGCGACGAAAAACAACTGGCAGCAAATCTGGCAGATCTTCGGCAAGCAAGCCGGGGCCGAATTCAGTTGCTGCCGCCCCATGCAGCCACACAGCAGCAGAGGCGGCGAGGAACGGCTCCATGCCTTGTGCCAGGAGTCCCAGCACGATTCCACTCAAGACGTCACCCGATCCTGCTGTCGCCAGTGTCGGCGGCGCATTGCTGTTGATAACCGACCGGCCATCCGGAGCTGTGATTACCGTGTCGCTGCCCTTGAGAATAATAATGGCTCCGCTGCGACGCGCTGCGACACGCGTGCGAGTTAGCTTGTCGCCGCTCGGGTCAAATAGGCGATGGAACTCACCATCATGCGGCGTTAGCACGCAGGGACCGGTGATTGCTTGATCGAGCGTCAACGGATCGTCCGCGAAGGTCGTGAGCGCATCGGCGTCGAGCACGGTGGAGCGGCCGGTCGCCAACATGGCGAGCACCCGGGCACGGGTTTCCTCGCCGGCTCCCGCACCAGGACCGATGAGGAATGCCTTGTAATGAATATCGTCCAGCAGACATTCGAAATCTTCCGGCACCGCCAGTGGTTGAACCATGATGCTGGTCAACGCCGCCGCATAGACAGGCAGGGCGACTGAGGAAACCGCGATGGTCGTGAGTCCCGCACCTGCGCGAGCCGCAGCGCGGGCTGCCATCCGGGCAGCACCAGTCATCGGGTAACCGCCGGAAATGAGCGCGTGACCCCGGCTATATTTATTGCACCCGTCTTGAAGTCGCGGGAGATTCCCAATCCAGAGGCACGGATCATTCTCGAAAGTGTTTGGGGAAATTTGCTCAAGCACAGAAGATGGGATGCCAATGTCGGCGACGACAACTTCGCCGCACAGCAGCCGGCCCGGCAACAAAAGATGCCCCGGCTTTTTGCGAAAGAAAGTAACCGTCAGGACGGAGGCAACCGCACCCAACGCGTCGCCGGTATCGCCCAGCAGGCCGCTGGGAACATCAATCGCAATAATTGGTAATTTCCGGCCGCTGGCGGCAGCCAAGGTTTCCAAAGCGGATCCCTCAAGCGCGCGACTAAGGCCGGCACCGAAGATCGCATCCACCACCAATTCCGCTCCGTCGAGCGCGTCCGGAACCAATTGCAGAACTTCGCCGCGCCACAAATCCGCATGATGCCGCGCCGCACCGGTAAGACGATCCAGCGAACCGAGCAAGGCGACGCGAACAGACCAGCCCTTTGCGGAGAGATGCCGGGCCGTGACAAAACCGTCGCCGCCATTGTTGCCGGGTCCGCACAACACGATTACAGGACGCGCAGACCAGTGTTTCTCAATTTCGTGGGCGACAGCACTGCCGGCATTTTCCATCAATTCGATAACCGTTTTGCCGGAGGCCACAGTCAGCCGGTCGGCTTCGCCCATCTGACGAACGTCTAGTAATGCAGTTTGAAAGTTCATCTCCATCAGCTCACGGAAACGCCGAGGATTCGACCGATTACGGCAGTTACGGTCATGGCCAGGGCACCACCGATGGTGACTCGTAACGCGGCCCGACCAAGCGGCGCGCCACCGAGGTGACCGCCAAACGCCCCCAGCGCCGCGAGACTTACCAGAGATAAGGCGGCGATCATTGGAATACGCCAAGCCGCCGGCGCGACGAGTAGAGCCACGATTGGCACAATGGCAAAGGATGCAAAGCTGGCCGCCGAGATCCATGCCGCTTGCAACGGACGTGCAAGTGATGTTTGGTCAATTCCAAGTTCGTCGCGCATGTGTGCGCCAAGCCGGTCATGGGCGCTGAGTTGTTCTGCGACTTTCATTGCAAGCTCATGCTCAAGTCCGCGCTTAACATAGATCATCGCCAACTCCTGCAATTCAGCCTGCGGCTCGGTTGCCAGTTCTTGTTTTTCCAGCCCGATGTCCGCCTGCTCCGCGTCGCGTTGGGAGTTGACTGAAACATATTCTCCCACGGCCATGGACATCGCTCCGGCAACCAACCCCGCAATACCGGCGACCAGAATGGCCACCTTCGGAGCGGAGGAAGCCGCGACACCGATCATGAGGCTCGCAGTAGAAACGATGGCGTCGTCCGATCCAAGCACGGCAGCACGCAACCAACCCACCCGCCCGCTTCTGTGCATTTCCGCTTGGCTGGTTACAACGAGGGGCTTCGTCTTCATATTTTAACCAGCGCGTTATTGCAACCAAATGAGGAATCTTTAACCTCAATTATTTCAGCGATTTTATGGTTTTAAGTCGGCTTCAACATTGATGAGCACATCCACGCTGTTGCCGATTAAACCTTGGTCGGCGGCGATGTCGAAATCACGCCGATCCAGCGTCAGCGAGGCTTCCCAACCGGAAATGGCGGCACCCTTCATACCCGGACCAAAGCCCAGCGCCGTGACCTTGAGCACAACTTCCTTGGCGACATTCTTCATCGTCAACGTGCCGGTGACAGCATAGGTGTTGTCGCCGGTGCTTTTCCATGACTCGCTCTTGAAGGTCATGGACGGAAACTCGGTCGCAGCAAAAAAATTGGTCGAGCGCAAATCGTCGTCGCGCATTTTCGTGTTGGTCGTGATGCTGGCCACTTCGATGACGGCTTCGACCGTGCTGTTTTCTAAGTGGTCACGATCCACGACGATGGTTCCTTTCACCTTGCTAAAATAGCCAGGCACCTTGGTGAAAAAATGGGCGATGGAGAAGCCGACCCAGGTATGCACGGGGTCAATGTTGTAGGTTTCGACGGCCGCTTTGGCTGAGGCAAGTGAGCCGAGCGCAAGCGCGGCGGTGACAAGTGATAATAGGGAACGTTTCATGGTTTTGAATTGATTTTTGTTGGTTGGATTATTTTGCTTTTATGGATTCAGCTTTCGGGAAGTCAGCTCCGCGCGCAATCGTTTCCACCGCAGAAAAATCTTTGCGCAACTCGTCGAGCTTGGCCATGGCCCCTTCGTAGGAATCATTGCCCAACAAAAGATGGCGCGGCGGTTTGGACGATTCCACCGCAGCGATGAGGGCTTTAACGGCGCGCACTGGATCGCCGGGTTGCTTGCCCGAATCGGCGCGAATTTCTTTGCGCCACGCTCCTGCCGTTTTCGCGTAGTCGACAATTTGCTTTTTACTTTCATTCGCCGACCGTCCGGCCCAATCGGTGCGAAAGCCGCTCGGTTCAACGACGATTACTTTGATCCCCAGCGGTTCAACTTCCTGCAAAAGCGCACCGGACAAACCTTCGACGGCAAATTTGGTCGCGTTGTAAAATCCCAGCGCTGGCGCAGAACGCAGTCCCGCGAGTGAAGAGATATTGACGATGCAGCCTTTGCGCCGCTGACGCATGCCAGGCAGCACCGCTTGAATCATGCGGCTCAGGCCGAAAAGATTGATCTCAAACATTCGGCGCACTTCGGTCTCTTCGCCTTCTTCGATCGCCGCGAAATAGCCGATGCCCGCGTTGTTCACGAGCACGTCAATGCCACCAAACTTTTCCTCGGCCACTTTGACGGCCGCGTCAATCTGGCTTTGATCCGTGACATCAAGCTTGAGCACCAACGACTCGCCCTTGGCCGCCAACGCTTCCACCTGCTCGGGTTTGCGGGCCGTCACCACCACGCGGAATCCGCGCGATAGAGCCTGAGTTGCCAGTTCACGTCCGAAGCCGGTGGAGCAGCCGGTGATGAACCAAACGGGTTTATCGGTTTTCGCGGAATTTTTATTTTTTGTAGTCATGAGAATATTTTTCAAAGGCTTGGAGAAATAGCTTTCACGCGGGCGCGTCAATGGAACTAACACGCACCAGTTTTTTATTCACGAATTCCTGGATACCGAGACTCGAAAGTTCGCGGCCATAGCCGGAATTTTTGATGCCGCCGAACGGCAATTCCGCAGAAGTCCATGTTGGGTGATTGATGAAGACCATGCCGGTGTCAATGCGGCTGGCCACGCGTTTACCGCGCGCGACATCCGCCGTGAACACCGAACCGCCCAGGCCGAACTCCGAGTCATTCGCCAGCGCCACGGCTTCATCCTCGTCCTTGACGCGGAAGAACAGCGCGACCGGGCCGAAAAATTCTTCGTGGTAGGCGGGATTGTTCGGCTTGATATTTGTGAGAATCGTCGGCTCCATATAAGATCCGGGGCGATCAATCCGTTTGCCGCCCATCACAAGTTTTGCGCCTTTGGCAACCGCACGTTTGATTTGACCGAGCAGTTGCACCAGGGCCGCTTCAGTGGACAGCGGGCCAAGTGTCGTGGCCCAATCCATCGGGTCGCCCGGCTTGAAGACCGCGAGCGCGGTTTGAAATTTTTCGAGAAACCTGTCGGCCACGGATTCGACAACGATGAACCGCTTGCCGGCAACACAGCACTGGCCCATGTTGTTCATCTTCGCCCACACCGCCCACTTGACCGTTTTCTCCAAATCCGCATCCTCCAGCACGATGAACGCATCGCTGCCGCCAAGTTCCATCGTGGTTTTTTTTAGATTTTGTCCGGCCCGTGCCGCGACGTTTTTCCCGGCATCCACACTGCCAGTCAACGCCACGCCCTCGATCCGCGAATCGTCAATCACACGGTTCACCTGCTCGTAAGAAATGAGCAAGTTGGTGTATGCCCCCGCAGGCGCACCCGCCTCCAGCCAAAGTTTTTCAAATGCGATGGCGCATTGAGGCACGCAGCCCGCGTGTTTCACCATCACCACATTGCCAGCCATCAGATTCGGAGCGGCAAAACGCGCAAGCTGGTAATAGGGAAAATTCCAAGGCTGCACGCCGAAGAGCACGCCGAAAGGTGCCATTTCAATCACGGCTTCGCCTGAACTCGGCTTGAGCGTTTGCGGCGCGAGAAAGCTCTCCGCGTTCTTGGCGTAGTAATCGAGAATGTCCGCGCTCAACTCCACTTCACCACGCGACTCGGCGATGAGCTTGCCCATTTCCAGCGTCACCGGCTTGGCGAATTCATCCACGCGTGCCCGCAAAATAGCGGCCGCTTTGGCGACCACCACGGCGCGTTCGGCAAAAGTCTTAAACCGCCATGTTTCAAAACAGGTCGCGGCCGTTTTAAGCGACGTTTCCAGTTGTTTGTTGGTGATTTCCTTGAATTTCTTGAGAACTTTGCCGGTGGCGGGATTGACACTTTGATAACTCATAAGTGCAATCGTATCCTGCGGGGCGGGCGAGTGACATGGGGTGAACACCCCAGAAGATAGAACCACCAAGACGCCAAGGCGCGAAGACCTGACACGAATTTCACGAATGGCCACGCAATGAATGGCAAGCCGAGCTACGGCTGCACCGGCAGGCTGATCTGGAAATAGCGCGGGTCATCCGCCGCGCCCGCCAGCGACAACGGGGAAATGATGAATGAAGAAGGATGAATGATGAATTAACGCCGACGCGAGCCGGTTGCTGTTTTGTTTCATCATTCTTCATTCATACTTCATCATTTGCTTTTCCGTGGCCACCGTCCCGCCCAGTTTCACCGTGCGGCTGGCGGCAATCGGCAGCGGTGCAAACCGCCCAACGGCTTTCAACCAAGCCAGATCATTCGCCGCATCCACATTGAAAATCATTGTGACTGAACCGCTCGATAGAACCGTGATGGTTGGACGACACCGGCAGGATCAATCATTTGGAATGGGCTGATTGAAAGGTTTGGCACGATTAGCATTGGTGTCCAGTTAGGAACTGCCAAATTTGTTGTGTATTGCATCGTGTAGGTATCGCCCAATGTTCCAAATAAACTCAACAGAGGATAGCCTGCCCAAAGTTGCAATGTGATTGTCGGTGGAATAATCGGCGGTGTGATGACTGACGAAAGCGACAAACGGAACACCGTCCCGTCACCAAAACCGTCGTTGGTATATGTATTGCCGCCATAACCAGTCGTGCCGTATAAATTACCGTCATTGCCAAGAGTCAGCGCACCTAACGCACTCATTCCGTTAGTGCCGTCGAAAGCCGCCAGCAAAGTTAATGTGCCATTCGTTGTCACCTTAAACACTGTCCCCATGCCCATAGGTTGAAAAGAATTAGTGATACCGCCAATGACTGTCATGCCGTAAAAATTGCCATCAATACCAAGTGTCAGCGGCGATTCGGATTCCGCCCCGTTGGTGTAATTGAAAGAAGCCAGCGTGGTAAGTGTGCCATTGGTTGTTACTTGGAACACCGTCCCATAGGTATCGTGATTCAGGTTCGTGTTGCCATCACCACTTGTCGTGCCATAGAAATTTCCATCGTTGCCTAACGTCAACGCCGCACTAGGAAACGCCCCGTTAATGCCGTTGAATGAAACCAGCGTCGTTAATGTGCCATTGGTCGTGACGCGGAACACCGTTCCACAACCAGAACCGCCGTAAAGATTGGTGTTGCCGCCATTAATAGTTGTGCCGTAAAAATTGCCGTCGTTCCCCAGAGTCAGGGCAGATGGATTCGCTCCATTTGTCTTGGAAATGTCGAAAGTAAAAAGCGAGGTTAAGGTTCCATTGGTCGTTACTTTGAATACAGTCCCATTACCATTCGTATATCCATTTTCAGTAGTGCTGTAAAAACTACCATCGTTGCCAAGAGTCAGCGCAGAATCCGGAGTCGCCCCATTCGTATAGGTGAAAAAAGCCAGCGTTGTGAGCGTTCCATTGGTCGTCATTTTGAACACAGTCCCCATACCCATAGGAAAAGAGAAATTAGTGTTGCCGCCATCACCGGTTGTGCCGTAAAAGTCTCCATCATTACCCAACGTCAGAGAGGCAGAAGGTTGCGCTCCATTCGTGAAGTTGAAAGAAATCAGCGTGGTAAATGTTCCATTGGTTGTCACTTTGAATATCGTGCCATAATCACCATTAGTGCCGCCGCTTGCAGTCGTGCCATAAAAATTGCCATCATTGCCCAACATTAATCCGCCATATGGATATCCGCTGTTGGTGTAGTTGAAAGACCAAAGTGCCTGCAATGTCTGTGCTGGCATTTTCACCGCCGCCACGCCCGCCAGCAGCAACACGCAAACAAACTGATTTACTTTCATATCGGCAGGTTACTTGGTTTCAATCGGCTGGCAAGTTTCACACTGCGAAGCCAACGCTTCAATTTCATCACAATTTTTCTGCCAAATGCCTCTCGCCTTACTCACGCCTCCATCGTTAATCCATCGTTTGTCGAGATTTTCCAGAAAATCGAATTGCGGCACTGGCACTGTGGTGGCTACCGAGTCCTGAAGAATCTGGGCACCAACTGAAGTGGTAACTTCAATAATCGCCTGATGACAAGCTTTCAGTTGGGAGAGCGTCACTTGCGTCTGATCCTTGGTTAAACCCACAAGGCTTGTGGGATGCGCAGCATGAGCAATGAACTTGTCAGTGAATTTGCAAATATTTTCGCAGGTTTCGATTTTTGATTCTAACGAATCGAACCAAGCGATTGGAATAGTGTCGCTGCGGGAGCGTCCAGCAACAGAAGTATCGAAAAATTTATCAAAATGACTGTGCGCCCTTTCCGATGAAGCCCACGCTTCCGGGCCGGTGGTGTCCATGCCAACATACGAAAGTATTTGTCCGGAGGATATGAGGCCGTCGTAAAATCTCTTTTTGGCCGGAGCGGGATCATAGGGCAATCCATGACAAGCTAAATACACCTCGCGCGTTAGCAGTTCCCGCTCGGTTTTGATTTCATCAAGCAAAGCCCTTAACGAAATGACGTGCTTTGTTCGATCGCGCGATTGCCTTTCCGATAGACGGCGAATACCGGTGGCTTGGGTAATGACAAAACCCGATTCCAACAGACGCAGAACCGGCGCGTTAAAGCCAATCCCTTCTGATGGATTTTGTGCCGCTTCCACGCGCAGTTCCCTGATTGTTTTGAAAAGCGCGTAATCCCAAAGGAGTGATGTGATTTGCCTCCAGATTGAATGCTGATCATCGCCATTCAACCACGAAAGCCATTCCTTGCGTTTCGTCAAAAACTTTTGAAGACGCTCCGTATCCACGACATCGTCTGTCTTTTGTTCGCACATAAACCAATTCAACCGCCCTTTGCCCCGTTCGTCCACCCCAAACTGCCATTGGCCGCCCGGCTGGGTCTTGGCTGGGTGGAACGGGCGACCCGCCCGTTGCGGTCGGCAACTTGCCGACCACTGGCCTGGCATCCGATTGGCCAGCGAGTCGCCGGCCAACACAGGCTGGTAGCCTGTGCCACCCTCCACCGCAAACTGCCATTGGCCGCCCGGCTGGGACATTGCTGGGGAGCGCGCCCGTCCCGGTGGCCGTTTTCGGCGTCGCGCCGCTGCCCTTGAAAATAGCCCAGCCATTTATGGCTGGGACTCGTGGCCCGCAATCGTCCAAAGTCCCGCCAGGGACGAAAGATGATTGCGCACGGCCACCACATTTTCTGCCGTCCCTCGCGGGACTTTTAAATTTTGGTGAACGCTTGACCCAGCCATAAATGGCTGGGCTATTGTCAAAACGCTCCCCAGCGCCGTGAGGCGCGGCATATTTGTAGAACCAAAACCAAAATGAATTCCAGCCCCGTCGGGGCGGCATCTTCCGTCCGCACGCCCGATGATGTCGCTCCTGACGGAGCTTTGTCCGTTGGTGGCTGGCGATGCTACAAATATGCCAGCCCTGACGGGCTTTGAAAAATCCGTGTTCCATCTGTGGCTAAAAATGCAAACGCCGTTTGCCCCGTTCGTCCACCCCAAACTGCCATTGGCCGCCCGACTGGGACATTGCTGGGGATCGCGCCCGTCCCGGTTGCCGTTTTCGTCGTCGCGCCGCTGCCCCTGAAAATAGCCCAGCCATTTATGGCTGGGACTCGATGCGCGCAATCGTCCAAAGTCCCGCCAGGGACGAAAGGTGCTTGCGCACGGCCACCATTGCGGACAGCCCACCCGGTTTTTCTGCCGTCCCTCGCGGGACTTTTTCATTTTGTTGACGCCTGACCCAGCCATGAATGGCTGGGCTATTGTCATCGCGTCGCGCTGCGACTTCGCCGCCTTCGCGTCCTTCGCGCGATGAAATTCCCGCTTGCCGCCTCCCATCACCTGCCAGCTTGGGGTCATTTCCGTGACCCTAGACGGCGTTTCTTTAACCGTGGCAGACGTTTCCTTGGTCGTGGGAACGGTTCCAATGGTCATTGGAATGGTTCCAAGGGTTGTGGAAACTTTCGGCAGGGTCATGGAAATGGCCGGATTCTCCCTTGCTGCACATTGCCGGCAGACGCTTTCTGCCCACCAAAAACACGCAAACTAATTGCAAATACAGGTGATTCGTGGAATAACATTGGATTTTATGCTATAAGTTAAAGCTGTTAATAATAGATTTCTGAAAATAGTTCTAATCTTTTTGGCGAAAATTCCGTTAAGCATTATGTCAGGTTCGGTCCATAAAAATGAATCAACAAAACAAAACAAAATAACGAAAATTAACCAGTATGAAAATTAACCAAGGAGGTTCAATCCTATGAATGCAAAACCAGCCATTGGGTGGCTCAATGCCGACGGCGACGTGCCGCTGATCAATGATGTCAGCGTGGTGCTGAAGGCCCAGGCCGACAACGTCGTCATCTTCACCAACCCCGACCCGCCGTTGGCGGAAATCCAACTGGCGCTGGACAACTTCTCGACGGCGGTCCACATATTGAACCGCACCCCGGCGGACACCATCAACAAAAACAACCTGCGCCTAGTGCTGACCAACAAGGTGCGCCTGCTCTCGTATTATGTGGCGAAGGTTTGCAACGGCAACATGGCGAACCTGATTTTGAGCGGGTTTCCGCCCCAAAAGACGCCGGGCCAGCCGGTCGGCACGCCGGGTCAGCCGCAAAACCTGTCGGTGAACCACGGTCCGCAGCTCAGCCAGTTGGTGGCCAAGTTCAATCCGGTTTTTGGCGCGGTCATCTATAACTACCGTCTGCTGGCGAACACGCCCGGAGCAGTGCCGGTGATCGAACAGGACACGGCCACCACGCATACGTTCAGCAATTTGGTGGCGGGGGTGAAATACACCATTGATGTCAACGCCGCCGGCACGGCCGGCACCAGCGACTGGAGCGGTGCGATCAGTTTGACCGCCGACTAACAGATACTACCGAACCTTTCACCAACCGAGCGCGCCAAGAAATACGGCGCGCTCTTTTTTTCCAGTGCAAGAAGTTTTCTGGAAAAATAAATAATGGATTGGACGCTGTCATTTCCGTGCCGCCTCACGCCATTTCGCTGATGGTTTTGCGAAAGCGGGTCAACGAAAAAACGAACAGCAGAGAACCAATTACGATCAGCGCTAGAAATTGCGGCCAGACGACGGCAAGTCCGGCACCTCGGAAAAGAATAGCCTGGCCGAGCGCGACGAAGTGTGTGGTCGGTGCCGCCAACATCACCAGTTGCACAAACTCTGGCATGCTCTCACGCGGGCTAAAAGTGCCGGAAAGCATTTGCAGGGGCAGCAGGATCAACACGGCGAGCATTCCGAACTGCGGCATGGAGCGCGCCAGCGTGGCCATGAAAATACCCAGCGCGGTCGCGGCAAAAAGATGGAGCGCGGTGCCGGCGAGAAAGAGCGGCACCGAACCCGCGATGGGAACGTTCAGCACTCCTTGCACGACAACGAGCAGCCCAATACCGGCAGCCACCAACACCACCAATCCCATCGCCCAGACCTTGGCCATCATGATCTCTGTCGGCGTGACGGGCATCACCAGCAGATGTTCGATAGTGCCATGTTCGCGTTCGCGGATGAGGGCTGCGCCGGTCAGAATGATTGCCAGCATGGTAACGTTGTTGATGATCTCGGTCAGCGCGCCGAACCAGGATTGTTCCAGATTTGGGTTGTAGCGCGCGCGCAAATTCAGATCCACCAGTGGCGGTGCGCTGCTGCGGTAACGCAGAACGAAATCGTTGACCTCACCCAAGGCGATTTGCTGGATATACTCGCTGCCCACGAAAGCCTGCGTCATGCGGGTGGCGTCAACATTCAGTTGAATGGCCGGCGAACGGCCGGCCAGCACGTCGCGTTGAAAGTCCGGCGGAATATCCAGCACGAAGGTGTAATTGCCGGCATCCATGCCCGCATCCATTTCAGCCAGCGAGATGTTTGCGGGCGGATTGAAGCGCGGGAGATAGAAGCCTGCCGCGATGCGCGCCGACATCGGCGAAGCGTCCTCGTCAACGATGGCGATAGGAACTTTATCCAAACTGTCCGGCACGGCCGTGGCCGCGACGTAAATGGACAGCGTGAAACAGTAAACGATCAGCACCAGCATCACCGGGTCACGAGCCAGGCTCCACAGTTCCTTGATTCCCAAACGATAAATGTTCGCGAGGTCAGGCATGGATCACGTCTCCTGTTTCTTCAGAAGCAATATAGCCAAACCCACCACCAACAGCGGGGCAAGCAACAGCGGCCAGAAAGACGAGTGCAGACTGGAGAAGCCCAGCGCTTTGTTGAACACGCCGCGCGTGATGTTCAGAAAGTAAGTCGCCGGGTAAACGCGACCGATGAACGCGCCAACGCCGGCCAGTGAAGAAACCGGATTCAATAAACCGGAAAACTGAACGGCTGGGATGATCGTCGCGATGATGGTCAAAAACAGCGCTGCGATCTGGCTGCGTGTAAAGGTGGAGGTGACCAAGCCAAAACCCGTCGAGAACATCACGAACAATAAAGCTCCTGCCGCCAGTGCCGCGAAGCTGCCCTTAACCGGGACTCCGAAGAGCGTCACGGCCAGTAGTGTCATCAGGCCGAAGTTGAGCATCGCCAGCACGATGTAGGGCAGTTGCTTGCCCAGCAGAAATTCCGCACGCGTAACTGGGGTGACGTAGAGATTGATGATGGAGCCAAGTTCCTTTTCGCGAACCACCGAGAGCGCGGTGAGCATCGCTGGAATCATCAACAACAGCAGCGGAATGACTGAGGGCACCATCGCCGGCAGGCTCAGGACGTCGGGATTGTAGCGATAGCGCGTCTCCATCGTGGCCGGACTGACGACCTTCTGGCCGAGTCGGTGGGTCGCCATGTCCACCAGCCAGCCCTGGTGCATGCCTTGGACATAACCTTGCACCGTTTCGGCGCGTTGCGGCATCGAGCCGTCCACCCACGCGGCGATCTCCACGGGATGGCCGTGCTCCACATCGCGCGCGAAGTTGGGTGGAATCTCAATGGCCAGTGCCAATTCGCCGGAGCGCATCCGCCGGTCGAGCTCGGCGTAATCGGCAATGGGCGGGCGTTCGGTGAAGTAGCGCGAACCGGACAAATTGAGCGCATAGTTCTGGCTCAATCCGGTTTGGTCATGATCCAGCACGGCGTATTTGAGATTTTCGACGTCGAGGCTGATGCCGTAGCCCATGATGCACATCAACATGATGCTTCCCAGCAACGCCATGGTGGCGCGCAGCTGATCGTGCCGCAGTTCCAAGGTCTCGCGCCGGCTGTAACTCAAGGCGCGGCTCCAACTAAACCAACGACGGCGCGATGAAACGGTTGGCTGGGTGGTCGAAACAAACGGTTCGGCGACCAAAGTTTTCGGGGTGGCAACTAGGTCCGTCGTTTTGGTTTTGTCATGCAATTCGGCATCTTTCAGATAACTGATGAACGTCGCTTCCAGCGTGGGCAACCCGCGCTGGCGGACGAGTTCAGC
>Ga0181535_10000658_pt1 | contig 50158 bp, 43 predicted proteins | sample PEATcosm2014_Bin_44_FD_119774 | JGI IMG/M metagenome (GOLD analysis project Ga0181535, IMG submission 119774) | Peatland microbial communities from MTU Mesocosm Facility, Houghton, MI, USA - PEATcosm2014_Bin17_30_metaG | ecosystem: Environmental > Terrestrial > Soil > Wetlands > Peat | place... | reverse complement strand
CTGGCGCCCATTCCACCAACGGTCCACGCACATTTCAAATCGCGGCAAGATAAATCACACTCTAAACAATTACCCTGCAACTATTTGCAGACAATGCCACCGAGTTAAACCGGACAGTAGTGACTCAAGATAATCAGCTCGCAGATTTTGTTTCCGGAGTCGAGATCGTTCAGGATGTGGGTCACTCCATGGAACTGCCTTTGATCGGCGTTTTCGGGCAAAAGGAGAGAAGTCATGCCGAATCTACCCTTGTAAAGCGCGCCTGTTTCCCACGCAATGCAGAGATCGATGTCCTTCATGTTCTTGTTTTGCTCATCAAAGTCTTCAACAAGTCCATCTATGGAGAATTTGTACTCAAGAACTCGTGGGTCCGTGACTTTTCCCTGCAAAGCCTCTGCGGTCGTGATTGGAACACCAAGAGGATTTGCCTCCACTGAATATGCGTATATCTCCGGTCTGAGATCGAAGCCAACCTTGAACAATCCATCATAGGTAAACCGTTCGTTGGTAGACATTGCAACGATCCCCCGAATTACCCCACCTGCGATCAGTTGGTGGAATAAAGCAATGACATCTTGCTCACGCGTCGGCTTCGATAGGATTGACACCCGTTCGGTGGGAATAAAGAAGTGCTTACTCTTCAGAACGAGAGGTTGCGCCTTCTCGTGCTCAAGCATTTCCTTCTTCCATTCGCTGATTTCCAACTCCCTCACTAAGTCAGTCGCCACGCCGGTGTTGGCCTTGAGTCGATTCCGGAAGCGTGCTAGATGATTCTCTGTGATTTTCTTCGCGACGCTCTTTGCGAAATCACTCAATTCCCGGTGGAACCCCTTTCGGCCTAAGTCGGGCGTGTAACTATCGAAATGAATTAGAAAATGCACCTGATTCTGTCGTCCGATATTGCGGGCAAGGGGCACTATAATGGTGTCTCCCTGTGGCATATTGTTTGCGGCAAGTTGTATGCCACTGAGAAGTACCCTGTAATTCGCCCTCAAGCCCAACGACTCGTTGAAGCTTGTCCACAGTTTGGCGCTCGACCCAAACTCCATGCTTACAGTGGGCTGGTGGGCTCTGATAACCTCAAGTTCCTCCTCGTCCAGTGAGGATCCAAGCAGTTCTATCAAATCGTCAGCGCTCCAAGATTCATAGATGAAGTCCAGGTTGTTGTATTTGTCTGGCATCTTATGCCCGGCCCCGAATCTCTGATATAGCGCATAGGATGCACTTGAGAGTTCGCGAAATGTCATTGTCTTTGCAGCAAATTCATGGAGCCAGAAATACCCGGTTCCGATCCGGGAAAGAGATGTTGTCTTTTTTTGGGCAACCACCTCCAAATTGATTACTGTCGTTGTGTCCTTCAGAACCGACCCCAAACCTGTCTTGATAGACAGAATCTTCATCCACGTTGGCGCATCCTGCGCCCCGACCCAGTCCAGGCGCTTCGGATGTGTTGTCTCGTCGAAGCGCACGGTGATGGAGACTCCCCTGTCGTTCTGGTCAAATGCTGCGTCAACTCGCGGAGAGTCGTCTGGTTCCACTTTCGGGTTAGTTCCCGTCCCATAGCTCTGAAGCCAATGCTTAGCGCCCAGAATCCTCCCTGATGCCTCGAAGCCCGGAACCTTCGTGGAAACCCGGATGTAGTTAAACCCGTAAGCCACGTATGTCGCGCCGACACCCTTATGGCCCCGTGTGTTTCCGGTCTTAAAGGAGAAATTCGGTGCGAGAAAAGACTCGAATTTCTCTTTGTCGAGGCCGATGCCATTGTCTGTGACTGTGAGCGCATTGTCATCCAGGTCAATCCGGATATCAATTCGGGGCTGGTAGGCGGCCTCTGTGCCAGCCGATTTTTCGTATTCAGCCCTGGCCTCCACGGCATCAAGCGCATTCTGGATGAGTTCACAAAAGGGATCGTACCAGCCTACATAGGAACTGAGGATGTTCTCGATCTCACGTTTCAGCGCTCCCAAAGCAGCGTCGTTGATCTTCGTGTTTTTGAAGGAGAGAGGGTCAAATGGTGTAAAGCTCACGCGTGCGTTCCTCCGGGTGCCGGGAATACCCATCAAGTGTACTCAATTGCCCCGCCGGAGCGAACACTATGCGCACATGCGCTCTCAGCCCGCGTCGAGTCGCGGCTGGCCACGGTCTCAGGAGGGCAGATCATTCAAATGAGGGTGGGTGCCCCCAGTTCGGAGTCCCCACTGACTAGGGGTCGCGGCAAGCGGTCTTTGCTTGCTGGGGCGAAGGTTTAGGTTCTCCTCCGTGGCGTTAGGAACTTAGTGAAACGGCCCACCACTCTACATCCCTATAAACGCAAGGACCAGGTAGTGTTGCTGGCCTTGCCGGCAGTCTTGGACCCTTGTTTGGACTCCGGACCCCAAGGAGGACACGTTTATGCGGAATAGACTCAGCTTTCTGCTCATCTCATCTCTGTGCTTAGTTAGCTTCGCGGTTGCGGCTCAAGCACAAAACCAGGTACCTCTGGAGCCAAAGCGCGTCGAGTGCAACTGTGCCGAACTGCAATTCACGCTTAAGCCCGGCGGATCTCAAACCTTTCTGTTGCCGGCCGTGCAGACCCCGGTGCGCGTCGAAGTAAGTTTCACACTAGCCAATGGTGGCACGCAGGAGCCCAGTGAGTTGATGGATGCGCTCATCAATCAGGACCCATCGTCAAAGCAACTCACCTGGATTGGCACCAGTAACAACGGCAGCACCTCCGGATCGAGTTCACTCAAGACCAGTTTGATCGCCAGCATCTTCGGAGGCGGCCCGCCCACGACCAACGCGACTCTTGAGGTGGCCACGGCAACCTCCGGAATCTTGACAATCAAACAAAACGCAGCCACAACTGCGTTACCGGGTCACTACGTCGTTCGATTCTGCTACTAACGTTGTGCGTGATCTTCTGAGGATTGGTGACCAAGGGCCGGTGGTCCGCGCATCGGCCCAAAGTTGCCAAACCTGGCCATGTGTGGGCGCGCCGAGACAGCACCCCGCGGGACTCGCGATTCTGCTACACTGGTTGAGGCGTAACTGATGGGGAAAACGCGCCAGGCCGCGCCCCAATGATACGCTCCTGCAACCCAAGTTCGGGGAGTGGCTCAGCCTGGTAGAGCACCTGGTTCGGGACCAGGGGGTCGGAGGTTCAAATCCTCTCTCCCCGACCATTTCTTTCTCTCGCACAATTTTCATCTGTGGCTGCCGGCTACAACAACAGCGCAGTCGCCTCGGCGGCTTACACCATCAACCCCAGCGCCTTCTCCTGCCACGTGGTCTATTCGATAACGCCGCAGAACGCGACCGCTTTCGGAGCAACAATCTCCTCGCCGATACAGGAACCGCTCCCCTCAGCGGTTGGACTCTGACGTTTGCTTTCGCCAATGGGCAGAAGGTCACTCAACTCTGGAATGGTACTGAAACCCAAAGCGGCGCCACCGTGACGGTAACTAACATGAGTTACAACGGAAGCGTCGCCGCAGGCGCCACCTTCACCGGCATCGGATTCAATGGAAGCTGGAACTGCGTCACCAACGCGGCCCCAACGTCATTCTCGGTCAACGGAGCGCTTTGCAAATAGGGGCTTGCAAAGCATGCCGCTGAACCGGGCAAAGCAAAGTGGAGCAGACCATCTGGCCTGCTCCACGTTTTTTGGCCTTCACCGGAGATTCGCTACTTTCGATCTGCTCCAGTGCGCCAGCTCGCGTCGCCACGATCTTTTCCCCGAATTCGCTCTCCTCATAAGGTCCGTACCAGCCAGCCCGTCGCAACACCTTCTGCAGTGCTTGGATGGGCTCCGAGTGCATTCCATCCGCCGGACACGGCCTTCACGCCGAATCATGACTACACCCGTCTTTTTAACTCTCCCTTCATGCAAATATGCGATGGTGATTTTGGGCCCTTCCCCTGGGCCTGTGCGGGCCCTTGCAACGACACGAAGGGACTGTTATAGAACTCACGCGCTGGTGCTTCAGCGCCGGGCACGATGAATCTGCCGCTCTGGGCGGTAGTTAGCCGGCCGAGCGCGGAACCTGCCGCATGCAATGTCAGTTTGAGACACGTATTTCAAGAACACGCACCCAAAATCTCTAGGAGGCTTATACCGATGAAAATCGTTCACCGGAGCCAGTTTGTAGCTCTGTCCCTGCTTCTCGTTCTGGTTGCTGCTTTCTCCATCGCCCACGCCCAAACTGCCGTCGATGGCGCGATCGGAGGCATTGTCTTGGATAGCAGTGGGGCAGCGGTCCCCAATGCCGCAGTATCGGTCCAGAACAGCGGAACGAATGCTGCGCAAAACACACTCACCGACGCCTCTGGCTACTTCCGCCTAGTCCACCTTCAGCCCGGCGCTTACAGCGTCACTATCAAGGCCACTGGATTCGATACGTATCGCTCCGTCAACCTGACCGTCGAGGTGGGCGTGCTCACCGACGTTCAAGCGAGGCTGACGGTGGGAAGCGCCGCTCAGACCGTTGAAGTGACCGACGAAGCGCCACTGGTGAATACAACGTCGCCGGATTTTGCAGGCGTGGTCGATCAGACGCCTCTGCACGATCTGCCGGAGAACAATTATCGCTGGTCAGCCTTCGCATTGCTTACCCCCGGCGTGGTCAACGACAGCAACGGTTACGGCCTGCTCAGCTTTCGCGGCCAGAGCACGCTGTTGAATAATGTCACGATCGACGGCACCGACGACAACCAGGCCTACTTCTCTGAGGAGCGGGGACGCACCCGCGCCGGTTACTCAACGATCAAGGCTGCGGTCGATGAGTTTCAGGTGAACACGTCGAACTACTCGGTCGAATACGGCAGGTCTGCCGGCGGCATTGTCAATTCCGTCACCAAGAGCGGCTCCAACAGCATTCATGGCGAAGGCTACTACTACGACCGTGACAGCGCCTGGGCAGCCGAGAACGGTTATGTCACTCATCCCGTCGAGACTTCGACGAACCCGATCACTTACTCCGTGCAGTCCTTCAAGCCCACCGACTTGCGCCGCCAGTTCGGTTTCGGTGTTGGAGGCCCGATCCTAAAAGACAAACTCTTTTTCTTCCTCGCCGCCGACCGCTTCTATCATGCATTTCCCGCCGCTGCGACGATCACGGGAACCAGCGCGAATGCCAACTTCTACAATCTGACCGGCACTTACGCGACGGCTCAAATTGCCCAACTCTCTAAGGCCACAGGCCTCTCCACGGCCGCTGCCACCACCTTCTATGGCACCGGAATCACCGGTTTGACAACGATGCTCGGCACCGAGCCGCGCACCGGCGATCAGACCATCGTCTTTCCGAAGATCGACTGGCAGATTAATCCGAAGAACCACGCGTCGGTCGAAGCAAACCGCATGCGCTGGACCTCGCCGGCCGGCATTCAGACCGCGCCGGCGGTGGCCTATGGCTTGGCCAGCTTCGGCAACGACTATGTTCGCGATAACTGGCTCGTCGCCAAGCTCGACACCTTTTTCACCAACTCGCTCAGCAACGAGATCCGCTTCATGTACGGGCGAGACTTCGAGTTCGAATTCAATCAACCGCCAACGCCGTATGAGCAGAACAACCTGCTTACCTCGGGCAGTTATACCAATCCGCTCGGCCTGCCGCCGAATATCTATCTGAGCGGCTTCTTCCAGTTCGGCACGGCTCAGTTCCTCAACCGCGCTGCTCTGCCCGACGAACGCCGCTGGCAGCTTGCCGACACCGTGGCCTGGATGCGTCACAATCACACCTTCAAGTTTGGCGAAGACTTCATCCACACCGACGATCTGATCTCCAACCTCTACGATCAGTACGGAGGCTACACCTATAACGGCAACACGCCGCTCGGCAACTACTTTGCCGATCTGTATCTTGCGACGAACCCCGTCACCGGCAAAACCGCAGAGAACTACGCCTACTACCAACAGGGCGCGGGATTGCCCGGTCTGGACTTCACTACCAACGACTACGCTCTGTTTGCTCAGGATGAGTGGAAGGTCAATCCTCGGCTGATGCTCACGATGGGCGTGCGCTGGGAGGTGGAGCAGATGCCCAGCCAGCCTTTGGTCAACTCGGCGATTCCGCAGACTGCATCACTACCGAGCAACAAAACCAACTTCGGTCCTCGCGTGGGCTTCGCTTACGACCTCCTGGGCGGTGGTAAGACGATCCTCCGCGGCGGCTACGGCATGTTCTATGCGCGCGCGATCAACTCGACGATTTATCAGGCACTGATCGGAAGCGGTAATTCAGCCGGCCAGAGTAATCCCACCATCAATGCAGGCGCCAACTGCGCTCCGGTCTTTCCTCAGATCGATCCGGTGAGTTGCCTGGGAGGGACCAGTGGCAACACAACCGCCTTCTTCTTCGCCAGCAACTTCAAGACGCCTGAGATTCATCAGGCGGATCTCTCAGTGGAACGGCAGCTCGGTAAGAGCGACGTTGTAAGCCTCGCCTGGCTCGGCTCATGGGGAAGGCGGCTGCCTGATTTTGTCGATACCAATCTGCCGGCTCCCACTCCCGTCAGCTTCACCGTTGTCGATCCGAATCAGACAGGACCGTTAACCAACAACTCCACACTCACGGCAAACGTGTATTTTGCCACCGCGAACGCCAACCATCGTCCCAATCCAAACTTCAGTTCGATCACCGACATCTTCAGCGGAGTCAACTCGAACTACAGCGCTCTGATTGCCGAGTACAAGCACCGGCTTTCGCACCATGTCTCCTTCGATGCCAACTACACCTGGTCACATGCTCTGGATTTCGGCGAAAACAACACGACAGGCGCCAGTGCCACCTCACTGCTCGATCCGGCCAACCTCCGGCTCGACTATGGCAACTCCAACCAGAACGTGCCCAACCGGCTGGTGATCTACACCGTGGGAGCCTCCCCGTGGCACTTCAGTGGCCCGCTTGGTTATCTTTTGAACGATTATGAGATCGCGCCCGACTACCAGGCGCAGAACGGTCTGCCCTATTCGGTGGGCATCAGCGGCTCGTCCTCCAAGCTCTACACCACTCCCGGAGTGGCAACGCAGCAGTCGATCATCAGCACCAGCTCATTTAACGGCTCCGGCGGTGCGAACCGTATTCCGGGCATCGATCGCAACGCCCTCAAGATGCCAAGCACCTGGGTTCTCGATCTGCGGCTCTCCAAGCGCCTGGTGGTCAAGGAGCGGTACAGCCTGGAGTTCCTGGCCGAAGCCTTCAACCTCGCAAACCACCAGAACGTTACCGGCATCGGAGCGAGCGCTTACACCGTCTCTGAAGGTGTCACCGGTTTTCCGCTCACCAATGATCTGGTGCCCTATACCAGTACACCGTTTAAGTCCATTACCAGCACCGACAACAGCAACTTCGCCTACAACATTCGTCAGATTCAAATGGCCCTGCGACTGAAGTTCTGATGCGCACAGCAACCAGCGGCAGAGCGCGGCAGCTTCGGCTGCCGTGTTCTGCCGCGCTACAAGCGCTAATAGCTTATCGCCGGGTGTAGATCTGGAATGAAGCCCAATAGAAGGGCTTATGAAACCTGCTCTGCGAATGCAGCAAGCCAAGCTTCGCGTTGCGCAGCGCGGTCGCCGGGTCTTGCCCGTTCTCAATGCCTTGATAAAGCGTATCCATTAGCTGCGGAGTCGAATCGTCGCTGACCTCCCATAGCGCGCCAATAACGCTATGCGCGCCGGCGCGTAGAAACGCCCAGGAGAGCCCTACCAATCCCTCGCCCGCATACGAGCGCGTCCCGCTGCCATAGCAGGCTGAGATGGTCACCAATCGCGCATCGATGGGATGCTGCATTATGTCGCGCGCGTAGAGCTTGAAGGAGCCATCGCTCGTCTTCGCGCCCGCGGGCGTCGAATCCGAGAGGATGATTGCCGAATCCAGTGGGTCTGTCCGGCTGGCTACCGCATGAGAGACAAAGTGAATATACGAATACTGCCCCGGATTGCCTGCCAGATAGGCCGCCGGAGTCGCCTGCTTCCCGGCGTAGGCCGCCAGATGCTGCGCGGCAAAGTGCCTCTCAATCCGAGTCATCTCCGAGCCGAAGAGAGGAAGACTGGGATAGTCCTGGTTCGGCGACACGGGAGCGCCGAGCAGCAGCAGCTTCCGATCCGCATTGCGCGCGGGCTTTGCCGCGGCAAGCATCGCCAGCGACGGCGCCGAGAGCAGGGTCGCGTCGTCGAGCAGGTAATGCAACTGCTGGCCATGATCCTGGCTCGCATCGGGAACCAGCAGCGTTTCAAAGTTCAACTTGCTCAGCTCTCCATCGGCCAGAATCATCACCGGAGCATCTCGCCGGATGAGCTTCGCGGCGGGAGCGACTAACAGGTTATAAAGCGCCAGCCCATCTTCGTTGCGGGTTTGAAGCGGGTCTTCTACGTTCAGCAGCGGCTTGCGATAGCGCTCGACGCGAGCGACAATCTCTGCCTGCGCGGGAAGCTGGATCAGAGCAATCTTCGCCGGGGTAATGACCCAGAGATAGGAATGATTTTCGCCGAGCCAATAGAAGAGAAGCGTCGCTTCGGTCTTTTGCGCGATCTGCCGGGCGTTGAGAGCTGCAGGCTTGAAGGATTCCTCGGTCATGCCCAGCCCTTGCGCCAGCGTCCGCGCACGGCTCTGGTCCGCCGCAGCCAGCGCCTCCTCGCTTCTTCCCTCTTTGACCAGAAGATCGATGTAGTCCTCATAGAAGCCCGCAGCGTTAAATGCAAATGGAAGCCTGGAGTCTTCGCTCTTGAGCTGTGCGCGAGCGGATTCGAACTCATCCAGCGTAGACCTGTAGGCCCGCTCTGCCTCCCGCGTTTTACCTTGCCGCTCAAATAGTTTGCCGAGCTGATCTCCGGCGTCAAGGCGTGCCATGGTTGGATTTGCGGTATCGTTTTGGATTGCTCGAAAAAGAGTCTCGGCCTGCTGGTCATGGTGCCGCGCGGCAGCGAGCATTCCCCTCGTCAACACTATGTTGGCGTTGAGTCGATTGCCGTCCGCTCCGGCCAACGGAACGAGTTGATCGAGATATCTGTTTGCATCGTCAAGCTTGCCTGTCTCGACCGAAACTCTGGCCAGATCCTCCAGACCGTTTACAGCATCTTCTTCGCTGTTTCTCTGTCTTGCCAAAAAGAGTGCTTCTCGGTAAGAACCTATTGCGCGAGCCGAATCGCCGGTGTCGTGATAGATCGCCCCGGCGTTACTCAGCCATTTCAGCTCATAGCGAGTATCTCCAAGCTTTGCGGCATCCTTGCTGGCACCCAGAAACAATCCGAGAGCCTTTTCGTAATCTCCCAACTGGTAATAGGCCCACCCGAGATTGCCTGAAGCGATCTGTGCTATTCCTTCCGCACCGATCTCGATCGCGGCACGATGTGCCGAGCGTGACCATGTCGTGGCTTCGTCGAAGTGGCCTATCTGAATAGAGCTCCAGCTTAGATCAAGAAGCAGCCAGGCTTCCAGAAACCTATCCTGATGTGCCTTTGCGAAGGAAAGACCCTCGACAAAGCACCGATCTGCCCCGCCGAAATTGCCCTGTTTGGCGGTCAAGATTCCCCGTACACGAAAGACGTGGCCGCAGGGAAGGTAATCGCCTGTTCGGCAGATTTCATCGGCCTGAGAGAGTTTTGCGCGTGCATCGCTAAAGCGTTGCTCGCCGGTGAGCGCATCGGTTTCGGATACCAGCTTGCGGACAGTCTCCTCCGGATGCTTGGAATCGCTAGGGATGCGCGCGAGCAGTGCCAGCGCCTCCTCATCACTTCCGCCCCGTACGAGGGCCTCTGCTCGCAACAGGCGAAGCCGGTTGGCCCAGTCTGGATCGGAGCTCTGAAAAAAACTGGCACCCTCCTCGGCTTCCTGCTGGCTCTTTGCCAGCTCACCTCTCTGAAAGAGATGCAGGACATTGTTATAGTAGGCCAGTGCGCTTCCGGGATGCGTATCTTTTAGAGGAATCAGGAACAAGAAGGCGAGAATCAACACGCAGGGATATGTCCACGGCTGAGGAAGGCGCCGGAGATCTAGATACCACACTGCAGAAGCCGCCGCCGGACCTCGAGAATGATCCACGGTTCGGCGGGTCTCCCGCTTGATCCATTGCAGTAGTGTTAATTTCCGCCGTTGGACCCGCTCGTGCCAATCGGGATGTTCCCGGATACTGCGCAGCCCAGTTCCAGGTCGATCATCGTCAGATGGAAGGTCGTCTTCGTCGGTACTTTCGTCTGTTCGTGCGGATCCTCGTGCTTCACCTTCAGCTTGGCCAAGGTGATGGTCCCAAAGCCCGGGACTCTGATCACGTTTCCAGCGATTGTGCCAGGGAAGAGCCCAGCCACCTGGTTGATCAGTGAACATTCGGCCTCCTCAGACGAGCCAAGAGTAGAGGAAAGTCGATTGTATCGCTCCTGCAGCGCATCGGGCAGGTTCTTGTTCTGGCGGATGCGGTCGTACTGGCGGCTGACACGGCTCACAAAGCCGGGCTCGCGGGTGTAGGGCACGTCATTGACCGGTTCGGGTCCGAAGATATCCTGGTCGAATTCAACATGAATCGGGTGGCCGGCGATGCGGAGATTGTCGAACCGCGTTCCTAGAAAGGAGATCGACGGTATGTAGCCCTCGAGAGGATGCTCTGTGATCATCTGGCCAACAACGCGATCGGCCGTCACGACCTCCATCACGTTGAGGCCCTCGACGACCGTGGTGGTCAAAGTGGTAAAGCCGCCGCCCGGCTTGTCGCTGCGGTTGCCCGCGACATGGGTGAAGGCGGAACGGAAGGAGATAATCGACTCCAGCCGGTAGATCTCGGCGCGCTGAGTCAAGTATCCGCCCGATTCTGGGAGCTTTGTGTGGACCTGGGGTTCAATTTCTTGCGCAACGGGAAGCTTCAGATGGCCTTGCAGCGCCGCCGCCTCCGCATGATAACGGTGCACTCTTTCTGTCTTTTCAGGCATAGATGTATCCCCCAACTGGTTTTCTATGGTCGAGTGAATTCTATGGTGTCAATCAGGATGCGTCAATTGGATAAATGCAGATCGAAGACGTATTTGTCGATCTCAGTGCGATTTCCCTGAGCCGCGACACCAGAGACTGTGATGGAATACGCACCGCTCGAGAGCGCTGCGCCGGGAATGAAGAGTGAGACGCGCTGGGAGTCGCTGGCTTCATCCGTGGGGGCGGGAACGAGGCCAGTCCAGGCGAGCTTTCCTTGCGGGCTATAGAGGTCAAAAGAGTAGGACGTGTAGGCCCCCATGCTGGGCTGCGCAGGAAGATCGATTGGAAGCGCCACTCCATGGCGATGGTCGGCCGTGATGGTTAGCTGACCATCCCCCCGTGTGGCGCCGTGCAACGGAGCCCAGGCAAGAAGGCGCGGCTGGTTTGCCGAAGCCCGAAGCGCAGGGTAGGTGACCAGATTCTGATAGCCGATGACCAGGAGCAAAGTAGCAAAAACCGGTGCGGCAAAGGCTGGTTCAAATAGGCCCGCCCACCATGCCCGCTTGATCTTGAGCTCGCGGGGGCGAGATGAAGCGGGAGCAGACCGGGCGCTGGTCAGCTCGGGTAACTGAGTTTTGGCTTCTTCAACAAATGCAGCCCCTGCGCGCAGATCGAGTGCGCACTCAGGACAATCGAAAAGATGCTTCTCGAACTCTTCGCGCGCCTCGGCAGTCAACTCATTCAGCAGATAACGCTCGGCGACCATCTGTTCTAAAGCTTCGCTGTGTTCCATACAATCATTCCTCAATACGGCGTAACCTCTGATAGTGGCCGGAGACGCGAAAGCGTTTCAAGTCGTCCGCAACACCCCGCCTCTCAGGCACTTGCTCCCAGGGTCATTGGGCCGCCGAGGCGCTTGATGTACTCGGTTTTGAACTCCCGCTTGGCCCGATGGAGCAACACCCGCAGGTAATCCCGATCCACGCCAAACTCCTGGCAGACCTCGTCGCGGTCGCGCTCGTCGAGGAAAACCGCTTTGAGCAGAGAGCGGTCGCGCGGCTCCAGTTCGAGCAGAATCTCGCGGACCTTCCGCTTGATCTGGCTCGCAGCCGCAATCTCCAAGGCATCCGCGCCCTTGTCGGGCAGCTCTGGCCGGCCCTCGACATCGAGGGACTCCCCGCCGCTGGAGGAGCGGTAATGCTCGAGCAGCACATGGTTACATACCGTATTTACAAAAGCGCCGAGGCTCTCGGGCTGGCGCAAACCGCCATTTTTTCGCAGAACTGAAAAGACTCGAGCAAATGTTTCCTGGCGCACATCTTCGATCGCCTGAGGAGACCCCAGCCGCGAGCGGAGCTTGAGCTGGAGCAGCCCCGTAAAGTAGCCGACAAAGTGCTCCTGCGTCCGGTGGTCACCAGCGCAGAGGTTATCAACGTAACCTGCGTCGAATGAATGAAATTGCAAGAATGACCCCGCCTTAACGAATGGTCCAAAGTATAACATTCCAGACGTTGCAGGCACATGATTTCCGTGCACCTTTGCGCGGTGCCGAGGCGGCCGTCGTTGGACCGAGTCGCGCTGGGGGTCGTGATGGAGGGTAGCCGGGCTCATCTTGAAAGCTTAAACAGAGGACTCGCAAGCAGAAACCGAGCGTCTCTGGGGTCGACAGGTTGCACCGGTTGTGCCGACGAAAACTCATAGGCGCTACCGGTAATCGGGCCCCGCACGCTCACCAGCGGCTGCCCCTTGTAGTAAAGATTCATGGCTGCATTCCGTGTGCGATCAAAGGTCCTCAACTCGCTCTGCTTTCGACGGCGCAACATGAAGGAGCCTCCAGGAACCTCGCCAGCTCAAGGGCTGGCGCCTAGCTAAGTCGTGCGGGCCCGCGATGGGGCCCTTTCACGGCCGTGTCAGAACAAGAGCAACCAAACCAGCAATAGGAATGCCAGGTACAACCAGGGTGTTCTCCAGGAGATCTCGAAGTGCGATTGGCCTCCTGCGATATCTGGGGAAGGATCCGAATGGTAGAAGTCTTGATCTTCCAGAAAATGACCGGAATCGACTGTTGAGCCCGGTTGCGGAGCGGCAGCGAAATCCAAATCCACGCCCGCGAAGAGATGCCGCATGCGAAAAGCGCACAAAAGCTCTTCGAAGCCAACTTCGCAGAGGTTCAACCACCGATGCGCAAATGAACTGCAAAGCTTGATGGCGAGCCATGCCAGCCGGCCTGGACTGGCCAGAGTCCTCGGAGATCGCCTCTCAATTGCCAATTTCTTAAATTGCATCGCTCTCACACTCCGCTGATGACTTTGTCGATATACGACGTTGAAACGGGAGCTATACGAATCTGCTTTCTCTGACTCTGCGTCGCCCGCTCCAACAGAGTCGCAGCGGCAGAAAGCGCGAGCCATTCAACCAGAAATTCAATGCGGCTGTTGCTCAGCCAGAGAGCCGGCGCCAATGCGATCAACAGGCTCAAACAGCCAAAGCAATCCATAAGGCGGCCAAGGATCCCGGAACCAAGCGCGCTTCGCAGCCTCACAATCAGGTCCATGGGACCGTTTTCCGCAGCCAGCAAGTGAGCAACTCGCCAGACAGCCAGCGCGCACAGAGCAAAACACAAGACAAAAGTGCGTTCAGTCATTGAGCTCCTTCTCTTTCTTCGGTGGCCGCAGACGGAGCCCTCTCTTGAAGCAGAGTCCGCCTGCGCTGGGGAAGCCACTGAATTCGCCCCGATCTCCCGCATGAGCCCTCTTGCTAAGCGGAATCGGGATCCTGATCTCGATGCTGTTGCCCCAAACGACCGGTGCGTTTGGGTCCGTGGTCGAGGGGGGTATATTCCAGGAGAGGACCGCCCGCACCTTCACTGTCGTTGCGCCTTCGCTCTGAGCCTGCATCTGCGTGAGAAGATCGACCGGCAGGAAGATGTGGTATTCAAGACCGTTTGCCGGAAGCCACCCGAAGTCGTACACCGCCGCCGATGATGTCCCCTGGTATTGGAATCCCGAACCCGAATCAACCCAAAAGGCGACGTACTCTCTGCTTCCACTTGTGCAAACTCCCCCGCAGTAGCCGCTGCCCTTCTTTACCTTGACCACGCCGGTAAGCAGGTTGGTGTCCGGATCCAAACCGATGCAGTACAACTGCTCGTATTCGGTGCTGCCGTTGGTGTTCAACCAGGCGTTGACCACCTTCGTGAGATCGATGCCCTTGATGCCGGCGAGCCATTTAGCCGGGTGCGCTCCGATCTCTAGCGAGTTGACAGATTCTGTCAACGTGCGCGATAGATAGCGATGCTCCGGAACCGATGTGCTCGCATAGAGACGATGCAGTTCGCTGGCACTCAGCGGCCTTAGATCGACCTCCTGGCTTGCTACTCCAGGACCGGTTGCCCGCTTGATCTTGTCGATGAGCTTGGCCCCGGTTCCGTCAGGGCGGTCGGGCAGCGGAGGAACAGCGGCGCTATTGCTCTCAACGTTTGCGCCCGCCGGATCGTCTCGTTGCGGGCGCCACTGCGGAGAGCTTGCCGGCCGCGTCTTCCTCGGGAAGACGATGTGAATCGGCGCAGGTGCCTCTCTCAAAAAGGCATCTTCCTTCGCCGCGCCGTTAGCTTCTGGGGAAACCATCACGAGACCTCTTGAACTGGAAACCGCGAAAGCCTCCACCCCGAGCCAATGTGCATGGCTCGACTCTGGCTGCTGCAGCAAACCATTGGTTGTGCTGGATTGCATGGCTTTTCACGTCGCGATGTGCCCAAGTCCAGGGCCGCCGCACATGGTATAGTGCGGACCCGCCCAGGAACGTTTCAGGGCTTTCGAGGAAAAAGTCACGTTACTAGTCGGGAATAGTCTCCGGCTTCGAGAAGGCCGCGTCTGAAAAAGACCAAATCGGATCGTGAATTATGCAGGAAACGTCAGAATCCCAGCCGGGACTTCAACAGACGTACGCGATCGCGGGCAATAGGAATCTGCGTGCGCTGGGGATCCTTGAGCGACAGAATAACCTTACCCGCAAACCACGAATTCACCTCGTGGATCCAGTCCACATTCACAAGCGCCGATCGGTGAACGCGCAAAAACCTGCCGGGATCGAGTCGCTGCTCGAGTTCTGCGATCGATTGATCGACGCAGTGCTGGTGCCCATTGACCATTGCATAGGTGAGCTTGTCCTGGGCCAAAAAGTGCGTCACGGCATCGAGTTCTAGAAAGACGATGCGCTCGCCAACCCGCGACGCGATGCGACGCGGATACGCGGCCCTCTCTCCTCGGAGCGATGCGGCGAGCTCCTTTAGAAGCGCGGGCAGCTCAGGATTGTTTTGCCACTCCGGTTTGGCCGATGAGCGAAGCCGTTCGAGCTTCTTGAGCGCGCGCGCCAGCTGCTCAGGCTCGATCGGCTTCATCAGGTAGTCGATCGAGTTTACCTCAAAGGCCTTCAACGCATACTCGTCGTACGCGGTAGTGAAGATGACGAACGGTTGTCTTTTGAGCCGCGACAGCAGTTCGAAGCCGTTCAAAGCCGGCATTTGAATATCGAGAAAGAGAACATCGACGGATTCTCCCGATTTACTATTCAGGAACTCCAGAGCCTCGGCCGCATCCGTCGCTCTGCCGGTGATCTCCAGGCCGCTGAAGCTGGCCAACAGCCGTCCAAGCCGTTCGATGGCCAGCGGTTCGTCATCGACGAGATAGGCGCGCAGCGGAGAGTCGTTCATACGCACTCCAATTATCCAGGAAAGGACAGGCTGACCGCCGTCTTGCCGTTTCTGCGATTCACTTCAAGCCTGCCGCCGTCGCCAAACAACAGCTCAAGCCGCGAGATGAGGTTGCCAAGACCGTGCTCGGGCGTGATCGCATCGAGCGAAAAGCCGGGTCCGTCATCGATGACCTCTAGAAGGATGCGACCGGAATCTTCGCGCGCAGTCACTTCAATCGTAGCCCCTTGTTGCCGCATTGAAACGACATGCTTCACGCAGTTCTCGACCAGCGATTGCAGCGACAGCGGTGGAACCTTTACATCGTCCAGAGTTCCGGGCGCGGCGATCTGATACATCAGACGCGGTCCGAAGCGAGTTTTCTCGATTTCGAGGTAATCGCGAACAATCTTGAGCTCCTGACTGAGAGGCACGAGACCGCTCTGGCGTGTGCCAAGCGAGAAGCGAAGCAGCGAGGCCAGCTTGCCGACCGTATCCTCGGCCAGTTGCGGATCTCTGGGAATGAGCGCCGCAATGGAATTGAGAGTATTGAAAAGAAAGTGCGGATGGATGCGCGATTCGAGCGAGGAGAGCCGGGCCTCCGCCAGCAACTTGTGAGCGCGCTCCTGCTCCACCTGTTTGGTCCGCAGTTCGAGCGCGGCTGTCTGCAGCTTGTAGCGCAGGGTTTCATACGCAGAAATGCTGAGTCCAAACATGAGAGAGATCACGACACTGAAAGGAGCGGTCGTGCGGAATTCATGCCAGAACGCGTCACGCGGAAGCAAACGGATAACCTGGAAGACCACGCCGGCGCCTAAACTCCCTGCGAGTGCCGTGCAAACCAGAACCACCGCCTGCATGAGAACCACGAGACGGGGAAATCGCTCGGTATAGCGATGAGACAGCCTGGTGAGAAGCACAATAGACGGGAATGCGATGAGAATGCAATACGTGAACGCGAAAATAAGCTCGCGGCCGGTCTGCGAGAGCCGGTATCTCCCCAGCGAGAGGAAGAGCAGAAAAACCAATAAAGCGCATCCTGCCGCAATTGCGACGGACCTGAAAACATCAATAGCGCCCACGCCGGATCGACTGCGATCCGCACAGAGCTTTGGCACGAGCTTGTCAATTGCAAAGTTCATAGCTGAAAACGCACCCCCACGGAAGTAGCTGCCGAATACGGAGTCGCGCCGTACTCGGAGTTCTTGCCGCCCTGCGGAATCTCCACGTGCATGTACGAAGAGAGGTGATTGCCGAAGCGCCGCGTAGCATCGAAGATTGCGGTGTAGCTCCGATCGTCGAGATTTGTGACCACAGACCCGCTAAGGTCCCATTGCTTCCAGCCAGGCAACTCACGCAGGCGCGATTTGCCCGCATAGAGAAGCGCGTAGTGCTGGCGGCCTGCAAGCGGAGAAACAAACGCGTCTCGATAGTAGGAAGTGTTCGGTGGAGTATAGAACTCACCAATGAAAGAGATGCCGATCGGCGTGGTGTACTTCCCGCCGATCAACGCTGCGCCCTCTTCGCGCCAGGCGGCCTCGCCGTGCAACTCCCAGGCCTGGCCAAAGACCCGCGTGAAGGTCAGCCCCCCAAAGGGATCTCCGCCGCGGTCATCACCGGCAATCAGCGAAGTATCGAATCCACGCACCAGAATGTTATATCGGAAGGCGGTGGTGTCGTGCAGATTTGCGCTCGCCGGAGCAAGCGCGGCAGACGACCAGACCAGCGACAATGCCTGCGGGCCATGCACATAATCGGCCTTCACCATGTCGCGTCCCTGGTTGAGATTCAGGCGGTCGGTAGGATTGGTTGGATCGCGCGGCGGGTCCAGCACTCCAGCGGGGCTAAATGCATAACCGGTCCCCCAGCGCACAATTCTGCGTCCCGCCATGAAATCGAAGTCGCCCGCCGAGAGTCCGACGTAGGCCTCTTTCACTCGAAGCTGGGCGTGCGTGCTCGTATACGGCTCAATCGCAGAGTTCAGAGCAGCAGCGGCTGCGGCATTACCTGGAGGAAGATCGAAGTCGGCTGCAGAGAGGCCGTGAAACGAATCAGCCACGCCCACCACACTCGATGCAAGACTCCACCGAGACTCGAAGCGAAAAGTGAATGACGGCTCCAGCAGCAACTGATTCTGGAGCAGAGTCACAGAGGGATCAGTGAGCATGCTGGCCGTTGCCGGCAGTGGCGGGCGAAGATTGCTATCGAACGTTGCATCGTTGATCACCGAGATGGAATAGCGGAAATCACTGCGCTGCTCCGCCGGCGGGTCCTGCGCCACGGCGAAGCAAGCCGCAGCGAGGATTAGCAAAGGCGAAAATGCGAGTGCGACGTTCATTTTGCTCACCCTGAGCATTCTCTTCCGCCGATCTCAGAACCTGTCCGTTCGTCCCTGATAAAAGAGCTTGTCGGGTAGATCGCGCTGCGTGATGCCCGAGTATTCGAGCACGCTGCGTGAGTTATGGCGAATCTCGTCGTAGAGAGTCCAGCGGCGAAGTTGGATCTTGCCCCCGATCGATGTGTAGTCGTCGAATGTGGCAGATTTGATGTGCTTGCCCGATGTGAGATAGAACTCGGCCCTCACCGGGCGCGCATCGTCAGCGCGCAGCCAATAGAGAATGCGCTGATAAGTCGCTCCCTTTCGCTTGGCGGTGAGATCGAGAACGTAGCACTCTTCGGTCCCGGCCTTCTCCGTTCGGAGATATACCGGCGAGTAATCGACGGCGTAGTTGGTGTGGGCTACGTCGCCATTCGAGGCGTCGCCGTTGAGCCGTTCGAGCGGAGTGATGCGGATCGGCCGGCTAGTATCGGGCAGATACATCCACATATCGTCGCCCAGCATCAGCAGATGTTGGCCCTTTTCGCGAGGACTTAGAAACTCGACATAGCTCTTCTCGGCTCCCTTTTGCGAGACTTCGTAGAGTTTCTCCTCGTCCTCTTTTTCTGATTCATAGTGCGTAATCTTGACTCGAAGGACAAACGAAGGCCACCCGTTGCGATAGATGTCCGAGTGCTTCAAAAGAGCCGCGGCGTCAGGAATCGCCGGGGTTGCCGCTCGGCTTACAAGCACGCAGGCGAAGAAAAGGCCGGCGACAAACAGCAGCAAAATGCTGCGCAATACAAGATTGATCTTAGACATGAGATAGAGCCTCCGCAATTCTAAGCCGGGATGCGCGCACCGCCGGGAGGATGGATGCAAACGCCAGGCTGACGATCACCAGCAGGGATGAACCAATCATTTGAGCCGGCACATGAAGTACGTGAAAAAGAATGCTGTTCGTATAACCAGGCGGCGGCGGCATGTGCAGACCTGAAGCGTTGATGAGCCAGCCGACAAGATTGCCTCCGACGATGCCAACGATTGCGCCCATCGAGCCGAGCAGCGCGGCTTCGACCATGAAGAGCGCAACGATCCATGCGCGCGGAGTGCCCATCGCCAGCATGGTGCCAATCTCGCGTGTGCGCTCGAACATCGACATCAGCAGCGTGTTGACGCTCGACATGAGCACCATGAAGAAGACGATGACTCCCATAAAAAGAAAGATGCCGTTGAACATCGAATTCACCTGCTTGTAATACGTGGCAAGATCGATCCACTTCTTGAGGACCAGTTGCTGCGATGCGCCCCGCAGACGAGGAGCTAGCCCAGCCGCGACCTGATTGGTGTTTTCGGTTGCGTCGAGACCGACGACGAGGTTGGTGACGCGATCGCTTTGCAGCAGACGCTGGGCCGAGGCCAGCGTAATGCAGAGAGAACGTGCATCCATTGCGGCGATGCCCGAATTGACGATGCCCACGATCTGGACATCGACGCCATTCAGCGCGCCATCCGAGGTCATCGACAGCAGAGTTAACCCATCGCCGACCTTTACGTTCATCGATTTGGCGAGACCAGCGCCGACGAGAGCCTCGACTTCACCTGAAGGCTTGATGTCGAGATCACGCCCCGAAACAACATTAGAGATAAATCCAAGGCTCTTTTCGGCCTCTGGATCGACGGCGCTGCCCATAAAGACCGAGGACTTCTCCCCGTTCGAAACCATACCGTAAAACTCGATGCGTGGTGCAACGCCACGCACGTGACCACCAGTTTTCACGTTTGCGGCCACCTGGCGCCAGTTGTCGATGCCAGTGTCAAGGACGCGAACCTCGTCGCGATTGAAGTGATCGGCGGTGAAGATCTGCAGGTGGCCGAGGCCGTTCCTGATAGTGCTCTCGCGGAGGCCGCGCGTCATGAAGGCGAAGTACCCACCGGCCAGCAGCAATCCTGCCACGCCTCCGCCCACCATGAAGAGAGTCATGAGAGTGCGGCGGCGATTGCGGAAGATGTTGCGAAAGGCGAGAAGAAGAAACTTAGCCACGGCTGCCTCCTCCGGTCGAGTTATCGGAAACCACTTCGCCGTCGCAGAGCCGGACGATGCGCTCGGTGTGTTCTAGCAGGCGCGCATCGTGCGTGGAGAAGATGAAGGTGAGACCGAGGCTGCGATTAAGTCCGTGCATGAGGTCGATGAGCTGGGTGGCGTTGTGCGTGTCCAAGTTGGCGGTGGGCTCGTCGGCCAGCACCAGCGAGGGGCGATGAACAATGGCACGCGCAACCGCGACGCGCTGGCGTTCGCCGCCAGAGAGCAGATCGGGGCGCTGGTTGGCGCGGGCCGAGAGACCGACGCCATCGAGAGCTTCAGCCACGCGCGAACGGCGCTCTCGGCTGGCGACCCCCTTGATTAGTAGCGGATACTCGACGTTTTCAGCAGCAGTAAAGACGGGAATCAGGTTAAAGGTTTGGAAGACGAAGCCGATCTTCTCGCGCCGTAGCGTGGCCATGTTGCCGGGCGACAGTCTGGACGTGTCGACGCTGTCGACAAGAATCCGGCCAGAGCTGGGCTGGTCGATGCAGCCGATCAGGTTCAACAGCGTTGTCTTACCGCTGCCGCTGGGGCCCGAAATAGCCAGGAACTCGCCCGTCGTCACGCGCAGACTGGCGTCTGACAGCGCCGTCACATAACTGTGGGCAGGGTTCCTGGCTTGCCCGTTGTCAAGAGAGAACCTTCGGCTGACTCCTTCGACATTGACGAGTTCTTTCATCCGTCCATCCCTTTCCGTTTTCTTGCTCATTCTGAGAGTAGACAAGGCGGCGCTTGCCTGCACGCTCTCTCAGACGAGGGGTTGAAAAAGCGGATGAGAGGCTGAAATTGCGAGATCAACCGGGAGGAGGGATCTTCAGGAATTCTGTGAACGGCATGTTGACGCTACATTTTCTAGTCGCCGGTAGTTACCGCGGCAGGGTCCTGCGCTCCAATCGCCGCACAATCGATCGAAAGACAAGTCCCCAAATCGCTGAAGGTCTTCTCCCATCGCGGCCGATCTTCGGCCGCCAATGCGGTAAGCGAGTAGCTGGTGGTCCGCAGAATCTCATACCAGATGTTCTGCGCCTGCCAGAGATTCAGATCAAAGGGCAACTCGGCCAGCGTTCGGGCCAGCATCAGCGCCCGATCCAGCATCTCCAGCGAACCGGAGGACATCTGCAGATCGATCATCGCGCGTTTCATGCGCTGGTCGGCGATATACGAGAGTGTCGCCGTGTCGAGCGGAACCTGGTCCGCCTTGGCCAGCGAGAGGAAGGAACGCAGTTGCGGCTGGTCGATCGTTTCGCTCTCCAGCGCCTTACGGAGGCCTGCATTGATCGCAAATCCTGCGGCCAGAGTGAGCGCAGGCGGCTTCGGCAGCCCGGCCTGCGAGAGAAAGTGCAACAGGCTGGCGTGGTCGTCGTAGATGGTGGTAAGCGAGTTCTCGATGTCCAAGAGTGTCGAGGTCAGAATCAGCTCCACAATCCGCCGCTGCTCGTCTCCGAAGAGGGAAGTGAGCGAGTAGTCCATGTGGCCGTAGTATCGGTCTAGCAGTCGAATCACTTCGGGAAAGTCCGCGCGCTGCACAAAGTCCGCGGCCTTGCTGGCAAAGGCCTCGAAGGCCGAAGCGTCTTCCATCTCATACGCTTTCACGGCGGCAGTAATATTCTGGTCGCCAAAGTGAAGCACGGCAAAGGAGAAGCTCCGCTGCTTTCCCGTGATCGCGCCGACAATCTTCACCCGGCCCAGCGCGAGCCGTCCTCGCCCAGAGGTGTATACGTCGTAAGAGTTGCGCCAGACGCGGAAGCTGAACAGGTCGGTCTCCTCGGCAAACGATGAAAAGATCGAGCTGATGGCGTAGTGGGCCGCCACCTGCTCCAGACCCAATTGCTTCGTGGCCACCTGCTCCTTGTAGATCTGCGCTCCGTCGCCGGCCCTGGCAACATTGGAGCGGGCCTCGGCCATCCTCGCCAGAAAGGCTGGTTCGAGCGGTGCGCCCATTTCGATCGAGACCTCGCGGGCCAGTTGCAAAACCCGGGCGGCATAGTCGATGAGCTGCACCGTCTCGGTGCCTGAGATATCGTCGAAAAACCAACCGCAGCTGGTGTACATGAGCTGCGCATGGCGCTGCATCTCCATCAGCTCCAGCGCGCGCACGCGCTCCGTCACAGTCAGAGGATGAAGCTGGTGCTTGCGGAAAAACTTCTCTACCGACTGCGGGCTGTGGTCGAGCACGGCGTCGATATATCCATCGCGCGCCTCCCAGACATCCTTGAAGAGCTTCGCGCCCTCCAGCTCTGTCATCGGAACGAGTCCGTCGCGCAGTTCGTCCAGGGCCTCACGCAGCGGCGCGCGCCACGCCTGGCTCCAGCCTGGATGGCCGCCGTTGCATCCGCAGTTGGAGCGCCAGCGTTCGACGCCATGAACGCAGCTCCATGATGTATCTTCGACGATCTCGGCCTCGTACTCCGGGGGAAACTGCTCGAGGAAACTGCCGTAGTTGGTCAGGCTGACGTTCTTGTCGTTCTCGAGGAGCCGCAGCGCATACGCCAATGCCATTTCGCCGTACTTGTGATGATGGCCATAGGACTCGCCATCGGTCGCGACGTGGGCGAGCTGCGGCTGCGTATTATCCTTGAACCCCGCCTTGAGCCGCGCGACAAAGCTGTCGCCGGAGTTGAGCAGCCCCTCAAACGCAATTGCTCTCGAAGTTGGCCCGTCATAGAAGAAGACCGCGATCGAGATGCCTGAGTCAAAACGCACAACATAGGGGTGAGTGGTATCGACGGTCGCGCCAGGCGTATCTGTCCAGCTGGTGCCATCCTTCAGAGGACGAATGCGCTTGCACTGATGCGGCGCGAGCACCGTGAACTTGATCCCGTGCTGAGCCATCAGTTCCAGCGATACGTTGTCGGCCGCGGTCTCGGCCAGCCACATGCCCTCGGGCGCGCTGCCGAAGTGACGCTGATAGTCTGCGATTCCCCAGCGAATCTGCGTGATCTTGTCGCGGCGGCTGGCCAGCGGCATGATGACGTGGTTGTAGACCTGCGCCATCGCCGAACTGTGGCCGCGAAAGGCCTTGCGGCTGCGTCGCTCGCCGTCCAGAATCATGCGGTAGGTGCGCGGCGCGTTCTCCACCAGCCAACTCATTAGCGTGGGGCCAAAATCGAAGCTGATGCGCGCATAGTTGTTCACGATGCGCATGATGCGGTTCTTGCTGTTGAGAATTCGCGCTGCCCCGTTGGGCGCATAACACTCGGCGCAAACGCGCTCGTTCCAGTCGTGGTAAGGCGCGGCCGAGTCCTGGGTCTCGACCGTCTCCAGCCACGGATTCTCGCGCGGCGGCTGGTAAAAGTGACCGTGAATGCAAATAAAGCGCTTACCTGCGGGCATCAAAAACAGCTCCTAGCTGCTAGCTTTTAGCCTCTAGCTAAAAGCATCCAGTGCTTAAGCCATGCAGCACAACCGAAATTGCCGGAAGCTAGTAGCTAGAGGCTAGTAGCTAGAAGCTGTGTTTCATTATTGTAGGCTGGATCGCCCGGCCGGCGCAGTGTTCCGGGCAAGATCGCAGGCTCGCCAAAGGTACCAACTGGCCACAGAGCGGAACGGCGCCCAGCGTTTTCCCCTTTTGAACAAAACCTCGGGCTTCGGCAGATCCTCGGCGGCCAGGGCCCGTGTCTTGGGCACGCGCTGGAAGGTCAGCGCGAAGCCCTTGCGCACTCCATAATCGGTGGCCGGCAGCACGTCGGGCCGGCCCAGGCGGAAGATCAGCAGCATCTCAACAGTCCATGGGCCGATGCCGCGAACCTCGGTAAGCCGCTCGACGATCTCAGCATCCGAGAGCTTCATGATCGCTTTGTGCGTGGGGACCGTGCCATCCAGCGTGCGCGCTGCCAGATCGCGCAGCGCCTTGATCTTGTTTCCCGAGACCCCCGCGGCGCGCAGCGGTTCGTCGGGTGTGTCGAGCAGCAGTTGCGGAGTTGGGTCGCCGCCAAAATACTCGCGCACCCGCCGATGAATCGTGGCCGCGGCCTTGCCATGCAACTGCTGGTAGAGGATCGACTCCAGCAGCGACTCGAAAGGCGAGGGCAGCGTATCGATCTTGAGCGTGAATGGGCCGGCGCGGTCGATCAGAGCACCCAGCTTCGCGTCGGCTGCGCGCAGATGCGCCAGCGCCTCGGCAGGATCGAAGGGAAGTTTGCGGCTTCGGCCGTCATGAATCATAGGGAAACAGTGTACCGTGTCGGGAATTCGTTTCACAGGCCACTCGGCTTCGCGCCGGCATTCTGCCCTCCGCACCCAGCCCTTGTAGAATCCAGTGCAGAGCAACTGGGGGTTTCAAGACCATGAAGATGCGGCCAGGAACACAAACGGGATTTCTGCTTTGCGGCAAAGAGTGGATTGATGGCGACGCTTTTGAGGTGCACTCGCCCTGGGACAAGGGGTTGGTGGGACGCGTGACCGCGGCTACTCGTGCCGACGCGCGCCAGGCCCTCAACCATGCCGTTGCGGCACTGCGCCGCACGCGCGCTCTGCCGCGCTGGAAGCGCCGCGAGATCCTCGAGGACGTGGCCGCCGCGCTCATCGAGCAGAAGGAGCGCTTCGCAAAGTTGATTGTTGCCGAGGCTGGCAAGCCGATTCGCATGGCCCGCACGGAAGTTGATCGCTCCGTGCTCACCTTCAAGACCGCTGCCGAAGAGACCGTGCGCCTGGGCGGCGAGAGCATTCCTCTTGACCTGACCGAGGGCAACGAAGGCCGATGGGGCCTTGTGCAGCGCTTCGCGATGGGGCCGGTGCTGGCGATCACGCCCGCCAATTTCCCGTTGAATCTCGTGGCGCACAAAGTGGCGCCAGCGCTTGCCGCCGGCTGCCCTGTGATTCTCAAGCCCGCGCTTGAAACCCCATTTACCGCATTGGCGCTGGGCGAGGTGATCCTCAAGGCCGGCTGGCCTGAGGAGGCTCTCGCCGTTTTGACGCTAAGCAATGTAGACACCGCCTGGCTGGCCGAGAAAGAAGACCGCATCAAGCTGGTCAGTTTTACCGGCTCCGCCAAAGTCGGCTGGGAGCTCAAAGTTCATTCGGGCCGCAAGCGCGTCCTGCTCGAACTGGGCGGCAACGCCGCGCTCATCGTCCATCGCGACTGGCCCGATCTTGACGGCGCTGCCCTCCGCACCGCGCATGCGGCCTTCGGCTATGCGGGCCAGTCGTGCGTTAGCGTGCAGAGAGTCTTTGCCGAACGCAGCATCTTCCAGACCTTCTTGTGGAAGGTCGTCGAGGCAACCGGCAAGCTGATTGTGGGTGACCCCGCCATGGAGGCGACCGACGTGGGTCCGCTGATCCGATCCGCCGATGCGGAGCGAGTGGAAGCCTGGATCAAAGAAGCCGTGGAGGGCGGCGCCAAGCTGGTCACAGGCGGTCAGCGCAAGGGCTCCCTCGTGGCGCCGGCGATTCTCACCGGAACCAAACCGGGCATGAAGGTGCGCGACGAAGAACTCTTCGGCCCGGTCGTGGTCATCGAGCCCTACGACGACTTCGAACAGGCACTGGCCGAAGCCAACCACTCGAAGTATGGTCTGCAGGCCGGCCTGCTCACGCGCGATGCCGGCCTCATCCTCACAGCCTATCGCGAACTTGAAGTCGGAGCCTTGATCGTGGGAGATACGCCGAGCTGGCGTCTCGACCCCATGCCATTCGGCGGCGTTAAAGACTCGGGCCTGGGACGTGAAGGCATCCGTTCGGCCATCGAGGAGATGACCGAGCCGCGCATGCTGGTGATGACGCCACTCGTCTAAGGCTGGATCAACGTCGCAGCTTTACGGGAATCGGAAACTCTCGCCCGGCAGGTCTACTTCGCCATCTGCAGCATCGCGCGAACGTCGGCCGCGTGCGGACCATCGTGCTCCAGCTCGAGATACTTATTCAGCGCGGTTCGAGTCTCGTCCGTGATCGTTGCGTTGCCCTTGGCGTCCATCGGCGCAGAGGTGAAGAGCGCCGATCCGAGGATGAACCATGCGTTGGCCCGAGAAGGGTCAACCTGCACGCTTCTACGGCATGCCGGAATCGCCTTCTCCATCAGTCCTGAGTTGTAGAGAACGGCGCAAATGTTGAAATATGATATCGCCGGATTGGCGGCCAGCTCAGCGGACCGATTGTAAGACTCGACCGCATCGTCATTGCGGTGAAGCTTGAGATACGCGTTGCCCTGCGCGATATAGATCTTCGATCTCTCGTCCCTCCAAGCGGTGTCGGGCTGCCCATCGGCCGGCTTTTCTTTTTCTGCGGCGGCCAGCGCGCGGTCGCAGGTTGCCAGAGCCTCCTCCGTTGCGCCCGACTTGATCTGTTCGTTGGCCAGCAGACGCAGATCTTCCGCGGTATCCTTGTGATCGGCGGGCTGCTGTGCCGTAGCGGGCAGAGTAAAAGCTAGTGCCATCGCGCATAGCGCCACAACGCAAAGAGGACGGCTCACTGCGCACCTCCGAATTCTTAGTATCGATGGATCGACGGCAATATATCAGCCCAACGCCGCAGTGAAGGCAAGGAACCGCTCCGCGATGCCGGTCTCAGAATATAAGGTAATCTGCGCTGTGGTGAGAAGAGGGCGGCAGGCGCCCTCCGGCTCGAACTACTTCTTGGCCTTCTGCGCAGCCCAGCGCTTGCGCTGCGCATCGGCAATTCTCTTGCGCGCCGCGGCGCTCAGGCGGCGGCGTTTTCTCGTCTTCTCGGCGGGAGCGGTCTCCGCAGTCTTCTTGGTCATGATCTCGGTTGCTTTGGCGGCAACCTTACCAGTGGCGGCCAGCAGGGCGCGGACCTTCGTGAGCTTTGCAATTTCAGCGTCGATAAGAGCGAGAATGGATTCATTGGTCATAAGTCAAGAATAACTCACTTGCATGCGTTTGTGGATCACTTGTTGATCTCGGTACTTATACCCTTCATTTCATTCCGGCTTGCCCACGCTCTTCTCCACATAGGCCCCCTGCAGAATAAAAAAAGCCTGCTTCTTCTGGCCCTGGTCAGAGATGAGCCCTTTGCGGTTGAACTCATCCTGAATTCCCACCAGCGGCCGGTTCGGCGAACGAAAATCCATCAGAATCCACGGGCTCATTCCGCGAAGCTGCGGAATGCGATTGAGCATTGCCAATTGATGGCGATAGATATTGGCCTGATACTCCTCGGTCCAGCGCTCGTCTTCGCTGCCATGCAGGCCTGCCTTTGCGTCGCCGCCAAACTCGCTCACAATGAGCGGCTTGTCATAGTCGATGCGCCACTCGGTCACATCGGCAGTATCAGGTTTCCCTTCGTACCACCCGATGTATTCGTTGACACCGATCACATCCAGTGCCTTGCCCAGCGCGTCATCCACAATCTTGGCGTGTCCCTCGGCGCGCACCAGCAGCGCCGCTGTGATCAACCTCGTAGGATCGAGCTCCCGCGCGTGAGCGGCTTCGGTTTCGATGAAGCGCGTCCGCGCCTCCGTGTTTGGCGTTTCATTGGCCATCGACCACAAAATAATCGAAGCGTGATTGCGCGACGTACCGATCTCCTCGTCCAATTGCTGCTCAGCCTTCGCCAGCACCTTTGGATTGTCGAATTGCAATGCCCAGTAGACCGGATTCTCCGACCACACCATCAGCCCCATGCGATCGGCTGCGCGCAACATCGACTCATCGTGAGGATAGTGCGCGAGCCGCACATAATTGCATCCCAGTTCTTTGGCCCATCCCAGCAGCGTCTCCGCGTCTTTGTCGGTGTTTGCGCGACCCGTGCGATAAGGCGCCTCGGCATGAATGGAGATACCGCGCAAAAAGATCGGCTTACCGTTGAGCAGGATCTGTGCGCCTCGGGTTTCGACGGTACGAAAGCCAATCTGATCGGTGATGGTATCAGCGCCAGCGGCGATCTTAACTTCGTATAGTTTCGGGTTTTCCGGTGACCAGCGGACGAACTTTGAAGCTATGAGATGAACTGATGCCCGACCGTTGGCATCGAGTACGCCTGAACCCGTTGAATTGAGTTCGGGAATTCCGATCCCCACTTTATCACCGGCCTTGCCACCAGCGACGTGCACCCAGCCATCAATGTGAGCAAGATGCAAAGAGCTAATGAGACCGAAGTCATCTCCGTGAGGTTTGAGTTCCGTTTCTGGCGTGTTGGCTAAATGCACATCGTACTGATCGATGAATGTCTCCGGCAGTTCGATCAGCGAAACCGACCGCGTCAGTCCGCCATAGTTCCACCAATCGGTCTCAAGCGTAGGTACGCCGTCTTCGTGCCTTGTATTATCCACCGCGGCCACCACAAAGTTATCTCCCGGATGAATCGCGTCCGTCACCTCGCAGTTGAAGCTCGTGTAGCCGCCCTCGTGTTCGCAGACTTTTTCGCCGTTCACCCAAAACCAGGACTTGTAATTCGCCGCGCCCACATGCAGAAATACCCTCGTGTGCTCCTTGGGCTGATAAGTAAAGTCGCGCTCATACCAGACCGGCCCCTCATAGAAGAAGAGCGAATCGCGCTGCGTGTTCCAGTCGGCAGGCACCTTCAACGTCGGAGCCTTGGAAAAGTCATACTCCGTCACAAACTGGTCGCCGGGCTGAGCCTTGCGGTTCTTGAACCAGCCGTCCTTCTTCTCCTCATGATGAAAGCTGAAGAGGCCCGAGAAGTAAGGATCGACGATCGAGGCCCAATCGCCATCGAGCGATATCGCAGGCCGCCGGTCGGCGCCGGTCAGAACGATGGGCAAGGGCGCTGATGCTGCATGCATCACGAATGGAATCCCAGCGGAAATAACGAGAAAGGCAAACAGGCGAGCGAACAGACGGCTCATTTCAGCGCCTCAACGATAAGGTTCGGCCGGGCCATCGCGGCTCTTAGCACATGCGCAGCCGATTGCCCGGCAAAACACCCATTCTATCGCTTCGTGCGCCAGCCCGCGAAGCCGAGCCTCACGCGCCCAATGCGCACCAAACAGACGGCCCTGGAGCCATCGCTCCAGGCCGTTCTGCTTTGAACAGTCCTGATGATTGGCGCAGGTTTCGGACTTGTGATTGCATGGCTGAGATCCGTTTGGCAGAGACGTGGGAACTGAAAAGCGATGCGGAGATCATGAAAATACCCTTTGATCCCGACCGTCCCTCGCGATATTAGCTCTTGAGTGCCACGCGAATATGTAGCTCCTTCAATTGCTGCTCAGTCACAGTCGTCGGCGCTTCAGCCATCAGGTCGATGGCCTTGGCTGACTTCGGGAAGGCGATGACCTCGCGCAAGCTGGCTGCTCCCGCCAACAGCATCACAATGCGATCGATGCCCAGCGCGATGCCGCCATGCGGCGGAGTTCCGTACTCCAGCGCATCAAGGAAGAAGCCGAAGCGCGCTTTTGCCTCCTCATCGCTGATGCCGAGCGACTTGAAGATCTGCTGCTGGATGTCCTTACGATGAATTCGAATCGAGCCTGATCCGAGTTCCAGGCCGTTCATCGCCAGGTCGTAGCAGTTGGCGCGTACGCTTGCGGGATCGCTAACGAGGTTCGCCATATCTGCCTCGTGCGGCGCGGTGAAGGGATGATGCGCCGGCATCCACTTCGCCAGCGCCAGATCGTACTCGAACATAGGGAAGTCAATGATCCAGATCGGTTGGAAGGCCTGCGAGCCGTCGATCGTCTCACTCGCGTTGCGCGCGGCGGCATCCTGAACAACCTTCTCAGTAACGGCGAAGGCCCCGTGCCGGTCGGCGTACTTCTTTGCCAGTTCCGTCCGGAAGCCGCCAGCCGCCATATAGACGTTGATCTCGCGCTCGCTGAGGCGGCCCTCGAATTTCGTGTCGCTGGCTTTGATGTGATGAGCCGGATCGCCGGCGACGATGATGACGAAGTCAGCCTCCGACGCGCCCACCAGTTCACGCACCTTGACGGCTGAGTCGGGAAAGCCCTTGGCCAGGCGCTTGAAGTCGTCGATGAACTTGGCGCCCTTTTTAAGATCAAAGGCCGGATGATTGTCTTCGCGTTCCTTGCGGCTCAACTCACCCACGTTGGGAATGCGGAAGGCCACCACCGGCAGCGCCGGATCGATCTGCAGCGCTGCCAGATTCTCATCCGTGAAGGCCGTGCGCACATCGGTCAACCCAGGCAGGCGCAGATCAGGCTTGTCCGAGCCGAAGCGGCGCATCGCATCGTCGTAGGTGAGCTTGGGAAACGGCGTAGGAAGCGCAACGCCCGCTGCAGCAAAACCGGCCGCCATGAACTTTTCGACAACGGCAAAGACCGTCTCCTGCTGCGCGAAGCTCATCTCCAGGTCGACCTGCGTGAACTCGAGCTGGCGATCGGCGCGCAGATCCTCGTCGCGGAAGCAGCGGGCGATCTGAAAGTACTTGTCAAAGCCGGAGATCATCAGAATCTGCTTGAAGATCTGCGGCGACTGCGGCAGCGCGTAAAACTCACCCGGATGCACACGGCTGGGAACGAGAAAATCGCGCGCGCCCTCGGGAGTGGACTTGGTCAGAATCGGTGTCTCGATCTCTAGAAAGCCCTGCTGGCTGAGGTTGTCGCGAATGGCGATAACAATGTCGTGGCGCAGGCGGAAGTTGCGCTGCATCTCAGGCCGGCGCAGATCGACGTAGCGGTACTTGAGCCGGACCTCTTCGTTCTGAATCGCCTCTTCTGCGGGCGAAAAGGGCGCGAGACGCGTGTCGTTCAGGACGAGCAGTTCGGTTGCCTCGATCTCGATCTCGCCGGTCTCCATCTTGGGATTAATCGCGTCTTGATCGCGCAGGCGAACCTTGCCGACCGCAGCAACGACGTACTCCGGCCGAACCATCTCGCCCTTGGCATGGCCCTCCGGGGTCAACTCCTTGTCCAGCACGATCTGGCTGATCCCGCTGCGGTCGCGCAGATCGAGAAAGATGAGGTTGCCATGATCGCGGCGGCGGTTGACCCAGCCCATCAAAACAACCTGCTGGCCTGCGTTGGCGGCGCGCAATTCGCCGCAGTGGTGCGTCCGTTCGAGGGATCCTAGAAAATCGAGTGCCATTCTTTTTTGATTGTAATGGAAGGGACGCGCCGGGCCTGTTCGAAGTGTCCGAAATCGCCCGGTCCGCCTATTTCCTTCCGGCAGGAATCGAGCTATGATGCCAGAGAAGCGCAAGCTGGAAGCCGCACTTGCTTCTCCCCGTCGAACGACATCCCCGAAACTTCTGCTCACCCGATCCCGAGCCGATCGGCAGCCAAAAATTGCAATCAGCTAAGGGACAATCGATCGTCCAGTCACGTTCACTGAACTAACGGAGGTCCAAATGAACATACGTCCCCTACCGCTCGTGCTCTTCGCGTTGGCCCTTTCGCCTGCCGCAGTGCTGGCGCAGGCGTCCGCGCCGCAACCGCAAGCCCCCAGTCACTCTGAGATGAAGCACGCCGCAGCACCCGGCTCCCCCGAGTGGATCGAGCTTCGTTCTCTCGTCGGTCAGTGGCAGGGTGCCGTGAAAGAGGATGGCAAGCCGTCCGAAACCACCCTCGAGATCCGCATGACCGGCGACGGTTCGGCCATGATGCACCTGCTCGACAAGGATACCCCGCATGAGATGGTGACCATCTTTCATCCCGACGGACCCAGCCTGTTGGCGACGCACTACTGCTCGGCGCACAACCAGCCCCGCATGCAACTGGTCGCCGCTACTGGCCCCAACCAGATCGCATTCCGCTTTAAGGATGGCACCAATATCGGACCGGGTGACGGCCACATGGTGGGTCTGGTCATCACCTTCATCGATGCCAACCATCATGACGAGGCATGGTCTTACGAGGCCGATGGCCACGAAATGCCGGCAGCGGTCTTTCATTACACGCGAAAGCAATGACCGTGAGTCGCCGCGCGGGCCGGGTACTCAGGTGCTCGAGGGCATAGCTCAAGAGGCGGCGGGTTCGGCTAAAAACGCCGCCAGTTCCGCGCGAGGAACCTTGGTTTGATTGCCGGTCGAGAAGTTCTTCACCGTCATGATCCCCGATTTAAGCTCGTCTTCGCCAAGAATGACGATCTGACGGGCGCATTTGTCGGCAGTCTCAAAAGACTTTTTCAACCGGAAACTGCCCTCGCCCAGTTCGATCCAGAGCCCCCCGTGGCGCAGCTCGCGCGCCAGCACCAGAGCGGCCGCGTTCAGGCCCTCGCCCAGAGGAGCAACAAAGGCGTCTGCCTTCGGAGCCGCCTTTTGGTCAAGCTGAGCCAACAGCGTCAGCACCAGCCGGTCCAGCCCCATCGCAAAGCCGATGCCCGGCGCCTTCGGTCCGCCGATGGCCTCGCTCAGCCCATCGTAGCGGCCTCCGCCGAGCAAGGCGTTCTGCGCACCCAGGCCACCGTGAGTGAACTCGAAGGTCGTCCGGGTGTAGTAATCCAGGCCGCGCACGAGCCGCGGATTCAGGTTGTGAGGCACCGCAGCGGCATCGAGAGCAGCGATAACCGCGGCAAAGTGCGTCTTCGATCCGTCGTCAAGATAGTCGGCAATCTTGGGCAGCGTCTCGATGATGGGCTGGTCGGCCGGCACCTTGCAGTCCAATACGCGTAGCGGATTGGTGACGGCACGCCGCTGGCAATCCACGCACATCTGCGAAACCACGGGAACGAGAGCGGCACGAAGTGCATCGTTATAGCGGGCACGGTCTGTCGGCGAGCCTACGGAATTAAGCTCCAGCGTCCAGCCGCTAATGCCCAGCTCATCGAGCAGCGTGGCCAGCATCTCCAAAACCTCAGCGTCGCGCAAGGGCGATTCGCTGCCCGCCGATGGAGGCCCGATCACCTCCGCGCCAATCTGGTAGAACTGCCGGTAGCGCCCCTTCTGCGGCCTCTCGCGCCGGAACTGCGGCCCGATGTAGTAGAGCTTCTGCAACTGCCCGCTCTCGCCCATTTGGTGTTCGATATAAGCGCGCACCACGCCTGCGGTATTTTCGGGGCGCAGGGTCAGCGTCTGTGTCTTCTCTGACTGCGCCCGCGCGCGATCCTCCCAGGTGTACATCTCCTTGGAGACGATGTCGGTCTCTTCGCCCACGCCACGGGCAAACAGGGCGGTGTCTTCAAAGACCGGCGTGCGAATTTCGCCGAAGTTGTAGCGGGCAAAAACGTCGCGTGCGGTAGCTTCGATGCGGTTCCAAAGCGCGGTCTCCGGCGGCAAAAGATCCCGCGTCCCGCGTACTGCTTTCAGTGTCTGGCTCATAGTGATAACCTCTCGGAATGGGTCTGATCCTCAAAATTGCGGCTGGCATTGTTTTGGGCGTACTCGCACTTTTGTGGCTCAACGACTTATTCACGGACGACCCACCTCAGTAGAACCAGGCCAGCCCTTAGTCAACATCTTAGGATACAAGGTGGAAGCCACGATCCATCCCATCACTTCAATCGCCGCGTTTTTCGTGGACCAAGTGACGCAAGCGCCGGTTGTCGTTCAGTGCACGCAAGCTGTGCCTGAGCCTAGGTGGAAGTGGTTGGTACAACCCCTTTCCGGCCTCATTCCAGTTGCGGGTGGTGTCGGGATTGCGCTTTGGTCTTTCAGCGCTGCGAGTAAGAGGGAGCATGAGCGATGGGTTCTCGACCAGAAAAAAGCGGACTGGAGCGCCGTATTGTCAAGATTCACGGCCGCTGATATCAAATTGCCGCACGTCTTCAAAAATGTCGAATGGCTAGAACTGACCAAGGGGTTGCTCCCAGCCTTTCGAGATATACTCTCCGCGATGAGGAATGTAATCTTCATCGCAGACATTTTGGATAATGGGGGAATGATTGATGCTTTCGTTAGCTTCACAAGCAATGCCGCTGAAAGGATCAAAAAGATAGAGGAACTCACTCAATTCATAGATTCCCCAAGCGGCATCACTAATCAAAGTGATCTGTCTGCGCTAAACATAGTGAAGATCGAAAAGATGGCCCAACGCGAGACGGTCTATGGGGAGTTGTACGACGAATTTCATAAACAGGCCGATGGAATTCGTCAAGCCGCTCTTAACGCATTAATAACGCCGGGTGCCCCGCGCTTAAGCTGACCCCCAATGTTTGGGTACCCCATCCATCGCGTTTTTTGCAAAGGGCGAAGGGCACGAATTTCACTCCTACGGCTTTGAATCGGGGCGCAACTTGAGTCGAATCGCAAAGGGAGTCTAACTCGCCAGCCGCTCCTCCCGCTCTAGCGCCTCATGAAGCAGCATCTTGAGATAAGTCTGGTAGCGCAGTCCGCGGCGCTCGGCCAGCGTTCGGGCGCGTGAAATATCCTCCGGAGCGAGCCGAATCGTTGTCGGCGGTGTTACTCCACGCTGTTTCAGCGTGCCCTGCCGCACTCGGCCTTCCTGTGCTGCCTGTAGAAATGCTGCAGCCAGTCCCTCGCGGTTTTCAAAGGCCCAGTTGGCCTCGTCCGCCTCGTTTTCAAACTTCGGAATCTTCAGTGTCTCCATAAAGGCGCCTCATTTCGGCCAGATAATACAACTTCAATGCCTTGGGCGCATCCCACGCGGAAATCACTCTCACTTTCCCGTCACGCCATGTTGTCATCAGTTGCAGAATCCGACCCGTTGCTGTCTCTCCAAGATGCTGAAGCCGTTCTTCTCCGCTACCGTCTTCCGCAATCTGCATCTCTACATCGAGCGGGTCTCCAAGTATCACCTGCTCAGCTTCTTTCCGCGTTACATCGTGCCTGGCGATATGATCCAGATTCGCCGCATCCCAATCGAAACCTAGTCCTTGCATAAAGCTCCTAATATAACGTTCTGTAATCTTTAGTCGTCCACGTATTCGACTGTATGCACAGTGTATTGCGATTACGCCTGTCTGTCAATCGAGTCACAACCCCGATTTAAACTTGCTTGACCCCTTCGGCGCACCCTGCATCCTCTCGTCTTTGTTAGCATCGAAACCACTATGGAATATCGACTTCTGGGAGGCTCGGGCCTCAAGGTTTCTGCACTCTGTTTTGGCACCGCGACGTTTGGCGGCGGCAACGAATTCTTCAAAGCCTGGGGTGAGACCGACGTCGCCGAGGCGCGGCGGCTGATCGACATCTGCCTCGAGTCCGGCGTCAACCTCTTCGACACGGCCGACGGCTACTCCGACGGGCTCTCTGAGCAGATTCTCGGCAAAGCTCTCGAGGGCAAGCGCGACGGGGCCTTGATCTCGACCAAGGCCTACTTTCCCACCGGCGAGGGGCCTAACGACCGAGGCAGTTCCCGCTATCATCTGCGCCGGGCGCTCGAAGCCAGCCTGCGGCGACTGGGTACCGATTACGTGGATATCTACCATATGCACGGCTTCGACGCGATGACGCCCGTCGAGGAGGTGCAGGATACGCTGAACACCTTTGTCCGCGAGGGCAAGGTGCGCTACATCGCCTGCTCGAACTTCTCCGGCTGGCACCTGATGAAGTCGCTGGCTGTCGCCGACCGCTACGGCTGGACGCGCTTTGTGGCGCACCAGGTCTATTACTCGCTGATCGGCCGCGACTATGAGTGGGAGCTGATGCCGCTCGGCATCGATCAAAAGGTCGGCGCGCTCGTCTGGAGTCCGCTGGGCTGGGGCCGGCTCACCGGCAAGATTCGCCGCGGCCAGCCGCTGCCCGAGGTGAGCCGCCTCCACAAATCGGGCCACGCCGGCCCGCAGATTTCTGACGAATACCTGTACAAGGTTGTGGATGCTCTGGATGCCGTGGCCGCCGAGACCGGCAAGAGTGTTCCCCAGGTGGCGTTGAACTGGCTCTTGCAGCGTCCCACGGTCTCATCGGTTATCTTCGGCGCGCGCAATGAAGAGCAGTTGCGGCAGAATCTGGCGGCTGTGGGCTGGAACCTAACGCCGCAGCAGGTAGCGAAGCTCGACACGGCCAGCGCGACACGGCCCGTTTATCCTTACTGGCACCAGAGAGACATTCCGGAGCGGAATCCACCGCCGGTCTAGGCGAAGCTAGCCAATCGGTTCGTTCAAGTAGATCCTGGTATAGTCCAAGTAATTCTGCGCATATTCGAGGATCATCGCGTGTTCCTTGTCGCCGAGTTCGCGGCGCATTTTTGCGGGAACACCGGTCCAAAGCGTCCGCCGTGGAACGATCATTCCCTCCGGAATGACAGCACCGGCGCCGATAATCGAGCCTTCCCCGATGCGGCAGCCATTGAGCAGGACGGACCCCATGCCGACAAGCACCGCGTCCTCAACCACACAGCCATGCACTGTGGCGTTGTGGCCGATGGTCACCCAGTCGCCCACCACCACCCGGAAGGCATTTCGCTGGCCGTGGAGAACGGCGCAATCCTGTACGTTGGAGTTGGCTCCGACGCGCACCGAGTGCACGTCGCCGCGCAGGACCGCATTCATCCACACGGAGGAGTGCTCGCCCAGCGTCACGTCGCCGATCACCTGCGCGGAGAGATCGATGTAGCAACTGGCGGGAATCTGGGGCAGCCGCCCCTGATAGCTGCGGATCATGTCGAATCAACCTCGCGGGAACCCAGCGCCCCTGCTGCGAGTGTAAAACAAAAGCACAGCGGGCGCCGCCCCAGGGAATTGCCGAGTCCTCATACCGCAATTCGAACGAACCAGCGGGCACCCTCAGCCGCCGCCGATTCTATGCCAAATTCTATTTTTCGAGTATTCTAAAGAAGCCCCATGGCATGTTTGGAGGTGGGATTCTTTGGCAGAGGTTCGCGTACAGGAAGGCGAGCCGCTCGAAAATGCTCTTCGCCGGTTTAAGCGGAAGGTGCAGCAGGAAGACATCATCAAGGAAGTCAAGCGTCACTCCTACTACCTGAAGCCCGGCGAGAAGAAGCGCGTCAAGGCAGCTTTGGCGCGCAAGCGGAATCGCAAGAAGGCTCGTAAAGAGGCTGACTAGCCTCAAAACAACTCAATATGCGCCGCTCCGGCGACCTGCCAGAAAACTCAGGTGCCAGAAATCCACGGCAGGGCCGGGGCGGCCTCTCGCATTTCCCTCGTGAAATAATCTGGCGCCACAGAGACACATCGTGATAACGTATTCATCGTCTCGCCGTTGGTGAGTGAGACGAGCTATAGCCGCAAGAGTAGCTGCGGCCCGGGCCCCTTGTTGTGGACTAACGAAAGAAGACAGGGAAACGGGACCGGCAAAGTCAATGGATTCAAGGCCGATTTCGGTGTATTTCCCTTCTTTGGGAAGTCGGCCATGGAGTTTACGGACAGAATCCTTAAATGCTGCGACTGCGGCACAGAGTTTGTTTTTACCGCTGGCGAACAGCTTTTCTTTCACGACAAAGATTTCAAAAACGACCCCAAGCGTTGCAAGCAATGCAAGGCCAAGCGTGTCCGCGGGGGCTCCAGGGTGCGCCCGGAGACTCGGACCAACTGCTCGGAGTGCGGCGCGGCAACGACCGTGCCCTTCAAACCGACTCAAGGCAGGCCTGTGCTCTGCCGTTCGTGCTTCCAGCGGCAGCAAGGTCAGTCCAAGACGGCGCGCGAATTGGGCTCAGAGCCGATGTCTATGTCAGAGCAGAGCTGAGCAGGATGTCTCCGAAGAATCCCGAGGGAAAACCGGCGGCTCGCACCAGCGTTGCCAATTGAGCCCAATGCCGCTGGCTGTGGAAGAGCGCGTGCGCCGCCACCTTACGCCGGGAGACGATCCGCTTTTCGGGCGCAAACTGAGGCAAGTCCAGGGTCATCGTCTCTTCCCAGTCTTGACTGCCATCCTTCAGCAGCGAGCGGAAGTTCTCCATTGCCTCGGTGTGAAAACCAAACAGTACATCGAGCGGTCCCTGGGGCGCTTTCTCTTTGTCCATCGGCTGCAGGCCGGCGAGCCGTTGGCTCCAGCGCAGCTCCACTCCCCAGATGTGGCGGACGAATCCTTGCACGTTCGTGGTTCCGCCGATGTCGCAGGGCAAAGCGAGCAGCGCCGGGTTGGCATCCAGATGCTTTTTCCAGATGTTGGAGGCCTCATCGTTCCAGGCCAGCAACTCCGCAAGCGTGATGTCAGGTGTCATGGTTTCCTCCTCAAGGCGCGATGACCGATATCGCGCCGGTAATACATTCCGTCGAAGTGAATCAGCTCCATGGCCTCATAGGCCCGCCCCAGCGCCTCCTCAAGCGAAACAGCCGCAGCCGTAACTCCCAACACGCGGCCTCCACCCGTGAGCACCTGGTCGCCCGTTCGGGAAGAGCCCGAGTGAAAGACCTGCACGCCGGGGACCCGCGCTGCATCGGCTAGGCCGATGATTGGAAGGCCGGTCTTGTAGCTGCCGGGATAGCCCGACGAACTCGCGACAACGCACGCCGAGGCGCCTCGACTCCAGCGCAGCTCAGTCTCCTCCAGCCGGCCGTCGATGCAGGCATCGAGCGCGTCGACCATGTCGCTCTCCAGGCGCAGAAGGATGGCCTGCGTCTCCGGGTCGCCAAAGCGCGCGTTGAACTCCAGCACCTGCGGACCACGCGGGGTCATCATCAGCCCGCAGTAGAGCACGCCGGTGAACGGCGCGTCCTCGCTGGCCATGCCATAGACAGTGGGCTGCGCAATGTGATGCAAGATCCACTCTGTCATCGCCGGGTCAAGCATCGCGTCGGTCGAGTAGACTCCCATGCCGCCCGTGTTGGGGCCTGTATCGCCCTCTCCGATGCGCTTGTGGTCCTGCGCAGGCACAAGCGCCTTCACGTTCTTGCCATCGGCCAGGCAGAGAAAGCTGATTTCGTCGCCGGCCAGAAACTCCTCGATGATGACCTGCTGCTCCGTCGTTCCAAGCAGTGCGCCAGAGAAGATGCCTTGCGCCGCCTCAATGGCCGTCTGGCGCGAATCGCAGATGATCACGCCCTTGCCCGCGTGCAGCCCGTCGGCCTTGACCACGATCGGCGGATGGAAGAATTCGACAGCCTTTTCGAGTTCGGCGGCGCTGGTGCAGACCGCATACTTGGCAGTGGGAATGTTGTGCCGCTGCAGGAAGCGCTTGGCGAAGCTCTTGCTCGTCTCCAGCATTGCCGCGGCCTTGGTTGGCCCGAAGACCCGCTGGCCGCGCTCCTGAAGAGCATCCACAACGCCCAGCGAGAGCGGTTGCTCGGGGCCGACGATCGTCAGCCCCGGCTGCTCGGCCTCGACCAAACGGACCATCGCGGCAAGGTCCTTCAAATCCACAGGAACGCAACGCGCAATCTCCGCCATGCCGCCATTGCCCGGCGCGCAAACCACCTCCGTCACTCGCTGGCTGCGCTTCACCGCCCAGGCCAGCGCGTGTTCCCTTCCCCCCGAACCCAAAATCAGCACTTTCATCGTTGCTTCCCCGTTCTTTCTAGTCACTTCAAACCCCGAAAGGTTATCTGAGCAAACCAGGGTAGGGAAGTCAAACGGAGGAATGTTCAGGGGGCAATGGACGTATAATTTTGCCATGCTGAAACGCATTTACATCGACAACTTCCGCTGTTTCGTGAACTTCGAGTACAAGCCGGAGCGGAAACAATTGCTGTTGGGCGCCAACGGTAGCGGGAAGTCGTCGCTGCTGGAGGCGGTAAGACTGCTTAAGGAGTTCATCAAGGGACGCGACATACCCTTCACCCAGTCTTCGCGCACCCGCTGGCAGGACCGTCCCTTACAAGTATTCGAGATTGAAGCCGAGATTCACGGGAAGCTTTTCGTGTATAGGGCTGAAATCCGCTATTCATCCAAATCGAGCGTTCCGTTAGTCAGCATGGAAAGACTGACTGTTGATTGGGTTCTTTCTTTCGAGTTGGTGGATGGAGAGATGCGCTCCAGTTTTGAAGGGAAAGAGCTATCTTCATTTTTGCGCGGCGAAGCAACAGAATCCTCTCTTCAACTTGCATCCTATGGGAATCCCCTGGTTTATCAGTTTGTGAAGTGGATGGATACTGTCCATTGCTTCAAAATTGACGCATACGAAACCAAGATGGAAGAAACCGCCGATGCCGCTTGTATCTATCCCGACTATGAGATGGAATACATGGCATCGTGGTATCGCCGTCTTGTCGAGGCTGACCCAGATGGAAATGATGTATACCGAGCGGCTATGAGGGAGGTTCTAGCAGGATTCCTGAACTTGAGGTTTTCCTCGGAAGATGACGGCGTAAAGAAACTTCGTGCGGACTTCACTTCGCCCGCACAGGGAAAGATGACGTTTTCACTCCATGAACTCTCTGATGGACAGCGCTATCTGATTGCCATTTACATGATCCTTCACTTCTTGATCGCCAGAGGTCAAACGGTATTCTTTGACGAGCCGGAGAGCTGTCTCTCCTTGCGCGAGATTCAGCCGTGGTTGTTGGCTGCGGAGGATGCGGTTGAAGAGAACAAGGGGCAACTCATCCTTATCTCCCACCACCCGGAAATACTGAATTATTGGGCTCGGGATTACGGTTTGCTGTTCTCACGCGAGGAAAACGGTCACGTAAGAACCAAGGCATATAGAGAAGTAGCCGACACGGGGCTGGATCCCGCCGAGACCATCGCTCGCGGGTGGGAAGAAAATGAGTAAGCCGACCGCGGTCATTGTGCTTTGCGAAGACAATAGAACGTTTTCATTTACGCGTTCCTACTTGAGGAGATGCGGAATCCTCAGCGGCGTTCGCCCAGTGATCTCGCAACGCGGTAGCGCATTCACGTTTGTTGTGAACAACTTCCCAATTCAGGTGAATGCTTACAGGCTGGCGAGGGCAAGAATGCAGACATGGCTGATCGCTATCGTCGATGCCGATACCAGCACCATTGCTCAACGAATTGGTGAGATGGATAGAGGATTGACGCAATCGCAAGAACCTCGTGTCCGAGCCATGCGCATCCAAGACGAAGCGATCGCCCGGCTTATTCCTCGACGCAACATCGAAACTTGGATTCTGGCACTAAACTCCACCGCGATAAACGAAACCGACGATTTTAAAGGCACGATCAAGACGGATGAGAAGTGGTCTGAGCTTATCCCCACTGTGTCGCAAGCTTTTTACACGTTGACGAGGCCAAACGCCAATATTCCTGAGGATCTCATCGAATTGTTGCGCCATGGAATAGGTGAAATGCGCCGAGTCGAATTGGCCCGGTGATCAGCAATGGTTGAGACTCGTATCAAGCCCCACCTTCAGCAGGTTGCCGAAGAGGCTGCGCGCCGCGATCAGGCGCGAGCCCATCTCTGCAACCTCGTTTTGGGACTGCTGCTCGTGGCCGCTGCGATCCTGATCTCGTGGTTATTGCGCACCAATCCCAAATGGATCTTTGCACCGGGCTGGTGGCGGCCGTGAGTCCTGCGCCAACCCTAGAGAGCGGCCCCGGCGCGCCTGATCCACTTGCTGTCCTGCTTCTGGGTCCGACAGGCAGCGGTAAAACGTCACTCTCGCTGGCGCTGGGCCAACGCTTCGGCGGCGAGATCGTCAGTTGCGACTCGGTAGCCGTCTACCGCGGCATGGACCTCGGCACAGCCAAGCCAACGCCTGAAGAGCGTTCTCGCCTGCCGCATCACTTGATCGACGTGGCCGATCCCGACCAGCCATTTACCGCGGGCGAATATAGCCGCCGCGCACGACTTGCCCTTCGCCAGATCGCTGACCGCGGACGTCTGTCCATCGTGACCGGCGGAACCGGCCTTTATCTGCGCGCCCTCACAGAGGGGCTCTTTGCCGGTCCCGAGCGCCAGAACGAACTGCGGGAGCGCCTCAAGCAAAGCTGCCTGAAGCATGGCGAACGTTGGCTCCTTAGGCTTCTCCAGCGTCTTGATCCGGTCTCGGCTGCGCGCATTCACTCGAACGACGCCGCCAAGCTGATTCGCGCCATTGAGGTCTGCCTCACGGCGCGTAAGCCGATGTCACAGGTTCTGGCCCGCGATCCGCTCACCGGCTTTCGCCTGCTGCGCATCGGACTCAACCCGGCGCGCGCCGAGCTTTATGCGCGGCTAAACCGGCGCTGCACCGCTATGTTTGCCGCGGGGTTGGTCGAGGAGACCCGCAATCTGCTTGACCGCTATGGCACGGTCAAGGCGCTCGACTCGCTCGGCTACCGCCAGGCACTGTGCGTGCTGCGGGAGTCTTGGTCGGCCGAGGAAGCGATAGCCGCGGCGCAGCAGGGCCATCGCAACTACGCCAAGCGCCAGTTGACCTGGTTTCGCCGCGAGCCGGAGGTGCACTGGACCGAGGCCTTCGGCGACGAACTGGAGACGCTTCGCCTGGCGGCTGAATTGGTTCAGAACAGTCTGTAGAAAGAAGCCACAAGCGGTGGCCAATGCCCGCCAGCGCAGTTGCATGGATCCACGACGCTCTCGAATCGTTTGCACAGAAATACCGCTCCCTGGCGCACAATAGAAATGTTCGGTGGAGCTTTACTGTCCCCTGATCTCCATCCAATGACCAATGCGTCCTACCCACACCCTCTAAATGTTTTCAAAAACCTTGCAGGTGATTATTTTGTTACTATTTAAGAGATTGTAAATGAATGATTTAGCCTCACAGAGTCAGAGAGGTCGCCGCGCGCAAACTCCTGCCATTCCGCCCGAAATCAGACACAAGCGCCAAAGAATCTCCAAAGCTCTCTCCAACCACATCCATTAGACTGAACGGTGGAATGCGGCGCTCACGCGACGCATCGGAATGGAGCTTCCCTTGTCCGAAACAATCTACGACGTTGCAATCATCGGCGGCGGACCGGCCGGCTACACAGCGGCCATTCGCGGCGCGGAGTATGGCCTGAAGGTCGCGCTGATTGAAAAAACAGAGAAACTGGGCGGAACCTGCTTGCACGTCGGTTGCATCCCGACCAAGGCACTGCTCTTCAACGCCGAGATCTGGGATCATCTGCAACACGCAGCCGACTTCGGCATTCAATCCATCGGGACGCCCACGCTCGACTGGGCTGCGGTGCTCCGCCGCAAAGACGCGATCATCACCAAGCACGTCAAAGGCCTCGAATTCCTGATGAAGAAGCACAAGATCGCCGTCATCACAGGCGCTGGCCGCTTGACCGGTCCTGCCAAAGATGGCCTCCACACAGTCGAGGTCGCCAGCGGCGAGACGCTCTCGAATGTCCAGGCCAAGAACGTTATTCTCGCAACCGGCTCCGAGGCCAAGATGCTTCCTGGCCTCAAAGCCGATGACCGCATTCTGACGAACATCGAAATTCTGGCCTTGAGCGAGGTTCCCAAGTCGCTCATCGTTATCGGCGCCGGCGCGGTGGGCATGGAGTTCGCTTCGCTCTTCCGCACCTTTGGCTCCGAGGTGACCATCGTCGAGTTCCTCCCGCGTGTCGTTCCCGTCGAGGACGAAGAGGTCTCCAAGGAGATCACGCGCCTCTTCAAAAAGCGCGGCATTGACGTGAACACCGGCGCAAAAGTCGAAAAAGTCGAGAGGACCGAGACAGGCGCGAAGGTGACCTTCACCGACGCGAACGGCAAAACGCAGGTGAAGGAGGCAGAAAAGGTGCTGGTGGCCGTGGGCCGCGCGGGACTCACCGGCAATCTCGGCGTCGACAAGACGCGCATCGAGTTGGAGCGAGGTCTGGTAAAGGTTAATGAGGCCCAGGAGACAACCGAGCCTGGAATCTTTGCCATCGGCGACATCGTCTCTGGCCTGCCGCAGCTGGCGCACGTGGGCAGCATGGCAGGCATGATAGCCGTCGCAAAGATTGCCGGCCGCAAATTCCGCCCCATTCGCCGCGACCGCATCCCCAGTTGCACCTACACCGAGCCGCAGATCGGGTCGGTTGGGCTCACAGAGGCACAGGCCAAAGACAAGGGCTATGAGGTCAAAGTCGGCAAGTTCCCGTTTGCGGGGAACTCGAAGGCCACCATCCTTGGCAGTCACGACGGCTTTGTGAAGATCGTCTCCGACGCGATGTACGGCGAGATTCTCGGCGTCCACATTCTCGGTGTCCAGGCCACAGAGTTGATCGCCGAAGCCGTGGCGGTGATGGAGTTGGAGGGCACGGTCGAGGAGCTGATGTACACCATCCACGCGCATCCGACGCTGGCCGAGTCGCTGCTCGACGCCTATGGCGCAGTAGAGGGCATGGCGATCAACGCGTAGCACCTCCAAGGCAGCTCGGTAACCGGTGCAACAATCTCTTTGACTTCTAGAGCTCTGTCGATTGAGTCGCTACCAGTTGTTTGGCTTTGGCAATGAACTCCGCCAGCGGCGTCGAGCCCTGATCGCCCTTGCCGCGCGTGCGCACGCTGACGGCGCCGGCCTGCTGCTCCTTGTCGCCGAAGACGAGGATGTACGGCGTCTTCAGATTGGCGAAGTCGCGAATCTTGGCATTCATCTTCTCGTTTCGATCGTCTACCTCCACTCGCAGGCCGGCGGCTTTCAACTCTGCCTCGATCTTCTTTGCGTAGTCGAGATGGCGCTCGGCAATAGGCACCAGGCCCACCTGCACCGGCGAGAGCCAGAGCGGGAAGGCTCCGGCGTAATGCTCGATGAGCACGCCAAAGAAGCGCTCCACCGATCCGAAGAGCGCTCGGTGAACCATCACAGGCTGATGGCGCTCGCCATCCTCGCCGACATACTCCAGCTCGAAGCGCGCCGGCAGATTGAAGTCGAATTGCACGGTCGAGAGCTGCCACAGCCGGCCCAGCACATCGACAAGCTTTACGTCGATCTTCGGACCATAGAACGCTGCCTCGCCTGGGATGGTCTTATACTCGATGCCTTTCGATTTGAGCACGGTGTCGAGCGAGCTGATGGCAAGATCCCAGCTCTCGTTCGAACCGGCATAGTGGGCACGATCGTTCGGGTCCCACGTCGAGAGCTCGACCTTGAACTCCTTGAAGCCGAAGGTATGTAGCACTGCTTCCGCGAAGTCGATGCAGGCGGCTACTTCGCTCTCGATCTGCGAGGGCATGCAGAAGATGTGAGCATCGTCCTGCGTGAAGCCGCGGACGCGCAGCAGGCCGTGCATCGTTCCCGAGCGCTCATAGCGGTAAACGTTGCCCAGCTCCGCATAGCGAGCCGGCAGATCTCGATAACTCTTGGGCGAGTTCTTGTAAATCAGAATATGGAATGGACAGTTCATCGGCTTCATGCGGTACATCGCGTCATCCAATTCCATCGGCGTGAACATGTTGGCTGAGTAGAAGCCTTCATGACCCGAGGTCTGCCAGAGATTCACGCGCGCCACATGCGGTGTGTAGACGAGCTGATAGCCGCGGCGCAAGCACTCGTCACGCATCCAGTCCTCCATCACCTTGCGGATGATGGCGCCGCGGGGATGCCAGAAGATCAACCCCGCGCCAGCCAATTCCTGAATGCTGAAGAGGTCCAGTTGCTTACCCAGCAGGCGATGATCGCGCTTGGCCGCTTCTTCGAGACGAGCGAAGTGGGCGTCCAATTCCTTCTGCGAGAAAAACGCCGTGCCGTAGATGCGCTGCAGCTGCGGATTCTTTTCGTCGCCGAGCCAGTACGCGCCGGCAAGATTGGTCAGCTTGATGGCCTTCACCCGGCCCGTCGAGGGCACATGAGGCCCTCGGCAAAAATCAACAAACTTGCCGTTGCGATAGAAGCTGACCTCGTCGCCGGGAACCGTGAACTTGGTCACGAAGTGCGTCTTCATGAAGTCGCCGTCGCGCTCAAACTCCGCCAGAGCCTGCTCGCGCGGCTCGTACTCGTGGACAAACCTCTCGTCGCGCGCCACTACCTCGGCCATCTTCGCCTCGATCAGTGCCAGGTCCTCCGGCGTGAAGGGCTTTTCGCGATAAAAATCGTAAAAGAAACCGGAGTCCGTGGCCGGACCATGGCCCAGCTTGGTCTCGGGGAAGAGTTCCAGCACCGCGGTCGCCAGCACGTGGGCCGCCGAGTGGCGCACGACCTTGAGCGCGTCTGGGTCACTCTCTTTAACCAACTCGAGCCGCGTATCCGCGGTGAGCGGTGCTGAGAGGTCTACTAAACGCGGGACGGCTGTATTCTCCGCGGCATACATCGCTGCCTCTGCGGAGTCGCTCTCAGATGCGGCGCCTCCCGTTGTCGAGCCGATGAGCGGGGTCAGTCGCGCCGCCACGGAAGCCGCGGCAAGGCGTGGCGAGATCTCGTTGGCGATTTGAAAGGGAGTCGTGCCGGCGGGTACTTCGCGAACGGCCCCGTCGGGCAGGTGAATGGCGATTGTCTGCGTGCTGATGGGCATAAGGGTCCTGGAGTTTCCGGCCGCGGCAGGCGGCGTGCCTTGTAGCGGCAACTCTCCAGGATATACCGCGAGCACGCTTACTTCTCCGCTTTTTCCTCGTGGTACTCCATCTCGGTATTGATGGCCCAGATGTTTTCCTTCGACATGACGCCGTTGACAATGTTTTCCACCGCGGTCATAGCGGTCAGCATCGAGTGATCCTGATTGTTGTACTTATGCATTCCATTGCGGCCAACGAGGAAGAGATTCTCAAAGCTGTCGGTGTAATTGCGAATCACGTCGAAGCGGTCGTAGCTGCCGAAGTATGCCGGATAGGTCTTCGGAACACGGACGACGTGGGAGTCCTCGACATCCTCAGCTTTGAGAATGCCGATCTTGGCGATCTCTCCAGTCGCGAATTTGGCCATCTCCTCATCGGAGAGCTTCCATAGCGGGTCGGTATCATTGCAGAAGTATTCGAGACCGATCCACACCTTGCCTGGGCTGGCGACCAGCCAAGGGCTCCAGTTATTGAAGATCTGGAGACGCCCGACAACTACATCGGGCTCCTGAATATAAATCCAGTTGTCTTTCAACGGCGCACCGTCCTTCTCAGTGACGGTGAGCTTTTTCGCCAACAGGCCTACCGTGATGAAGTCGCGGTACATAAGGCCCTCGGCGACCTCGCCCACCTCGATGGGAACGGAAGTTGAGATCGCACGAATCAAATCTTGTACCGGCATGGAGGAAAAGAAATAGTCGCCTGCAAAGGTCACGCGTTCGCCGGCATCGTTCAGGCCTTCGACCGACACCACTTTTTTCCCCGCCACGTTGATACGGTCGATGTCGATCCCTCGGTGAATCTCGCCGCCTGACGCACGTACAAGATCGGCTGCATGTTCCCAAAGCTGGCCGGGACCGAACTTGGGATAGAGGAACTTCTCGATCAGCGAGGTCTCGGTTGATTTTTGAGCAATGCCGGAGTTCTTCGAGCCAAAGGCCTTCCTGACAAAATGTGTCACCACCCCCTGCAATGAAAGGCCCTTGATGCGCTGAGCGCCCCACTCGGCGCTGATCTGGCTGCAAGGCACTCCCCACACCTTTTCTGTATACGATTTGAAGAAAGTGAGGTAGAGCTGTTTGCCAAAGCGATTGATGATGAAATCTTCGAGCGAGCGCTCATCACGCTGAGGCAATAGCGCCGAGCGCAGATAGCTCACGCCACAGCGGACAGTGCGGGCCAGCCCCATATTCCTGAAGGTCGCCGCAGTCAGGCTGATGGGGTAATCGAAGAAGCGGCGCAGGAAATAGATGCGGCTCTTGCGCTGGCGAACCAGCATGACGAGATCGTTGCTCTGAGGGTCGGCGGCCGCGTTGGTTGGCGGCAACTCGCGCTGCTGACCCTGATAGCGCAATTCGCCATCCTGGCTTGTGCCGGCTTCGACAGGCATCAGGTCCAGCCACCAGCGCATCACGCGGTCCGACTTCGAAAAGAAGCGGTGGCCGCCAATGTCCATGCGGTTGCCCTTGTAGCGAACGGTTCGCGAGATGCCGCCGATCTCGTGGCTGGCTTCGAGAAGAATGGGCTTGATGCCCGAGGAGCGCTGCAACTCGATTGCGGCTGTCAGCCCGGCCGGGCCCGCTCCTATGATGATCGCTGTGCCCCGTTTCATCCTTTTGTCTAGCATTTCATAACGACCTTTGAATGATCGCCGAGGCGCCGTTTTCTGGCATCGGAATGATCCACCGTTTCTTGTGATCCATCTCGGCCCAAAATTCCTCTCATCGATGCGGCTCGTTCATTAGGATTCTACATCCGGCTATTTCCAATGGACTCAGACAGAGAAGCGTTTCGATGACCGCAGGTATCCCAGATGCGGTTAGATGATGCCGCCACAGACAAGCAGAAGATAATCTTCACTGCGCACCCTCGCGCAGGATGATGGTTTTGATGGTCTCCAACATGATCAGCAGGTCTAGACCTATCGAGTGATTCTTGACGTAATAAAGATCGTATTCGAGCTTTCGTCTCGTCTCTTCCAAGCTTGCGCTGTATCGATAGCGGACCTGCGCCCAACCGGTGATTCCTGGGCGAATCATATGACGCAGGTCATAGAAGGGAATCTCTTTGCTGAGCCACTGCACAAACTCGGGGCGCTCCGGGCGGGGACCGACAAAGGCCATATCGCCGCGCAGGACATTCCACAACTGAGGAATCTCGTCGAGCCGAGTCTTCCGCATGAACTTTCCGGCCGAAGTGACACGCGGATCGTCCCTGATCGCCCAAATGGCCCCGTTTTCTTCTGCATCCTGCCGCATGGTACGGAATTTATAAAGGGTGAACGGACGCCCGCGCTGTCCGACGCGAGTCTGCCTGAAGAAGACCGGGCCCGGCGAAGAAAGTCGCACGGCGAGGACGATGAAGGGAAGGAGCGGAAGGCAGACCAGCAACGCAAAGAAGGAGACTGTGAACGAGAGAGCGCGGCAAATAAAATGCTGAGGCGCACTCAGGCGAGAGTCATCTGTGAAGATGAGACTCCCCGGGTTGAGACCTTCCAAAGACAATCTGCCCGAGAGCCGTTCAAGATTTGTGCTGGGATTATCCATGAGAACACCGCGAAGGCGAAGATCGAGCACTTCTCGAACCGGCATTGATTCCTGGTGGTCTTTCATGGCAACGATGACAGGGTCGATAGCTGTCTTCCCGCCTCCAATAGCAGTGTCCGGTATTGCGCGAAGCTTCCCCGACTACATTCTGCACAAAGCCATGAATGCGTGAGTTGCCGAAAGCGGCATGGACTTGTTGCGCAAATTATATGGGGAAGTCTCAACCGGAGCAACCTGCTAAGGCGGAATTCTGGAAATCGTTCATGCTGGACTTTGAAGTCACAGAGAGAGCGAAGTCTTTTGCGCCAAGAACCGCCATGGGTGGAAGGCCGAGCAAGCGCGCCTGATTGTTGCCTCAGGTGTATCTAATGATCACGAAAGATTGGGGTTGTTACACGGCGGCATAAACGAAGAAGAATTACGGCCAAAATCTGCCCGTGGCCCGGCACACTCCTGTTTGAACCCGAAAACGGCGCAAACTTTGGTTATTGATGCCGATTCGATTTATGTCGTAGGCAGATCTTTTCCCCCTAAGATTTATGCCGCCATAAAACGAAAAAGCCGCGCGATACCCTGCTTCACGGGCCGCCACTTGCGTCTGGTCGGTGAAGCTTGTCCTGCCGCCAACCGGGTAGGCGAGCACATCGACTTCGATCCCGAGCTGATTCTTCAGGATCGTGCGGGCAGTAGAGAGTTCTTCGTATTGCTCGCGCGGATCCAATTGGCTAAGCACATGGTGGGAACGTGTGTGGGAGCCAATGATCATTCCGGCCTTGCTCATCTCCCGAGCCTCGTCCCAACTTAGGAATCGCCGCATCGTTCTGGGAGGATCTTGGCCCATCGATGCTTCCTTCAACTCTCTGATGAACGGCTCAGAGTCGGAGTTCTCTGGGTTCTTATAGGAGAGCAAAACCGATCGCAGGCTCTCTGCCATTCCGTTCTTATCGATATCGACTGCCAATCGAACCGGATGATTTATCGAAAACTGGCGCCTTCTCGCAGTCTTCATCAGATAGGCAATGCGATCCCACCATGGAAGATGACAAGAACCGACCATGCTGGTCGCAAGAAAAAAGACCGCCTGCACGCCGTGCGAGCGGAGGATAGGATAAGCGATTTCGTAATTGTCCAGATAACCGTCGTCAAACGTGATCAGAACGCGACAGCGGCTCTTGCATTCTCCGGTCGTTTGGCTGACAAACGATAGCGCTTCCTCTAGATTCACGAGCGAATGATGGCGCTTTAACCATGAGATCTGATCGCAGAACTGATCAGCGGTCGCCGAGAAGACGCCCGGGTCGAAGAGATCGCCATCGGGATTGCCGATGCGATGATAGGTCAAAACCAAAAGCAAATCTTGGGACGGAAGCTGGGAGAGCAGGAACGATGCGCCGCTCCAACGCAATCCCTGCGCCAGCATCTCACGCTTTCCGCCGAAACTCAGAGCGTTTCTCATAGCGACCGGACCGTGGCAAGACAACCTAGGGAACCTCTGATCAACTCATCATTTTCTCGCGCACAAGGAAAAATCTGATTGCGGCGATGGTTTCTTGCGCTACGGACGCGATTTTTCCGGCTTCACGCTGCGCCGCTCGCCTCGTTTT
>Ga0181535_10000657_pt1 | contig 50180 bp, 45 predicted proteins | sample PEATcosm2014_Bin_44_FD_119774 | JGI IMG/M metagenome (GOLD analysis project Ga0181535, IMG submission 119774) | Peatland microbial communities from MTU Mesocosm Facility, Houghton, MI, USA - PEATcosm2014_Bin17_30_metaG | ecosystem: Environmental > Terrestrial > Soil > Wetlands > Peat | place... | reverse complement strand
ACTGGGCCCAGGGCGGCTCGACTGATCTCGCCAATCTTGTCACGATCTGCCGGGCCCACCACTGGAAGGTGCACGAGGGCGGCTGGCGCCTGATCCGCACCGACGAGCGGGTCGTGGCCCTGCTCCCCGTCGCCGATGACTACGGTCCGGACGGAGGCTGGCTGCGTCCTCGGGCTCCCGACTCCGGCTGAGCCCTCCACCACGGTGCGGCCCGCCTGGCTGCCCGGGCGCCCGACACCGGCTGAGCCCAACGGTCTGGCGCTTGGTCTCCGGAAATCCCGAGTGCTACGGTGGGAGCATGGCTACCGCGCGGATCAACGTCCCCGTCGAGGTCGGTCTCCGGCCATGGAAACTGGCCGACGCCGAGGAGTTGGCCGCGATGTACGCCGAGTCAGCGACCGAGCTGGCCGTCGAGGAGCCCTGGTGCGGCCCCGAGTTCCTGACTGCCGCGGGTCAGCGGGAGCGGGTGCGGCGCTGCCTCGCCGACGAGGCGGCGGAGGGGTTCGTCATCACCGTCTCCGGAGCCATCGCCGGCCACCTCTCGCTGGACCGGATCCGTCGCGACATCCTCCAGAGCGCCGACATCGGCTACTGGGTGGCCCCCCGGGAGCGGCACCACGGCATCGCCACGCGGGCCATCGGCCTGGCCGTGGCCCACGCCTTCGACGGGCTCGGCCTCCACCGCATCCACGCCACCGTCGACCTCGACAACGTTCACTCCTGGCAGGCCCTGGAGGACAACGGCTTCCAGCGGATGGGCGTCATCCACGACTTCGCGCTGGTCGGCGACCGCTGGCGGGACGGCCATCTGTATCAGCTCACGGCTGAGGAATGGATGGGCTCGGATGCGACGCCATGAGGCGCCGCACGCTGGCGGGCCTCGTCGCCATCGCCCTGGCGTTGGTGGCAGTGCTCGCCTTTTTCACCCTGCGGGGATGGCCGGGTGCCACGCCGCAACTGGACGGTGCCAGGCCGCAACTGGACGGCCTCACCCCGATGCGTGGGGATCTACTCTGCGGGGCGGTCGCCTACGACAGCGACGCCAACCCTTCCTTCTCGCAGAGGTCCGACGGCGGTGCGCTGATAGGGGTGGGTTATCTTGGGCCATCGGTCGCCGACCAGGGCGAAATCGCGAACGATGAACAGTGTTTCGCGGCCGCCGCCGCCGAATGCGACGCGGCGGCGTTCGAGGGGGGCGACTTCGCCGTCGATTTCGGCCGGACCGAGCTGGTGGAGGTCGAGCCCGGGGCGCACTGTTCCATCGACTACCGATGGACCCCCACGGGCCCAGAGTTTAGCAACGACTACCACTACGGGAAGTGCGCCAACGCGGTCTACACCTCGGCCGCCGGGCTGAGCTTCACCGGCTGCGACGATGGGTACATCGCCATCTCCAGCCTCTTGCCACCCTCGCCAGCTCCTGGATCCAGCTACCCCCCGGCCACCTCGAGCTGACGGGCGAGCTCCCCGGGTTCCGTTGTCGGCACCCGGCAGACGAAGCCCTCGCAGACGTAGGCGGCGGGCCGGCCCTCGACCAGTGACCGGCCGGTCAGTAGGGGCACAGAGCCGCCGGCGCCCCAGGCCAGCACCCGGTAGGGGTCACGGCGCGCCCACACCTCGCGGAGCAGCGCCCGGGTGGCGGCGTCATCGGGAGGGCCCACGATCGCCACCTCCCGCGAGGGGGCGACCAGCTGGTCGAGGACGCAGGCGAGGCTGCCGAGAGCGAGGGGGGCCCGGGCGATGGCCGGGACCAGGGGCCGGACGATCTCCCGGGCGCGATCCCGCCAGCGCTCCTCGCCGGTCAGGCCGGCGAGCCGGAGGAAGAGCTGAGCGGCCATCGACCGGCCGGCCGGTAGGGGGTTGTCCTCCAGGCCGCGGGGGCGGACCAGCAGCGGCTCGGCGTCGGCGGCGGTGTCGAAGTAGCCGCCGTCGGGATCGCGGAACCGGGCCGCGGCCTCCTCGGCGAGCCCGACCGCGTGCTCGTAGTGGCTCGCGTCCCCGGTCGCCTCGTAGACCGCCAGGAGGCCGTCGCCCAGGAAGGTCACGTCCTCGAGGAAGGCGCTGACCCCGGCGGCCCCGGCCATCCAGCTGCGGCGCAGGCGCCCCTCGACGACCACCTCCCCGAGCAGGAAGCCTGCGCAGTTTTTGGCAATCTCGACATAATCTTGCCGCGCCAGGGCCGCGCCCGCCTCGGCGAAGGCTCGCAGCGCCAGGCCGTTCCAGGCGGTGACCACCTTGCCGTCTCGCCCGGGTGCGACCCGCCGGGAGCGGGAGGCGAGAAGCCGCCGGCGCAGGACATCCACCCTCCGGGCCGCATCGTCGCGATCGATGCCCAGCTCCGCGGCGAGCTCAGCCGGTGCCAGAGCGAGAGAGGGCACGCTGCTGCCGTCCTCGAAGTTTCCGTGCTCCGGCACACCGAAGATTCGGCAGGCGAGCCGCGCGTCGTCGCCATCCGCGAGAGCCTGACCGACCTGCTCGGGGGTCCAGACGAAGTACCGACCCTCGGCCCCCTCGGAGTCCGCGTCCTGCGAGGAGGCGAAGCCGCCCTCGGGGAGGAGCATCTCCCGGACGACGTGATCGAGGGTGGCCTCCACCACGCGGCGGTACTCGGGATCGCCGGTCAGCTGATGAGCGTGGAGGTAGACGACGGCCAGCTGGGCGTTGTCGTAGAGCATCTTCTCGAAGTGGGGTACGGCCCACCCCGCGTCGACGCTGTAGCGGTGGAAGCCGCCACCCAGCTGGTCGAAGATGCCGCCCTGGAGCATCCGGTCGAGGGTCGTCCTGGCGCTGGCCGCGGCCGCCGGGTCCGAGCGCCCGAAGCCGCAGCGGAGGAGCAGCTCGAGGGCGGCGGGGTGGGGGAACTTGGGAGCACCGCCAAAGCCGCCGTGCCCCGCGTCGCTCTGCTCCACGAGCCGCGCCACCGCCTGGGTGACGACCTCGGCGGAGGGATCGTCCCCCGCCGGCAGCGGTGGGGGCGCCAGAGCCCGGCGGATCTCAGCTCCGATCCGCTCGACGTCCTCCCGGCCCTGGCTGTAGGCGTCGTGCGCCGCACGAAGGACGGCCGGAAAGCCGGGCAGGCCGCCGCGCGGCCGGGGAGGGAAGTACGTCCCCCCGAAGTAGGGGGCACCGGCGGGGGTGAGGAACACCGTCATCGGCCAGCCCCCCTGGCCGGTCATCGCCTGGACCGCCTCCATGTAGACGGCGTCCACGTCAGGGCGCTCCTCGCGGTCGACCTTGATGTTGACGAAGAGCTCGTTCATCAGAGCCGCGATCGCCGGATCCTCGAAGCATTCGTGGGCCATCACGTGGCACCAGTGGCAGGCGCTGTAACCGACCGAGAGGAGGACGGGGCGATCCGTCTCACGCGCCGTCCTCATCGCCTCCTCGCCCCATGGATACCAATCGACGGGGTTGTCCGCGTGCTGGAGGAGGTAGGGGCTCGACTGCGTCGCCAGGCGGTTGGCCATGGGGGTGGGCGCGGTCAGTGCCGGCGGCGCTGAGCCAGACCGACCAGGCCAACCGCGGACGAGCCGGCGGCGAGGGCGGCGCACACCACGATCCCGGCGAGCGGTGCCCACCCCCCGCCGCCGGCGAGAGCGACGGCGCAGACGGCGACCATCACGATCGCGCCGGCGGCCGCGGAGACGGAGAGGAGATAGGTGGCCGGGGTCACCCAGGTGACCCGCAGGCTCCCGCTCTGGGGCCGCGACGCCATCGCCCGCATGAAGAGGTCGGCTAGCGGGAGGGCCGCCGCGCCCCAGCGCGGAGGCGCGGGCGGCGGGCCGTCGGGAACCCGGGTCCATCGGTTGGGCACTGCAGGCAGGCTAACGCAGCGGGGGGCCGCGACGAAGCGTTTTCAGGGCACCGCGACCCCCGGGGGACGCGTTTCCGGGGCCCGGGGCGGGGCCGCGTTGACATCGCTCATGCGCGCCCATCACCATGCGTGGAACGAACCGGCCCCAACTCACAATTACGCTTGATCCACGGGGCCGGGTCGCATGACGGGGATGCATGCCGCCTGGCGGGGACACGGAGGCCGGCGCTCTGGGCGCCGACGCGACGCGCGCGGAGGATGGCGCGGTCGTCACTCTCCGGCAGCTACCCCAGGAGTTCCTCGGTGACCCCCTCTTCCTCCGGCGGTTCCGGGCCGAAGCCCCGATCGTCGCCCACCTGGATGGCACCTACGTGGTCCGCACCCGCGCCTACGTCGAGGACGCCTTCGGGATGGCCCTCGTGACCGACTACGTGGACGGTGCGTGGCTTCGCCAGCTGATGGCCACGCCCGGGACGCTGCGCGACACGGAGGCCACCCTCGTCGTGCTTCGCGACACCCTGCTGGGGCTGGAGTCGGCGCACCGCGAGGGGATTCTTCACCGCGACCTGCGACCGGAGAAGATCCTGGTCGACCGCCAGGGGGTCTCGCGGGTCGCGGAGTTGGGGATGGTCGCCCGCACCCCGGGGAGCCGCTGGATCCAGGGGAGCCCGGAGTACATGGCGCCCGAGCTCTGGCGGGGCGAGGAGCCGACCATCGAGACCGACCTCTACGCGGCGGCGGTGATCCTCGTCGAGTGCCTGACCGGGACGCCCCCCTACCTGGGCGGGGCCAGCACCGTCCGCGACCAGCACCTGGGCGCCCCGCTGCCCGGTCCCGAGCTGCTGGAGGAGATCGCACCACTGGTGCGCTTCGGGATGGCCAAGTCGCCACGCCAGCGGTACCTTCGAGCGTGGGACTTCGCCGAGTCGGTCGAGGCCGCGGGCATGACGGTCGGCGGCGCGGAGTGGGAGCGCCGCGGCCGCCGCCGTCTCGCCACCGCCGTGGCGGCGGTGCTCGGCCCGCTGCCCGGAAGTGACGCGAACGACTCCCCTCGAGGCCTGATCGGGCGGTCCCGTTTCCGGCGTAGGGTGCGGAGCTAGCCGGCGGCGTGCGCCGCTAGCGCCTGCCTGTACACCTCGACAGTGCGCAGCGCCACCTGCTCCCAGGTGAACCTGTCCAGGACCCGGCGCCGCCCGGCCGTACCGAGCCGGGTCGCGAGGTCGGGGTCGGCGACCAGCTGATTGATCCTCTCCGCGAGAGTCGCCTCGAAGAGCCGGGCCGCCGTCTCGTCGGAGGCCACCGCCTCGGGGTCGCAGGGAACGAGGTAGCCGGTCTCCCCGTCGACGACGATCTCGGGGATGCCACCGACGGCGCTCGCGACCACCGCCGCCTCGCAGGCCATCGCCTCGAGGTTGACCAGGCCGAATGGTTCGTAGATGGAGGGACAGACGAAGGCGGTGGCGTGGCTCAGGACCTGGATCAGCTCGGTGCGCGGCAGCATCTCCTCGATCCACACCAGGGATGCTCCCGCCGCCTGTGCCGCGTCGCGGAGCTCCCGCGCCTCGACGGCGATCTCCGGGGTGTCGGGGGCACTGGCGATGAGCACGAGCTGGGCCGCGCGGTCGATCTGCGGAGCGGCGCGGAGGAGATGGTCGAGGCCCTTCTGGCGGGCGATCCGCCCGACGAAGACGACGAGCGGACGGACGGGGTCGATACCGTGGCGGACCAGGGCGTCGTCACCGTGGTCAGGCGTGTAGGCCCGCGCGTCGATACCGTTGTGGATGGTGTGGACGCGGCCGGGGTCCACCGCCGGGTAGCAGGTGAGCAGGTCCCGGCGCATCGCCCCCGAAACGGCGATCACCGCGTCGGCGGAGAGCAGGGCGGTGCGCTCGCAGTAGAGGGAGAGGGCGTAGCCGCCACCGAGCTGTTCGGCCTTCCAGGGACGAAGCGGCTCCAGGCTGTGGGAGGTGCACACGTGGGGGACTTCCCAAACCAGCTTGCCCAGGTGCCCGGCCAGGTTGGCGTACCAGGTGTGCGAATGGACCAGGTCCACCCCCTCCAGCCCTCTCGCCATGGCGAGGTCCACCGACATCACCGCCAGCGCGACATCCTCCGGTCTCCCGCCCTCGAGCGCCGCCCAGGGCTGGTAGGCGGCGGCCACCAGCGGCGAGCTGCGGGGCTCTCCGAAGCAGTGCACCTGGACGTCGACGTGGCGGGCGAGCTCGCGGGTCAGGTACTCGACGTGGACCCCGGCGCCGCCGTAGACCTCCGGTGGGTATTCGCGGGTCAGGATGCCGACCCGCATCAGCCGGGTGCCGCCCCGATGACCTGGCGCTTGGCGATCACGACGACGCCGTTGGCGGAGACCGTGAAGCGCTTGGCCTCGATCCGTGGGTCCTGGCCGATCACCGCGCCGGAGGGCACCACCACCTCCTTGTCGATGATCGCCCGCCGCACCACCGCGCCCTCGCCGACCTCCACCCCGGACAGCAGCACGCTGTCCTCGACGATCGCGCCCCACCCCACCCGCACCCCGGGGGAGAGGACCGAGCGGCGCACCGTACCGCCGGAGACGATCACCCCCGGACTCACGATCGAGTCCACGGCGAGACCGCGCCGGCCCTCCTCGTCAAAGACGAACTTGGCGGGCGGCAGCGGTCCGTAGAAGGAGTAGATCGGCCACTCCAGGTTGTAGAGGTTGAACATCGGGACCACCGAGATGAGGTCCATGTGGGCGTCGTAGTAGGAGTCCAGCGTCCCGACGTCGCGCCAGTAGCCGTGATCCAGCTCGGTGCTCCCCGGGACGACGTTGTGCTCGAAGTCATATACCGCCGCCTCGCCCCTCTCGACGAGGTGGGGAATGATGTCGCCGCCGATGTCGTGGCCACTCGTCTGCTTCTCCGCGTCCTCGGCCAGGGTGTCGACGAGGAAGGGGGCGGTGAAGACGTAGTTGCCCATCGAGACACGGCAGCGCTCGGGGTCATCGGGGAGACCGGGTGCTCGGGCGGGTTTCTCGTGGAACGCGGTGATCCGATCGCCGTCGCACTCGATGACCCCGAACTCGCTGCACTGAGAGGTGGGGACCTTGACCGAGGCGACCGTCACGCCGGCCCCGCTCGCGATGTGGTGCGCCAGCATCTGGCGCGGGTCCATCCGGTAGAGGTGATCCGCTCCGAAGACGAGGACGTAGTCCGGCTTCTCATCGCCCAGGAGGTTGAAGTTCTGGTAGATGGCGTCGGCCGACCCGGAGAACCAGCGTGGCCCGCGGCGCATCTGGGCCGGCACCGGGGTCACGTAGTTGCCGAGCAGCGGGGAGAGCCGCCAGGCCTGGCTGATGTGGCGGTCGAGGCTGTGGCTCTTGTACTGGGTGAGCACCGCGATCCGTGTGAACTCCGCGTTGACCAGGTTGCTCAGCACGAAGTCGATGAGCCTGTAGACACCGCCGATGGGGACGGCCGGCTTGGCTCGGTCCTTGGTGAGCGGCCAGAGGCGCTTGCCCTCGCCGCCCGCGAGGACGATGGAAAAGACGCGCGGCGGACGGCGCAGGGTTCCGGCCGGGTCCGCCACTCCAGATCGCTGATCTGCCATCTCCGGGAGCGATCATCGCAGACCGCCGGGGAGAGCGGGTTATCGAGTGGTGCCGGGACTGGCCGGGACGTGGCGCACGCGTCGGAGTCCCCGGTGCCACCGGCGACGGTCAGCCGGGCGGGGGTGCGACAACGGCCATGGCCGTGGCGGGGATCATGAGCACCGCGAGCAGCACGGCCACGAACGCGAAGCCCGCTCCGGTCCCCAGGGCGATGCCCAGACCCGCACCGATGAGCGGGCCGGCGGCCGCCGAGCCGATCGGGCTTCCCACCCAGTTGAGCGACATGCTCACCGCGAAGGCACGCCCGAACCAGGCGGGGTCGGTGCGGCGCTGGCGCATCGAGAACATCCCGATGTCGATCAGGCCGCCGGCGGCCCCCCAGAGAAGCATCGCCGCCGCCACCACCCCAAGACCTGGGAGCGGCGCCAGGGCCGCGCAGGCCACCGCGGCCGCCAGCAGCCCGGCGACGATCAGCGGCCGCTCGCGTCCGTGGGTGCCGCGGTGCCCGACCACGATCGCGACGACGCCCCCGGTAACGGCGCTGAGCGCCCAGAGCAGACCGACCACGGCCGCGTTCTCGTGCAGGTGGTCGAGAACCAGCACGGGCAGGCCGACGATGAGCAGTCCGGAGGCGATGTTGGAGACCGAGATGCTCACCGCCAGCCCGCGCAGGCTCGGGTTTCGCACCACATAGGCGAGGCCCTGCCAGGCCTCGCGGATGACGCGCTGGTCGCCGGCGGGGCGACGGGGCAGCCGCAGCGGCGCCATCCCCAGCAGGGAGAGGGCCGCGGCCGCGAACATGGCGGCCGTCGCGATCAGGGCGGCCGGCCGCCCCACCAGGCCGGCGATCGACCCGGCCAGCGGAGCGCCGACCACCGCGGCGACCACGTAGCTGACACTGTCCACGGCGTTGGCCCGGTCCCAGAGGTCGCGCGGCACGAGGATGGGGAAGAGGGTCCGGGTCCCGGCGCCGCTCAGCGGGTTGGTGAACGAGCTGAGCGCGGCGACCCCTACCAGCAGCGCCACGCTCAGCACTCCTGCGGCCCCGAGAGCCACGATGAGCGCCATCGCGAAGGCGGCGACCGAGTAGTCGAGCATGATCAGCTTGATCCGTCCGCTGCGATCTAGGATGGCGCCCGCCAGGGGACTCACGACGATCCCGGGGAAGGCGCTGGCGAAGACGGTGATCCCGGCGACCGCCGGCGAGTGGAATCGCTGGAGGGCGAAGAGGACGAGCGCCACCGACGCCATCTGGCCGCCGATTCGCCCCAGCATGGCCGCGACCACGAGCCGGAGCAGACCGCGCACCTCGAGGAGGCTGCGGTAGGTGAGCGTGTCGGTAGTGCTTGAACTCATGGTTGCTGTCGAGAGTCGGAGCCTGACGGAAGGTGCCCGCCCGCTCGCATGTGCGGGAGCCGTGGGCGGATGGTCGGTGCGCCCGGGGCGGCGGCTCAGATACTAGTCCGGCGCCCTGACCCGTCCTGCTGCTCGCCACGCTCGTCGGGGTCGGTGTGCTGCTCGGCCGACCCCAGAGCGCCGGCCCTCCCCAGCTCAGGCTTTGGGTGCCGAGACCCAGCCGCTCGTCTCTTCGCCCGGCGGTCGGCCGATTGCCCGCTTCAGCAATCCGACCAGCGTCGCGCACTCCTCGTCCGTGAGGCCCTGCAGAAGCCGGCCGACGCCCTCCCGCCAGGCGGTCTCCCTTCGGGTCACCAGCTCCTGACCCCGCGGGCTCAGAGCGACCCTCACCAGCCGTCGATCGTCGGGGTCGCTCATCCGCTCAACCAGCCCCAGCTTGACCAAGCGGTCGGACATCTGGGTCGCGCTGCTCAGCGAGGCCGCGTCGAGGCAGCCGGCGAGCTCACCCATGGTGACGGCACCACGCTGGGCGATGGTGTGGAGCGCGTGCATCTGCTGCATGGTGATGGCTCCCATCTCCGCGTGGATGTCGGCGGGGATGACCCGCGTCATCAAGCGCCGCATTCTCGGCTGCAGGTCGAGGAACTCGTCGACCAGCTCGGCACGGGAACCCGCGGCGGACGGGGAGCCGGCGCTCAGCATCAGCTCGCCTCCTCCAGCGCGTTGGCGAACTGGCTGGCGTAGAGGTCGTAGTAGAAGCCGCGCCGCTCCATCAGCTCGGCATGGCTGCCCTGCTCCACGATCCGACCCGCATTCATGACCACGATCGTGTCGGCGTTGCGGATCGTCGACAGCCGGTGGGCGATCACGAAGCTGGTGCGCCCGTGGCGCAGGCGTGCCATCGCCTCCTGGATGAGCACCTCGGTGCGGGTGTCGACGTTGCTCGTCGCCTCGTCCAAGATCAGGATGGTCGGGTCGGAGAGGAAGGCACGGGCGATGGTGATGAGCTGCCGCTCGCCCGCGGAGACGTTGGACGCATCCTCGTCGAGGACCGTGTCGTAGCCCTCGGGAAGGGTCCGGATGAAGTGGTCGGCGTGAGCGGCCTTGGCGGCGGCAACCACCTCGTCGGCGGTGGCGCCGCTCTTGCCGTAGGCGATGTTGTCCCGGATGCTCCCCGCGAACAGCCAGGTGTCCTGCAGCACCATGCCGAACATCCCGCGGACACTGGCGCGGGGCAGCTCGTGGGCGTCGACGCCATCCAGGTAGATGTGCCCGCCATCGATCTCGTAGAAGCGCATCAGAAGGTTGACGATTGTGGTCTTGCCCGCCCCGGTCGGGCCCACGATGGCGACCGTCTCACCCGGGTACACGTCGAGGTCGAAGTCCTGGATGAGCGGCTTGTCGGGCTGGTATCGGAAGGAGACGTTCTCCAGGACGACGCGCCCCTGGGCGGCGGGCAGGGCGGGAGCACCCGTGCTGTCGGGCGTCTCCTCGTCAGCCGCCAGGAACTCGAAGACCCGTTCGGCGGAGGCCAGGCCCGACTGCAGCATGTTCATCTGGCTGGCAATCTGCATGATCGGGTTGGTGAACTGGCGCGAGTACTGGATGAAGGCCTGGATGTCGCCCAGGGACATGGCCCCGTTGACCGTCAGGTATCCACCGATGACAGCGATGGCCACGTAGTTGAGGTTGGAGAGGAACATCAGCGCCGGCTGGATGATCCCGGAGAGGAACTGGGCGCGGAAGCTGGGCTCGTAGAGGGCCTGGTTCTCGCGGTCGAATTCCTCCAGCGTCCGGCGGGAGCGGCCGAAGACCTGGACCAGCGCATGGCCGGTGTGGGTCTGCTCCACGAGACTGTTCACCGTGCCGGTGTGGGCCCACTGGGAGGTGAAGTGCCTCTGGGAACGCCGCGCGACCAGGAAGGTGACCCCGATCGACATCGGCACCATCACCAGTGAGATGAGGGCAAGCCACGGGCTGATCCACAGCATCATGGCGAGCACCCCGAGGATGGTGAGAATCGAGGTGAGGAGCTGGCTGAGACCCTGCTGGAGGGTCGTGGTCACGTTGTCGATGTCGTTGGTCACCCGGCTCAGCACGTCGCCGTGGGGATGGCTGTCGAAGTACTGGAGGGGCAGCCGGGCGAGCTTGGCCTCCACGTCGCGGCGCATGCCCGAGACGGTGCGCTGCGCAACCCCGGCCATGATGTAACCCTGGGCCCAGCTGAACACGGCGCCCACGAGGTAGAGGAGGGCGATCACCCCCAGGCTCACACCGAGCTGGTTGAAGTCGATCCCATGGCCCGGATGCACCGTGGTGCCGGTCAGCATCTGCGCCAGCTGGCCCTGTCCGTGCATCCTCAGGTACGCCTCCGCCTGAGCCTGGCTCATTCCGGCGGGGAGGGACTTGCCGATGAGGCCGTCGAAGAGGAGGTTGGTCGCGTTGCCGATGATCCGGGGCGCGGCCACCAGGAGCCCGACCCCGGTCGAACCGATCAGCGCGGCGGCGGCGATGCGCCAGCGGTCGGGACGGAGCCGCGCGACCAGCTGCCGCAGCGCTCGCCAGAGATCCTTGGCGCTCTTGGGCGGACCGGCGGCCGCCATCCGGCCCGGCCCGCCGAAGCCACCTCTGCCGTGCCCGCCCCCGGGCCCGCGCATCATGCCGCGTTCTCCCCGAGCTGGGAGACGACGATCTCGCGGTACTCGTCGCAGGAGACCATCAGCTGCTCATGGGTCCCGGACCCGACGACAGCGCCGTCGTCCAGAACGATGATGCGATCCGCGTTGAGGATGGTGCTCACCCGTTGGGCGACGATCACGACCGTGGCGTTGCGTGTCTCGGCGGCGAGCTGCGCGCGCAGCCGCGCGTCGGTGGTCGCGTCCAGGGCCGAGAAGCAATCGTCGAAGAGATAGATGAGAGGCCGCTTGACGACGGCCCGGGCGATCGCCAGCCGCTGGCGCTGGCCACCCGAGACGTTGGTCCCGCCCTGGTCGATGGGGGCCTCGAGCTGCCCGTCCATGGTGGCCACGAAATCGCGGGCCTGGGCGACCTGGAGGGCGTGCCAGATGTCGGCGTCGTTGGCGTCCTCGGCGGCGAAGCGCAGGTTGTCGGCGACCGTGCCACCGAAGAGATAGGCCTGCTGGGGTACCAGCCCGATGCTGGCCCACAGCTCCTCGAGGGCGCGATCCCTGACGTCGACGCCGTCGATCAACACCGCGCCCGACGTGGGGTCGAAGAAGCGCGGGATGAGATTCAGAAGGGTCGTCTTGCCGGCGCCGGTGCCGCCGATGATCGCGGTGGTTTCCCCCGGCTGGAGCTGGAAGGAGAGGTCGCGCAGCACCGGGGCCTCGCCGCCCGGGTAGCCGAAGCTCACGTTGCGGAACTCGACGACCCCCTTCGACACGGACGGGGTGATCGGGTGAACGGGACTGGTGGTGGCAGGCTCGACGCGCTCCACCGCGGCGATGCGCTCGGCGCTCGCCTGAGCGCGCGGGACGAGGATCACCATCACCACGGCGAGCAGCACCGACATCAGGATCTGCATGATGTAGGCGAGGAACGCGGTGAGGTTGCCGATCGGCATCTGCCCGCTGCTGATCAGGTGGCCGCCGAACCAGAGGACCGCGACGCTGGAGAGGTTCATGATCCCCATTAGCGCCGGCATGGCCAGCACGAAGATCCGGTTTACCCGCAGGCCGGTCGCGGTGAGACTGGCGTTGGCGGTGGCGAAGCGGCGCTCCTCGTCCTCCCCTCGGACGAAGGCGCGGATCACCCGGACGCCGGTGATCTGTTCGCGCAGCACCTGGTTGATCCGGTCGATCTTCACCTGCATCGACTTGAACTGGGGTACGGCGACGAACAGCATGGTGAGCACCAGCGCGGCCATCACGGGGACCGCCACCACCAGGAGGAGGGAGAGGGTGGCGTCCTCGTGGATCGCCATGATCACGCCCCCGACCATCATGATCGGCGCCGCCACCATGAGCGTGAGGGCCATCTGCAGGAAGATCTGAATCTGCTGGACGTCGTTGGTGTTGCGGGTGATGAGCGAGGCGGTGCCGAAGCTGTTCATGTCGCGCGCGGAGAAGCGCATGACCCGCGAGAAGACGCTGGCGCGCAGGTCGCGGCCCACTCCCATCGAGGTGCGCGAGGCGAAGTAGGTGGCGATGACGGCGGCCACCCCGCTCAGCAGGGTGAGTGCGAGCATCCACGCGCCGGTGTGCCAGATGTACCCGACATTCCCCACCGAGATGCCCTTGTTGATGATGTCCGCGGTGAGGTTGGGGAGGTAGAGGCCGAGGACGGTCTGGATGACGATCAGCGCGAGGACGATGGTCACCGGCCCCCGGTAGGGTCGGATGCGCCTCAGCATCATGCGGACCAGGGTCACGGGCGGAGCCTCCGAGGTCGCCCCAACGCCGTCGGAAGGGGCTCAGGTTGGGAAGAAGGATCGGGGGGGGTGGTGGCCGAGGTCATATCCTACATGAACTGTACCATTCTTGCCAAGCAAGATTGAGGTTATGTAGGGGATCTGTGACCTTCGGTCCGAGCCCGGCGGCGCGACCAGACGATGAGTGCCAGGCCGGCCAGCACGATCACCCCGATGCAGAGCGCGATGGTGATGAGCCACTTGCCGGTCAGGCTGCCCCCTGAGTAGTTGGGGATGCGCGGAACCGCCTGGAGCTGGTGGACGTAGAGCCCCTCACTGGTGCCCGCCCAGATGGCCGGAGCCACGCTCGAGGGGTCCGCGGTGAGGCTGAGCACGTCGTCGGGGAGTCCGGGGTCGGCGCGCACCCAGTCGTCGCCGTCGTCCGAGGTGAGCAGGGTCCCGTAACCGGCGGTCCCGATGTAGACGACACCGCTCACGGCGTCGGTGTTGAAGCCGGCGATCGAGGTCACCGCCGGGGTACCGGTGATGAGCGTCGCCGGGAGCAGCGCCAGCGAGACCGCCCAGCCGCCCCCCGGGGCCCGCCGCCACACCGTCCCCCCGGTGCTGACGGCGACCACGAAGCCGGGCACGGCCAGCGGGGCGGCGATGAGGTGAGCTCCCGGCCCGAGCCCGGGGCTGCCCGGGTCGCGGCGAGGGACCGCGCCGGCCTCGCTCACGAGCACCTCTCCGGCGGCATCGATGGACCAGGTGCGCGAGCCGGTGGTGACCGCCGGCGGCGCCGCGGGCGGAGGCGCCTCCGCCGCCACGAAGCCGCCGGCCGTCTGGACCATCGACTCGCCCCCCACCAGGGCCGTGATCCGGCCCTGGACCACGGCCACGCGCGAGACGTTCTCTCCCGAGAACGCCACCAGCCGCCACCAGGGACCGGCCGCCTGCGCGGGGGCGGTCGCAGCAGACACCAGGGCCGTCCCCGCGAGGGATACGGCGACGAGCAACCGGGCGCCCCGCGCCATGCGACGGGGGGTCGGCGCGACGCCCGTCCTCACCGGTCGCTCAGGGCAACCTCGACGAGCGGACGAGCAGCGCCAGCCCCCGGATCAACCAGAGCACCCCGAGGATGATCAGGCCGAAGGGAACGAAATAGACGCCCCCGGTGTTGGAGACGGCGCCGTAGCTGGCCACCGTGACGATGATGCCGATGATCAGGAAGATGGCGCCCCCGCTGATGTGGCTGATGGCCCGGCGGCGGAGGTACGCCCCACCCATGGGCCGCATGCGACCCCTCATCCCCATCATGGGATAGCCCATGCCGGGGTACCCGGGGCCCGGTCCGTAGGGCCCCGGTCCGTAGGGGCTCTGCCCGTAGGGCGCCGGGCCGAAGCCCGGCTGACCGGGGGCGCCGGCGGCCGTCGGAGGCACGCCGAACGGCGACGGTGGAGGGCCGGCGGCGTCGGGCGGCGCCCCGTAGGGCCCCGGCTGCGGGGCCGCGCCCGGGCCGGGCGTGCCCCAGGGGGTCGCGGGATCGGGCGGAGGGTAGGCCGAGGCCGGTTCGCTCCCGGGGGGTGGGGCCATCGGCGGAGTGCTGCTGGGATCCGGCGTCCAGGGCGTGTACCAGCTCGACTGGTCGCCCAGAGGGGACGGCGGGCTGGGATCGGGGTTTCCCGAGGATCCGGGATCCGTGGGTGGGTAGCCTGATTGGCTCATCCGGCCGTCTCCGCATGTCAGGGGCGCAGGGACCGAGCATACCGGTTCACGCGCCGTGGGATTGGCGCCCCATCGGGGGATGCGGCGGCGATCAGCTCGGCTCGGTGCACCGTCCGGTCACGTCGCCCGGTGGTGCCGGTTCGCGCGCGGCGTGCCAGACTCTCCTGCCATGGACCGGATCGGCGTCGCGGTGATCGGGTACGGGCTGGCGGGGTCGGTCTTCCACGCGCCGCTGGTTGCCGCGGACCCCGGTCTCGAGGTGCGCGCCATCGTCACCGGCAACCCCGAGCGGCGTCAGAGGGCGCAGCGTGACTTCCCCGACGCCCGGTTGCTCGCCACCGCGGACGAGCTCTGGAACGGCACCGCCGGGATCGGGCTGGTGGTGGTGGCCACGCCCAACCACCTGCACGCGACCCAGGCGATCACCGCCCTCGACCTCGGGCTGGCGGCGGTGGTGGACAAGCCGATGGCGCTCAGCACGGTGGAGGCGCAGGCGATGCTGGAGGCGGCCGCGCGCACCGGCGGCCCGCTCGCCGTCTTCCAGAACCGGCGGTGGGACAGCGACTTCCTGCTGCTCCGCGAGATGGTTGCGAGCGATCGGCTGGGCGGCCTGTTCCGCATCGAGAGCCGCTTCGAGCGTTTCCGTCCGGAGGTCAACACCAAGTCCTGGCGGGAGGAGACCGCCTCCGAGGCGGGGGGCGGGCTGCTCCTCGACCTCGGCGCTCACCTCATCGACCAGGTGCACGTCCTCCTCGGGCGGCCGCAGGGCGTGTACGCGGAGATCGCGGCGGCGCGGCCCGGGGCGGTCGCCGATGACGACTGCTTCCTCGCCCTCGAGCTCGCGGGCGGCGCCCGGGCCCATCTCTGGATGAGCACCCTCGCGCCCTCGATCGGGCCGCGCTGGCGGGTGTGGGGCAGCCGGGAGGCCCTCGAGGTCTGGGGGCTCGACCCCCAGGAGGCGTACATCGTGGCCGGGGGACGCCCCGGGGATGACGGCTACGGTCTGCCGAACGGGAGCCAGCGGGCCGTGCTCACGCGGGGAGGCGAGGCCGGACCGGGGCAGGAGATCCCGCTTCCCGCCGGTCGGTACGGCGACTTCTACGCCGGGGTGGCGGCGGCGATCCGCGGCGAGGCGCCGGTGCCCGTCCCCGCCCAGGCCGGCTGGGACGTGCTGGCGGTCGTCGAGGCGGCGCGCAAGAGCGCGGCCACCGGCACCGTGGTCCGCCCCGAGGCCGGGCCCGCGGGCGCCTGAAGGCGCTCAGAAGCCGTAGAGGCCGGGGAGGACGGCGAGGGTCACCACGACGTCGGCGACCCCATGGACCACGATCGCGGGCCAGATCGAGCCGGTCCTCTGGGTGACCCAGCCCAGCACGAAGCCGAGCAGCATGGTCAGGGGGACGAAGGGGGCGATCGGCCCCTGGTAGACGATGGCCAGGTGGGCGAGTCCGAAGACGACCGACTGGCAGGCGTTGGCGACGAGAGGTGAGGTGAGCCGCTCCAGGCTGCCGAGCAGCAGCCCGCGAAACTGGAGCTCCTGCGCCGCGCCCTGGAGCATGTTGGCGGGGACCAGCCAGGGGGCGTCGCGGAGCACGGCGACGAGCGGCAGCCCCTCGCGCCCGAGCAGGGAGGCCGGAATCGCCAGGAACACCAGGAAGAAGAGCACGATGCCGGCCACCGCGCAGGCCACCGCGCCCCAGCCGAGGTGGAGCAGCCGGAGACGGGGATGGTCGCGGCGGAGCACCAGCCAGACCAGGCCGAGGATGACCGCGGTCACCGCGAACCAGGCCACCGAGGCGTTGAGGTTGGCCTGGTCGCCGGATTGCTGGACCCCGGCGTCGCCGAGCAGGGCGGGTGCCCCGAGAAACGCCGACCAGCCGAGGGTGATCGCGACCAGGCTGACCAGGACCAGGCGGGCGCGGGCCAGGCTGGGCACGACCAGGGAGACGGCGAGCAACCCCAGGGCGACGCCGCTGGTGCGAAGGGTGTAGGGGTCGAGGCCGTTGGGATCGCTGTAGAGGTTCGGCGCCAGCACCACCACTCCGAGGGCCACGGCGGCGATCAGGAGGGGGACGAGCGGCCCCCAGGCGGCGCGCGGCCGTGCCGGCGCGGCGGCGGCGCCGGGGTCAGCCGGCGGCGCTGTGGACAACTCGCCACCGCTCGATGACCTCGGCGACCCCGAGGTCGGGCCTCCCGGCGGCCTCGGCCAGCGAGGTGTTGGCCGCGGGCAGGACCTCGACGCCGATCAGGCGGTGGCAGGCGATGAGGAGGTCCATGTCGTCCTCCGCGATGGGCGCGACCGCCATCATCCCGCGCATCACCACCCAGTCGCGGGTGACCTTGTACCCCAGGCCGATCAGCTTGCGCCCGTCCACGGCCACGTCGCTGAAGCCTGGGCACCAGCCGCCCGCGATGCGGCCGCTGGCAGCGTGCAGGCCGAAGCCGGCGAGGGCGGTACGGAACCAGGCGCTGAGCGAATCATTCATCCAGTCGAGGGGCATCCCCCGCTCAGGAGGGGGCACCCCGACCGCGCAGAGGCCCAACCATCCCGGGCCACCGATGACGAAGGTGCCCCCGGCCGGGCTGGTGGCCAGGCCGGGCAGCCCGGGGAGGGCTCGGACGGCCGCCAGGAGATCGGGCTTGCGGGCCAGCCCGGCGCCGACGGCCACCCTGCGCACCGTGGTGCGGAGCTGGACGGCAACCGTGCCCGGCTCGCCGGCGAGGTGGAGGGGCAGCTCGGGAAGCTCGTCGATGCCGCCTTCGGCTGAGACCTCGGCGACCCTCACCGCCCCGGCGCCTGGGCGGGCGGGCGCGCGCTGGGCCAGGGCGGCGAGCTGCTCCGGACTCACGAGGGGGACGGTAGCGCAGCCCGGCGCGCCGGCATGCGCCGGAAATGACAGGATTGCGAGCCGTGCCCGATCCCACACCGGTGCCCGACCGCCACGTCCACAGCGAGTGGTCGTGGGATGCGGCGCACGGCGAGATGACGGCCACGTGCGCCCGCGCGGTCGAGCTGGGCCTCCCCGCGGTCGCCTTCACCGAGCACGCCGACTTCAACGCCTGGGTGCCGTGCGCTGCCGGCGAGGACGCCTCCGCTGGGGCGGGATCCCGGAAGGACCCCGGTTCGGCGGGGAGGCCGGCCGCTCCCAGCCGCTGGGACTGGTCGCAGGGGCACATTCCCGGGCATCGGTGGCCGGTGCGGACGCCCGTCAGCCCCACCCGGAGCGGCGACCTGGACATCACCGGCTACTGGGAGGCGATCGACCGGTGCCGGGCGGCGTACCCGGGCCTGCGCATCGAGTCCGGTGCCGAGCTGGGCGAGCCCAACCTCTTCCCCGACCAGGTGGCGCGGCTGCTCAGTCACCGCCCGCTCGACCGCATCCTCGGGTCGATGCACTGCATCGACCTGGAGGGCGAGCTGGTCGACATGAGCGTTCCCGAGCTGCTCTCGCCGGAGCATGCGGCCTCCCGATTCCGCCGCTACCTGGTCGCCACCTGCGAGCTGGCGAAGAGCTCAGCTCCCTTCGCCATCCTCGCCCACATCGACTATCCCAAGCGGTACTGGCCGCACGCCACCCTCAGGTTCGACGAGCGGGACTTCCAGGAGGAGTACCGAGCCGTCCTGGTCGCGCTGGCCCGCAGCGGTCGCGCGCTCGAGGTCAACAGCAGCCGCGCCATGGGGCCGCCGCGAGGCCCCTGCCCGGGCCCCCTCCCGCTCCGCTGGTGGCACGAGGTGGGCGGCGAGGCGATCAGCTTCGGCAGCGACGCCCACCGTCCCGAGGACCTGGGCGCCGGGCTCTCCGACGCGGCGGCGATCGCCGAGGCCGCCGGCTTCCACCCCGGAGACGACCCGCTCCAGCTCTGGCTCCGCGACTGAGCCCCATGGGGGCGCGCGGTCCGAACGCCCGCCCGGGTCCGATGGCGTCCGGCACTGTCGGACCGGGGCCCGAGGGACATCATGAGAGGACGCAGCGCGCTCGCGCTCAGGAGGGATTGGTCATGGTCACCGCCGACGCCGACATCGAGATGGGGATCCCCGCCGACGAGCGGTTGGCGGTGGCGCAGGGTCTGTCGCGGCTGCTCGCCGACACCTACACCCTCTATCTGAAGACCCACAACTACCACTGGAACGTGACCGGGCCCATGTTCTCGTCCCTGCACCTGATGTTCGAGACCGAATACATGGAGCTCGCCCTGGCCGTGGATGAGATCGCGGAGAGGGTCCGTGCGCTGGGCGTCCGCGCCCCCGCCTCGTACCGTGAGTTCTCGACCCTCGCGACGATCTCCGAGGACACCGACACCCCGGACGCCCAGGCGATGATTCGGCGGCTCGAGCAGGACCAGGAGACGGTGGTCCGCATCGCGCGCGAGGTCTTTCCGGTCGCCGAGTCCGCCCGCGACCAGTCCACCCTGGATCTGCTGACGCGCCGGATGCAGATCCACGAGAAGAACGCCTGGATGCTGCGCAGCCTTCTCCAGTAACCGACGGGAGAGGGTCCGCCGGGCATCCCAGAGAGGGGAGGACTGCGGGACATCGGGCTGGCGTCCCCGGCAGGGGCGCGACCGGATACGCTGCGCGTGCTCGCTCGCAATTCCAGGAGACCTAGGTCATCAGCGTCACCATCCTCATCGGCGGCCAGTGGGGCGACGAGGGCAAGGGGAAGATCATCGACCTTCTCGCCGGCTCCGTCGACATGGTCGTGCGCTCCCAGGGTGGCGACAACGCCGGTCACACCGTGGTCGTGGACGGCCAGACCTTCAAGTTCCGGCTGATCCCGAGCGGCATCCTCTCGCCGACCACCACCTGCGTCATCGGCCACGGGATGGTGGTCAACCCCAAGTCGTTCCTCGCCGAGCTGGACGAGCTGCACGCGCACGGGGTCAACACCGACAGGCTGGTGATCAGCGACCGGGCCCACATGGTGATGCCGTACCACCCCGTCTTCGACCGGCTGGGCGAGCAGCAGCGCGGCGACGACCGCCTCGGCACCACCCACCGGGGCATCGGCCCCGCCTACGAGGACAAGGTGCGCCGGGTCGGCTTCCGCATCGGTGACCTCACCAAGCCGGTGTTCCTCGAGAAGAAGCTGCGCTTCGTCCTCCGGCTCAAGAACGAATCGCTGACCCGCCTCTACGGTCACGAGCCGTTCGACGAGGGGGCGATCCTCGACGAGTACCTGGAGTACGCCGAGCGCCTGGGGTCGCGCATCCGCGACATCTACCCGATCATCCAGGAGGCGCTCCGCGAGGATCGACGGATCCTCTGCGAGGGCGCCCAGGGGGCGATGCTCGACCTGGACCTGGGCACCTATCCCTACGTCACCTCCTCGGCGCCGACGGCGGGAGGGGCGCTCACGGGGAGCGGCATCCCACCCTCCAAGGTCACCCGGACGATCGGCGTCTTCAAGGCCTACACCACCCGGGTCGGCTACGGCCCCTTCCCCACCGAGCTGGAGGGGACCTTGGGCGAGCTCATCCGCGAGGTCGGGAGCGAGTTCGGCACCGTCACCGGGAGGGCCCGTCGGGTGGGCTGGTTCGACGCCGCGGTGGCCCGATATTCGGTCAACACCAGCGGCATCGACTCGATGGCGATCACCAAGGTGGATGTCCTCGACCAGATCGAGACCCTCCGGATCGCGACCGGTTACATGAGCAAGGGGGAGCACTGGGACCACCCGATGTCCAACATCTCCCATCTCAAGCACGCAGAGCCCGTGTACGAGGAGATGCCGGGCTGGCTGACCTCCACCAAAGACTGCCGGCGGTTCGCGGACCTGCCCGCCGCCTGCCAGACGTACATCGAGCGCCTCGGCGAGCTGGCCGGCGCCCCGGTGGACGTGGTCTCCGTCGGTCCGGACCGGGAGCACACCCTGGTCCGACGCTCCATGGTCTGACCTGGTTTGGCGGGTAGCGAGCGGCAACTCGCCGATCCAGGTCTGAGTTATCCTGGCCCGGCTCGCCGGCCGTCGCCGCCGGCCCGGGCGGGGATGCTCCCTGCGCCAGTTCACGTCTCGCCCGCCCTTGGAACCATTCGGATCGCCACCGCCATCAGGAACCTGAACCTCCCCCGCCACCGGCTGCGGCCGAAACGGCTCGCGGCACCGCTGGCGGCCGGAGCCGCCGCCGCGCTCCTCGTCACCGGCCTGCTCCCCGCGGCCGCCGGCGCGGCTGGCTGGGCGCCCTCAGGGAGCCTTCCGGGGCTCGGGAGCGGGGAGATCTGGCAGGTCGCCTTCGCTCCTCAGAACCCGCTGCTCGCCGCCGCCGCAACCGACAACGGCGTCTACGTCAGCGCGGACGGGGGTAACACGTGGACATCCTCCGGGCTCCGCGGCTCACGGGCCTGGACCGTCGCCTTCGGTGACCAGCCGGGCCAGGGGGTGGCCATCTACGCCGGTCTCGCCGACTCCGGCACGCGGGTGTCGCTCGACAGCGGCACCTCCTGGTCGAACGACTCCGCCGGCCTGCCGAACCTTGACGTGAGGGACATCGCTGTGACCACCGACGGGCTGGCCGCCGGCACCGACGACGGGGTTGCCCTCTCCGCCACAGGCGTGACCTGGTACTCGGGCGGACTGACCGGCGACAGCATCAGCGCCCTGGCGGGGATCGCCGGACCGTCGGGGCCGGTGTTCTTCGCCGGGGTCGACTATGCGACGACCGGATCGCCCTGCTCCGCGGCGCCCGGGTCGACCTGCCTCTTCCGGCGCAATCCCACCGACGGGCAGTGGGAGACGATCAGCTCCGGGCTTCCGTCCGGGGACGTCGTGAACTCGATCAGCATGGGACCGACGTCCCTGACGGTCACGACCAACCCCGTCCTGGTCACCACGGTCAAGGGGACATACCGCTCCGGGAACGGCGGCACATCCTGGACCGCCAGCACCGGTATCCCCCAGAACACCTACCTCACCGACGCCAGCTTCAGTCCGCTCGACCCCAACCTCGTCTACGCCGGAGCCGACGCCGGTGGGAGCAGCGGGGGCGGCCTCTTCCGCTCCACCGACGCCGGCCAGAGCTTCACCGCCGCCAATCAGGGACTGCCGACCAATCACAGCTCCGGCGAGCCGGCACGCCAGGAGGTGGAGAGCATCGCGGTGGCTCCCGGTCAGCCGTACGCGACCGTGATCGCCGCGCTCGACCCGTACCAGGGCGACGCCGCCATCTACCGCGAGGTGGACACCGCCGCACCGTCGCCGCCGGTGCTCACCACCGCATCGGCCGGCATCGCCGCCACCCTGCCCGCATCGGGTACCGGCACCCCGACACCGGCCGGCCAGTCCTCCGGGTCAAGGCCGACGCCCACCCCCGCGCCCAAGGGACCCCTGATCGGGCAAGTGGTGGGCGCCGCGTTCCACTTCCCGACGCCGCTCGTCTTCGAGCTGGCATTGGTGCTGCTCGCGGCGGGGCTCTACATCCGGTGGAGACGGCACTACTACGTGGACGGCCCGCCGTAGCCGAGCACCCGCCAAGCGACGGGAGCAGCCGCAGACCGCGCTGTAGACTGCCGTCACCGTGGCTTCGAGACGCGCCCCTCCCCCTGGAGATGCGGCCGCTCGGACGGATCCAGTGGCTGCAGAGGACGCGGGGATGCGCCGGTGGTTTCAGGGTCTGGTCGCCAACGGGATCGTCCGGCCGGTCGTCCTGACCCTGCTCCGCCTCGTTTTCAAGGTGCGCATCGAGGGCCACATCCCGCGTGAGGCGTGCGTCATCGCGGCGCACCACAGCTCGTATTACGACGGCCCGCTGCTGGGCCTGGTCGACCGGCGTGTGCAGCCGATCTACAACCGGCGCTTCGGGGAATCGCGCAGCTTCGGGTGGTTCTTCCGCGCGGTGGGCGGCATCCCCACCCGATCCGACACGCTCACCCGCGCCTGCGAGGTGATCCGGGCGGGCGGGGTGGTGTGGATCGCCACCGCCGGCTTCACCCCCGGCGAGGTGCAGAAGCGTCCCCGGCGCGGAGCCGCGCGCATCGTCCAGGAGACCGGTGCTCCGCTCGTCCCGATGATCGTCCGGGGACTGGAGGACATCGTGCACATCGGCGAGATCCGGCCGCGGCACTTCCGCCGCCTGGTGCGGATCGTCCTGGGCGAACCCCTGACCTTCCCAGCGGGCGCGACGGTCGCGGAGATCACCGACGCCTGGCTGGCCAGCATCGCCGGTCTGATGGAGGCTTACCCGGCAGCGCCTCGATCCCCTCGCGGCCGGCGCTGAGGAGGTGACGATCCTGCACCTGCCCTGATCGGTCTCGTTGAGTGGGGGTAGCATCGTGGTCGTCCGTCGCCGGCTCCATGGAGGGTCGCGGCGGAGCAGCGACCCGAACCCGTCGATGGAGCGGACCGAGATGCGATCACGGCGGGCCGGCGCGACCCGGCTGGTGGGGCCGCCTCCGCGAGCAAGGTTCGCCGCACTCGCCTTCGCAGTTTTGACCCTCGGTGTGAGCGTCTTCCTCGATGTCGAGATGGCGGAGCACGGGACAGGGTCGATCACGGGAGCGCTGGCGCTGCTCGTCGCGTTCAACACCCTGATGACCGCGCTCGTCAACGCGATGGCTCTCACCAGCCCACTGTGGGTCTGGCACATCTGGCACACGGGGGTCTCCGCTGCCGGTGAGCGCCTGATCGTTCGCACCCTCTTCCGGACACACGTGCTCGAGCGCAGCGACATCCTGGGAGTGGAGGTGAAGCCCGTCAACTTCATGGGGCAGCCGTACTCGCAGATCGTGGGTCTCGCGCGGACCGACGGATCCCACGTCCAGCTCGCGGCGGGCAACGTGGGGCTGTCCGACCCCCACCTGGCAGGGAGCGTGGCTGCGCTGCAGGAGTGGCTGGGACACCCCATCACCGGATGGCGGCCGCCCGTCACCGGTAGGACGCCCCGTCCGGAGGCGCGCGCCGCCGCCCGCCGGTTCGCCGTCATCGGGCTGGGCTTCGCTGTGGCGGCGATCGTCTTCGCCGCGCTGGCGGTGGCGAGCTCACCCAGCGGTTGGCGGTTCGCGATTCCCGGCCTCATCCTTCTGCCGATGCTGATCGGCATGAACGTTTGCACTCTAGTGGGACGGAAGCGCCGCTGAGCCCGACCCGCGGCGCGACCTAACGGGGTGCGGGAGCGCCCTGCCGGCCATCACCCGACAGCGGCAGCCAGAAGGTGACCGTGGTCCCGGCGCCCTCGGCGCTCGTGATGGCGACCTCGCCGCCCTGGGCGCGGACCAGCCCCTGCACGATGGAGAGCCCGAGGCCGCTGCCCCCCTCCTCCCGGGACCGCGTCTTCTCCCCGCGATAGAAGCGCTCGAAGACGTGGGGGAGGTCGGCAGCCGGGATGCCCGGCCCGTCGTCGTGCGCGTCCACCCTTGCGCGGGCGCCGTCCACACGCACCGACCACTCCTGGCGTGCCCCGGGTGCGTACTTGCCGGCGTTGGTGAGGAGGTTGCGGACGACGGTGGCGAGAGCCCCGCGGTCGCAGCGCACGATCACCGGGGATCCCGATAGATCGCGAACCACCTGCGGCGGCATCCCGGGGACGCTCTCGTCGAGCAAGCGGCCCAGCGCCGCCACCAGGTCAAAGTCCTCCGGCCTCTGCTGGCTGCGCGCGTCCACCCGGGCCAGGGTGAGCAGGTCGAGCACCAGCACCCGGAGCCGATCCGACTCCCGCGCCATCATGCCGAGGGCGGCGTCCATCGCCTGCGGGCTCTGGGCGGCGCCGCGGCGCAGGACGTCGATGTAGCCGGCCAGCGCGGTGACCGGCGTTCGCAGCTCGTGCGAGGCATCGGCGATGAATCGCCGCACCCGGTTCTCCGACTCGACCTGGGCCGCGAAGGCGTCCTCGATCCGGTCCGCCATGTGATCGAAGGCGCTGGCCAGCTGCCCGACCTCGTCGGCACGGGGGACCAGCCGGCTCCGGGCGCGCAGGTCGCCGCTCGCCAGCTGCCCGGCGGTGTCGGTGAGGCGGCGGAGGGGACGAAGGGCGGTGCTGGTGAGGAGGAGGCCGAGGAGCAGCACCAGGAGCAGGAGCACGCCGCCTCCGAGGGCGAGCCCCTCGACGTCGCCGGAGAGCACGTTGTCGATCGGCGTCATCGGCTCGGAGACCTCGACCACCGCGGTGGTGCGGACCAGCGTGGGGTCCTTGACCCCCACCGGGAAGCCGGCGACCAGGTCCGAACCGACGATCTCGTGCTGCTCGGCACCCTGAGAGATGAGCGTGTCGAAGGGGCCCGGATCCAGCTGCGGAGGATCGGCGCCGGCGGGGATCACGACGCGCCGGACGCCCGCGGGACCGAAGAGCGCGACCGTCACGGACTGACCCGACGCCGAGCGGATCAGGGTTGCCAGGGTGCGGACCTTGGCGGCGGCCGCTGTGGAGGTCAGATCGCCGCTCGCATACAGCTTCTGCGCCGCCAGCAGGTCGCCGCCCAGGGCCTGGACGCGGCCGTCGATGAGGCTGCTCCGGAGGCTGAGATACTGGAAGGTGCCGAGCCCCGCCAGCAGGACCGCGATGAGCACCAGGTAGGTGAGGGTGAGCCGCCAGCGGAGGCTGCGCAGCGCCCGGCCGATGCGGCTCACGGGGTCACCTCACTCCGGCGCCACCCCGCCGACCGCGTGCAGCCGGTAACCGACGCCGCGCACGGTCTGGATGCGCTGGTGGTCCGGGTCCGCCAGCTTCTGGCGGAGGTAGCGGATGTAGACCTCGACGTTGTTCTCGTCGCCGAAGAAGTTGTAACCCCAGACCTCGTCGAGGATGCGCTGGCGGAGCATCACCTCGTCGGAGTGCACGGCGAGGAAATGGAGGAGGTCGTACTCGCGCACCGAGAGGTCGAGCTGGCGCTCGCCCACCCGGACCTCGCGGGTCGCGGTGTCGATGGTGAGGTCGCCCACCCGCACCACCCGGTTGAGGTCGGGGGTGCGCCGCCGCAGCACCGCCTTGACCCGGGCCAGCAGCTCCCCGAACTCGAAGGGCTTGACCAGGTAGTCGTCGGCGCCCAGCTCCAGGCCGTGAATGCGATCGGTGGTCTCGTCGCGAGCGCTCAGGATGATGATCCCCCGCCGCGGCTCGCCGGCGATCGCCCTGCAGAGCTCGAAGCCGTCCAGCCGGGGCATCATCACATCGAGGATCACCAGGTCCGGCTTGAACTCGTTGACGGCGCGCAGCCCCTGGTGCCCGTCGCCGGCGGTGGCCACCTGGTAGCCCTCGTGGTGCAGGCCGAGGGCGATGAAATCGGTGATCGCCGGCTCGTCGTCGACCACCAGGATGCGGCCCCGTTCGGTCATCTCGGCTCCGAGTATATGGGCCAATTGGTCCGCTCATCGGACCGGCGCCCGCTTCTCATCGACCTCTCAGCGCTGCCAACCCGGATCCCGGGACGGCCGGAGGCCGGTTAAGAGGGGATGAAGAGCCGGGTCGCTAGACTGCCCCGAATGTCCTCCAAGGCCGCCGGCGTGGTCGCCTGGCTCAGCCGCCGCCCCGCCTGGGCCCGCCGCTCCGGCCCGATGGTCGCCGTGGGGCTCGCCTATGTCGTGGTGGTGGCGGGGATCATGATCTGGCGCGGGATCTCGGTCTCGCCCGACTACCTCCTGCTTGTCTTCATCCCGGTGGCCCTGCTCAGCGGCCGGTTCTTCCGTTTCCTCGGCGACTGGGTCCCGTTCATCGCCATCTTCCTGGGGTGGGAGGCGATGCGCGGGATCGTCCACAACGACGGGATCGCACCCCAGGTGGCGAGCCTCGCCAACCTCGAGAAGTGGCTCTTCTTCGGCCACGATCCCAGCCAGGTCCTGCAGCACGCGGTGAGCGGCACCACCCTGCACGTGCTGGCGGTGGCCGCGACCATCGTCTACTTCTGCCATTTCGTGGTGCCACTGCTGGTGGGCCTGGTGCTCTGGCTCAAGGACCGTGCCCAGTACCTGCGCTTCGTCACCGCGCTGCTCGGGATGTGCTTGGTCGGGTTCGTCTTCTTCATGCTGGTGCCGACGGCGCCGCCCTGGTACGCGGCCCAGGACCACATGCTGGCCGGGGTCACCGACCTGATCAACTCGCAGCACACCCTGCCCAGCGCGATCAGCCCGTTCTACAGCCTGCTCAACCCCAACTCGACCGCCGCCTTCCCCTCGCTGCACGCGGCCTTCCCCACCCTCGGCTGGCTGGCCCTGCGGCGCGTCTACCCGCGTGGCTCCTGGATCCTCTTCGGCTGGTCCCTCCTGGTCTTCATCAGTGTCGTCTTCCTCGGCGAGCACTACGTCGTCGACGTGATCGGGGGGGTGCTGCTGGCCGCGGGTTCCTGGTGGGTGATGATGCGTGTCGTCGTGCCCCACGTCACCGTCCTCCGCACCGCCCGTCCCGCCCTCGAGGCAACCCCCGCACCGCCGCAGGGCGCCCATGCCTGATCGCATCCGGGTCGGCGCCGGGCTGAGCGTCGCCGAGGCCCACAGCCACACCCTGGAGAGCGACGGCATGGTCACCGCGGTGGAGCTGGTGCGCGCCGCCGCCGCCATCGGGCTCTCGGTCATCTGCATCACCGACCACGACACCCTCTCCCCCCTGGAGGAGGCCACCGAGGTCGGCGCCGAGCTGGGCGTCGACGTGGTGGCGGGTGAGGAGGTGACCTGCGCCTTCCCCCCCGGGATCCACGTGGTGGCCCTCTTCATCGACCGGGCGATCCGGATGCACATGCCGGTGGAGGACACCGTCGACGCCATCCACGACGCCGGCGGCTTGGCGGTGGTGGCCCATCCGTTCATGCCCACCTGGTTCGCGTCGATCACCGAGGGCCGGCTCCGCCGCCTCCTGGAGACGCGGGCCGTCGACGGGATCGAGGTCCGCCACACCGCTCCGGTGCTCCCCGGCACCTGGAAGCGGCTGGACGACTTCTGCGCCGCTCACCGGGAGCGGGTGGGGGCGATGCTGGCGGCCGGGGACAGCCACTTCGGGGTCCACGACCTGGGCCGACTGGTCTCGGTCTACCCGGGGAGAGGCGCCGCCGACCTCCGCCGGGCCATCGAGGGCCGCACCACCTCGCCACTCCGCGCGCTCGACCCGGCCGGCCCGCCGCTCTCCCTGCGGCTGGGTCAGCAGCGCCGTTCGCTGCTCGAATTGAACCTGAAGCGGTGGCGCGGGGTGGTCGGAGGCCGCCCCGGCTCGCCGAGCGCCGGCGCCGTGCGGCGGTAGAATCGGTCGCCGAGGGGTGGCCGGCGGCGGCTCCGATCGCCGGCCCTGGACTGGCCCGCTTAGCTCAGTTGGTAGAGCAGGGGACTCTTAATCCCTTGGTCACAGGTTCGAGTCCTGTAGCGGGTACCACATTCTGAATTCAACAACTGGGCTCATGCTGTGTCGACGGCACGGCGCCAGCGGTCTGACAGCAGCGCTGGCAGCACGCTGGTCAGGCGGGAGGTTCGGATCGACGAACCACCTTGCCGACGACCACGAGGACCGTGACCGCGGCCGCCGCCAAGACCACCCCCAGCTCCGCGAGGGAGACGCTGTCGACGACGTTGAATGCCGCGGTCGCCCCGGGTAGCTCTGGCGGCGTTGAGGGGCATGGGGCTTCCCAACAGAACAGATACAGATCCCGAAGGCTCACGCTCACGCCCACCACGGAGATCACCAGCAAGTCGAGCGCCTCCAGTGGGATCCAGAGCAGGAGCCGGTGCCACCGAGCGCGGCGCAGAGCGCGGGCCCAGGCGACGAGGCCCAGAGCGAGCCCCACCGCAGCGATCGTCATCCCCGTGTACGTCTGGGCTATCCGGTCTGGAGCGTGGGTTAGGCTCGATTCGCAGGTCGGCTGGCGGGTCGGGCCCATGAGGAAGGAGATGAATCCCCTGGGGCAACTGCCGCTCGCCACGAAGGGATAGGCGGTCTGATCCGCATTCACCGCGCCGACGAGCAGCACACAGCCGAGGACCAGGAGCGCCACGGAGACGGCGACCGTAACCCACCAAGGCCACTGACGGGCCATCGCGGCGAGTGCCCGGTTCACTGTCGCCACCTCCGATCAGTCCGCTCGTCGCGGTGCGCCCCGAGAGTCGCGCGGGCGGGTGAGCCGCCATCATCGCGCCCTGCGTTTCGGGTCCGGACCTTCTGCGCATGCCAGCGTGTGATCATGCTTACTCCGACACGAGAGAACTGACGCCGAGATTGCACCGGCTCGGATCTTGATCCCTTGGTCACAGGTTCGAGTCCTGTAGCGGGTACCACATCCCCGTTTAACCGCGACCCCGCCGCCCAGCCACTGGAGGCTCCGTGGATCTCTGGCAGCAGACGATGATCCGCCTGGCGCGGAGTGAGCGGGTCACGGCCCTCATGCAGCGTCACGCCGGAGCCACCGCGCTCGCCCGGCGCTTCGTGGTGGTGGGAGGACCGGACGCCGCGGTGGCCACGGCGCGCCGGCTGCGCGGCGGGCGGGGCATCTCGGCGTCGCTCTCCTACCTCGGCGAGTACGTCAACGACCCGGTGATGATCGGACGCACCGTCGAGGCGTCGCTGGCCGTCTCCCGGCTCCTGGGCGCGGCCGCCCTCGACGTCCAGGTCTCCGTCGACCCCACTGCGATCGGCCAGCTGGCGAGCCCGGACCTCTGCCGCGCCAACGCGGAGCGCATCGCCCGCTCCGTGGCCGCACAGCCCGTGGTCGGACGCAACTTCCTGATGCTGGACATGGAGGATCTCTCCCTGGTGGAGCCGACGCTCCGCCTGCAGCGGGGCCTCCTCGACCAGGGGCTCCCGGCCGCGGTGACCCTGCAGGCCCGACTCCGGCGCACCGGGGAAGACCTCCAGAGCGTGGTCACGCGCGCGCCGGCGGTCCGCCTGGTGAAGGGAGCCTTCCCCCGCGGGCCGGAGCACGACCACCAGGGGAAAGTCGCCATCGCGCGCAGCTACCTCGCGCTGGCACGCACGATGCTCAGCCCGCCGGCCCGCGAGGCCGGTCTGCACCCGGTCTTCGCCACTCACGACGACGTGCTCATCGGGCGGGTCGCCGGGCTCGCCCGCGAGATGGGCGTGCCCCAGGACGGCTATGAGTTCGAGTTCCTCTACGGTGCCCACCGGGAGGGCGAGCGGCGTTTGCGAGCTCAGGGCCACGCGGTGCGGCTCTACATTCCGTTCGGGGTCGCCTGGTGGCCCTACGCGGTGCGCCGGGTCGGCGAGCATCCGCGCAACGCGCTCCTGCTCGGCCGGTCGCTGGTCCGGCAGCGGGGTCTGCGAAGCGGTGCTCCGCGCAGCTGATCTGCCGGCCCGGCGCTCGCCGCGCCCGGGACCGGGTCTCGGCGGATGAACCGACCGCTGCTCATCTTCGACGGCGACTGCGGCTTCTGCACGTCATGTGCGCGGTGGGCCCAGCGCAGGCTCCGGGATGCCGACGTCGTGCCCGGACAGCAGCTCGACGTTTCCGCATATGGCCTGATGGCGCGGGACGTATCCGCGGCGGCATGGTGGGTCGACGGCGCGGGTCAGGTGTACCGCGGCCATCGGGCGATCGGGAAGGCACTGCAGGCATGTGACGGGTGGTGGCGGCTGGTGAGCTGGCCATGCCTGACGCCGCCATTCTCCTGGGTGGCCTGGGCCGGGTACGGCCTGGTGGCCCGCTTCCGGCATCGGCTTCCCGGTGCCACGCCCGCATGCCGGGCCCCCGCCGACGACTGATCGTCTCGGTCCGGCGGTCTCTGGGCAGGGACCGGCGGTCAGCCGGCGCCCTGGTGGGGTTCGACGCGGAAGGCCGGGTAGCCGGGCGCGATCCTCGCCAGCTCAGCCTCCGGCGCGTCCGGCCCCACGCCCTGGAAGAAGGCGCCGATCTCCACCTTCCAGCGGCGGAGGTAGGCGCGCAGGACCGGGAGCTTCTCGTCCTCCGGCAGCTCGACGAGCGTCACCGCCTCGCTGCGGCGACCGATGCGCAGCTCCACGTCGGAGCCGGCGCGGACGTTGCGCACCCATTGGGTGACGCCCCGGGGCGCCACCAGGTACCGCGAGCCCTCGTGGGTGAGGAGGTTCACCGGGGTGGTCCGCCACTGGCCCGTCTTGCGGCCGCGCACCGCCAGGATGCGTGAGCCGAGGACGCTGATCCCGATGCGGGTCAGCCCCGCCACCAGCCGGTTGAAGACGTTGGTCGTGAACCAGTCGGGGCGGACGTAGCGGGTGGACATGACCCCATTCTCCGCGGGATGAACCCGGCGACGGCGGCCCGCTGGAGCCGTCGGGCGCTGGCGGCGGGTTTGCCGCTAGCCGGTGAGCCCCCACAACGCGGAGTCGCCGAGAACCGTCTTTGCCGCCGCGGTCTGGAGCGTGCGGGCCTCAGCGTTGGGAAGGCCATCGGCGTAGCCCAGCCCGAGGGGGCTCTGCCGGAAGATCGTGGCGTAGAACACGCACGCCGCGAGGTACGTGCCGCTCACGGTGGGGTGGCTGCCGTCCGACTGCCACATCGCCGGGTGGGATGCGGCGTCGACCACCGTCTGCCAGGCGGCGCCGACCGGCGCCACCGGGACCCCCAACTGATCCGCTATTCCGATGTAACCGGCATCGATCGCGGCCTGCATGCTCGAGTAGTCGGGGAGACCCTCCTCCGGCCAGCCGGCCTGGTGCGCGAAGGTGAGATAGAAGAGCGGCGCGGCGCCGTGCTGCCGGACCATCGCGACCAGCCTGGTCGCCGCCGGGTACATCATGCTGATCCTGTCCGCAGCGAGTGACGGGATCTGACTCTGCTCCTGCAGGACCACCTCGTCCCACCGCTCCGAGCCGATGGTCGGCGCCGTCTCCGAGGCCGACAGATGCTCTGCGAGTGTCCATCCCCCCTCGTCCAGGGCCTCGGTCTGGACCCGATGGCCGCCCGCCCAGGCGAGATCGGCGAAGGTGCCGGGAAGGTCGTTGACCGAGGTGTAGCTGTTGCCGATGAAGAGCACCCGGGTGCAGGTCGCGCCGGGGAGACTGCATCCGGGATTGCCCCAGAGACCGAGCTGGGGCATCGGGAACACGGCAAGGACGACGGCGGCGAGGATCGCCGTCACGAGCGCCCAGCGGAGCCAGTTGACCCCCCTCTCCGGAGTGGCCGCCGGGGGCGGCGATGACGGGTCGACGCGGGAAGGGGGACCGAGCGCGGGTGGAGGCGGAGCGGCGTTGGCCGCCGTGAGCGGGGCACCGCACTGCGGGCAGCTCCCGAGGGTGCCGGGAAACCACGCCCAGCACCTGGTGCAGACTCTGTCAACCACGGCGAGGCCGAGGATGCCACCGCCTGGAAGGGGCCACACCCGCCGCCATGGCTTCATCACAGGTTCGAGTCGCGCGCTGACCGGTCGTACGGTCAGTCCACCCGGGCCCTCAACTCTCGAGCGCAGCGGGGGCGAGTCGCGTCCCTCCGGCGACCACCGCCAGCAGGATAACCGCGACCACCAGGGATGCGATGACCTGGCCCCGGAGGATCAGGACGGCGCCCACCACCGCGCCGCCCAGCATCGCGGCGATCGAGATCAATCGCCGGCCGGCCCGGGAGCCGGTGCCCCCCGCCGCGCGAGTGTCGGCGGCGATGCCGGTGATGGTCATGGTCAGGACGGTCGTCGTGAGGTCGGGGACGGCGAGGCCGCGGGCTGTCGCGTTCTGGATGCCCATGGCCACGGCCAGGACGGCGACGAGGCCGTAGCGAAGACCGCCCTCGATCGCGCCACCGGCGACGGCACAGAGGATCACGCCGGCGACCAGGAGCAGGAGCTGAGTGCCGGTCGCGACCGCGAGCTGCCGCCGGAGGCGTGGGCTGAGGCGCGAGCGGAAGAGGCCACCCCCCAGCGCACCGAGGATGAAGGCGCCGATGGCGACCAGCGACGTGACCACCGTGAACCCGCCGACGCCGACCAATCCGAAGGCGAGGAAGACGACGTTGCCGGTCATGTTGGCAACGAAGACGTGGCCGAGGGTCAGATAGCTGAAGGCGTCGACGAGACCGGTGATCACGGTGAGGCCGATCAGCAGCGGCGGCAGCAGCCCGTATTTGGCCCCGCGCCCGGGAAACAGGGTGTCCCGGACGTCGGTCAGCAGAGATCTCACAACCGCGCTCATGGACCCTCCTCCTACCCGGGTTCAGTGCGGCTCACGCCCGACTCGCAGCGCGCCTGCTCGAGATGGTGGAACGAACACCGGCCGACCGGTCAGTCGGCCCCTTCAGCCCGCCGAACTCGGCGGCTCAGCTGCTCCAGCAGTCGGTAGCCCACCTCCGGATGGGCGACCAGGAGCGGCTTGAACTCCCAAGCCGGCAGCCAGTAGATGGTCACGTCGGTCCTGGCCCGCACGCTGGCGCTGCGCCGCTCCCTGTCGAGGAGGGCCATCTCGCCGAAGGCGTCCCCGGGGCCGAGAAGGCGCGTGCGGCCGTCGGGCAGCTCGACGTCGAGCTGACCTTCTCCGACGACGAGGAAGCCCGCACCGGGGCCGCCCCCCTCGATGATCTCCGTTCCCGCCGGATGGCGGACCTCGTCGAACTTGCCGACGATCTGCCGGATCTCGCGCTCAGGCAGTCCCGCAAACAGCTTGGCGGTGGCCAGGCTTGCCATGGTCAGGATGGTATCAAGGAGGCGGCGAAAGGTCAGCGCCACCATGGCCCGTGGTGGCCGGACCGGAGTGGCCGGACCGGATGAGAGGATGTCAGGGAAGCCGTCCCGGCAGAGAGCCCGCCGCCGGGACGCGAGGAGGTTTGCCATGGAAGACGCCGAAGTCCTGCAGCACATCGAACGGCTGGTTGGTGAGGAGGAGGCGCTGTACGCACACGCGGCGGATGGCCACGGCATGGACAGCGAGCAGCAGCGGCGACTCCGCGACGTCCAGGTCCACCTCGACCAGTGCTGGGATCTCCTCCGCCAGCGCCAGGCCCGGCGCGAATACGGCGAGGACCCCGCCGGCGCCGCGGTGCGTTCGGCGGAGACGGTCGAAGGCTACACGGGCTGAGCCGCGCGAGCCGCCGCCAAGCTCTGTCGTAGCATCTGGTGTCTCACGACGGCGAGGAGAGCCCCATGCGTGGTCGGACAGACGGATCGTCGCGCCCCGACGACCACGCGGCGTCGGAGGTTGGCGTGGCTCGCGGCCGGCGTGGCGCTGCTTCTCAGTGCATGCCACGGGGGCGCCGGCAGCCCGACAGAGCTGACCTCCTCCTCGCCCTCTCTCCCCACGACCGCCGGTGCGAGCGGCTGCGGGGCCGCCGCATCACCCGGATCGATCACCACGAGCCTGAGCGTCGGGGGCCACGACCGGTTGGTCATCGTCCACGTGCCGACCGGCTACCCGGCCTCGAGCCCAACCCCTCTGGTGCTCAACATGCACGGCAGTGGAGTGACGGCGTCCGACCAGGAGGCCTTCAGCGGGATGGACGCCACCGCCGACGCCGACCGCTTCATCGTCGCCTATCCGCAGGGACTGATCCCGGATGGGAGCGGCTATGACTGGACGTGCCCGGCGTCCCCCTGGTCGGGGGCCGGGCCGTCCCGAGCGGATCCGCCGATGACGTGAGCTTCCTCACTCAGCTGGTCGGCGCCCTCGAGGCGCGCTACTGCATCGACACCTCCGAGGTGTACGCGACCGGTTTCTCGGGAGGTGCCCGGATGGCGAGCCAGCTCGCCTGTGACGCCTCGACCACCCTCGCCGCGGTCGCACCCGTCAGCGGCCTGCGCCGGCCGACCCCCTGCCCCGCCAGCCGGCCGGTCCCGGTGATCGCCTTCCACGGCACCGCCGATCCCGTCGACCCGTACGACGGCAACGGCGAGGCGTACTGGACCTACTCGGTCCCCCAGGCGGCGGCGGACTGGGCCGCGCAGGACCTCTGCTCGAGCACGGCCATCACCACCGACGGGTCCGGTCACACGCTCACCACATACCCGGGCTGCGGCGCCGGTTCGGCCGTCGAGCTGTACAGCGTCACCGGGGAGGGGCATGAGTGGCCGGGTGGCCCCAGGATGCCGGCCTCGCTGACCTCGCTGCTCGGTCCCCAGTCCGGTGCCGTCAGCGCGGACGACCTGATGTGGGCCTTCTTCGCGGCTCACCCGATGCCCTGAAGCGGACGCCTCACGAGGGGCCGGGGCCGCCGCCCCACGGCGAGGCGGCGGCACCCAGACCCCTGCGCCGGTCAGTCGTGGCTCGGCAGTGCCTCGCCGGTCTCGAGCAGGGTCTTGAGGTTGCTGACCACCCAGCTCCAGCCGGACGCGACCTCCGCGAAGCTCTCGTCCTCGGACTGGAACTCGTGGATCACGGTGAGCTTGCTGACCTTGCCGTCCTCGGAGGTGATCTCCCAGGTGACCCGGCTTGCCGCGTCGGCGGCGAACTTCGGGTCGTAGCGGAGGTTCCAGCTGTGGACCAGCCGGTGCGGCGGGTCCGCCTCGATGATCTCGCCCTCCACCATCACCGAGGAGCGGTCGCCCGTGTAGTGGGTGAGCTTGGCCTTCGGCTGAAATGTGGACTCGACGTAGCTCCCGTAGAAGTAGCGGGTGGTGAACTCCGGGTTGGTGATCGCCTGCCAGACCTTCTCGGGGCTGGCGTGGATGTAGATCTGGTAGACCTGCGTGGGCTTGGTTGTGGTCGGGGACACGTGGGCTCCTCCTTCATCTAGCGCCGCCTTGAGGTCGGCGAGCGCCGCCGCCCTCTCGCGGGTGTACTTACCGACCCACCGGTCGGCGATCAGTTGGACGGGGACGGCGTTGAGGAAATGGAGCTTCTCGCGACCCGCGCGCCGGGTCACGACCATCCCCGCCCCCTCCAGGACCCTCAGGTGCTTCATGACCCCGAAGCGGCTCATCTCCACGTCCTCGAGGAGCTCGGTGAGCGTGCGGCCGTCGCGCTCGTAGAGCCGGTCGAGAAGGTGGCGCCGGGTGGGGTCGGCCAGCGCCCGGAAGACCCTGTTGTCGTCCATGACTGCGAGCATAGGTTACTAATCGGTCACGTGTCAATAAGGTCACATGGCCGCGTAGAAGCTCCTCAGGGCCTCCTGATAGCCGGCCTGGTTCTGGAGCCAGTGCAGATGCCCTGACCCGCCGAGGATGACCTGGGTGGCCTCGGGAAAGCGACCTCGGACGGTGGCCACCGACTCGCCGAAGATGTCGTCCGCACCGTAGAGCACGAGTACCGGCCCCGTGTAGTCCCGCAGTGCGGCGAGCTCATCCTCGGCGGCGCGCGAGAGCGATCGATCGGTCCGCAGCAGGGCGGTGGGGCAGCAGCCATCGAGCCACTCCCGGTCGGGTTCGGGTGCGGTCCCCGGGTCGAGGAAGTAGTTGTGCCACGTCTCGGTCATGACGTGGCGCATCGCCCATCGCCGGAAGGGGTTGGGCGGGAAGAGGAGGGAGCCGTAGAGGTAGAGGCGCAGGGTGCCGCCGGCGCCGGCGCGCCCCAGCTCGATCCGGAAGGAGTCGCGCTTGGTGGCCTTCCAGTCGGCGCCCACGCCCAGCGACGAGCTGCTGAGGACGAGGCTGCGAACGCGCGGTCCGTGATGGGCGGCATACAGCTGGGCGAGGAGACCGCCCCAGGAGTGGCCGAGGACGTGCCACGTGGAGATCTCCAACTGCTCCCGGATCGCCTCGATGTCGGCGAGGTAGTCGTCGATCTGGTAGAGGCCGTCGCGGCAGCGGGAGCGGCCGACCCCGCGCTGGTCAAAGCTGATCGCCCGGTAAGTGGGAAGCAGCGGTGCGATGTCCGCTTGCATCGAATCCGGCACCCCCGGCCCGCCGTGGAGCAGCAGGAGCGGCTCCCCGTCCGGCCGGCTGATCCGCACCGCGAGCTCTGCTCCTGCTGTCTCCACCGTCAGTTCACGCATCTCGTGTCTCTCCAAGCGGATTGTCCGCGCGGCTTCAGCGGCACATCCCGGGCCGCGGGGTCAGGCGACGGCGCCCGCCCCCTCGGTGCCGCTGGAGGTCCTGCGCTCGGTGGTCCGAGCGCGCTGCGACGCGATGCCGGGGACGAAGAGCGCGGCGATGGCGCCCAGCGCCAGCACGCCGCTGCCGACCAGGACGGCCGGCTGCAACCCCGCCACGAACTGGACCGGACTCGCGTACCCACCCGCGTGCGAGAACACCGCGGCGAGGACGGCGATGCCAAAGACACCGCCGACCTCGCGGATGGCGTTGTTGGCGCCGGAAGCCTGGCCCGCCTCATGCCCGCGCACCGCGGAGAGCACCGCGTTGGCGGCGGGCGCGAAGACCAGAGCCATGCCGGTGCCGGCGAGGATGAAGGGGATGATCACCGACGCGTACGGCATGCCGGGCGCCAGGGCCCGATCGATCCAGAGCAGGGCGATCGCCTGCAGGGCCAATCCGGTCGCCATCAAGGGGCGGCTGCCCACCCGGTCCGAGAGGATGCCCGCCACGGGGGCGACGAGTATCGGCATGCCGGTCCACGGGAGGGTCCGCAGCCCGGCCTGCAGGGCGCTGTAGTGCTGGGCGGTCTGGAAGAACTGGGCGAGGAGGAAGACCGAGCCGAACATCCCGAAGTACATCGCGAAGGAGACGGCGTTGGTGGCGGAGAAGGCCCGGCTGCGGAAGAAGCGCATCGGCAGCATCGGTGCTGGCGAACGCAGCTCCCAGAGGGTGAAGGCGATCAGCAGCGCGGCTCCGCCCAGCATCGCGCCCATCACGGTGCTGCTCCCCCAGCCGATGGCGTTGGCACGCACCAGGCCGTAGACGACGCCGAAGAGGCCGCCGGTCGCGAGCACCAGCCCGGGGATGTCGAACCGGCCGTTGGGACCCCGGCTCTCGCTGAGGCGGAGGACGGCGAGGGGGCCGACCACCAGTCCCACCGGCACGTTGATCCAGAAGATCCAGTGCCAGGAGATGCCGCTGATCACGGCTCCGCCGATGACTGGGCCCAGGGCCACGCCGAGTCCGCTGATGCCCGACCAGATGCCGAGAGCGACGCCGCGCCGGCCGGCGGGGAATGCCTCGGAGAGGAGGGTCAGGGTCAGCGGCATCACCACCGCGCCGCCAGCGCCCTGGAAGGCGCGGGCGGCGATCAGCGCCCCGGCGTTGGGAGCCAGGGCGGCCGCCGCCGAGCCGAGCGTGAAGATGCCAAGCCCGACGATGAACATCCGGCGCCGGCCGAAGCGGTCGCCGAGCGCGGCCCCGGAGAGGAGGAGGACGGCGAAGCTCAGGGTGTAGGCGTTGACCGTCCATTCCAGCGAGGCGATGTCGACGTGGAACTGGAGACGGATGCTGGGCAGCGCAAAGGTCACCACCAGGTTGTCGAGGGTGACCATGAAGAGCGCCAGCGAGACCAGGGCAAGCGTCCATCCGGTGCGGGTCGGAGCGGGGGACCGCACCAGGGCGGGGAACCGGGTCGGTGCGGGGGGCCGGGTGGCTGCACGGGACATCGGGGCTCTCCTTATTGATACATCCATCAATTTGCAGGTGAAAAAAAATTCCGCCTTCTCGTCAGGCGGCGGCGTGAGGGTCCGTGGTCGCGGGCTTGGCCGGGAGGTCCGCGCCTCCATGCTTCTCCTCCCAGAGCGGGGCGCACAGCTCCGGGATTCCGAGAACCGTGGTGACGTTGGCGATCATCCCAGCGGCGAAGAACTCCGCGATCTGACGCGGCGTCGCGCCGCTCAACTGGCGGACGTCGTCCGCCAGGGCCCGGAAGCCGCGGGCGCAGTGCGCATGGATCTCGGGATCGGCCGAGGCCGCATAGGCCTGCAGCTGCATGAGCAGCTCGTAGCGGTCGGCGATCAGCTCCGGGTAGGTCATGCCCATCCGCCCCAGGGCCTCCTCCGGGCTGCGGGCGCCACGGGCGGCCTCCCGGAAGGTGGCCCGGATCCGGCCCTGCACCCGGTCGTGGGCGGCCAGGAAGAGATCGCGCTTGTTGGGAAAGAGCGCGTAGATGTACGGCTGGCTGATGCCGGCGCGCTCGGCGATGGCGGCCGTGCTCGCCGCCTCATAGCCGCGCTCGGCGAACTCGCGGATGGCGGCCTCGACCACCTGCTCGCGGCGTTCCTCCGAGGTCTGGCGCAGCCGGGTGGCGGCTTCACGGGGGGTCATGTGGATGATTATTGATTGGCCTATCACAAAAGTCAACCCCCGGCGGGCGCCCCGGCCCTTCCCCCATCAGCCCATCGCGGCGAGCACCGCCATCAGCCGGTCGCAGGCGCCCTTGACACCGTGGCGGGCGGCGAGCGCCGCCACTTCCTCGGGCCGGTCGGGGTAGCGGTCGCGCCTCCCCGAGGGCAGCGTGATGGGCAGATCGAGCACCGGCTCGACGACCCGCATCGCCCGGGTGAGGTAGTCGCGATCGGCCTCGGGGAGCGGCGCGTCGCGGAGGATCTCGGGCACCCCGCCGTGGCGGCGAATCAGCTCGGCCGCCTTGGCGGCGCCCACCCCGCGCAACCCCGGGAGCCCGTCGGAGGGATCGCCCCGGAGGACCGCGAAGTCCGCATAGCGGCGACCGGGGACCGCGTAGCGGCGGGTCACCTCCGCCTCGTCGACAACCGCCAGGCCCCCCTTCTCGGGGTAGAGCACCCGCACCCGGGGGTCCTCGACGAGGGCGAAGAGATCACGGTCGCCGCTCACCACCTCGACAGTCCCACTGGTAAGCGCGCTCCACGTGGCGATGACGTCCTCGGCCTCGTGATCGGCGACCCCGAGGTGGTCGACCCCGATGGCGGAGAGGATCTCGAAGATCACGACCATCTGCGGCTCGAGGAGCGGTGGCACCGGCTCGGCCACCCGGTGGGCCTTGTAGGCGGGGATGAGGGCGACCCGCCACGCCGGGCGCCAATCCTCATCGCTCGCCACCGCGAGCTGACGGGGGCGGCGCTGGACGATCAGCCGGGCCAGGGTGTCGAGGAAGCCGCGGACCGCGTTGATCGGCTGCCCGTCGGGTCCGCGGACACCCGCGGGCACCCCGTAGAAGGCGCGGAAGATCATGCTCGAGCCGTCGATCAACAACCAGTCGCAGCTCACCAGCCGCCCACCGATACCGGCGCCTCCACAACCTGCAGCGTAGCCAGGCGAAGCCCGGGAGCGGAACGTCCGGGAAGTCTCGCCGGGCTGGTCGCGCGTCACCCCATTCCGAGCGGCTCGCCACCCCAGCGATGAGACGCGATCAGAAGGCCTGGGACTGCAGCGCCAGCCGCACCACCCGCGCGCCGTCCTCGGCGGCCGTCTCGAGCCGACGGGCATCGAGGAGCTCCAGCATCGCGTCGCCGTCCATCGGCCGGGCCAGGTGGTACCCCTGCGCCCATTGGCGGGGGAAGTCGTCCAGTGCGCGCAGATCCTCCAGCTCCTCGACGCCCTCGGCGACCACCGTGAGCCCGAGGCTGTGGCCAAACGCGAAGATCGCGCGGGAGAGTCCGCCGCCGTCGCGCGACGAGCTGAGTGTGGTGGTGAACGCCCTGTCGATCTTGATGATGTCGACCGGGAAATCGCGGAGCCGGCTCAGCGACGAGTGGCCGGTGCCGAAGTCGTCGAGGGCGATCCGGATGCCCAGTTCGCGGAGCTGCCGCAGGCGCCCGACCGCACCCTCGACCTCGTCGATGGCCAGGCTCTCGGTCACCTCCAGGATCAGGCTCCAGGGCGACAGGCCGGTCCGGGTGAGGACGCTCTGGACGTCGTCGATGAATGCTCCTCTCTGGAGCTGCTTTGGTGAGACGTTGACGGCGACTGCGATGTCCCTCCGCGATCCATGGTCGGGCCAGCGGCGGGCCTCGGCACAGGCCCGCTCGAGCACCCAGAGGCCGATCGGAGAGATGAGCCCGGTCTCTTCGGCGAGGGGGATGAAGTCGATCGGCTGGATCAGTCCGTGGCGGGGGTGCCGCCAGCGAAGGAGTGCCTCGGCGGATACCACCTCTCCCGAGGGGACCTCGAAGATCGGCTGATACTGGACGACCAGCTCGTCCCGTGGCAGGGCCCGGTGGAGGTCGGCTTTGAACTCGTGACGGCTGAGGACCGCCGCGTGCATGCTCGGAGCGAACACCTCCCACCGGCCCTTGCCCAGACCCTTGGCCGTGTACATGGCCTCGTCGGCGTTGCGCAGGATCTCGTCGGCGCCCAGCTCGCCCGCCTCCCCGGTGGCGATGCCGATGCTGGCCCGGACCATGATCTCGGCGCCCATCACCTGAAACGGATCGCGCATCCGTTCGACGATGCGGGTCGCCACCGTCGTCGCCGCCCTGCTGTCGGCCGTGCCCTGCACGAGCACGGCGAATTCATCGCCTCCGAGCCTGGCGGCGACATCGCCGGGACGCAGGCAGACGGCCAGGCGGCCGGCCACCGCACGGAGCAGCTCGTCACCGACCACGTGCCCGAGGCTGTCATTCACTGTCTTGAAGTCGTCGAGATCGATGAAGAGCACCCCGACCCGCTCTCTGCCGCTGGCGAGGGCATCGCGAACGTGGGTCTGGAAGAGGGCTCGGTTGGCCATCCCGGTCAGGGGATCGTGGAGCGCCTGGTGGCGCAGCTTGTGCTGGAGGTCGGTCAGCTGCCGGAGGGAGCTCTCCAGCCGGCCGTTCTCCAGCGTGCTGCCCGTGTGCGCTGCGAGCATCTCGAAGAGGCGCAGGTCCTCGTCGTCGAAGGAGCTCACCTCTCCCAGCCGGTTCCCCACCACCATCAGACCGATCGGCCGTGTCTCGCGGCGGAGCACCGCGACCATGCCGTCGCGGATGCCCAGCACGGCAAGGAACCGGAGTCCGTCCCGGCCCCCCGTCCCCGGTTCGACGATGGCCGGGGCGGCGGCGACCATCCCGGTGACGAGCTTCTGCCCCGCCTCGTCGAGCTCCACCGGCCGCATCGGTTGGATGCCGCCGGCGTTGACCCCGGCACGGACCATCACCTCGCCTTCCCGAGTGGGGAAGATGATGATCTCCGCCATCTCCGCGCGGAAGGACTCGCGCGAGCCCTTGAGCACGTCGAGCAGCGCCTCATCGAGGTTCTCGGCGTGCTGCAGATGGCGGCTGGATTCGTAGAGGAAAGTGATCTGCTGACGGTTCTCGCGCTCCGACACGTACGAGCGATACGCAAGCGCGACGCCGGCCACCGGGACGACCAGCAGCCAGACGACCTGGAGGTGTGACCACATCAGGTTGACGACGATCAGGGCCAGGCAGGTGTTGATCAGCGTGCCCAGCATGGCGAGGCCGAAGTTGCCGGCCAGGCCCCTGCGGTCGATCCGGCCCTCGGAGAGGAAGAGGGCGACGACGAAGGTCGCGGTTTGGAGTGTGCCCGCGACGACGACTGCGGTGAGGGCGGCCAGGCTGGCCGTGTTGCCGGTGGGATCTCCGTGCGGAGCCAGCCGCGCGAAGAGCGCCACCGCCACGGCGGCCGCCAGCACGAAGTTGCTGAGGTTGAAGGCGAGCTTCAGCCGCGATTGCCGCCGATGCAGCGTCAGCGCCACGGCGGCGCCGAGAAGGTAGGCGAGGACGACCGTCAGGGGCCGGTCGAAGAAGAGGCCCATCACCAGCGGGACCTCGCTGAGCGAGAAGGACTGAGCCTCGCGCCGGAACTGGACGTGCACGACGCAGACCTCGGCGACGCAGAAGAGGCCGGCGAGGAGCCACCAGGGGATGGTGTAGGGAGAGGCGCGCTCCGGGAGCCGCGCCACGGCCGCGGCGGCCAGGACTGCCGTCGCGGCCAGGCCGACCGTGAGCAGAGGCACCCGGCCCACGCGCGCTGCGAGCCGGCTCGGGCTCAGGCGCTCCACCACCGCCGTCCAGCGCGTGTGCGACACCGGATTCACCGCGCCGAGCCCGCCCTGCGCACTCGGTCATCGACCGAGGATGAGACCGCTACCACTTGTAGGACGACCAGCCGTCCTTCGACCAGGAGGTCCCGGACCAGGAGACGCCCGACCAGGAGGTCCCGGACCAGGAGGTCCCCGACCACGACGTACCGGACCACGAGGTGCCGTTCCAGCTCCCCGAGGACGTCATGACGGTGGACCAGGCGACCCCGGTCCAGGAGTTCCCCGTCCAGGCGACGTAGTCCCAATCCATGAGGGTGGGGCTCCACACCCAGTAGCTGCCCGACCAGACAGCACCGTTCCAGCTGCCGCCGGACCAGCTGTCCGCGTACCCCTCGACGGTCGCCAGGGATGCCGTGTTGACGGCGTCGTCGAAGATGTCCTGCTCCCCGGAGAGGGCCACTCCGCCGAGGGTGACCTGGAGGCTGCCACGGGCGCCCTGAAGGGTGCCGGTGCCGGTGGATGCCGTGAAGCTCTGGACCGTGGAGGGCAGGGCGGCCTGGACGGCGGCCGACGCCGAGACCTGGCCGTGACCCGTCACCAGTGAGGACGCTCCCGCCACCGGGGTCGCCGTCGAGGTGAGCAGCCCTTTGATCTGGTCGGGAGTCGCGGAGGGGTGCTCCTGGACCAGCAGCGCAGCCAGGCCCGAGGTCACGGCGGTGGCCTGGGAGGTCCCGGTGCCGAGGAAGAAGCGGCTGCCGACCTCAGCGGTCGCGCCGTACTCGTCGTCGATGACGGATCCCGGGTCTCGGAGGCTGACGATGGAAGTCCCGGGCGCGATCACGTCGGGGCTGCGGCTGGAAGTGCCGGCGCTGGAGAAGGGGGCGACGGCAAGCGTGGACCCGCTCCCCTGGCTGGCGCCCACCGCGATGAGGTAGGGGTCGATCGCCGGGTCGGCGAGCCGGGTGGAGCCGGACCCCTGATTTCCCACTGCGGCCACGACGACGATCCCCTCGCGCCAGGCGGCCTCCGCCGCGAAGGCGAGCGGATCGAGCAGATACGACTGGCTGCTGTCCGTGCCGAAGCTGAGGTTGAGGACTCGGATGTTGAAGCCCTCGTCATAGCGGTGCATCACCACCCAGTCGATGGCCGCCAGCACCTGGGAGACGTCGACCGCCCCGTTGGCACTGCCGACCTTGACGTTGACGATGTGCGAGTCGGGAGCGATGCCGAGGAAGTCGGTGGTGTCTCCGGCGTACTTGCCGGAGGTGGCGCCGGGGTCGCGTCCGGCGATGATCCCGGCCATGAAGGTGCCGTGGCCGTTGGCGTCGAGGTAGCGGAGCGAAGAGCTGGAGTTGTCGAAGGAGAGGTCGGCGCCGTTGATGATCTGTCCGGATGCATCCAGCCCGACGACCGGGTTCACCCCCGTGTCGATCAGGGCCACGCCGATGCCGGAACCCGTGTAGCCGTCCTGCCACGCCTGGTCGACGCCCAGCGACTGCTCCACGCTGTAGAGCGACCCCGCGTTGGTGGTCGGCGAGTAGGAGGACGAGGTGAGCTGGACCGGTCCGTCGGGGGTCACCTCGACGATCCCCGGCTGCTCGCTGAGCCAGTCGAGCGCGCCGCTCGGCACCTCGGCCGCGCTGGCCGTGATCAGGGGGATCTGCTCGGTGACCCGCCCACCGGCTCGGGCGATTTCCTGATCAACGGTGGCCAGGGTTCCTGGCGATCCCCGAACGATCACGGGGGTCGGAGCGGAGGGCGGTCCCGCGGGGAGGGGTGCGGCGGCCACCGACACCGCGGCAGAAGCGATCGCCACCCCGGCGGTGAGCAGGCCGGTCAGGATGACGCGGCTGCGCTTCTTGTCATTCCAACTCAACAGCGAGAGCGGAAGCACTTCGCCCACACCTCCAGTTCCACCTGCACTGGCCCCCCCTGAGGGCCCCCACCACGGCCAGACTAGGGTTCTAACGTCGCAATCAATCCAATCATCCTGTGACAGAACGCCGACATCGGAGATATTTCCGATGATCCCGTAACAGATCGCCGATGGAGATCGCATATCGGTGGTTCACCGGCGGAGGCGGCGTTGCAGATCGCATGTCCGGGATTCGCCGGCCGCGGCGCAGCCGAGGTCAGGGGCCCCGAGCGGATGCGGTCGGTCAACCCCCCACGGCTATCCTCGACGCGATGAGCGGAGCACATTTGGGAGCGGCCCCGGTGGGCGTCCGCGCACCCCGGCCGGTGAGAAGGAACCTGGGCCTGGCGGTGGTGATGACCGGTGTGCTCATCACCGCGGTCGACACGACCATCGTCATCCTCGCCCTGCCCGAGATCGAGCGCGGGCTGAGGGTCGACCTCTCCTCGGTCATCTGGGTGGTGATCGGCTACCTGCTGGTGATCACCCTGCTCGCCACCCAGGTGGGCCGGCTCGGTGACATGTACGGCCGGGTGCGGATGTACGAGGCCGGATTCGTCGTCTTCATCATCGGATCGGCTCTCTGCGCCCTGGCCTGGGACGGCTCGTCGATGATCGGCTTCCGCGTGCTCCAGGGCATCGGCGGCGCCCTGGTCACCGCCAACAGCGGTGCCGTCATCGCCGACCTCTTCCCCCCTCAGGAACGCGGCAAGGCCTACGGATTCAACGGCATCGGCTGGAGCGCGGGAGCGGTGCTGGGCATCGTCCTCGGGGGGGTGATCGTCACCTACCTCTCCTGGCGGTGGATCTTCTGGATCAACGTGCCGATCGGGCTCGCCGCGGTCCTCCTGGCCGTGCGCGTACTGCATGACGTCGGCGAGCGGCGGAGTCACCGGCTTGACTTCGCGGGGATGCTGACCCTCGGCCTCGGACTCTTCGGGGTGCTCTGGGCGATGACGTCGCTGGCGTCCACACCCTTCGACCTCACGATCCTCGGCTACCTGCTGGGTGGCCTGGTCTTCATCGGCATCTTCACGGTGGTCGAGTGGAGGCAGGCGGAGCCGATGCTCAAGCTCTCCCTGCTCAAGATCCCGACCATGGCGCCCTCGCTGCTCGCCTCGTTCTTCCAGGGGCTCGCCAACTATTCCGTCCTCTTCCTGGTGATCATGTACCTGCAGGGGACACGCGGCCTCTCCGCCCTTGACGCCTCGCTCCTGCTCGTCCCCGGCTACCTGGTCGGTGGCGCGATCGGCCCCTTCGCGGGCCGTCTCGCCGACCGCGTCGGACCGGTGATCCCGGCCACCTTCGGCCTCGCCGTCCAGGTGATCGCGCTCTTCATCTACGCACACCTGACGGCCGACACCGGGCTCTGGGTGGTGGTCGCGGGCAGTCTCGTCAACGGGCTGGGGGCCAGCTCGTTCTTCCCCGCCAACACCTCGGCGGTGATGAAGGCGTCACCGCCCCAGCTGTTTGGCATCTCGTCGGGGATGCTGCGCACCTTCGCCAACGTGGGCATGGTGTTCTCCTTTTCGATGGCCATCGTCCTCGCCTCGCGGAGCATCCCCCGCCAGCTCGCCTTCGCCATCTTCGTGGGCTCCACCTCGCTGCACGGCCAGCTGGCCACCGCCTTCGCCAGCGGGCTGCATTCCGCCTTCTACGGGTCCATGGTCCTGATGGCGGTCGCCGCGGTTCTCTCGGCCAGCCGGGGCAGCGCCAAGAGCCTGCGCACCCACTCCCATGCCGCTGGGTACCCCGCTCAGGCGGGGGTGCGGCCGGCGGTCGGCGACGCGCCTCCGAGCCACGCCGGGGACTAGGTCTCGCGAATCCTTCCGAGGCGCCGGGCCCCGCTCGCGGCGCCCCCCGTCGCCCCCTCTCAGACGACTTACCTGCCGATCAGTTAGGCTGCTGTGGCACAGCGACCCGGGTCGGCTTCGGCACCCTGACGGAGATCCGGCCGCCACCGGCCGCCGGTGCCGACCCGCGCGTCGCGTGCACCACCTCGGGGAGGTGGCGCACCCGCTTCAGCATCCGCGAGAGGCTCTCGGCGTCGATCGGCCTCGCGAAGAAGAAGCCCTGGCAGAGGTTGACGTCGAGGTTGTTCAGCACGTCCGCCTGCTCAACCGTCTCCACTCCCTCGGCCACGGTGGCGATGGAGAGCGCGCGGCTGAGATGGGCCACGGTGCGCATCAGCTCCTGGCTCTTCACCGACTCGGTGATGTTGTCGGTGAAGCTCTTGTCCAGCTTGAGGAAATCGACGGGAAGGTCCTGGAGGTGTCCGAGCGAGGAGTACCCCGTTCCGAAGTCGTCGATGGCGATGCGGACCCCGATCTCCTTGAGAGCGGCGAACTGGCGGAGGGCGCCGGCGACGTCGGTCATGACCTGCGACTCGACGATCTCCAGCACCAGGTGGCGGGGGTCAAGACCCGACTGGTTGAGAGCGGTGACCACGTCGTGCTGGAGCTGGGTGCCGAAGAGCTGCCGCGCCGAGACGTTGACGCTCAGCAGGAAGTCCTTGAAGAGGCTGGGGTGATTGGTCCGCCATTTCTGGGTCTGGATGCATGCTTCGCGGAGCACCCACGCACCGAGCGGCACTATCAGGCCGGTCGCCTCGGCGAGCGGGATGAAGTCCAGCGGCGGCACCAGTCCCCGCTCGGGATGCTGCCACCGCACCAGGGCCTCGACGCCCAGGATGCGCCGGTGCTTCGAGTCCACGATCGGCTGGTAGTGGAGGACGAATTGGTCCTGCTCCAGCGCGATCCGCAGGTCCCGCTCGAAGGCGATGCGCTCGAGCTCGCTGGAGTGGACCTCGTGGCGATACATCACGTAGCGGCCCTTGCCCTGGCGCTTGGCATACATCAGGGCGACGTCGGCGTTGCGCAGCAGCTCGCCCGGGCCGGTCTCCCCATCCAGCATGACCACCCCGGCGCTCGCGCTGATCGTGCAGCTGAGCAGCTCGGGGGGGTAGGGCCGCTGCACCGCCTCGACGATGCGGCGGGAGATCACCTCGAGGTTGCTGCGATCCCCGACCCTCGGCAGCAGCACCGCAAACTCGTCGCCGCTCAGCCGGGAGACGGTGTCGGTGGTGCGCAGGCAGCCCTGGATGCGCACCGCGGTGCCACGCAGGACCTCGTCGCCGACGCTGTGCCCCACCGAGTCGTTGATGGACTTGAGGTTGTCGAGGTCGAGGAGGAGGAGTGCGAGATCCGCGCCGGGGCGGACGTTGCGCTCCAGCTCGTGCTCGAAGGCGCGCCGGTTGGCGACCCCGGTGAGAGCGTCCACGCTGGCCATGTCCTCGATCTCTGCGTGGCGCTGCGCCAGCTCGGCCCGGGCTCGGTAGAGATGGACGGTCACCACCAGCAGGGCGGCGCCCAGGATCGCGATGCCGGCGATCACCAGGCTGCAGATGACCGTCCAGCTCCAGGCTCCGCCGGAGATGACGACGCCCAGTCCGAGGGCCACCGCCGCGAGGGCCGCCGCCAGCGCCATGCCGATGAAGAGCTGGAGCGACACCACTCCGCCAGGCCGGGGGACGGGATTGACCAGAGCGGTGGGCTTGCGCATCGAATAGAGCATATGCACTACTCGCGACCCCCCCGATGACGGTATCCCGTCCCCCTTGTGACAGATTGACCGCGCGCTCCGTCACGTGTGGATAGCGCCCTGCCGCGATCGCATATCCCCGTCAAGAAGCCGTGCTATGGCCTGGGCGACCTCGCCGAGGGCCGGGCCTCCCCCCCCGCTGGCCCCGCCCCCGCCCCGCTCGGGAGCCCCCGGAGCCGGTGACGGGATCGTCACCGGGGCGGGCTCGCCGGGTGAGGAAGGACCCTGCTAGTCGTCCGTGCGGGCAAAGGCGAGGCAGGCGTTGTGCCCGCCGAAGCCGAAGCTGGTGCTGATCGCCAGGTCCACGCGCGCGCTCCGCCCGACGTTGGGGACGTAGTCGAGGTCGCACTCGGGGTCGGGCTCGTCGAGGTTGATCGTCGGCGGGACGAAGCTGTCGCGGATGGCGAGGATCGAGAAGACCGCCTCCACCCCGCCGGCCGCGCCGAGGAGGTGGCCGGTCATCGACTTGGTGGAGCTGATCGGGACGGTGGCCGCCCGCGGCCCGAGAGCGGTCTTCACGGCCTTGGTCTCTGCGGCGTCGTTGAGCTGCGTCGACGTCCCGTGGGCATTGACGTAGTCGACCTGGTCGGGCCCCACACCAGCGCGGTTGAGTGCGCGCTGCACACAGCGGCAGGCGCCGGTACCGGTCGGGTCGGGCTGGACCACGTCGACGGCGTCGTCGGTGGCCCCGTAGCCGACCACCTCCGCGTAGATGCGGGCGCCGCGACGGCGAGCGTGCTCGTACTCCTCGAGGATCAGCATCCCGGCGCCCTCACCCATCACGAACCCATCACGGTCCTTGTCGAAGGGCCTCGATGCCTTCTCGGGCTCGTCGTTGCGCGTGGACATCGCCTGCATGGCGTTGAACGTCGCGATCCCGATCCGGCAGATCGCCGCCTCGGTGCCGCCAGCGATGACCGCCACGGCGTCGTCTCGTCGGATCCACTCGGCCGCCTCCCCGATGGCGTTGCCTGAGGACGCGCAGGCGGACACCGCGGCGAAGTTTGGCCCACGAGCGCCGAACTCGATGGCCACCCGGCCCGCGGTCATGTCCGGGATCATCGCCGGGATGGTGAAGGGCGAGACTCGCCGCGGCCCGCCCTCGTTGAGCCGGACCACCCCCTGCTCCAGCCACTCCAGGCCGCCGATCCCCGATGCCACCAGCACGCCGACGTCGTCGCCGATCGAGCGCACGTCCAGCCCCGAGTCGGCAACCGCCTGGCGGGCCGCCGCCAGGCCGAGGGCGACGCAGCGAGAGGTCCGCCGGGATTCCTTGAGCCCCAGGTGGGCGACCACGTCGAAGCCCTTGACTTCACCGGCGATCCGGGTGGAGAGGTCGGAGGCCTCGCAGAGCGAGATGGGAACGATCCCCGAGTGACCGGCCTTGCAGGCGGCCCAGCTCGACTCGACGTCGAGACCGAGGGGGGTGACGGCTCCGAGCCCCGTGACGGCGACGCGCACCCGGCCGTTCCGCGCCGCGCTCACTCGACCGGCCCCTCCGGGAGCTGGATCTGCGCCGGAGCTCCCCCCTGGCTGTGGAAGCCGCCGTCCACGTGGAGCATCTCGCCCGTCACGCCCCGAGAGAGGTCGCTGAGCAAGAAGACGGCCGCGTCCGCCACCGGCGTGGCATCCGTGCTGTCCCACTTCAGCGGAGCCACGTGACCCCATGCATCCTTGAGTCCCTCGAAGGAGGACACGGCGCGCGCGGCGATCGTCTCCAGGGGCCCGGCGGCCAGAGAGTTGACCCGGATGCGCCGCGCGCCGAGGTCGCGGGCGAGGTAACGGACGATCGACTCGAGGGCGGCCTTGGTGGGGCCCATCCAGTCATAGAGCGGCCAGGCGACGGTGGCGTCGAAGGTGAGCGTGACCAGCGAGCCGCCCCGGTCGGGCATGAGGGGCGCGAACTCGGCGGCCATCGTCTTGAGGCTGAAGGCGGAGACCTGGATCGCGGTGGCGACCGACTCCCAGGGCGTGGTCATGAACTTGCCGCCGAGAGCGTCCTCGGGCGCGTAGCCGATGGCGTGGACGGCGCCGTCCAACCCACCCCAGCGCTCGCGCAGGGCCGAGGCGACGGCCGTCACCTGGTCGGGCCGGGAGGCGTCCATCTCCAGCACCGGTCCCTCGAGGCCAAGGCGGCGGCCGCTGCGCTCGGTGAGGCTCATGGCCCGTCCGAACGAGGTGAGGATCACCTCCGCCCCGTGGTCGAGACAGGCGTCGGCGATCGAGT
>Ga0181535_10000656_pt1 | contig 50215 bp, 44 predicted proteins | sample PEATcosm2014_Bin_44_FD_119774 | JGI IMG/M metagenome (GOLD analysis project Ga0181535, IMG submission 119774) | Peatland microbial communities from MTU Mesocosm Facility, Houghton, MI, USA - PEATcosm2014_Bin17_30_metaG | ecosystem: Environmental > Terrestrial > Soil > Wetlands > Peat | place... | reverse complement strand
CCGGCCAGGCCGGCAGAGGCGGACGCGGACCCTCGCGCCGCTCGATGCAGATGTCCGACCTGCCGATCATCAGTGACTTGTTGAAGCCGGGCCAGGAGATTCTGGTCCAGATCGCCAAGGAGCCCATTGCAAAGAAGGGCGCGCGCATCACCTCACACATCGCCCTGCCCGGCCGCTTCCTGGTCTTTATGCCTACAGTCAGCCACATCGGCGTCAGCCGCAAGATCGCGTCGGACGAGGAGCGCCAGCGCCTCAAACGGATTCTGGTCCACGAGCGTGGCGAGTCCTCCGGGGGCTTCATCGTTCGCACCGCCGCCGAGGGCGCCTCTGAGGAGGCCCTGCGCACCGACCTGCGCTTCCTCCTCAATCTCTGGGCCGACATCAAGAAGCGCTCCGACGAATCCAACTCGCCGTCCCTCATCTATCGCGACCTGTCGCTGATCGAGCGAATCCTCAGAGACCAGGTCAGCAGCAATTTCTCCTCGATCTGGGTGGACTCGGAGGCCGACTACGAGCGCATCGTCAAGTTCCTCAACGCCTTCTCGCCCTCGCTCGTGCGCCGTGTCAAGCTCTACACCAAGGAAACTCCGCTCTTCGAGCAATTCGGCATTCAGGACGAGATCTCCAAGGCCATGCGCTCCAAGGTCTGGCTCAAGTCCGGCGGCTCGATCGTCATCAACCAGACCGAGGCGCTGGTCGCCATCGACATCAACACCGGAAAATATGTCGGCAAGTCGGCGCGCCTTGAAGACACCATTGTCAAAACCAACCTGGACGCCGTGCCTGAGATCGTCCGCCAGATTCGGTTGCGCGATCTGGGCGGCATCATCGTGATCGACTTCATCGACATGGATGACCGCAAAAACCGATACAAGGTCATGGGCGCCCTCGAAGAGGCCCTCAAATCCGACCGCGCCCCGACCAAAGTCTTGCAGTTTAACGACTTTGGCCTGGTGGCCATCACCCGCAAGCGCGTCAAGCAGTCTCTCGAGCGGACCCTTTCGGTTCCTTGCCCCACCTGCCAGGCTACCGGCATGGTCAAGAGCCCGACGACGGTCTGCAACGAGATCTACACCGAACTGCGCAAGATGAAGCGACACTTCGAAGGCGCCGATGTTCTGCTCCGCGTCAACCCCGAGACTGTCAAGGTTCTCAAGGCCAACAACGAAAGCTGGCTGACCGAGTTCGAGGAGTTGGTCGGCAAGAACATCTTGGTCAAGAGCGACGCCACGCTGCATCCCGAGCAGTTTGACATTCAGGGATAAGGGCGCAGCGAGTCAGTGCAACGACGAAGACCGGAGCGGTTACTCCGGCCTCCGTCATTCGTACATATTCGATGCTACTCGTCTACCGGATCACATGTATTGGCACGCCGACCTTCAGGTTTTTCCAAAGCTGCTCAGTGGTATAAACCGGTGCATTGAGCGCAATCGCCAGAGCCAGGCAGGATCGGTCTCCCAAGGACAGTCCATATTTTTCCGTCTCCGTGATCAGGTCACCTGCAATTCTGGCATGGTCGCTGGTATATAGCTCTGCTGTTTTCACGGCGGAAAGCGTGTCCTCCCAAGCTTCGTCCGGCATATAGCCGTTTTTAACCAGCTTCGATTGCACCTCCGCGAGATTGACTGCGCTGGCAACAGACCGATTGAGAATCTCGTCCGCTATATGTTCCGCTCCTCGCTCGTGCTGGATCATGGCAAGCATCACGGAGGCATCAAAAACAACTTCATTCATGCTTGGCCGCCTCGCGCCGCTCGGCACTCAACTCGTCGGCGAGACTGACTCCTGCGGGGATATATTTCTTGGCCCTCTCCTGCGCCCGCCGCAGGCGCTCTCGCATGGTCGCAATCCGCAACTCCCCGTCCACCGCAACCAGATCGAGCATGTCGCCGTCCGCTATCCCTAACGCTTCCCGCATCGCGACCGGTATCACAAGACGCCCTTTTGCACCTATGCGGATCCGAACCCTATGATCCTTGACCAACTTCGGGCGTTCCCAAACGGCCTCCTGCTCTTGAAGTTCCAAAACTCCCATGTGTCCCACCATCCTTCATTAGTGCCACCATTATACAAAAGTGGCACAATCCCAACAAGTGGCACACACCTAGAAAATCCCAGCGACGTATCTGCTCTATCCCGCAACTCCTGGTTCAAATCCGTGTCTAATTCTTTGTCCGGAGCGCACTGCGCAAATTGCGGACGCAAGGAAAGACACTTCGATCATGGAGGTTCTGCCATGTCTTCCCCTTGTTGGATGTCGTCGATGCGGCGTGTTTTGCTCCTTTGTGGCGTAGCGAGTTTCGCGGCTGTCTTCGCGAGCGCGCAATCGTCCTCATTCTCCGATTCGTCCAGTACCAGCCTCTTCATGGCCGGAAAGTCCAGTTCAAACGAGTTTCATCTTGATTTCAGTGGTGGCTCCGGCATCGCTGAGCTGCCATACTCGTCTTCCGCCCTGCCAGCGGCAGCCTCCGGGTCGGGCATGGCTGGTGGCCAGACGGAGCCCGGCAGGAGGCACTTCGCTTCGCACGGTCTCGCATTTGATTTCGGCGGCGGCTTCAACGCTCCCATCGGTAACGACGCCTCCAGCAACGAGGGAGGCCCCTTCATCACCTGGGGCGGTAACGTGACTGCGGGCGCCGGGCTGCGCTTTTCTCGGCACTTCTCGCTGCTGGGCGAGTTCCAGTTCATCGATAACAAACTGCCCGGCGCTTTTATTGCCGAAGCTGGAGCGGGAGCATCGAACGGGAACGCGCATATCGTCGCGCTGACCGCTGATCCGGTCATCGATCTTTTCCCCAAGTCGCGCAGCAGCGTCTACCTGACCGGAGGGGGCGGCTACTTTCACAAGTCCACCAACTTCAGCGTTCAGGTCTGCTGCGACTTTTACGGCTACCCAGTGAACATCAATACGAATTCATTCTCATCTGACCAGCCGGGCGGCAGCTTCGGCCTTGGTTTCACGCGGCGGTTGGGCGGCACATATGGCGACAGCAGCATGAAGCTCTTCGCCGAATCACGCTATCTCTTCCTCAACACTCCGCGTGTGGGCGAGGTCAACGGCCTGGGCCGGACCGAGTTGATCCCGGTGACCCTCGGCGTGCGCTGGTAATTGGTTTGCCACTTCGCAGGTTCTAGAGAATTCCCAGCACCCGCAGCCTTAACAGCCCGCCGGCCAGCACGCCGATGGGCGAAATCGCCACCAGCGACAGTTGATACCAGATGGGCTGCTTGCCGCGCTGTTGCAGGGCGCTCATCGCGGCCAGCGCCAGCACCGTAAGCGCCAGCACCAGCACATGGATCAGTGGATTGGCGGCTGCGGCAAATGCCGTCATATATCCGCCGGCCGCGGCGGCGAGAAATGAGTAACCCAGATTGACGACGATATAACCGGCCGAAGGCTTGCCCCCGGTATCTGTCCAGCCCGGTACCAATCGGGTCAGCAATGCCGTCATTGCAATCACCAGCAATGCCATGACGGCAAGGCCTGAGGCAAGCGCAAGAAATGCGTGCAAAACTACCAAGGTCTGCGCTCCTGTTCCGGCTGCGTGCCAACCTCGCCCCGCTCGATCCGGTCGAGAAAGGCTCGCGCGAGCTTCCGTTCGCCGGGATGGCTCTCGCCGTGGATCGAGCACAGATCGAGAAACTCGTCGCAGAGCGCATTCCGCTCTTCGTGCTGAGCAAAGATGCCTTGCAAGGCAAGCGCCAGCTCGCGCAGCCGCGCAGCCTCCGGCCAGGCGCCGGTATCGTCATCGTTCAGCAGTTCGATGTCGGAGAACAGTCCCTTGCGTCCGCGGGCGCACTCATCCAGGCAGGCCATCAGTTGTTCGCAGAAGACCTGCGCCAACGACTCCAACTGTCCCGGCTCGACATCGTCATGCGGGTCCATGAGAATCCTCAATCGGATTGTCAAAGGAGGAGGCAATCCATGCAACCAGCCTCTCGGACGGGGCTGCGGCTGTCAAGCAGCCTGGAGCGGCATTGCGGAAACGCTCCGCTCGGGCGCATCCTCAGAAACCACACCCTTCCTCACATCCGCGTCCAGCAGTCTGCGAAACTCGGTTGCCGGCATTGGGCGTCCGAAGAGCCAGCCTTGGACGAAGACGGAGTCGTCTCGTTGGGCAAAATAGCCAGCTTGCTCTTCCGTCTCGACCCCCTCGACAATCACCCGCAGGTTGAGCGCGGAGGCCAAAGCTAGAATCTGAGGAAGGATGGCGATGGTGACCGCTTCGGTGCCGATGGCCTGCGTAAAGGCTCTGTCAATTTTGATTGCGTCAACCGAAAGGTCGTGCAGGTAGGCCAGGCTTGAATACCCGGTCCCGAAGTCGTCGATATGAACGCTATGACCCCTCTGACGCAGGCGGCAAATGGCCTCGATTGCCACATCGCGCCTGACCGTCGAGCCTTCGGTGATCTCGATTGCCAGGCTTTGCGCCGACACTGCCTCTTGCTCGATTGAGCTTTCCACCATGGGCAGAAACTCCGGATCGCTTAGGTCGTCGGCGGCGACGTTGATGCTGAGCCGGAACTCGGGACGCTCGCGCAGGGTTGTTCCGAGATCGCGCAGCGCATGACGAAGCACAAGCTTTGTGATTGCTCCCACGAAGCCGCTCTGCTCGGCGATTTTGATAAAGACATCCGGGCCAATCGCGACGCTTTCCTCGTTGGTCCAGCGCGCAAGGGCCTCAGCGCCTACAATCCGCCGGCTCGCCAGGTGAACGATCGGCTGATAGAAAACCCGCAGCTTGTCTCTTGCGATGGCGCGGCGGAGCTGCTGTTCGATGGACTTGTTGCGGCGATAGAGGAGCGAGGTCAAGACTGCGAAGAGGCCGGAAAACAGTCCGGCCAGGGCAATGCCCCCGATGAACTTGGTTCTGTTAGCCTGGACGGCCTCTGGAATCGTGGTAAACGCAGTCACGCAACTGAAGAAGCGGATCGAGCATCGGGTCGCATACAGGTGGTCTCCGCCGCGGGCTATGCCCTCCGTGGTCAGAACCGGCACGCTGGCTCCGGATGGCTCGCCAAGCAGCCGGACAGTCTTCAGTGTCGGCGCGTCTGTCGCTGTCTCGGAGTAGTGCATTGGGGACGGTTCGAGATGTAACCGTGTGTAGGGAGTGAAGACGACGAACGAGTTGTCGAGTTGGAGAGTGATTACCGTCAGGTTGCCGTTCTGGTACGGAGCAAGGTTCTTGTAGATCTGCGATCCGTCCTGCTGGGTGAGATCCGGGTCCGACTGTCTCTGGGGCTTCGAAAGCCGGCCCAGCGCAGCCGAACACTCGACCTTTCCGTCGAGCATCCGCCCCGCGTCCTTCAGGAAATCCGATTCGAAGATCAGGTTGCGAAAATAGCCGATCTCGGCCGCGGAGCAGGGCGGGTGCCCCGAGGCGCCCACGGCGGCCAGCACCGTTCGCAACTCTGCCGAGGATGCTTCCCCGTCTGCTATGATGCGGCCCGCATATTGCTCAAGCCTGATCTCGGTCACCCGCACCGTAACTGCGCGAACCAGCAGATAGCCCGCAACCGAGCCGGCTGCCACGGCAATCGCCGCGACCAGCAAGGTGAGTTGGACACGCTTCCTCAGTGTTCGCATCATAGAGTAAGGCCGAGACACTTCCGGGCCGCATCGCTTCAGGGCCCAGAGAATTTAGTGCGTTTGATTAGCTATATCGGCGACGAACTCGAAATCTTCAAGGGATTATGTGACGATTCAAAGAATACTGCGTGGCAGGGCGCAGGCTCAGAAGCCACCGTGAACGGATGCTCCGTCTCCTCTTTGCCCTCGGAGAGCAGGTTCTGGAAAGCATCGACCGGCATCGGGCGCCCGAAAAACCAACCCTGAGCCCTGATGGACTTGTCGGCATTGGCGAAGTAGCTGGCCTGCTGGCTGGTTTCCACGCCTTCCACGATGACATCGAGGTGCAACACCGCGGCCATGGCCAGGATCTGTGGCAGAATGCCCACGGTTACCGCTTGCGTGCCGATCACCTGGGTAAAGGATCGATCGATCTTGATGGTGTCGATGGAGAGATCGTGCAGATAAGAGAGGCTCGAATAGCCCGTTCCGAAGTCGTCGACGTGCACGCTGTGGCCGCTCTGGCGAAGGCGCAGAATAGCCTCCCTCGCCATCTGGTGCCGGGCGGTGGAGCTCTCAGTGATCTCAATCGCCAGATTCTTTGCCGGGACCCCGGCCAGTTTCAGCGACTCGCCAAGCATCGGCAGAAACTTGGGATCGCTCAGGTCGGCGGCCGCAACGTTGATGCTCAGCCTGAATTCGGGATTGTCGCGGATCATCTGGGCAAAATCGCGCAAGGCATGGCGCACCACCAGCCGGGTCAGTTCTCCAACAAACCCAAAATCCTCGGCGACGCGGACAAAGACGTCCGGGGCCACCGCAAAGCCCTCCTCGTCGGTCCATCGCGCCAACGCTTCTGCCCCAATGATGCGTCTCGTAGCCAGGTCGACGATCGGCTGGTAAACAAGGCGCACCTTGTCTCTGGCGATCGCCCTGCGGAGCTGGTGCTCCATGCTGCGATTGCGCCGGTAGAGAAGAGAAGAGAAAAGGCCGGCGAGGGCGCCGATAAAGCAGCCCAGCGCAGCGCTTAACGTTCTGTGAACGTGGTCGCCCGCCATGGCCTCGGTAATCGAAATATAGGTCGATGCACATCTGAAATAATGTGCCGAACAACGGGTGACGAAGAGGCTATCTCCCAGCCGGGCTTGGCCATTCGTGGTAAATATCTTCGCGTCTGCCTGGGACATCCCGCTCCCGATTTTTCCGTTTTGCGAGAGAGAGGGTGTGGTTGGTGTATAGACAATGTGCGAGGAAGTTGCACTCTGAGTCTCCAGCAGGTGCGGGGCGTACACGACGTAAGACTCGCCCTGCTGAAGAAGGAATCCCTGCGAATTTCCAACCCGAAATGGAGGCAGGCTACTGAAGACCAGGGTGCCATCCGGCTGGGAACGGTCGGGTTTGAACTGCTGAAGGGGCAAGTCCGCCCGGCTCATCGTCGCCGAACATTCGATGGTTCCGTTGCGCATGCGACCGGCATCCCTCAGGTACTTCGCCTGAAAGAGGAGTTTGCGGAAGTAGGCGATCTCAGTTTCCGAACAATAAGGATAAGGCGACGCATTCAGGGTTGCCAGCATGGCGCGCGACTCGTCGCTGAAAGCATCGCCCTGCGCAACGAAGTAGGTCACGTCCCGCAGCAGCTTGGCTTTGGCCGCTTTGAGCGTCAGAACGCGGCCGGTCAGATCGCCGGCTAGCATGCCGATCAGCGCGGCCATCGCCGTTGCGGCCAGAGTGATCAGTGCGCGCTGTTTGAGTGTGTGCTTCATTCGATGGCTATGTTCACTCTTGAGGTCTGCCCCAGGAAAAAGTCCGTCTCTGCAATCGCAAAGGTCTATTCATTATCGGCTTAAGTGAGAAAGACTTCAGGGCAAAGTCAAAGAAAATGTTTACTTTTCAAGCAATTCCGCTCAAAAAATCTGCAATTCGCGGGGTTCACCCGAAAATTCAAATTGGACTGGTTTAGGAGAATTTCCGCAGCCCAGGCTTCTGACGTACTCGAGATTAGAGACTCAATCTCCGGCTATTGCGGCCTGCGCCTTCTTTTCGTCTTCGGCCAGCAGGCGATGGAATCGCTCTGCCGGTACCGGATAGCCGAAGAACCAGCCTTGCCCCAGAGCCGGCCTGCCTAATGAGGAGAAGTACTCGGCCTGAGGTCCCGTTTCGATCCCTTCAACGATCACTTGGAGCTTGAGCGCATCTGCCATGGCCAGGATTTGCGGGAGAATTGCCATAGTGACCGCCTGGGTCCCGACCGACCGGGTAAAGGACTTGTCGATCTTGATGGCGCTGATGGCAAGATCATGCAGGTAAGAGAGGCTGGAATACCCCGTCCCGAAGTCATCGATGTGCACACTGAAGCCCATCTCGCGCAACCGGCGGATTGTCTCAATGGCCAACTCGTGCCGGGCTGTGGAACTTTCGGTGACCTCGATTGCCAGGCTCTGTGCCTGTACTCCGCTCAGTATGAGGGCTTCCTCCAGCATCGGCAGGAATGCCGGGTCGCCGAGGTCCGTTGCGGCCACATTGATGCTGAGACGGAAATCGGGATGGCTTCGCAGGGTCGCTCCGAAATCGCGTAAGGCTTGACGCGCCACGAGCCGAGTAAGAGCGCCCACAAAACTGCCCTCCTCGGCAACCCTGACGAAAAGGTCGGGACCGACGGCGAAGCCTTCTTCGTCCGTCCAGCGCGCCAGTGCTTCCGCTCCAACGATGCGCCTCGTGATCAGATCGACGATCGGCTGATAGACCATCCGCAGCTTGTCTTTCGAAATCGCACGGCGGAGCTGCTGCTCCATGCTGCGGCTGCGCCGGTAGGCCAGAGAAGTGAGAAAACCGAGAAGCGCTCCAACGATCCCGCCTAATAAAATACAGACTTTCAGCTCGGCACGATCGGTTTGCAGGGCCTCGACAATTCCGATGTGCGTCGTTGTACAACTCATGTTCTCTGCGGCACAGCGGGTGAAGTAGAGGGTTTGTCCCCTGCGGACCAACCCTTCGGTAGTGAAAACGGCATCCCCAGGCAGGGGATCCGTGCTCAGTAATCTGCCGGGATCGCGGCCGGATCCGGGCTTGATCGTCATGATGAACGGCAGAGCATTCGATTCCAGGCGCCTGCCCGCACCGGAATTGATCACCACGTACAAATCCTTGAGTTGCAGCCCGACCGTAGGCTGATCGCGAACCTGCAGTGCTCCAGTCACCAAGAAAACATTGGCATCGCCGGGCATGGAGTACTGGATTTTCATCGGGGCTGCCGGCAAGTCCGCCTTGTTCAGCGTCGCCGAACACTCGATCTTTCCGTCCTGCATCCTGCCGCCATCCCGCAAGAAGTCGGTCTGAAAGAGCAGTTTGCGAAAATAGGCCATCTCCGCCTCGGAACAGTGGGGATAAGGCGAAGAGTTCATCTGCTTCATCATGGCGAAGGTTTCTTTGAGGGTGGCGTCCTCCTCGGCGATCAGGCGCCCGGTTTCCTGCTTGAGAAGATGCATGGCCTGCCTGAGCGCCAGGCCGCTGCCGAGCATCAGACCCGCGCCCGATCCAAAGACCGTAGCCAGGATCGTGACAGCCAGAGTTACTCGAACGCGGTGTCTCTCAGTATTCATGCGTTGATGGCCAGCTTGCTGCTTTCCCCTGGGGAGATGCCCAATCCACTCGTGCAACAAGCGTAACTCTTTTATCGGAGTCTGCGGGTAGAGTCTTTATAGGATGGCGGCAAAAAAACAGGCGAGGGAACAGTCCATAATCTGAGCTACCAACTCCTCTGGGATTTATGCCGGACCGTTCACCCGCTTTTACTGAGGCCAGGAATCCCTCTCTCCGCTCCCCATTTCTGCAATTGCCCGAGTTCTATTTGACACCGGGTCCCGCATTTGCGAGACTCAAAGTTGCTGCCGTTTCAGCGCAGAGCGCTGAAACTGTGTCCCGTGCCGAAGTGGCGGAATTGGCAGACGCGCGTGGTTCAGGTCCACGTACTCGCAAGGGTGTGGGGGTTCGAGTCCCTTCTTCGGCACCAAAAGCTCTCATTCTTTCAGTTTGACAAGAAGATGGCCGCTCGCGGGTGGCCATCTTTTCTTGGTGCGCGCAACACGATTCTGCGGGTCTTGAGTTTCAGATTCGATTCGCCGGGAAATTGCCCACCAATTCTCCTGCGGCGACGTGCTGGCCGGCGAGCACGATGGCGTGACTGGCGATGCGCGCCGCGGGGCCGATCACAGTGGGCGTCAGAATCACTTCGCCGAAGTCATGGGCGGCGTGGCTATGCGAGTATATCCGCGCAAAAGATCCGATCACTGCGCCCTTGCCGATGGTGATTCCGCCGCGGTCGTTGAGCAGAGCGCGCTGGCGAATCGTGACACCCTCCTCGATGGAGAGGTTGTAGCCGAAGGTCAGGTCAACTCCGTGGTAGATCTTCACCCCCGCGCCGATGCGCGCGAAGATGTGTCGGCCCAGCATCGAGCGGAAACGAACCCCCAGCCAATGGTTGGTTCCAATGGGCGAGCGGTCGAACATCTGCCAGAACCACAGCAGCGGCTTGCGCTTCGCGAACTGCTCGGGGTCGGCGTCGGCAAAGTGCTCGGCCTCAAGCGTCACGTTCTCCGGGTCCAGCGAAAGCGAGAGCACATTGCCCGGCAGCTCCGAAGTGAGCGTCAGGTTGAGCTTGCCGCCATGCGGGCGGCCCAGATAGAGCTGGCAAAGCTGGTCGCGCACAATCTCGGCGCGGCGCTCCGGGGCCTGATGGCGCGTGAACTCTTCATCGAGAAACTGGATCCAGCGGCGATAGACCTCTTCGGCCTCGGGTGCGGGGTGGGGGACGCTGCTCTGAGTGTTTTCCATACGAATTGGAAGATACAACATGAGGCCGGGGGGCGGCGAATGGGGTGCGCGGAGTTGGGGCAGATCCCGTTCGGCGACTGCGTTTTCCGAACGCGGGGAACTAAGATCTAAGCATGATAAGCGAGAAGAGTCGAACGGCCTTTCGTGAAGAGCCACTCTCCCGTATTTCGGCTGCCACTCGTGTACGCACAATCGAAGAACTGATTGACAGGCCCCCTGCCGACGTCGTCCGCCTTCGCCAATCCATTCAACAGATGGTTGCAGCGCAGTGGCAACGGTACGTGCCTCCGGCGCTGGCCGCGGTTCCCCTGGAACAAGGCACAGCCAAAGCCGTAAAGATCCGATTTCTGGCAGAGATGTATTTGCGAGCCTGCTACTCGATGATTGTCGTGAGCGATCGCTGCCCGCTGCTCCTACGCGTGCAGATCCGCTGCCCGCGATTGCTGCATTTGCCTCGCGCTATTGTATTATCTGCAGGTCCCAGGATTTTCTCGTTCTTGGGTTGGCTGCTTCCGGCGCGCGTTCATCGGCAATTGGCGCTGATGGCTACCATGATCGGCCTGATTGACCAGTTGCTTGACGAAGCCACGGCGAATGGTCCTGAAGAGGCTGCGCAGATTGCCTCGCTTCTCACTGCTGTGCCTGAACTTCACTCTCCTCTTCAGGCCACATTACGGACTCTCGTTCGCAGCCTGCGAGAAGATGAAAGCAGTTGGCAGGCGAATTACTGGACGATCGTACTACTGCAAGCGACCCAGAGGTATTGTCAAGAAGAAGCACTGGCTGCGACAAGGCAAAGGGATCCGACCGGAATGGGATTTCGCTCGGCCGGTATTGAAGCTGCAATCAGCGGCATGTGGTATGTGGTTGGTCCGTTCCTTGGCCTTGATGATGACCTCGAGGCCTTTCACCAACAGGAATGGAATGCCGAGCAAAAATGGATGGCCGATACCTCTCTCCTCATGCAGATGATCGATGACTGGATCGATCAAGATGAAGACCTTGAAGTACGGTCAACCGCGGTACTCAGCGGTGATTGGCATCCTGTTGGAATTCAGAACCTCTACCAGAAAACCATCAACGATCTCACCATGCTCCTTAATCAAAACAGAGTGCGAAACGATACGGTTAGAAGATTGTTCGTGGATCTGTACACGGACTATATTTATACAGGTCTGGACGCAATGAAGTGTGGAATTGCACTCTGACCCGATCTTCTGGTTCCCTTCTACCTCGCGCTGCCTGCCGAGGTTTCCTTCGGCCCGAACAAGAACTGCACCCCTAAATAGGCGATCCAATTCGGCTCGCTGTTCTCTCGCGTCACCGCCTGGATCGCGCGTCCGCCCAGGAAGAGCAGGCGCAGGTGGCCGGCGCGGTCGAGCGTCTTCCGTCCCCCTAGATCCAGCGTCAGCTGGCGCTGCTTGGGGTCTGCGCCGATGCGGTTCGCGTCTTGTAAATCGTAAAGCTCGCCATAAAGCTCAAACCGCTCGCTGAACTCGTGCCCTGCGATCAGTCCGCGTCCCCAGCGGCTTGGGACGAGCTTGTTGCCGAACCAGCGTCCCACCTCGCCGTCGAGGCCAACCTTCCCTAATTTCGCTGTGAACTCAGCAGGCAGATAGTACTGAGGCCCATTCTCGACGATTCCCCGGCTCACCGCGCTGGTGGGATTGTTGATCAAGGCCTGCGGATAGGTGCCCAGCGAGAAGTTCATATTCTCGTCGGACTTGGGCTCGCCGGGACGATGGTGCTCAAAGTAACGCCACTTCACGCCGATCTGCGTTTCGCCCAGCCCGGCGCGCGTCGTGTTGTGCGCGTCGGTGGCCACGGCCAGCGAGGGCGAGTACATCAGTTGAATCCGATCGCCCCAGCCGTAATTTATATCGATATTTGGCGCCTGGTAAGCGGACTGGCCGGGGTTGTGATTACCCACCAGGCCAAGATTGATCTCCCATTGCCGGTTGCCCGGCGTGCCGGGGTCGTCGGTGATAAAAGGCGGCCCTCCCTGCGCGCGAATCAACGATGCGCTTCCAGCAACCATCAGCATCAAAAGTCGGGTGAGTCTCTGCACTCGATTGACAGGGCGCTCCTTAGGTTGAGTTAGCGTGCGCAAGAGGCGTCTAAACTCAAAATAGCATTCTCCGGCCAAGCCGGTCGTTAAGATCATGCGCCATCAGACAGCAACGACAACGAAAGCGATTCGTCCTCTTCGTACTTTCGGCCAACAGCGGGCTCAACAGGAAGCGCTCCGTCCGCCGATTTTGGATCAAAGCGGAGACGGATCGCGATTTCGCAGCATCAGGGTGCCGATCACGATCATCCACACGGCCAGGGGGAATCCGCTGGCGAAGGCCTGAGCGGCCAGGCAGGCTGGGTTGTAAAGGCCGAACATATCGACGTGGTGAACAAACATGGTGGGAACAAAGGCCAGGCAGGCGAGAGCACAGGCATAGCCGACCCAGGCGGACCACCTTGGAAGAACACCGCTCAAAAAGGTAACGTAACTGAGGATGGCCATAAAGAACGCCATGAGCCAGAGGGCGATGGAGCCGTACAAAAGCAGCGTGCTCTCCAGCATTTCGCGGATGATGACGCCGTTGGCGGGAGGATTGAAGGCGTCGATGACGATGGAGGCCTGGAGGGAGTCGGCGACGAAGGTGAGAGTGACGTAGATCAGGCCGGCACCGAAGAAGAGGCTGGCGAGCCACTCGTGTTGCGGATTGGCCTGGCGAATGAGGTGACGGACGCCGGCAAAGAAGACCATGATGAGGCTGAGAATGATGAGATCGAGGAAGACGCAGCTCATGATGTTGGTGGCATTGCGGGCGGCGAAATCGGCGAGCTTGTCTGATGCTGCCAGGCCGGGGAAGGGCGTGCGGACGAAGTAGAAGGGAAACTCGATGAAGAAGGTGGCGATGCAGGCCAGCGCACTGATGCCGGAGATGTCGTAGATTCTCTTGTCGGTCATGGAAGCATCCTTTCGTGCTCGAAAACGCGAGATGGAATCAGGCAGGTGGATAGAAGAAGATTGCGCCAATCATGGCCAGATTGCAGGTTGCATGGGCGATCATGGCCGCATACATTGAGCCTGTTCGCAGGCGGCAGAGGGTAAAGACCGCGCTGACTCCAGCGAGAAGCAGAACCATGAGCGCCCCGGAGACGAGGCGCAGGTGGAATCCGGCCGCGTCATGCCAGAGTCCATGGACATGCAGGTGGATGAGGCCGAAGGCGAGCCCGTTGACGACAGCGGCGAAAAAAGCATTCCAACGGCGGGCAAAGGATTGCTGGATGAGGCCGCGAAAGAGCAACTCCTCGCCGATCGGGGTCAGAATCATGGCCGGGAGAACCATAACCGCAAAGATCGCAGCGGGAGGCATGACGGCGCGCAGTTGAGCCAGTTGGAAGCTGTCGTAAATGCTCACGCACCAGTTGTCGGGTGAGACGCCATAGATTGCCATGCCGGCTGCGTAAATCGCAAAGCCGCAACTTGCCCCAGCCAGGGCGCAGAGGGCCAGAGCGAATGGCGTGTTGCCCTTCTTACGCAGACCGATCTCGCGCCGCCCCTGTCGCGTGAGCAGGAGGAACGGCAAGGCCCACATCGCCAGACAATGAACCAGAAAGAGAATGCGAGCCTGCGGAGGGCCGACGACAGCATAGTAGCGAACGGCAGCAAGAATCGCCAGCACCAGAAGCGAAAACAGCCACGGAGCTACAGGGATTCGGTTCCACGGGGCGCGTAGGAAACCGTCTTGCTCGGAGGCTTCAGCCTTCATGGTGATCGGTCCCTTTCGCAGGTGAGTGCTGCTCTTTGTGAGGTTAATGACGGATACGAGCGCCACACGCTTCCGGTTCCCGAATCAGTTCCAGGACCCGCCTTGGCCGCTTTTCAAAAATGCTCGCCCATCCCGTGCCCTGCTCTGCGATACTGGTCTGTTATGCCCATCGAAGACTTGCAGCAAGCTGCACAGAAGATCGCCGGATTCCTCGCCACCCTCAATAAGTTGGGCGGCCTTCGCCTTAAGTACCGCATCACCGCGCCGGACGGCCCGCTTGACGGCGAGGAGCAGACTCCCGCGCTTTGCATTGAACTGGCCGGGCCCGACGTGCCTTTGGTCACACAGCACAACGGCGAGCTGCTGCTGGCGCTCGAAACTATCACCGCACAGATTCTGCGGCTCGACCAGCGCGAGGGCGGTCTCGTCAGCTTCGACGCCGACAGCTTCAAGGCTCTGCGCGCCCAGGAGCTGCGCATGACCGCCGAGACCGCCGCGGAAAAGGTCATCAGGTCCGGTGTTCCCTACGCCTTCCCGCCGATGAACAGCCGCGAACGCCGCCTGCTGCACATGGCCTTCCGCGGCATCGAAGGCGTCGAGACTGCCAGCAACGGTGAAGGCCAGGACCGCTTTCTTGCGGTCTATCCCGCGGGCAAGACCAGCCTGCCCGTAACCGCACCGGTCAAGCCCAGAGGCTTTGGGGATCGCGGGAGAGGTTCTGGAGATCGTGGTCGAGGCCAAGGAGATCGCGGACGCTTCCGGCGCTAGCCGCCTGTGGTGGGGCAAAGCGCACGCTTTCCGCTCGCGAGAGGTTCGTGGCCTCTTGAGATTACCGGAGTCGACGACAGTGGATCCGGGTCAATCGTCTCCCGCATCTCAGGATCGAGATGTGAGACACCCAGATTGATGAAGGCGGCAGAAGTGGGGAAGCTACTGCGCGGCCGTGACCTCAATGTAATCAAGCACAGCTTGGTCAGGACCGTCGGGAGTGCCTTCCACGCGAATGACATCTCCGGGTTTCAGGTCTACGCTGCGGACGGTATAACGTGTGGAGTTATCGCCGTGGGGTCGGCGCGAAGGTAGCGTAGCTTCGGCGGCCCACGTGGCGAAGGACTTCCCGTTTACCTTCAGCGTGAAATGCGCGACTCCGCCTTGCAAATCGAAGTATTGGACGGCGATGTTGTAGCGGTCTGCCGGGCCTGACCAGTTCCATTCAGCGGCGCATTCCCTCATCCCTTTAAGGGCCAAGAGATGTGGTTCCTTAGTGCCATTCACAACATGACTGAGGCCGTTCCCCGACACTTCGGGCGGATCCGCGGGGTCAAAGATGGCACAATAGGCAGCTTTGCCGCCAGAGGCATCCTCCCACGGCTTGACTTCAATGATTTTGTAGCCGGTGAGGTTGGCGTCTTCGGCCTCTAAACGGCCGGGATAGTGGCCTGCGCGTCCCTGCTCGTCGGGGATTCCGCTGAGCCGAAGGAAATATTGCACAATCGCGTCGCGCCAGACGATGGCGTGGCCAGCCTGATAGACAAGGCGGGCGTGCACGTCTTCGTAGAGTTGCTGATCGATGCGGCCTTCGAGCGTGGCCCATTCACGTGCGAGCTCGGCGGCCTGCTCCGCGCCTTCGTAGTGGCTGTCGTAGATGTACTGGATGACAGTTTTTCCGTCGTGCAGCTTATGGGTGTACGGCATGTGATGGAAGAAGACGAGCAGATCATCGGGAGTGGTGGCGAGCGACTCGTAGAGCTTGGCCACCTCAGGCGGATACTGACCCGCATAGCCGGTTCCCGTCGCGATGCTGCGGTCCATGCCGACGCCGTCCTTGTCGGCGCGGTGCCACTGGCCCCAGCCGTTGTTTTCGCTTGCCTCGATGTTGGGGCCATAGTGGCTGCCGGTGATGTCGGTGAGCGTCTGCATGCCCAGCGGGCCGGTGTAGTTCACATAGGCCGGCCAGGATTGCATCAGCATCTTGTCGACCGTGCTGACGACTTGAGGATCGTTGCTAATCGTCTGGCGTGCCCATTCAGCAGCTATCTCTTCCGGGGCGAGATTGGGGTCCCAGGCCAGGCGGCCAAAGGCGTAGAGATTTGCCAGAGCCAGCGGAGAGCCGAGCCAGCCGTCGCGGCCAACACTGGCAACACCGACCATGCCGCCTAGCGTGCGATTGAAGCTCCTTCCGGCGATGATTTCTTTAACGGGCGTGGAGCGGCCCTGGGCGCGCAGGTCGAAGTCGAGAACCTGCTTCCACATCGGGGCAAGATAGACGAGATGCCGCTGCTGGCCGGTATACTCCTGCGTGATCTGGAGTTCCATCGCCGCGCTGGTCTGCTCGAGGCCGGCGAAGAGCGGGGAGACCGGTTCTTGCGCCTGAAAGTCGATCGGGCCTTCCTTGATCTGAACGATCACATTAGCTGCGAACGTGCCGTCGAGGGGGTGGAAGATGTCATAGGCGGCGCGGGCGCGGTCGGCCTTGGGGTCGCGCCAATCGAGATGGTGGTTATAGACGAAGGCGCGGTAGAGAACGACGCCTCCATGCGGCTCAAGCGCGGCAGCCAACAGATTTGCGGCGTCAGCGGGCGTGCGGCCATAGCTGGCGGGGCCGGGCTGGCCTTCAGAGTCGGCCTTGACCGTGAAGCCGGCGAAGTCGGGGATGAGTGCGTAGATCTCGTCGGCCTTAGCGCTCCACCAGGCTCGAACGGTAGAATCGAGCGGGTCATAGGTCGGGAGGCCGCCGATCTTCTGCGGGCTGGCGATGGCAACGCTCAGAGCCAGCCGTACACCCCACGGACGCATGGCGTCGGCGATGCGAGCCAGTTGCTTGATGTGGTCGGAGTCGAGCAATTGCGGGGCGGCATTCACGTTGTTGACATTGACGCCGTTGATGCCGACCGAGGCCAGTAGACGGGCGTATTCGGCGACGGGAGCGAGGTCGTCGCGGACGTTTCCGCCTTCAAAGAAGATGGAACGTCCGGCGTAACCGCGCTCTATCGAGCCGTCGGGGTTGTCCCATTCGTCGACCCAGCGGATGGGCATGGCGGGGTGAGAGCGGAGATCGAGATGAGTGAGGTCCTGGCCTGTTGCCAAAAGGCGGAGTAGGGCAAAGACGCCGTAGAGAACGCCGTGTTCGTCGGAACCAGTGACAAACAGCAAGGTGTGGTCTTTGATCTTCGTCCAATGGAGCCCGTATCCCTCCGGGCCAAGATCGGGGATCGCCACTTCGGGAAAGGCCTCATGCACCTCTTTTGTGGTGCCCACGACGGTCTCGCCTTCAAGGGCCTTGTCGCCAATGTAGGAGGAGGCGCCCGTGAGGCCCTCGATTCCAAGTTGCAATTCCTGAGCGGCAGAATGCACCAGAGCGCTTTGCCCGAGCGTTCGAACCTGAAGTGGAATCTCAGTCCGGCCGTGATAGCCGTGGTGCCGCAGCCAAGCCTGATCCGCAGTCTGAGCAGCGCCAGACCCGCCCGCCAGCGCCAACGCAAGCACAACTCTCAATTGAAAATGAAATCTTACGCGCATCATGACCGCCTTCCGGTTCGCTCTTTCGCCGCTCCACCGTTTTATCATTCCGGGGCGATTGTCGAACGGGAAGGCACATCCTCACTCGCCGGCAAAGCATGGTCAGGTGTTCACCGATCGATAGTGCTAAAGCCCCAGCTAGTTCACGGTGAGCGTGAAACTGGTGCCATTTGTAATGGCGGTGACACCGTTGCTGAATTGACCGGTGACGTTCACTGTGTAGCTTCCAGCCGGGGTCGGCGGATTGGGGACCGGGCCGTGGTGTTCATATTTGTAACGGGGATTGCAGCCGGTCGTGCCCAGCAAAGTCACCAACCCAACCAGCACAACGAGCGAGAGCCGGCTCAACCAACGGCGACGGCGCACTCCCCAGGCCACCCCGCCAAGCCCCAGAGTGCCGGGCAGCAGAAACGCCCATGCAACGGGAGTTGAGCTCCTGAGCGGACGCGCCCCCTGGGGAATCGAGGTGGTCGAGGCGGCGGAGGTCAGGATGAGCATTGAACTGGTAACTCCCCCATCCTGGCCCGGCAAGATCTCGAGATTCTCTGGCGTGAAGCTGCACGATGCCTGATCGGGCAGGCCCGAGCAGGAGAGCGTGATAAACGCGGGAGCCGTCAATGCGGAAACGAACTCCTCTGAGGGTACGACGGTGGCCGTGGCTGATCCAGTCTGACCGGGGGTGAGGGTGAGGGTAGACGCTGAGCCCGGCGTCAGATTGGAGGCGGTCACCACGAATTCGGAATCGCATTGTGAACTTATGGTCAGGGCCACAGGCGCGGAGGCCGAACCGGCGAAGGCCACATTTCCGGCATAGACTGCGCTCAGAGAGTGGGCGCCATCTGCCAGGTAAAAAACAAAACTGGCCTTGCCAGTAGAGTCGAGTACCGCGCTGGCCAGTTGAACGGGGGCGCTGCCCGCTTCGTCCATGATACTGACGGTTCCGGCGGGCACTCCCGCGTTGCCGGTCACAGCTACCGTGAGGTCGGTCAAGGCCAGAGTGAGTTTGGGCGTCGAACAGGCTGCCGATGCGCCGGGTTGGCTGGTCAGCGTGGTTGTCGTGTTGACGCCTTGCGCCTGCGACGCACCAACGGAGAGCGCGGGGATCGCCAGCGCAACACAAAATCCTCGAACCAGTTCGAGCCGCAGATCGCGGCAAAGAATGCCTCTCACGTGCACCTGCTTCAGTAGTCAAAAATCGTTCGGCGGCGGCCTGCCGCAGCCCATCATCTATTGTATCCGGCGAGGGCGCACCGGGGCGATTGCGGCCTCATACCCGGACTCTGCTTAGACGCGATTGCGGCGGGTTAGTGTCCATCAGGCAGGCCGGGATTCTACAATGAGGCACCATGATCGCTCACTTGCGCGGAAAGCTCATCTACAAGCAGCCCGGCCAGGCCATCGTCGAGGCGGCCGGGGTGGGGTACGACGTCACGATCTCCATTCCGACCTTTACGGCGCTGCCCTCGGTGGGCCAGGAGGCCGCGCTGCACATCCACACCCAGGTCAGCGAAGACCAGATCGCCCTCTTCGGCTTTCTCGAACGCGAAGAGAAGCGGCTCTTTGAGCGGCTGATCACCGTCAGCGGCGTCGGCCCCAAACTGGCCGTGAAGATGCTGAGCGGTCTGTCGCCGGAGCGAACCGTGCAGGCCATTCGCGGCCAGGATCACGCGCAGCTCACGCGCATTCCCGGCGTGGGCAAGAAGCTGGCCGAGCGGCTGGTCGTCGAACTCAAAGATAAGCTCGACGACTTTGCCGTCGCACCTGTTCAATCCTCTGTCCGCGGGGCAGCGGTGGACGATGTCTTGTCGGCTCTCGTGAATCTCGGCTATCAGCGCCCCGCCGCCGAGAAGGCCATCGAACAGGCCGTTGCGAAGGACGTCGCCCTAGCCGGGGATTTCGACGGGCTCTTCCGGGGGGCGCTGAAGGTGATCAGATAGGAAGGCTCAATATGGGTTGGCAGGTCGCGGTTGCTTTGGATCCAGAATTGAATCTTGATTCGCTCCGAATTCTCATCGGTCAGATGCCGGTGTGGGCGTCGGTTACACATGAGCGCAAAGCTGCACTCAATGAACTCAATGAGGAGTTCAGATTGTTCTGGGTTCCTGAGCCCGCTTTCACAATTTTCACCCCCGCCTTGTCTGATAACCCAGTCGCCAGCCTCATCGATTTAATTCCCACCATCGCAGAATATCATCCACGGTTGTCCAGCTTGAGCGTGTTTGGACTCGAACCTACATCACAATTGCGAAATTGCTTAGCGAAGCTCGACTATGAACCTGTTCCCGACACCGATTCGATTTACTCGGACCGTCTGAGGTTTGCAAAGCCACTTAGTCGCATATCATCGATAACTCGAATCCTCCTCGATGCAAGCGGCTGGAAATCATGCGACGATTTCTACCAGGCGTTCTTTGAGGCCGTCGGCGCGCCTTCTTGGCACGGACGAAACTTTAATGCCCTCGATGACAGTATCGGAGAGGGAGGTATCAACGCAGTTGAAGTTCCTTATAGGATATCCATCAAAAATGCAGATTCGAACAACGACGCTATTTCAGCGTTCATTCGTGATTTCGCTGATCTAATCAAGAACTTGCAAAACAACGGGTGTCCCGTTGATTTTGTCGACGAGCGGTCATAGCGGACTCCGAGTTACACTTCTCTTGCCATGGTCTCCAAGAAGAAATCCGCACCCAACGCACCCGCCGCTCACCTTCGTCCCGAGGGGCTTGCTTTTCTGCGCAATCTTGCGCGCAACAACGACCGCGAGTGGTTCACGCCGCGCAAGGCTGTCTTTGAAGCTGAGCTGAAAGAGCCGATGCTGGCCATCGTTCGCAAGGTCAACGAGGCGATGGAGAGCTTTGCGCCGGCCTATGTGCGGCCCGCCGAGAAGTGCCTCTTTCGCGGGGCGTTGGAGGTGATCAGGTAGATCCGAGGTACGCGGCGCGGTCATCCTGAGCGACCGTAGGGAGTCGAAGGATCTGCAGTTGCTTTTCTTGCGGTCGGTTGTTCATTCGATCGAGTGCGCGGCTGTAGTCGGCTGGTTCCAGGTCGTACCAATCCCGGCTCAGGTCAACCCAGGCTGGATTCGATCCCTCAATCAGGGCGATCTTCTTGGAACGCTTCCAGCCCTTCAACTGCTTCTCGCGCTCGATGGCCGAAGTGATCTCCCCGAAGCGTTCAAACCAAACCAGGCGATCGCAGTTGTAGCGTGCGGTGAAACTGTCTTCGTGCTCGCGCCATTTGTGTTCGAATACGCGCTTGTGCAAGTCACTGGTGACGCCGATGTATAGCGTCCGGCTGCGGCTGGCCATGATGTAGGTGAAGCATGCCTGCTCGTCCATCGAGCGCATTCTATCTCTGGCTGGTCCGGTTGTGATAGAGAAAAGCAACTGCAGATCCTTCGACTCCCTACGGTCGCTCAGGATGACAGCACCAAGAGTTCATGCATGATCGGGCATTTGCAAAATGAGTCGGGACTCAGGCGCGGTACACTGCATCTGTTATGACCACCAAGAAGAGCACAGCCAGCAAAAGCGCCGCAACCGGCAATTCAGCCCCCGCCCACCTTCGCCCTGAAGGGCTAACCTTCCTGCGCAATCTTGCGCGCCACAACGACCGCGAGTGGTTCACGCCTCGCAAGGCTGTCTTCGAGGCTGAACTGAAGGAGCCGATGCTGGCCATCATCCGCAAGGTCAACGAGGCGACGGCGAGCTTTGCGCCGGCCTATGTGCGGCCCGCCGAGAAGTGCCTCTTTCGCATCTATCGCGACACGCGCTTCAGCGCCGACAAGAAGCCCTACAAAACGCATGTCGCTGCATGGTGGATGCTTGAGGGCCTCAAGAAGACCTCCGGCGCCGGATTCTACTTCCACGTCGGCGCCAAAGAGACGGTGATCGCCGCAGGGGCATGGATGCCGGAGAAGGAACAACTCGCCGCCATTCGCCACTGGCTGCTCGATCACCACGCGGAGTTTCGCAAACTGCTTCAGAAGCCCGCAGTCAAGAAGGCCTTTTCTGAGTTCGAAGGCAACGCGCTGACGCGCCCGCCGAAGGGCTTTCCGTGCGAGCATCCGGCAATGGATCTGATTCGATGCCGTCAGTGGGGACTCTCCACCACACTGCCCGCTTCGACGGCGCTGGAGGCCGGCTTCGCCGCCACGCTCGCTCGTTACTTCAAGTTGGCTGCGCCGCTAGTGGATGCGCTGAACACACCGATTCTTGCCTCTCTGGCGCCCAAGAAGAAGGTGCTCTTCGGCTTGGAATAGCCATTGCGATCCCACCGTAAAGCGATTTTGGGAATTGTGTAGACCGAAATCTTGTAGGTTTTCCACCCATTCCGCAGAAAGACGCGGAATGGATGTGGCACGGAAGTCTACAGTAGATCCGAAAATGCCACAGCTAGCCGAAAAACGACTGTGCGGCGAGGGTTGCGCACCCAGAGCCTTTTTCTGTTTTGCGGCTTGGCGGAGCCCGGTCAAACCCAGCCAAAACGTGTAAAACAGGCCAAAAATGGCCAAATATCGATAAAACCACCACAAAATCCTAAGATTTTTGTGGAATTCGCTGTTTTTTCATTGACTTTGCCTAGATAAAAGTCGCATTGTAACGAACGACGGGGTTTCTGAACCCGCATGAACAAAGGGTTTCGTGCAAGTGTTGCCCTGGGTGGCACTCCCTCCATGCGGTATCTGCCTCGCAAAGAAAACAGAAAACTCAGGCAACACCGGCGCGCCCTAGGGTCCGCCCAAAAAGGAGAAAAGCACAATGGCAACTGGATTGACCAAGACCGCCCTCATTCGGCTTCTGGCCGAGAAACTGGAATTGACCAACAAGCAAGTCGCAGCCTTCCTGGATCTGCAGGCAGAGACCGCCGTAAAGGAAACCAAGAAGAACGGCGTATTTGTAATCCCCGGCATCGGCCGCCTGGTGAAGGCGGAGCGCAAGGCCCGCATCGGCCGCAACCCACAGACCGGCGCCGCCATCAAGATCAAGGCGAAGACCGTGGTGAAGTTCCGCGTGGCCAAGGCCGCCAAGGACGTCATCGCCCCTGTAAAGAAGTAGCCGTTCCGGACTGCGGACAACAAACGGGGAGGAGCCTGCCGGCGCTTCCCCATTTGATTTTTGCCTCAGGTTTTCTAAAGCGGATTGGCCGCTACATGTTCGTCTGCCGTGTCGCCGAGTCGAGGTGCATTGGGCATCAGCGCATGCACGACCAGGGAAATGCCGAGGCTGACGATGATCGCGCGCACCATGAGCCGGCCGTCATAGCTCCAGGATAGAAAAGCCATGGTGATAAAGACGCCGATGGGGTTCACCTCAGAGGTCATGGCGCGAAGCCACTGTGGCTTGCGGCCGGTGGGCCGGATGCCATCGGGCCATAGTTTCACGCGAAGCCGCGGAAAGAGGCGTGGAACGGCGCGCAGATAATCCTGGTAGGGCTGACCAAGTTGGTGGGAGAGAAAGGCTTCCTCGCCCAGGATCAGCCGCAGCAGGAAGGCCGTGAGCAGAATCATGGAAAAAAGCGCGCCGGTGGGCGGCATCACAAAGGCCATCGCCGCGAACATGCACCAGGACCCAAGGTAGAGCGGATTGCGCACGTAGCGATAAGGCCCGTCGGCCATCACGACGCCGGCCTTCATCTGGCCATGCAAGACCGTGTTGGCTCCGAGCCACGCAGTTCCCCAGATGCGCAGGACGACCGCCGTGGCGGCGATCAACGCAGACAGAACGATAACAACAGGGACAGCAACACCGAATTGGAACAGACCCAGACGCGTGAGTCCAAAGGCTAGCCACGCCATCAGTGAAACGCGTTTCCCAATGCCCAATGGCTCAATCCACGGCGCCCAAAAGCCCAGCGTGATGATGACCGCCATGATCGCCACGCGCAAGCGAAACTCAATCTTCGTTGCTCCCATCGATCCCTCCCTGCGTCATGATCTCGGCTACAAGACAAGATTACCGTCAACGCGGCGCGGCTGCGCGACCCTCCCGACGAGAGGCTGAAAAAAGGGATGGAGGGTGTCGCAACGAGGATGAACCGGAGCCGGAGTAAAATTCAGTTTTATAACTTGAGCGGAAGCCGTCGAAGGTGAGCCTGGTAAGCCGCATTAGGAGGAAAGCATGAAGCGAGTTTTGTCGGCCGTGATTCTCGCGGTCGCGGCATGGTCGTGGAATCTGTTGGCCGCGGCTCAGGTTGTCTCTGACAAGGTCCCACCGGCTCCTGTCCCAGCCGCTGCCTTGAGCCTGGACGATCAGTTTCTCGAGGCCGCGCAGAAGGGCGATGCGGCAGCCGTTTCGCGGCTTCTCGAAAAGGGTGCGAAGATCGACGCTGTGAGCCCCAAGGGAGGTTTTACGGCGTTGATTGCCACTTGTGCGATGGGCAAAGTCGAGGTGGTCAAGCTGCTGCTCGAAAAGGGCGCGAAGACAGAGATCAAAGACAGTCGGGGCGACACGGCGCTGCATTATGCAGTGATGGTGGCCAACGTCGCAGAGGTGAAGATGCTGTTGGCCAAGGGAGCCAACCTTGACGCGCAGGAGGAGAGCGGCCTGACTCCGCTGATGCTGTCGATCGTCTCCGGCTCTGAGGATATCGTGAATTTGCTGCTCGATCATGGCGCTAACACCGAGGCCAGGGACAAGAATGGCTTTACCGTGCTGATGGCGGCTTCCAGCGGCGGCTTGGTCAACCTGATGGAGTTGTTGATTGATAAGGGCGCGAAGGTTGACGCCAAGAGCAACGATGGCACAACGGCGCTAATGCTGGCGATGAAGAACGAAAAGACCGACGCGGTGCAACTGCTGCGAGATCACGGCGCGGTTCAGTAAGCCGGTGCGCAACAGCTATTCCGTCCGCAGCGACTGCATCGGGTCGATAGATGCGGCGCGGCGCGCGGGAATCCAACTGGCCGCGAGAGCCACGAGGATCACCAGAGCCGAGCTGCCGGCAAAAGTGAGCGGATCGGTGGGCCTGACGCCATAGAGCATGGTCGATAGCAGCCGCATGGTCGCGAACGAAGCCGCAAGACCGATTCCCGCTCCAATGGCGGCCAGCGTCAGTCCCTGGCCCAGCACCAGCCGCAATACATCCCGTCGCTCGGCGCCCAGCGCCATGCGGATGCCGATTTCGCGGCGGCGCCGGTTCACTGTGAAGGCAACCACGCCATAGAGTCCTATGGCTCCGAGAAAGATTCCAAGCGCTCCCAGCGCACCGACAAAACCCGCAGCCAGCTGGTCGGCCCAGAAAGCCTGCTGCATCAGATAGTGGACGGTGCGGACCGAGACGGGTACATTGCGATCCGTTCGTTGAATCTCGCTCAGTATTCTTGTCGTCAGCGCCTTTGAGTTCCCCTCGGCATCGATGATAAGCGTTCCCTCTCCGCTGGGCTGTTGAGCAAAGGGAAAGTACATGTAGGGTTCCGGGGTCTCATGGATGCCGTCGACCTTGGCGTCCTCGGCAACGCCCACGATCTGGCAGGCCGCGCCGTCGGCCAGGATCTGCCGGCCGAGAACCTCCTGGCCCGGCCAGAAGCTCTCTGCCATGGCTCGGCTGACGATTACGACCCGGCCAACTGAAGGAGCATCGGCGGAGTTGAACTCGCGCCCCTCGATCAGGCGCGTTCCAACGGCACGGAAGTAGTTGCCATCAACCGTGTCGAATTTGACAGGAACGCTGAGCTGCCCCTGCGGCAACTCCACTCCCGGAATGGAAATGCGTTGCTGCATTCCTCCTCCAGAGTCCGAGAGCAAGACTCGCCGCGCCAGGGCTGCATGGCTGACTCCAGGCATCGCCGCGGCTTTCTCTTCCACTTGAGCGAAGAAGGTTGCGCTGCGTTCCGAGCTATATGCAGCGATCCCGGGAACCATGTCGAAGTAGATCAGTTGCCTATGCCGGTCGAAGCCGAGAGGCAGGGATTGGCTGAAGAACAGGCTGCGCACCACCAGTCCCGAGGCCGTCAACAGCACTACCGATAGCGCAATCTCGCCAAGTACGAGCGCGTTGCGCAACGTCCAGCGCCGTACTCCTTTGGCTGCAGCTGTTCCTTCACCCTTGAGAGTCGACACCTGACTCGTCCTGGAAGCCTGAATAGCCGGCGCCAATCCAAAGACCAGAACCGACAAAAAGGCGACGGCCGCTGTGAAGACGAGGACCGATACGTCGAGGTGCAGATCAAGCCCGAGCTCAACCTGTGCCGGAGGCATCACCGCCGGTTGCAACCGGAGAAGTCCAACCGCCAGAAGCAGGCCAAGCGCAGCGCCCAATGAAGCGAGCAGCAGGCTCTCGGTGAGCAATTGACACAACAGGCGCATTCGTTGTGCACCGAGAGCCAGCCGCACGGCGATCTCTTTTCGCCTCGCGTCGGAGCGAGCCAGCACAAGGCCTGCTACGTTGGCGCAGCAGATCAGCAAGACTAATCCAACAGCAGTCATCAGGATCAGTGTTGGAGCCATGGCTTCGCGGAGGCGTTCACGCTCTGAGATCAGGCCGATGTTCCTGGCTTTGTCGATGGCCGGGTAGGTCAGGGCCAGACGGCGTCCAAGTGCGTCAAGCTCAGCCTGCGTCTCTGCTGCGGTCACGTCCTGCCGCAGGCGTCCGAGCACCTCAAACTCGCGAATCTTCCGGTCGGTGTGTTGGGTGGATTCGGTGGGAAGCCACAGGTCCGTAGGAACACCGCGTTGAAGACCGCGAAAACCCGGCGGCGCAATGGCGAGAACCGTGAACGCGCGGTTCGTAAGCCATATTTGCTTACCGACCAGCGACGGATCCGCATTGAAAACCCGATGCCAGAGCGAGTCGCTGATCACCACACCGGGCTCGCTCGCCGGTTGCGACTGCGCGGAGAAGAAGCGGCCAAGTTGAGCATCGATTCCCAGAACCGAGAAGTAATTGAGAGATACGATGTCATCCAGCACCGTCTTCGACTCCCCTCCGACGAGGAGTATCATTCCCCGGCGCGAGTAGGCGAGAATCCCTTCGAGCGATCTGCTTTGTGCGGCAAGATCCAGGTAATCCGGGTAAGAAAAATTGACCTCCTCGCCCTGCGGTGTTGTGGCGATCAGCCTGGCCATGCGCTCTGGCTCTCTGGCTGGCCATGAACGTAGCAGAGCTGCCTGCGCAACTGTGAAGACGGCCGTGTTTGCTCCAATTCCAAGCGCGAGCGTGATAACGGCGACCGCCGTGTAGCCGGGATTTTTGGCGAGGATTCGCAGGCCAAACCGAATGTCCTGCCACAGTGTCTCCAGCCGAGGCAACGTGCGGCGCTCACGATAGGCCTGCCTGGTTTGCTCCGCGCCGCCTAAGGCGATCAGCGCCTGGCGGCGGGCTTCCTCGGGAGTGAGGCCGGCGCGAATGCCTTCGTCGGTGTGCAGGTCGATGTGGCACTCGAGTTCGGCGGTGAAATCTTCGTCGACTCGCTTCATGCCGAGGCCGCAGAGTCGAATACACAATGCTCTGAGCTTGCGCATTACGCCTCCTCTGCGGGAGCGAGGAAGCGCGCCAGGATCGTTGTGGTCTCCTCCCATTCCGCCGCCGCCTTCTTCACCTGGCGCTGGCCTGCCTTGGTCAGCTCATAGAATTTTGCCCGGCGATTATTTTCTGAGACGCCCCACCGCGAACGGATGTACCCCTCCTGCTCGAGTTTGAGCAGCGCCGGATAGAGCGTGCCGTAGTTCAACTGCAGCCGGTCGCCGCTGGTCTGTTCGATGCGCCGCGCAAGGCCATAGCCGTGCTGCGGCCCCATGATTTCAAGGGTGCGCAGCGCCATCAGCGCCAGCGTTCCCTGCCAGACGTCGGATTTGCCGTCTATCGCCTACTCCTCTTGCTAACCAATAGGAGAAGCATAATCCTTTCTCTATGGGAATGCAATAGGAGGAGCAAGGTCTTCGGTTTGCGTCACTTCGACGGGTCGACGAGGGCCTGATCGACGACGGCGTGGCTCTTGTACTCAAGGCTGTGATTGTCGGGGCTGCTCATGCGCTGGATCATGCTTACGAAGACGATATCGTTGGTGGGATCGACCCAGAACCATGTACCTGCGGCACCATCCCAAAAGAACGTGCCTTTGCCGTCGGAGAGATTCGCCTCCGACGGATCGAAGATCACCGCGCAGTCGTAACCGTAGCCAAAGCCCGGCCGCATCACCGACAGGCCGATGCCGAATTCGCCGGTGAACAGCGAGGCTGGCACATGGTTCGATGTCATCAGCTTCACCGTCGACGGAGCCAGGATGCGCGCGCCATTCAACTCGCCGCCATTGGCCAGCATCGAGGCGAAGCGATAATAGTCTTCAATCGTGGTGACGAGACCGCCTCCGCCCGAGGGCATTGTCGGCTCCGTTGCGTAATCGGTTGGCGTGCCACCGCCTGCCGCGTCTGTAGTGATTCCGCCGTTGGGAGTGCCTTTGTAATTCGTTGCAAACCGGCTGCGCCTCTCTGCGGAAACATAAAAAGCTGTGTCCTTCATGCCCAGCGGCACGAAGATATGGTCGCGCATGAAGTCGGGCAGCGGTTGGCCCGAGAGTTTCTCGACGATGTACCCCTGGATGTCCATCGAACAGCTATAGGTCCATCCCTTGCCGGGCTGATAGAGCAGCGGGAGCTTCGCCAGCTTGTCGATCATCTCCTGCAACGTTTGCGAGTGCATGACATTCGCATCTCGGTATGCCTGGTCAACCAAGGTATTGCCCATGGAGCCGTAAGTAAAGCCAGCCGTGTGCGTCATCAACTCTCGCATCGTGGGCGCATGATCGGGATCGACGAGAATCATCTTGCCCTCCGCATCGACTCCCTTGAAGACCTTCAAGTGTGCGAACTCAGGAATGAATTTTGAAATCGGATCGGAGGGAAGCCACTTGCCCTGTTCGTAGAGAATCATCATCGCTACGCCGGTAACCGGTTTGGTCATTGAGTAGGCGCGGAAGATCGTGTCCTTGGTGATCGGAGTATTGGTGGCGATGTCGCGCTGGCCATAGGTCTGGTACTCCACCACCCTGCCGTGCCGCGCGAGGATTGTCACTGCGCCGGCTAGCTGCTTCTGGTCGATCTCACCCTGGATCAAGCCGTGAAGTCGTTCCAGCCGCTCGGAAGAGAAGCCCACCGTCTCGGGCTTGTTGACCGCAAGATCGATCATGCGCTGCCCCGGCTGTTGTGCTGTGCATTGAATACTCAATGCCAAGGCCGCCATTAGCGTGGCAGTAATCGTGTTTCTCAGTGTCATGGCTATCCCCGGTGCCGTTCTTTCGGCGTTTGTAGGGATTATAGCCTCGCCTCTCAACACGGCACTTTAGGTCCGGCTCGATCCGCCTCTGAGTTCAACTCCAGTCTCAGCATCTACACTGTTTCCAGCGCATGAACATACCCGATTCAAACAGTGACACCATCGCCGCCATCTCCACTCCGCCGGGCCGCGGAGGCATCGGAATCGTTCGCCTGAGCGGTTCGCAGGCGGCATCGATCGCCACGCTACTGGTGCGTTTGCGCCAGCCAATCGAGCACGGTCGGGCGCGACTGGCCGATGTTCTGGATGAAAAGTCCGATTCGGATGGTTTGCGAATCGACGAGGCAATCGTCACTTTCTTTGCTGCGCCGAATTCATACACATCAGAGGATCTGGTCGAGATTGCGGCGCATGGCTCGCCGGTGGTGCTTGAAATGCTGTTGTGGCGCGCTCTTGCGCTCGGTGCGCGGCTGGCCGAGCCGGGCGAATTCACCCAGCGCGCTTTTCTCGCCGGCAAACTCGACCTGACGCAGGCCGAGGCGGTGCGCGACCTGATCGCGGCTCAGACGCTAACCCAGGCCCGGTTGGCCGCCAGCCAGATGGGCGGCGCGCTCAGCCGGCGCGTGGAGCCGCTAAAGCACGCTTTGGTTGAGCTTGTCGCACTGCTCGAAGCGGGCATAGACTTTGCCGAGGATGATGTGGAAGTGACTCCCCAGGCCGAGATTGCCCGGCGCATTGGGGAGCTGACACCGCCGCTCGCCGCGCTCGAAGCCTCATTCGCACGCGGGAGGATCGTTCACGACGGACTAACGCTGGCTATCGTGGGTAGGCCCAACGCAGGCAAGAGCTCGCTCTTCAACAGGCTCGTCGAGCGCGACCGCGCGATTGTCGCAGCAACTCCGGGCACCACGCGCGACACAGTTGCCGAGCAAATCTCTCTCGATGGAATTCCGCTGGAACTGGTTGACACGGCCGGCCTGCGCGAGGCTGACGAGGAGGTAGAGCAGTTGGGAATCGCTCGCAGCCGCGAGGCACTGGCCGATGCTGCTCTGGTGGTGGTGGTGCTGGACGCAACCGAGCCGCTCAACGACGAAGAGTGCAGGCTGCTGGCTGCCGTCGAAGGCCGTCCCGCCGTTGTGGCCGTGAATAAGAGGGACTTAGTTGAAGCCGGCAGGCCACTGCCCGATTGCGGCGGATTAGCGATGCTGGCCACTTCGGCACTTACCGGCGACGGCATCCCCGCGCTGCGCGAGCGCATACTTTCGCTGGCCACCGGCGGAGCCGCAGCCGAGCCGGGAATGCTAACCAGCCTCCGACACCACCAAGCCATTGCCGCGGCCCTGGCGGCCCTGGCTGACGCTGCGCACTCCAACTCCGCCTCCATTCCGCACGAGATGATCCTTCTCGATCTCTACAGAGCGCTGGGAGCGCTGGATTCTCTAACCGGGCAAACCACTTCCGACGACATCCTGAACCTGATCTTCTCCACATTCTGTATTGGAAAATAGACCGACTTCTCGGTTCGTCTCATTGATGTTAAATCGTTAGTTATCCCATTGTAAATGCAGATGTTTACGTCCTACTCTGTCTTCGGAATCCAAACTAAGCGCACCCAATTCTGGATTGCAGGTTCCCGGTTTAGCAAGGCCGATGGGGGCGGTATCTTGCTTGACGTGACACCTGGAGACGCCATGTCGTGGGTCTTCCGCTGCAGGCTCAATAGCAAGCGGGGAAAGATGGCTTTGGGGCGCTATCCCGATCACGGTGCAGTGGTGAGTGATCGGATCAACCGTCCGTTCCGCTGGCGGGATCGCCGGCTCTTGATCCTCGAGAGAGTGGGGCCGGTTCGCGAAGCGCCTCAAAACCCACCCTTGCATTCCGTGTCTACTTGTCCGCTGCGCTTCCATCGGAGTTGAGCGCCTTGAGACGCATCTGTGCCAATTGATAGCTCGAGGTTGGAATTGCTAAACCTTCCTTGGGTTTTTCCAGCTTGCGATAATCGGCGATGGCGATCTCGCGTTCGCCATACTGCTCGGCGATGCGTCCGAAGGCGTACCAATAATCGTCGTTCGGCTCGTCGAGGTTCAGGTCGTCCATGCCGCGCAGCAGCAGATCGTGGGCTTCCTTGGTCTTGCCGATTTCGGCGTAGAGGCAGGCCAGGGTGTGCAGGATCGCCGCGTTATCCTTGGCCAGTTGGGTGGACTTGATCGCCATTTGAATGTCGGCGTCCTCAACCTTGCCAGTGAAGAGAGCAAACCAGGCTGAGCCATTCAAGAGGCTGGCATCTTCCTTGCCCCGGTCGATCAGTTTTTGCGCCCAGCCGCGGGCAGCAGCGAAGTTGCCCCGGTTGGCTTCGATTCTCATCTTCATCAGCAGCGCATCCTGGTCCCCGTCGAGCAGCTTGAGTCGCGCATCGGCCAGCGCCATGGCATCGGCGAAGCGGTTGAGTCCCAAAAGCGCCTCCACGTTTTCGCTGAAGGCCAGCTTCGACTCCGGCTCCTGCTTGAGCAGCGCCGATGAACTCTCAAGCAGTCCGCTGAAGTTGTCCACCGTCGAGTAGCCGTCGGCCAAAGCCAGCAGAATGTTGGTCCTCTCGCGATCTGAGGCCGCATCCTTCTGGGCATCTTCAAGCAGCGCTATTCCTTGGAGCGCCGTGGGTTTGGTGCTTGCGAGCAGAGCTGCGGCGGCCAGACTCATCTTACGTGCATCGGCGGCCTGCCCCTTGGTCCAGAAACGGGGAAAGACCGGTCCGCCGAGAGGGTCGTCGCCGCCCTCGAGATGCTGGTCTTCGCGCAGCCAGTCGAGCAGAGCTTTGGCAGCCTGCAGATCGCCGGCCTTGATCCGGTCCAGCATCTCCAAGGCAATTGAATTCGGCTTCTCCTCGCTGTCGAGTAGCTTGTATTGTCCGTCTTCCTTGACCACAAAGAATGTCATGTTCATGCCGCCGGGAATCTGCACCTTCTCGCGATAACCGGCCGTGTCGTTGCCTTCGATCTTGGGATCGAAAGCCCGAAGCAGGATGTCGATGGTCACATCCAACGAATTGTCTTCGCGTGCCAACTGGCTGTTCAACAGCTTGCCGGCTTGCAGGTCCTTCTTCATCTCCTCCGCATCCTCGTTCTTCATCACCGCCAGCGCATTCCTGCTGGAGAGTGCTTCGAGCTTGGCCTCGGTAAGGCTGGTGTCCATGGTGAGGAGGAAGGCGCGCTTCACCAGGTCTGCCGGAGTGTTGGCAAAGTGCAGATCTTCGTGGTGCTGGGCATCGCGCAGCATCGACGCCAGCCCCATCGTCTGCGCGGCGTTGTCTCCGGCGGCGCCCGCCTCCATAAAGTCGGCGGCCAGCGGATATTGGCGGATTCTCATTAGCATTTCACCCGCCGTGCGTGCGGTCTCTTTGAAGGCGTCGTCGCCGCTGGCTCGCTTGTTTGCCTCGGCGAGGCCGGCTTTGCTGCCGTGCAGGATGGCCTCGCAGGCCGCCAGCAGGGCGTTTGGTTGAGGGTTCAGGGAGAGTGCAGCCTTGACGGCTTCTTCGGTATCGCCGCCATAGAAGAGCGCAAAGGCGAGGTTGTTCTTCAGGTCGAGGCTCTCGAGCTTCTCCTGACCCAGCTTCCGGTACTCGGCGATCGCCTCCTTCATCTTCGATTGGCCACTATAGCGGCGTCCCACCGGGTCATATTCCAGCAGAATCGCAAGGTCACCCTGGGCGTCATGGTCGTCGGGGTCAAGCTTGATGGCGGCACGGTAGGCCTCGGCCGCGCCGTCGAGGTCGCTGCCGGCGCGAAGAGTGCGTCCCACCAAGTCGTGCTTGAGAATCTCCGCAAGGGTCTTCTCTGCCAGCGCGGAGTTTGGATCGAGCTTGACGGCGAGCCGAGCCTCGGAGCGTGCCGCTTCGCCCATCCCCGCCTCCAGCAGCACTTTGGCTATCTGCAAATGGTGCACGGCCTCTTTGGGGTGGAGCACAACCAGGCTGCGATAGTCGGCCAGCGCCTCCTTCACCTTGCCTTCATGGAGGAGCGCCGCGCCGCGCGGCTCAAAGTTGACCAGAATGGCCGGACCTTCCATCAGCTCCGCTATCTTGTTGCGCAGCTCGGTCGCTTCGGCCGCCGTGTAGCGGCGCTTGACCAAGTCAAAGACAAGGCGAGCTGCCACCACGCCGTCTTTCTCCGTGTTGAACTCCTCGGTCAGCAGCGCGGGACCGATAGGAATCGTCGCGTTCTTGGGCAGTTCCTTGGACACAAACCCGGCCGGCGGCACGATTCTGTAGTCCCACTCGACGCTGGATGCTTCGTTTAACCACCAGTCCGCCGTCCGCAGCTTCCTGGGCAGCTCCGCGCCGTCTTTCTTCTTCTTTTCGTCCGCGTCTTCTCTGCGCTTTAACTCGTCGGGCAGTCGCTGGAAGAGAGCCTCCAGGCGAATAGCGGCCACTGCGCTGTCTAGATCTGTATAGCCGCGCTTGGCCTTGTCGCAGATAAGCTTCAGCTCAAACTCTCGCGAGAGATCGGCCGGATCGGTGCGCTCCGCGGTGGCAAGCGACTCGGCAAGATATTGCGACTTCACGTAATTGGTGAAGCCCTCCCGAGCCTGTTTGTCGGGTTTGTCGGCAAAGTCGGCGCGGTAGCGCGACTCGAAGATCCCCTTGGGCTGGCTTCTCTCGGTCACCGTCGCCGGACCGTTCTCGCCCAGGGCGATCTCGCGGAACTCAAGCACCACATTGTCCTTCGAGGTCGATTCAGGAGTTTTGACTAAGGCCGTCGTCTCCGGGCGCGCAATCAGCGCCAGCCTGCCCTGATCGTCGGACGGCAACTGGCCGAGACGCGCATAACGGTCGGTGGCGTCGATCCACAGCGCGGGCTCTTTGCGCTTTGGATTCCCCGGCACGTAGACGATCGCATGATCGAAGATCCCCATGCCCGGAAGATCGGCGGGAACATCCATCCGCGAGCCGGCGTTGAGCAGCGCCACATACGACGGAATTCCTGCTGCCCGCAGCATTGTCACCAGCAGCGTTGCCTTGTCTTTGCAGTCGCCGTACTTCTTGCTCAGCGTATCGGCCAGCTCGTGCGGCACGAGCGCCGACTCGCCCAACTCGATGCCAGTGTAGCGAACCTCGCGGTCAAGGTAGTCGAGAATCGCGCTTTCTTTTTCCGCGTCTCCCACCTTGCCGGCGATCAGCTTGTCGACGATCGGCTGCACAACTGCAAGATTGGCGCGGCTGTCCACGATCCTTGCGTATTCTGCCGCCATCGCCTGCCACGATGCCCCGGTGGAGAATTCGACCTCTGGAAAATGCGGCAGATCCGGCGGGAGATACGGCTCGCGCGGCTCAAACCCATCCATCGATCCCCTTTCAAACGTGATTGACACGCGCCCGTTGGCCTCGGCCCTGACGGGCTTCAAATCCGGCAGCAGCAGGGTTCCGAAACGGAGAGGAATGGAAGCAGGAGCATCGAGGACAACGCGGCTGTGCGCAACCGGAACCAGCTCGTGGCCGAAGGTGGTTCGCCCAACCCAGCCTGCGGCGAAGAAGGGCTCCGTCTCGCGAACGATGAACTCCTCTTCCACCACTGCGCCCGGAGCGATAGCCGGAAACGGCGCGCGCAGCCTCTTGCCGTCGCTGTAAATCTTGTAGTCGCCTCCGCGAGCCGGTTCCTCGGTAATCGCGCCCTGGTCGAGCATGTGCACCGAATAGTCCGGCGCGATGACCCGCACTCTGATCTCCGGCCGGGCCTCATGCCAAGGTTCCCAGCCCACCGAAAGTGAATCCCATCCCTCGGCGCCTTTCTGGTTCAGCACTTTGTAGACGAAATGCCCCGTATGCACAACGCGCCCGGCCTCATCGAAGGTGTAAGTCTCGTCGACGTAGAGGATGGCTGCAACCGCGCCCTCCGGTGCCGCCACAGCCGAGGCGGCCTCATACAGAGCCTTCGGCTCAACAGAAAAATGCGACGCATTCCAGGGCTCAACGGCCAGTTGCGCAAGGCAAAGACTCGCGGAACAAAAGGCAAATATGGCGCAGGTCAAGAGGCCAGCATGGGAACGGAATAAGAGAAAAGGCACGGCGTCACCTGTGGGAGCAATATGCTAACCACGGTAAACGGACTGAATGGGATAAGCAAGCCGCTGCTCAGACGCGATGCGGCAAACAAAAATGCTCATACTCCGTCGTCGATTCGGTGGAAGTGCGGTTTCCAGATGGCCCTGTATCCGATCCCTGCAACCCCGTTGCACAAGCTCTGTCTTCTCGGATCGCGCATGATCGCTGACTGGGCTGTGGTACACATCCGCGAGGCGCGCTTTTTCGCACTGTCGAAGCGGAACCGAGGATCGATCCGTCTCAACAAGAGCGACAATGGTTCGGCAGAAGTCACAAGTCAGCCGATCAGGGGCTTTGCCATAAACCAGCAGAACACGGCGACTGCATGACCTAGAGTCATTCCTCGACAGGACGCCAGCCCTTCACCTGCTGGTCGATCTCCGCCCTTTGTGCGGGGTTGAGCCGCGCTGCCGCCGCGGTGCGAAGTTCCGTCGTTTTCGCTTTAGTCTGGCCGGTGAGATGGGGCGCGGCCACACTTAACCAGAAATACACCTTCTCCGGCTCAGCCTTGAGCATCATGGCGTAATTGAACTGCGCGGCTACGTGGCCCTGTTCTGCCGATCTTCGAAGCCACTTTCTGGCAATATCGTCGTCTTGCCCTAGACCTTCCTCCCCTTGGTAATAGGCCATCCCTATCTGGAATTGCGCATCTGCCGACCCAGCCTCGGCGGCCTGACGTACGAAAGCGAAGGACCGGACCTCGTCCTTGGGGACGCCCTGGCCATTGTGATAAAGATACGCCAGGTTCAGCATGGCATCGGTGTTATTCTGTTTCGCCGCCTTCCCGTACCACGCGAGGGCTTGTCCAAAGTCTTGCGGAACTCCTTTGCCGTGGACGTAACAGAGTCCGAGCGAGAACTGCGCAGGCGCGAACCCCTGCTCGGCCGCCTTGCGATACCATTGTGCAGCCGTCTTGGGATCTTCCGGAACGCCGTTGCCCGACTCGTACAGAACTCCCAGGCTGTGTTCGGCCTCCGCGAAGCCCTTGTCGGCAGCTTTGCGGTACCATGTTGCGGCCTGGGCCGGGTCCTTGGTTACATGGGCGCCTAGCTCATATTGCGTTCCGATGCGAAACTGCGCTGAGGGATTGCCGGCGTTCGCCTTTGCCATTAAGACTGGGTCAATCCCGCTGGGCTTGGCCGGACCTTGGCCACTGCAATTGGTCGCGATCGTGGAAACGAGAGCTAGTGCCGTGCTGAATCTCCAAACGCTGTTCATGAAAACCCTCCCGATTCACAGAGCAAGATATCAGAAGGCGCTGCTGGTGATCCTTGATCTAGGTCATTCCTGGCGACGATAGAGCTCTCGGAAAACTGTGGACCGAGACCAAAACCTCAAGCTGGCGCAGCCCCGAGGGAGTTGCAGTCTTTGATGACAAAATACAGCGCAGGCTGTTTCCGTAAACGCCCCATGAAGCGGTGATTGGCCCTTCTCAACGAGATTGACGGTCCGTTACCCAAGGTCATTAGCATGTCGAGAAACTGCTCGTGCACTCATCGAGCGTGAAGCTGGGCTCCGGACGGTCGCCGGTCCATCCGGAAGCTGCGCCAAGGAGTGCATGTCGCTCTTTCCTGATGGTCATGCGGCTTTGCCTCAAAGAAGCAAAAGCCGCATGGACTGGAGGGTCAAGGGGAGGCTACTCAGTCACGCTAAAAGAAGTCGAAGGGCGGCGTCAGGCCATTGAAGTCGCCGATCTGCTTTGCGTCGTAAGGACCGTTGAGCTGGTTGAAGCCATCGCCGCCGACATTCGTCTCGCCTTGCTGGAAAACGATCTCGCCCTCGCGATTGACCTCGATGACGCGGTTGTTGAACTGATCGCTGATCAACGTGTCGCCGTTGAGCAGGCGAATGCCGCGCGTGGGCTGCGGGTTCGGATTGCTGTCGGGTTCCGTGTTGGTGACGTACTGCCAGACCACGTTGTCGTTGCGGTCGACCTCGACGATGCGATTGTTGAGCGAGTCGGAGATGAGAGTGTCTCCGTTGGGCAGGCGGCTGGCGAAGGCCGCGCCGCTCACAGTCCCGCCGGCTGTGAAGGTCTTCACGATCTTGCCTGCGGGCGTGATTTCGATGACCCGATTGTTGCTCTCGTCGGCGATGAGGATGTGGCCATTCTCAAGAACCTCGCCACTATTGGGATTGTTGAGCTGGTTGGGCCCGTCGCCGGCGACTCCGGTTGTGCCGTACTGCCAGACGATCTTTCCTGAGAGGTTCACCACGATGATGCGTTGGTTCCCCTGGTCGGTGATCAACACATAGAAGCCCGGACGCCCCATGAATTCCGCGAGGATAGCAGATTGCACAGGCGTGTTGAGCTCGTTGGCATCCGAGCCGGTAACGCCGGCCTGGCCGTACTGCCACAGGATCGAGCCATGCGTATCGACCACGAAGACGCGGTTGTCGGGGCAGCCGTTCACCGGGTCGGAACAGCCGGGGAGCGGCGGACTGCTGGGCGGAATGCCCGTGCCGGAGATGAGGGTGAAGGGGCCGAACCGCTCCGCGTCGTTGACGCCGACTACACTGTGAGGGCCGGGCGTATCGGAGCCGTCGCCGAAGCTCCAAACCACTTTGTGGGTCGTGCGGTCTACTTCTACCACGCGATTGTTGAATTGATCGGAGATGAGCACGTGTCCCTTGTCAACTCCGGCAGTAGCTCCCTGCGCAGCCGCCCTCGCCGGCGACCACGCTGCCGCAAGGATCAGGACTGCCAGAGTGCTTGAAACGAGGGGCAGGGATGAGGCCCCTCTCGACAGGTTGTTTGGCATAAAAACCTCCTGGTGCGTTGCCGAAGGTGGGTTTGGGAAGGCTTCCGGCACTGCTACCGATTTCAAAGTATAGCCATGGAGGATTGGCGTTTGAGGTGATCGGCAATGAAGTGACAACCTGCTGACAATTGCCCGACAAACAAGGTGCGCAGCGCTCTCTTCTTGTCTCTCGATAGTTGTGACAACTCTATTTTGGCGGTTCCATGTTGTAGAGGAAATAGGCTCGTAGTTCGAGGTAAGGGCCGTGAAAATCTCTGGGCAGGGGAGGGTAATTCGAACCGGTGAGCGCTCCCCAGGCCGCGCGGTCCAGCGCCACATCGCCTGAGCGGCCTTCTAGCACCATACTGCCATCCATGAGCCGGCCGTTGGGCAAGACCTTGAAGCGAATCGCCACCATGCCCGCTTTGAGAATCGGCGGGTTGACCTCGTCTGGGATCAGCGGATCCCAGGTCCGCTCGGTCTCGCGATGCCAGCGCTGTAGCCAACTATTGAAGTCCACTCCCTGGGTGTCGGAAAGAACCTCAACGCCGCCTGTGCCCGCGCCCGGATGCATTGTCAGGCCGCCGCCGGAGGGCTGAGAGCCTGTGCCCACGCCGGGGCTCCGCGAAGCGCCCTTCATGGCCTCGCGTAATTGGTCGGCGGGGTTTTGCGAGCCCATGGCAAAGTTGGGCCGGGCGGGAACCGCCGCTGGACGAGGTATCTCGATTTGCGACTGCTGGCTGGGCGGAGGTGGAGGCAGCGGAGCAGCCGGTGTGGGAGCAGGTGCGGCTGTCGGCGGCTCTGGCTGTGGCGATGGCTTTGGCGGCGCGTTCCGCTTCATCTCCTCCATCGTCTGCTTGTCGATCATGGGATGCTGCAAGGGAACCGGCTTGGGGGCAGGCTTGGCAGGCAAACTGAAGGGCGTGTCAAGATAAGTGAAATCCTTGTGCTGCTTGATCGCCTCGGTCGAATCGACGACCTGGGGCACCTTGAAGACGTACTTCGGTATCCATGTGATCGCGGAGAGCAGGATCAGGTGGATGAGAATAGCCAGCCAGATGCCCTCGCGCAAGCGGGCCCAGCGCCGCTCGTCCTCGAGCTCGCCGATCATCTGGAGCAGTTCGTGCGTATCGTAGTCTACCCAGCGCGAGCCTCGAACCACGGGGGAGATGGCGTTCGGCTCTTGACTCGAAGCCGGAGCGCCCGAATCCGGATTGCGCGGACTGGGAGCGGATTCTGTCGGCCCTTTGGGCTCGTTCACCTCGGTTGGCGCCTGGTCGGTGGGCATTCGTTCCTGCACAGCATCGCGGGACGCACAAGGCGCCCGCCGCTTGTTTCTTGTCTATTCTCTCATCTTGAGCAAATCTCTGCCCGCAGTCCCGGCTCGTACAATGGTTGCTGACTGGTAGACGGATTTGCGGGCGGAAGGGGACCCTGCTTGAAGCGGCTTTTTATTGTTTTGAAGGCTAAATGGGCGTTGATCACCCTGTTTCTGGCCAAGTTCGGCATTTGGGGCGTGGGCGCGGCCGCCCTGCTTGACTCATCTACCATCCCCATTCCGATGGACGCGATCCTGGCCGTCTATGTCTGGAACGACAAGGGCCACTTCTGGCTCTACTGCCTGCTGGCCGCCGCGGGCTCGGCGGTGGGAGGCCTGCTGCCCTACGGGCTAGGCCGCGCCGGCGGCGAGCTCTTCCTGCTCAAGCACGTGAACCGAATTCACTACGAGCGCATACGCGCCCGTTTTGAGCGCCAGGAGTTCCTGGCCATGATGATCCCTTCCATGCTGCCACCGCCCACGCCCTGGAAGGCCTGTGTCTTTGCCGCCGGCGTCTGCGAGATGCGGGTCGCGCCCTTCATGCTTTCGGTTTTCTGCGGCAGGATGGTTCGCTGGCTGATCCTTTCTCTTCTGGTGTTCAAGCTGGGTCCGGGCGCTGTCGATCTGGTTGCCCACCACGGACTTGCCCTGCTGGCCATCGTCGGCATCCTGGCTGTAGCGGGCTTTTCCTTCTGGTGGATGCGGAAGAAGCGCGCCGGCAAGCTGGAAGATTGAGTGTGGTCCCAAACTGAGGCACTGAATCACCGATCCCGGCTGAAGAAAGAATCCGCAAGTACGGGGCACGGAATAACGATTGCTGAGAAAAAGTGTTGTAACTGACAGTTGGATGCATTACGTTGCGATCCGGTATCGGAGGAAGATGCCTCAGCGCTCTTAACCGCAACCTCACCAAAAACAACAGGAGGAAGACAATGAAGACAATTCTTATTGCCATACTGCTCATGCTGCCCGCACTTGCCAGCGCAGAGAAAAAGGCCACGTCGGACTCGGCGGAATATACCGTTACCGTTCATGTGCAGTCTTCGCACGTTCTTGACACCTACATGAAGTCCTCTACGGTGCAGCATCTGGATGTCCTCATAGACGGGAAGAAGTACGAGTTGGAATGCGCGGGCGGTCTTGTGGTTCCAGTGGGCGACTACAAGGCAAAAATATCCCAAGAAAAAATCTCCCCAAACCATGAGTATTCGCGGGGATATCAGCTTCTGTTTTCGGATGGGAGTACGCGCAAATATGGCGTCGTAGGCGAATCGGAGTAATCGCTGTTCCGAAGGCTGGACAGGGCAGCCGAGGCTGCTCCTGTCCTAGCTTGGCCTCATCAGACTGACAGGGATGCGGAGTTGAGCGCGGCCTCGGCCCAGACCACTGCATCCACATAACACTTCAGAATCTGCTCCGGATCGTAGCAGTTGCACTGGAAGATCTCGTCACAGCCGCTCCAGTCTCCTCGCTCATGACACTCCAGCCAGCTCAGCAGGCTTCTTTCGCGATTTGCCGTCCCGGTGAGCGCAAGCCGAATCTCTTCACGCAGCGGCAAGGAGGGGGCCAGGTCCGCCATCGAGATACGCAGCATCGCCGGGAACATGCTGACCAGTCCAAGCAGGAACTGCTCGGAGGGCGCCAGCTTGCAGTGGCGGGCGGCCAGCTCGCAGAAGCGGGCGCGCACAAAGGCCACGCGCAGAATCTCAGCCGTGTGTCCGGAGTTAAGCTCGCTGGCGATCGCCACCGTGGCGATGCGGCGAAAGGTCTCCTCCCCCACAACAACCAGCGCCAGCTCGATGGAGTTGACCTCCTGGCGAAGCGCATAAATTGGCGAATTGACCACGCGCAGCAACCGGTGGGTCAGTGAAGGCTCTCGCTTCACCAGCTCTCCCAATTGCGCCAGATTGAGAGTCTCCTGGCGCATCATCTTCAAAAGCTGAAGGTGAGAGAGATAGTTGGCGGGGATTTTTCGATTTTTGATCAGTTCCGGGCGGCAAAAATAGTAGCCCTGGAAGAGCGTAAAGCCTTCCTTGCAGGCCCGCTTGAAGTCTTCCTGCGTTTCAACCTTTTCGGCGATCAGGCAGATAGGGGCGCCATGCAGGTGCTGGAGCAGTTGCATGCGCTCGGCCGCGTCGCTCTTGATGAAGTCGACCTTAATGTAGTCGGCCAGCTTGACGAGCGGCTCCAGCTCCGGCTTCCATACGAAGTCGTCGAGTGCTATCCGAAAGCCCTTGGATTTCAGTTCGCGGCAGGAGTCAATCAGGGCGGGGGTAGGTTCGAGATCCTCCAGCACCTCGAGGACCGTGATGCTGGGCGGCAGGATTTGCACGAGCTGCCGGGTTAAGGACTCCATGGTGCAATTGACAAAGGCCGGCAAGCTGCTTGTCAGCTTTTCCAGCCCAAACAACACCGCGTTGTCGATCATGGAACGGGTGGCATGGTCGCCATCGCCGCGAAAGGCAGTTTCAGGTCCCATGCGGAAGAGCAGTTCGTAGCCGTAAAGCCTGCCTCGTTGGTCGAGAATCGGTTGTCGTGCAACATAGCGAACGCCCTCTGTAGGCTCCGCGGGACAGGCAAGGCCCCGCACTGCCGTTAGTGTTTGCATAACGGATGATCCCTTTCAGTAGTATTTATCGGCAATTGACCGTGGAAAGGTGATGGAACACCCACACGAAGGACCGTCTCGCCGGGGTGCCATCGGAGCGGGTTCCAGAAGCCTGCGCCTCAGCCTGTTGGGGAAAGCTCAACAACTGCCATTGAATCAACAGCGAAATGGTACTCACAGGGCAAATGGCCTTGCCCCGAGGGGTGTCTGAAACGAACTTGGATCGATGTTCGAGCCTACTTGCTCACTGGCGCAGCCTGCGCTTCAGGTGCGCTCATCCGCCGCACCAGCACCGGAACACCGAAGGCCAATCCGCAAACGACCGCCGTCGAAAGCAGGTCGTTGCGATAGAAGGGCACTGCGGCAGCGAAGCATGTGGCCAGCCCAGCCAGCGTTCGCGGATACATTGAGCCGCTTGCCCAAACTCCATAGTTCGAGAGAACGAAGAACGAGGTCGGACCGAGCAATGTGGCAGCCGCCACGCGGACGAAAGACGTCTTCGCATGAAGCAGAATCAGGCCCAGCGCCATGGCCATCAGATACCAGGCCCACGAAGCGATGTAGCCCTGCCAGCGGAAGGCATAGTGGTAGCTATAAACAGTGAGGAAGTAATCGGTGGCCATCAGCGCCGCCAGGGGAGCCAGCATCTCCCGCCACGGCCGTCGCGCGCCAAAGTAAAGCAAAGCGCCGCCCACCGCAGTGAAGTTCAGCCAGCCGGGGTGCGGCAGGAGACGGGTCAAAACGGCGACGACCAGCAAGAGATAAGCAGGCATGGACACCTCGGCTTTAAAGATTCTGACGACTTCCACGGGGAAGAATGCAGTCAGGCAACACTCGTGCGCTCATTTCATTCTGCGGGCCGCGGGCGAATGGGTCAACCGAATTGTTTCACAGGATGAACAGTTCTTTCATGTTGGCAGTCAGGGCCTTATTGCTGGACCCGACCGTTCATCGCTTCGCCGGCGTCGTCGCGGCCGTCAACGATGTAGACCCAGCCGGCCAGAGGCGGCGGCGATTTGGAACCTCCGGCTGTGCCACGGCTCTGTCCAAAGATGGACGTTCCAAAACGCAAGTCGCTGAACTCGACGGTCGTCCATTGACGGCCGGGAGGTAACTGGGGGGGATCGAGGCCCCGCACCAGGCCCGGAATGGGCTCGGGCCCGAGATCGCGCACTACGGCCCAAGTACCCCAGTCGAAATAGACCTGGCCGAGAAATGTGTGCTTGGCGGCTTCGACTGACGGAGTCACGGGAGGCTTGAAGATGATGTCCTGCAACGGGTCGCTCACGATCTCCCCGGTGAGCGTATTCACCTCGGCGGTCTGATAGGTGGCGTCGGTCTCCAGAATCGCGTGCCAGCGGAAGAGGTTGAAGGGATAAGGCTCCAGCGCCATGCGCTTCACCGGAGCCGATGCAACCTGCGTGTTCTCGACGAGCATCCGCGCGCGGCCCTGCTCCGCCCAGCGCCATCCCCACAGCAGGACCATCCCAGTCAGCGCAAAGATCGCCCATCCCCGCCCGCGAAAGGGCTTGCGACGAACGCCGATCTCGCCGCCAATCAGCCCCAGCAGCGCTGGAGCCACCAGCGCCGACCCCAGCAGTAGCCACAGGACCGGCTCGGCGATGAAAACGAAGCTGCCCGCGTACCAGCGCGGGTTAAAGGGATAAAAGGGACGCAGACCGTAGTTGTTTGTCCAGTCGAGCAGCAGGTGGCTGAGCGCAGAGAGCAGCGCCGTGAGATAGAGCCAGCCCCAATGGACCGGCTGGTGCCGCGGAGGCGCTTTTGCATCTTGGTTGGGAGCTTGGGCTCTTCGAAGCCGACGCGCCGTCAGCCAGCGGTCAAAGAGCCAAACCAGCCCCACGGTGGCCGCCGCGACCACCGGTGCGCCGATGAACGTATGCGTGATTCCGCGATGATGCTTGAGTTCCTCGACCGGGCCGCCAAATCCCCAAAGCACGTCGATGTCGGCGGCCTCGGCGGTGAGCACGGCAACGAGCGTGGCGTAGGCTGTCTTTCGGTTGAGCCCCGCGCGGCCAATGCAGGCTCCGGTAAGAAGGTGTGTGACAGGTTCCATTGCGCTCTGCCAACCATACTACCCTGCACTACCATGGCCTCGTGCCTCCTATAATTCTCCCCATGGGCGAACAATGCAACCCAGGGCCATCTCCGGCAGAGCGCGCCGACCAATTGCGTGCCGAACTGCGACGCCACGAGCATCTTTATCACGTCCTCGATGCGCCGGAGATCAGCGACGCCGCCTACGACGCGCTGATGAACGAGCTCAAGGCCATAGAAGCCGCACATCCCGAACTTGTTACGCCCGACTCGCCCACGCAGCGTGTGGGCGGCAAGCCCGCCGAGGGCTTCCGCAAGGTAGCGCACTCGCGGCCGATGCTCTCGCTGGACAACGCATACTCGACTGAAGAGCTGGCCGCCTGGGATGCGCGCGTGCATGAGCTTGCCGGCCGGCTTCCGGTCGAGTATGTAGCCGAGTACAAGATGGACGGCTTGAGCGTGGCATTGCGTTACGAACCGACTGTTGACGGCGGTTCGAGGTTGACAACCGGCATCACCCGCGGCGACGGCCAGACCGGCGAGGATGTCACCTCGAATATCCGCACCATCCGCAGCGTGCCGCTCACCGTTTCCGCTGCAAAGCTCAATGAGCTGAGCCTTCCGCAGGCCTTTGAGGTGCGCGGCGAGGCGGTGATGCCCGAGGCTGCTTTTCTGCGCCTGAATGAAGAGCGCGAGCAGCAGGGGCTGGCTCCGGCCGTCAATCCGCGCAACGCCGCCGCCGGAACGTTGCGGACCCTTGAACCGAGCATCGTCGCCAATCGCCGCCTGGACCTTTATGCATATTTTCTTCTGGTGGAAGGCGAGTACTGGCCGCAAGGGCAGCGGGCGACTCTCGAGGCGCTGGCTGCGCTTGGCTTCCGCGTCAATCCCAATCGCAAGCTCGTCTCTACGGTTGAGGAGATGACCCGCTTCATCGACGCCGCCGAGGCCGCTCGCGCCGCGCTGGGTTATGAGATCGACGGCGTTGTGCTGAAGGTGGACTCTCACGCGACGCAGCAGCGCCTGGGCTACACGGGCCGCGCGCCGCGCTGGGCGATCGCTTACAAATTCACCGCGCGCTCGGGCGTCACGCAGGTCAATGCCATCACCGTACAGGTGGGCCGCACGGGCAAGCTGACCCCGGTGGCTGAGTTGACCCCGGTCTTCATCGGAGGCACCACGGTGAGCCGCGCCACGTTGCACAACGCCGATTTTATCGAGCGCTTGGGCCTTAAGCTCGGCGACTGGGTCAAAGTCGAGCGCGGCGGCGACGTGATTCCCAAGGTCGTCGAAGTCATTGAAGACGCCGAACATAGACGCGGGGAACTTACCTTTGTTTTTCCGTCAGTCTGTCCCGAGTGCCAGAGCGCAGTCGTCCGCGCCGAAGGCGAGGTGGACTATCGCTGCGTGAATGCGGATTGCCCGGCCAAGCTGCGCGAGAGCCTGCTCCATTTCGCATCGCGCACAGTGATGAATATCGAAGGCCTCGGCGAGGCGGTGGTGCAGCAGTTGCTCGACCGCAAGATGATCAAGAGTGTGGCCGATCTCTACAACCTGAAGAAAGAGGATCTGGTTGCGCTCGACCGTTTTGCCGATAAATCCGCCGAGTCGCTGCTCGAAGAGATCGACCGATCGAGAAATGCAGGGCTGGCGCGCGTGCTGATGGGCTTAGGCATCCGCTTTGTGGGCGAGCGCACCGCCGTGCTGCTGGCTGAGGAACTCGGCTCGATCGAAGCGCTGCGGGCGGCTAGCGCAGACGATCTGGAGCGCGTCGAGGAGGTTGGCCCGCGCATCTCGCAGGCGATTCTGGAGTTTTTTGCGCAGCCGGCGAATCTGGCGCTGATCGAGAGCCTGAAGGAGGCCGGCGTCGCGATGACGGCCGAGAAGCGAAAGCGCTCGGCTCAGTTGGCGGGGTTGACCTTTGTGCTGACCGGCACGTTACCCACGCTCACCCGAGACGAGGCCAAGGCGAAGATCGAGGCCGCGGGCGGAAAGACCGCGGCCTCCGTGAGCAAGAAGACCAGCTATGTAGTGGCCGGCGAAGAGGCCGGCTCGAAGCTCGACAAGGCGCGCGAACTCAAGGTTCCGGTGCTGGATGAGGCGGGACTGCTGGTACTGCTCGCAGCTGCGCCCGCCAGCGGGGGGCGCGCGACTCAATGAGCCGCACTCGATCTTTGCGCAAAGGAGTGGGTCCATTTTTTCGCGAGTGAAACGTCGTGCAATGCATCAAAGGAATAACAGCCAGAAGAATCAACAACAAATCAAACCACACGGTGGCCTCTCATCCAAGTTTTAGTCGTGATTAGCTGAAGCGGCGGCGCGCCGTGCTTGGGCGCCGCTCACCGGCGCGCATTTCGCGTTCGCGCTCGCGTTCCCAGGCCTCGGCGCGCCAGTTGCGCGAGGCAAAGCGGGGCGGTTCGACGGCGGGGGAAGCGAGCTCCTCGAGACGCGGCCTCGACGGCACAACGATCAATTCCATAGGCCCTCGGAGCGGAGGCCGCGCCATCGGCGTAGGTGCCTCGATGGATTTGGGCGGCAAGGTCAGTTTGGGGGTCGAGATCGGTTTGGGCGTGGCGATCAGCTGCGCGGAGGAGTCGATCTCACCGGCGCCGGCCGCCGGGGTCAAGCTTGTCTCAGTTTTTGCGGCCTGTTTGATGATCTCGTCCTGGGATTCCTCTTCAACAGCCTTTGACGGACGCGCCGTCGCGGCCTTGGCCATGAAGTCGTCCAAGAGCTTGTGCAGGCAGGTATGTCCGCAGAGATGCTTCGACCCTGGGCGCAGCCGGTTGCGCGAGTTCCATCCGCTCACCCGCAACTCCCCGCCCTGGTCGTAGGCCACGAACCAGTGGTTTGTCTGCTTCTTCTCCGTTCCGCAGATGTCGCACGATATGGCCTGCCGGATCACCCTGTTTTCCCCTCTCCACGCAGTCTTTCCGCGGCCTGGACAATTCTCGCCATTCTCTGTCTTCCGCCGCGGCAGAGTGGCTTTGACGGCCACAAATCCACGCGGCCGAGACCATTGGAACAGGCTCGGAATCGCCCTCTTCTATTTCATCGCGCGCCCAGGGGAATCAGTGAGAGTTGGCCGGAAAGAATGCAGGAGTGGAGCAAATGGGAACAGTGAGAGGCGGGTACGTCCTGAAGCGGAACGCACCTTGAGATTCAGCAGTAAAGAGCAGGATTCGATTGAGGCTCGACACAAGTTTAGGGTTAAACCGAGTCAACCATCGTCTGGCAGCTCCCCCACAAATCGAAGAGGCGCGGCTTTAACCGCGCCTCTTCGAAGTTCGGAGTGATTGTTTTTCGGCCGTGGACGGCACTCAGCGATTAGTTCTGCGGCTTTGGCGCGAAGTAGCCCTTCTTGGCACGCACCGTGTAATGCCGGTCGTTGCAGAAAAGATAGATGGGACGAAACGCCCCATTTTCTTTGAAATCTGCCGGAGTGTAGGTCAAAGCGTACTGGCTGCGCAACTCCTGTTCGATGGAGTGAAAGCTCTCAGACATCTTCTCGACGGAGGCCGGAAAGAAGGCTTGCCCTCCGGTCTCCGCGGCCATCTGGCTCAGCACCTCGTCGCCCCTTCCGCGGCTGGGGGTCCAGTTGGTGCTGATGGCGTAGATGATGGTTTCGGCGCGCTGGCACTCTTTGATGGCTTCGTCTTTGTAGACCCGGCTCTGGTTGTCGTCGCCGTCCGAGATGAGCACCATCGCCTTGCGCACCGGTTCCTGGCCGCGCGACACATCCAGCAACTTGTCGCGGCAGGCCGTGTAGACGGCATCGAAGAGCGCCGTCCCGCCGCCGGGGCGCAGCCGGTTCACGCCCGCCTGCAACTTGTCGATATCGTTGGTCCAGTCCTGGGTCACATTGGGGGTTACGTCGAAGCCGATCACGAAGCCTTTGTCGCTCTTAGCCTTGAGAATCTGCAGCAAAAAGTCGGTGGCGGATTCCTGCTCGAACTCGAAGCGCTGGCGAATCGAGGTGCTGGCGTCGATGACGATGCCCACGCGAATGGGAAGATTGATCTGCTGGTGGAATGAGGTCACCTTGGCCGGCGCCTTATTGTCATCGAGCAGCGCAAAATCGCTTTGCCGCAAGTCAGGCTTGTACTTGCCTTGCTTGTCGGTGACGGTGAAGATGAGATTGACCTCGTTGACGGTTGTCTTGATTGTGGGAGCGCCCACATCTGTCGTCTGGTCGGCTGGCTGTGCCACAGGTTGCTTTGCGGCCGGTGTTTGGGTGGGTTGAGCTGCGGGCGGGGGCGCCGGCGCGGGCTGCTGCGCGCTCAAAACGGCTGCCGAAAAGACCAAGGCTAATACGAGACCTGAGATCCTGCTATTCATAACTCCCTCATTTTATCAACGAGCCCTCACATAGGCGTCAAGGCTTTGACGACGATGCTCCTGAACTGGTTGGCTCGCCGTCGAGCCGGGTCAGGAAGGACTCCAACTCCTCGGGCAGCGGGGCCTCAAGTTGCAGCAGTTTGCCCGTCTTGGGGTGCGGAAACTCAAGACGCGCGGCGTGGAGAAAGTTGCGGCCCAGTTTAAGTCTCTCCGGCTCCGATCTCCGCCGAGCCGCCTTCGAGGTAGCCGCCTGCGAGGCAACCTGGTCGGTTAACTGCCCGGCTCCGCCATAAAGCGAGTCGCCCACCACAGGGTGACCGATCGACGCCATGTGCACGCGGATCTGGTGCGTGCGGCCGGTCTCGATGCGGACTCTGATCAGAGTGAACTTGCCAAAGCGATTGGCGAGCCTTCGGACTACCTCGTAATGCGTGACTGCCGTGCGGGCATCGCCGAGAGGTTTTGCCGTCATGCGCGTGCGCCGCATGGGGTCGCGGCCGATGTTGGTGTTGATCGTTCCTTTGGCGCGCTCCAACGCGCCTTGCACCAAAGCGACATAGGTTTTTTTAATCTGGCGGCTGGAAAACATCTCTGCCAGAGCCGCATGCGCGCGGTCGTTCTTGGCCACAACAATCAGCCCGCTAGTGTCCTTGTCGAGCCGGTGCACGATGCCTGGGCGCAGGTCGCCGCCTGTAGCCGAGAGCGCCTTGAAGCGATAGAGCAACGCGTTGACCAGCGTGCCGCGGCTGCGCGCGTCGTCATTCTGGCCGGAACCGGCATGGACCATCATCCCCGCCGGCTTGTTAATCACCGCGAGATCCGCGTCTTCGTAGACCACGTCCAGTGGAATGTCTTCGGGTGCAGCTTTGAGCGGCGCCGGATGCGGCTCACCCGTGATGTCAATTCGCTCACCACCGCGCAGCTTGAGCGAGGCTTTTTCGACGAGGCCGTTGACTAGCACATCGCCTTGGTCGATCAATAGCTGCACGCGCGAACGGCTCACGCCCTCAAGCTGCGCGACAAGGAACTGATCGAGCCTCTGGCCCTTGGCCTCTGTCGTTGTTTCGATGGTGCGCAGTTCAGTCATTGGAGGCCTCTTCTTGGGCTTTAGATCCTTCTATGGCTGCGTGCCCCATCCATTCGCCTTCCTTCTGGCGAATGGGTGGGAGTTCACGACCTTCAACGGTGCTCTTGCGCTCCAGCAGCACTAATCCTCCGGCCACAACAAGCGCAACCGCCGCAGCTTGCGGACCGTTGAGCATTCCGCCGAGTATCGCCCCCCGACCCTCAGGATCTCGCCAGAATTCAGTGATGAAGACAGCCACTCCTCCACCAAGCAACATCAGCCCGAGCAGATCGCCTTGCTGGCGGCGGCGCGGCAACCAGAACAGCAAAAGAATCGAGAGAGCGAGAAAGGCCAACGCGGCGTAGGCCTGTACCGGATGCACCGGAATGCCCAGCGGAGCACCGCTCCAGCGCGCGGCGAGGATCTGAGAATAAGTCACGGCCCAATGCTCCGCAATGCCCCGAGCCTCGGTTCCATAGCCCGAGCCTGCGAGCAGTGCGCCGAGTTGCTCGAAGGCTAGCCCCAGAGCAACAGGCGCAGCCAGCGCATCGGCCGTGGTCCAAAACGGGAGCCGTTGCCAGCGGCCCAACAAGAAAGCAGTCCCGACGGCGCACAAAGCTCCGAAGGCTGACAGAAGCGGATGATGAATCATGGCCAGCCCAAGCATCCACATCGGATGCGAGCGCAAATCGGCAAAGTTCAGAGCCAGCAGCAGCAGTCGCGAACCAATAAGAGCCGCGAAGAGCGCCGCTACGCAGAGGTTCCACACTTTGCCCGCGTCGATGCCGACCATCCGCGCCGTGCGCTGCGCGAGAAACAACGACAGCAGCACGCCCACAGCCGCCGAAGCTCCGTAGGCCGGAACAAGGATCGAGCCGATATGAAAGAGGACTGGATGCACCTCAAGCCAGCATACGGCATTCGGGCATTAAGGGTGGAAGAGAGGGTGATGCAGAAAAATAGAATCCGGCCCACTGGGCCGTGGTTGATGCGCCGGTGAACCCGTCCTAAGACGGTGGAGCTCTCCGCGGTTCATTAGGCATTCCGGACTGGCGGACACGGCACACAGAACCGATTGTCGAGTTGAGCCCCT
>Ga0181535_10000655_pt1 | contig 50244 bp, 53 predicted proteins | sample PEATcosm2014_Bin_44_FD_119774 | JGI IMG/M metagenome (GOLD analysis project Ga0181535, IMG submission 119774) | Peatland microbial communities from MTU Mesocosm Facility, Houghton, MI, USA - PEATcosm2014_Bin17_30_metaG | ecosystem: Environmental > Terrestrial > Soil > Wetlands > Peat | place... | reverse complement strand
TGCGTCCCTTATTTGAAGATCATCGCAGCAATTATCGTGTTCATACTCATTGTTATTCTCCTTTTTGTGCTGATGGGGCGTCTTGGATGAACAGTTCAGGGCACCGGAAAAACATTCTCAAATTCACCTACGCCGGTTAAGGCATTGGTGTTAGTATTTCTTCTGATGACAAAGTGTATATAAACGAGGATTTCTGCTAATCCCGAGTACTGGCTAGGCACCCGCATTTATTTTACCCTCCCGTGTCCCATGCTCCCGGGCATGAAACGCTCCGGCCACGAAGAATTCCTCCGTGCAACTTCTGTTATCGATCACGACAACCCGGCAGTTCGAAAAAAAGCCCTTACTCTTGCAGAAGGTTTGTCGGGCGATGTGGAGATTTCACGGGCCTGTTTTGTCTTTGTCCGCGATGAGATCCGGCATAGCTGGGATTACCGGGCAAACCCGGTTACCCTGTCCGCATCAGCAGTGCTTGAATACACAACCGGTTACTGTTTTGCAAAAAGTCACCTGCTTGCGGCCCTGCTTCGGGCAAACGCCATCCCTGCCGGGTTCTGTTACCAGCGTCTCAAAAACCACGGTGACATCGGCCCGGTTTTCTACCTGCACGGACTCAACGCCGTCTGGCTTGAAGATTATGGCTGGTACCGGGTGGATGCGCGGGGAAACCGTCCTGATGTGCATGCAGCATTTACACCACCAAAAGAATGTCTTGCTTTTGTCCCCAAAGAACCGGGCGAGGCCGATCTTACCGGCGTCTTCAGCGATCCATTACCTGCTGTCGTCAATGTGCTTTCTACATTCACAGATTATTTGGATGTACGCAGGAACCTACCGGATATAGAAGAATAACTTCAGGAGGTAACGAAATAATGAAAATCCTTGCAATCCATGGAAGCCCTCGTACTATCCACAGCACCACGCGCAGACTGGCCTGTTTTGTTCTCGAAGGAGCCGCAGATGCCGGTGCAGAAACCGAAATTATCGATCTTGCCGATTACCGGATTATTCCCTGCACTGCCTGCGAAGCTTGTGCAATTAATGGCATTTGTGTCAACGACGATGATGTCACGGCTATAATGAACCGGATGAAAGAGGCTGATGCTTTTGTCTTTGGCTCACCGGTGTATATCGATAATATTACCGGACAGATGAAGATATTTTTTGACCGGCTCGCTGATGCGATCCATTACCAGCACTATTCCGGGAAGTATGGTTGTTCTGTGGCAACTACTGCTGAATCCGGGAGTACCGAAGTGGTCGCCTATCTTAACCATGTACTCAATTATCTTGGCGTCGTTTCCGTTGGTGGAATCGGTATTGCAACCGGGGGACAATTGGCAAAGGTTGAAGAATATGAGCCGGCAGCACGGGCACTGGGGAAAAAACTTGTAGATGCGGTCCGGGAGGGATACATCGATCCTGTCCAGGACGCAATACTCTCCGATAACCGTGGGTACTTCAAAGCCATAGTAGAGGAGAGCAAGGACCTCCGTGCCGATGACTATGCCCGGTGGGTGCGAATGGGTTGGATCAAGTGAGTATCTAACCAGAAATCGGGTCCACTAAAAAAAAGGTTGGCATCAGAAATTTTCAGCATAAATCTCAAAATAAGCCTGTGGGTGATTGCATGCCGGGCATTTGAGTGGTGCGGAAGTACCTTCGTATACATACCCGCACTCCCGGCAATACCATTTTACTGGTGAATCGCGTCGGAATACGGTTTCTTTTTCCAGGTTGGACAGCAGCCGGTTGTATCGCTGTTCGTGATATTTTTCAACAACTGCAACCTGTTTAAAAAGATTGGCTATCGGGAGAAACCCCTCATCTTTTGCCGTCCCGGCAAAGGCCGGGTAAAGGGTACCCCATTCCATCATCTCTCCATCAGCTGCGGCTTTGAGGTTCTCTTTTGTGCTGCCGATTACTCCTGCGGGATAACCGGCCGTGATCTCCACCATACCCCCTTTAAGGTAAGAAAAGAACAGTTTCGCATGTTCTTTTTCCTCATCTGCGGTCTCTAAAAAAACACCTGCTATCTGCTCGTAGCCCTCTTTTTTTGCAACGCTTGCAAAATAGCTGTACCGGTTCCGTGCTTGTGATTCCCCGGCAAATGCCGCAAGGACATTTCTTTCTGTTTTACTTCCTATGAATTCCATAATCAGTTCTCCATCATCAGTATGGGCTTTTTTGGGAAACACTCATTTGGTAAAACCTTTGCTGGAGCCCTCTTAAAAGAACGATAGGGGTCTGTTGTAATCAATATTATGGTACTGATAGATTGGACTAAATCAGTGAAGGGGTATTGGCACATCAGAGAACCGATATGCTCCTTTTGGTACAATAATCTCGAACCGGGCACCGTTTTCAGATCCACCGGTTTCCGAGATCGTCAAACCGGTAATCGCGAGGATCTCGCGGGTAAGAAAAAGACCAAGTCCGGTATTTTTCCCAAAACCTTTCTGGAATATCTTGTCCTTAATATCCCCGGAAATGCCTGTTCCATCGTCACAATACGTGAGGATAAGCCCGGCTTCGGATTCATAAGAAGAAAAATCTATTTTTGATATGTGGTTGCCGTGGCGGATTGAATTGTCAATGAGATTGTAAAAAACTTTCTCAAGAAGAGGATCTGCATAGATCTCTACCGGAGGTATCCTGACATCAACAAAAATGGAATGGAGATCAATACTTGCCAGTGCAAGTGATACTGTCTCCGCAACATTATGCCACTGGGGCGAATGCACACCAATATTCTGGTAATCACGAGTGAACAGGATCTGGCTACGGATCGCATTTGCCGCTTGTTCTTCTTTTTCCAGGTATGTGATCAGTTGGGGATCGGTAATCTTCAGCTTGGAGAGTTCGATAAATCCCTGGAGTGCAGAGAGCTGGTTGAGGATATCATGGCGTGTGATATTATTGAGCAGGTTAAGTTTTTTATTAGCCTGCGTAAGTGAAGCCTGTGATAATTTATTATCCGTAATATCTACAGCCGTGCAGATAACTATGGGGTCACTGGTTTCTACGGCAGAGACAAGCACCCACCGCGTACTCCCGTCACCGGCACGAATACTGACCTCCACATCACCGACCCTTCGTTTATCGTGGATCTTATTGACAAAACCTCCTTGAACTCCCCAGTCAGGAATGAGGTCTGGCAGCGATTTCTGCATAAGTTCGTCACAACTGTACCTGATCATAGCAGCGAATTTTTTATTGGCATCCCGTATTCTCAGGCTCTTCTGATCATAACTGAAAGCGCCAGCCTGGGAATTGTAATACGCCCCACAGGTCTTTTCGCTTTCTTTTCGATACTCCAGTGAATAGGTGGAGATGAGAATGCCAAGAGAGACGAAGATGTAGAACCAGATTGTGGCAAGCGTATATGTCCGGATGTCCGGCAGACCGATAAGAAATACCAAAGCTACGTACAGCCAGCCTATCAGGATCGATCCATAGATGCTCAGCTTCGGGCGGGAATATGCAATAAAGGTTATAGGGATGAGATAAAAGTACGGGAATACATCGTAAATGCCCCGATGAATACTAAAATAGGTGAGCAACCCTGAAGCAATGATGCTACCGATGATACAGAGATCAAATAAGATCTGCCATTTTCGAGTGAGCCGTCTCATCGTCATGGTTCAGTAATTACTCTTTTCTGGTTGGTAATCTGGCTTTACCACACTAATAATTTTTGAAGATAAATATATTGTTCATGGATGTATGTTTGTGTGCAAAAGATTAGCCTCCCCAAATAATTTTCTTTGGATCGAGCAAATATGGCCTTTTATGAGCCAGAATCACAAAAGAAAGCGGGCCTGAAGGGATTTGAACCCTTGACCTGCGGATTAAGAGTCCGCCGCTATGCCGAACTAAGCTACAGACCCACGTAGCCTAATAATGTGGCCGGTACGGCCGAATAAATGTTTTGGAACCAAAAAAGCACAGAGTCCCGGAGAATCTCTTTATACGTGGGTGTGGCCCATCTTTTTTATACATGTCAGATACTGCCGCGTTTGAGTCCACAGACCCGATGAAATACTGCATCTTCGGGTGCGGGACAAACGGGTACAATATCATCCTCGAACTCGCAAAGGAAAACGAGCGCGCTGTCGTTGTCGACTGCGACGAGACGCGCGTCCGCCATCTCCGCGATCAGAAATACGATGCTTACGTGCGGGATATCACGGCTTCGGATATGCTTGTTGGTCTCCCGTCTTTTGAAATTGCGTTTGTGATGACCGGTAATGCAGACGCGAATCTTGCAGCCGTTGTTACTATAAAAAAAAGGTATCCATCTGTCCAGGTAATCGCCCGGGCTGTTGACCCGGTTACCAGTGGCAGGCTTACGGCAGCTGGCGCGGATCTTGTCCTGTATCCCCAGGAAGTTGTTGCAAAGACCGCGGTCTTCCAGATCAAAAAGCAGCATGCAAGCCGGATCTCCCAAAGGCTCTTCTCACTCCTTGCGGGCTGGGATGGAATCCTCGGCATCATCACCCACAAGAACCCGGATCCTGATGCAATCGCAAGCGCCATGGCCCTTGCCGAGATCGCCCGTCATGCAAACTCAAAGACCCTTACCACCCGGATTTTCTATGAAGGAAATATCGGACACCAGGAGAACCGGACCTTTGTCAATTTGCTTGACATTAAGATGGAGCACCTGACGCAGGAAGCGCTCCAGAAATGCACATATCTTGCCATGGTTGATTGCTCGGGACCGGGGGCGAATAATGATGTTCCGCCACAGACAAAGATCCAGATTATTATCGATCATCACAAAGACGGGAACCATATCGCCGGCCAAGGTACGTTTACGGACATCCGGCCGTTGATAGGGGCGACTGCAAGTATCATGACGCAGTATCTTCAGGAACTCGATATCCCGGTCGATAAGAGAGTGGCAACCGCGCTCCTGTACGGTATCAGAACCGACACCAAGGAGTTCAAGAGAAACGTTACACCTCAGGATCTCGGAAATGCCGGTTTCCTCCTTCCCCTTACCGATGCGGATCTTCTTGACAAGATCATGTCACCTTCCATGTCACAGGAGACGATCGATGTTATGGGAAAGGCGATCCAGAACCGTAAAATCCAGAGTGGGTACCTGTTCTCGAACGTCGGGTACGTCATGAACCGTGACGCACTGCCGCAGGCAGCTGATCTTCTCATTACGCTGGAAGGGGTAAACACAGCTCTTGTCTATGGTATCACCGATACATCGATTGTTATCTCTGCGAGGAACCGGGATATACGGCTTCATGTGGGAAACGCGCTTGCTGAAGCGTTTGGGGATATGGGTGACGCCGGTGGTCATCCGAACATGGCAGCGGCAAATCTTCCGCTCCATTATTTCGGGAATGTCTCGGATAAGGTGGCGCTTCTGGAGATTACCATCGAGCCAATCCTCCAGAAGTTCAAGAACCTTGTCGGCCTCGAAAACGAGGACAGGAAAAATGAGGAATGACCCCAAACCGCCCCTCTTTTCCCGGTCAGGGCGCGGATAATCATGGAATTTTCCGCATGGGAGCCACATTATCTTGAGATCCTTGCTTACTTTGGGTTCTCCCGGGAAGACGATGAGAAAGCTGCGACGCTTCTATCGACCCTGCTGAATCGCGACGATCTTTCCGAGCTGATCCGGCTGGTAAAAGGACGAGATATCACCGTATGCGGTAATGCACCTTCGCTTGCACGGGAGCTTTCCCGCATCTCAAAAGGTAGCGTTATTTTTGCCGCTGATGCTGCAGCCGATGTACTCTTCACCCATGGTATCCGCCCCGATACAATATTCACTGATCTTGACGGGGCTACAGATCTGCTTATAGAAATGAACCGGGCTGGCACTATCGTTGTGGTTCATGCGCACGGCGACAACATTTCTCTTCTTCAGTACTGGGTGCCGAGATTTCCCGGTCCCGTTATTGCCACAACACAAAGTTCGCCTTTACTACATGTCCACAATTTCGGTGGTTTTTCTGATGGTGATCGGGCCGTGTTTGCTGCGGACGCGCTTGGTGCACGAACGATCACTCTGGTTGGTTTTGATCTTGATGACCGGAACGTGGATCCGGTCAAACGCGGAAAACTTATATGGGCAAAGAAACTTCTTGCCCTGATCTGCCATGACCACTGATGCATGCAGGGGCACAAGTGCCGTAATACTTGACGGCTACGTTGACGAACCCGCCTGCCTTGGTGTACCACCGTATATTTCACCGTACATACGAACTGTTGCCGGTGTCCTTGAAACCCGGGGTTTCGCGGTCAAGTACATTACCATTGACCAGCTCAGGAACGATCTGCAACTGCTCACCGTTTTGGACAAAGCCGGCCTTCTTGTAGCAATTGCAGGAGTAACGGTGCCGGGAAAGTACCTTGGGGGCAGTCCTGCGACACTCACCGAGCTCCGGCAGATAGGACATATGATCCACGGCCCGCAGAAACTCATTGGGGGGCCAATCGGTTTCGGATACGCGGGAGAAGGTGGAAAAAAGGCAATTAAGGAGCAGATCACCGGTTTTGATACGCTGCTGGCCGGTGATCCTGCTGGTGCCCTTGATCAATTCCTTAACGGAGGTGAGCCCACCGGGGTCTTCGATTATACCCGGAATGACCCTTGGAGTGTGGCGGGGGCAGGGATTATTGCCCAGCACCCGGATTTTCCTTTTGTGATGTGCGAGCTTGAAACGGCCCGGGGTTGTTCTCATGGGGGGACCGGCGGCTGCTCGTTCTGCACCGAACCATTCTACGGCAGGCCCCGGTACCGTACTGTCTCTGGCATTGCATCCGAAGTTGCTGCCCTTGCTGCCTATGGGGCCAGACATTTCCGGGTCGGTCGGCAGCCGGACATCCTTGCCTACGGAGCGGGAGAAGGCGAATATCCATCGCCACGGCCGGATCTCCTGGAAGAACTTTTTTCAGCGATTAGGAAATCTGCACCGGATCTCAAAACGCTCCATATCGATAATACAAACCCCGCCACCATTGCCCGGCATGAAGAAAAAAGCCGGGAGGCATTTGCTGCGATTGTCCGCCATCACACGCCTGGTGATGTTGCAGCATTTGGCATGGAGTCCGCCGATCCGGCAGTTATCGCGGCTAACAATCTCAAAGCTCAGCCTGATGAGGTCTTTCGGGCTATTGAGATCGTAAACGAGATTGGAGGAACGCGGAGGGATGGGATCCCGGAACTTTTGCCCGGCCTCAACTTCGTATGCGGCCTTGCCGGAGAAAGTGCGGCGACGTACGAAATGAACGAGCATTTTCTTGCTCACGTGCTGAAAGCCGGCCTTTTGGTCCGGCGTGTTAATATACGACAGGTAATGCCCTTTGAAGGAACCCCCGCGTACTCCAATAATACCCTCGGGAAACACGAGCGCCAATTCAGGGCATTCAAGGAATTTGTGAGAACGAAAATTGATCTGTCGATGCTCCAGCGTGTATTCCCGGTAGGGACTGTGCTCCGCGATGTGCGGGTTGAAATTTCAGGCAATCTTTCCTTTGGCCGGCAGCCGGGTTCGTACCCAATCCTTACCGGGATCCCGGTGCAGATCCCCGTCAGAACCGTGCTCGACGTTGTTGTTGTAGATTGGGGTATGCGCTCGATCACGGCTCTTCCACTCCCCCTCAATGTCAACACTCTGCCGGTATCAGCCATTAGATGGATGCCTGGAGTCGGTAAGAAACGGGCAGCCTCGGTCATGGCAAAACGCCCGTTTGCCGATATTGCAGCGTTTAAAAAAATTGCAGGATCCTCGCCGCTTGATCCATTCCTCGTATGTTGAATTGTTAAATCTTTTTTAACTCGGTCACTTTCAGGATATCTGTGCGGGTAACGATCCCGACGATTTGGTTGTCGTGAACTATAGGTATCCGGCCGATGTTACGGGATGACATTATCCTTAATGCATCGATAACCGAGGCTGTGGGCGGGAGGGTTATTATATCCTTGGTCATGACATCCTTGACCTGCATTGCTTCGCGGTCAATGGGAGAGGTCCGGTTCACGTCTACAAGCGTAACCATGCCAACAAGTGAGTCGCGTTCGATAACAGGAAAACCGAGATGTTTACTTGAATACATCATCTCGATCACTTTTTCCAGTGGCAGATTTGAGGGCACGGTAATGACAGGTGAGCTCATCATATCCCCGACAACAACATCCCGCAGCAGGACATTATACTGGACTGCTGTCGATTCGAGCCCCGCGCCGATGTACACGAAAAGGGCTATCAGGATCAAAAAAGGCGAGAGGAAGTACAAACCGACAATGCCGAAGATAACCGCGAATGCCTTACCGACGTTTGCTGCTATGCGTGTTGCCCGATCAAGTGGCATCCTCGATGCGAGCACTGCCCGGAGTACCCGGCCTCCATCCATGGGAAAGGCTGGAATCAGGTTGAAGGCAAAGAGCATAACGTTAAGCACACCGATATAGCCAAATATAAAGACGAGTACACCCTGAATGGCAGTATCCGGGGTCATTTCGGGCACGAAATAAACAAGGCCGCAACAGACAAGCCCGAAGATGAGGCTTGTGATCGGCCCTGCAAGTGCCATGGGAAGCTCCGTCCTTGGTTCCGGCATCCCCTCATCCATCTGGGCGACGCCGCCGAACATCAGCAGCGTGATGCTCTGCATCTTTATTCCCTTTGACCGGGCGACCAGGGAATGAGCGAGCTCGTGAACAAGCACACCGAAGAAAAGACCGAGCGCAACGATTGCCCCAAGGATCCAAGGCGTATATCCTGCAGAGATGATGCTTGTATCGATCCCGATATTGAAGATCTGATGGAGCATTTGTGACGTGTCATCGATCTCACTGCCGATAATATAGGCAAGAAGCGGAATTATGAGCAAAAACGTCCAGTGAAGCAGAATCGGGATACCAAAAAGCCGCCCGATCCGAAGAGATCCGTCCATAAAGTAAGGATTATCTTTTTAACCCATATGGTATATACTTTCATCTGATAACGATGGAAACCCAGATTACGGATTTATTCGGGCTTGCGATTTATACGGACAAGGGCATGTTCATCGGAGAAGTCGATGATGTCGTCATTGATGTGGATTCAAAGAAAATCGAAGCGCTTGTCGTGGGCAAGGTAAACGAACAACTCTTCGAGCTCAAGAACTACAAAGGGCTCAAGATCCCCTACCGCATTATCAGTGCCATCGATGACATTGTGCTTATCCGCCACCTGCCAGGTGCATTTGCCGGATCCGGTTCAATCGAGGAAGAATAAACAAATAAGACAGATTTTTTTTAATCTGGTGCGATCATCGGGAGGGCCAGTGCCCCCCGCCGCTTTACTTTCTCCCGGAAAAAAACGGGGCAATTTCATGGACAATTCTGAGATCTTCTCAAACCTCGTCACAATCCCACCTGTCTTTGTACGGCTTGATGGAAGGGCGTTCCATGGTCTGACGAGGAAATTCGGGTTTGCAAAACCGTTTGACGACCGGTTCTGCGAAGCGATGGTCGGGGTGTCAATGTCGCTTGTAGCTGAAAGTGGCCTTGCACCGGTTTTTGCCTTCACGTTTTCTGATGAGATCAGCTTGTATTTCAACGATCTTCCCTTCTCGGGAAGGGTGGAAAAGATTGATTCTGTGGCCTCGTCGTACGCAGCAAGTGCCCTCACCCTTGCACTTGGCGCGACGGAACCCCTTGCGTTTGATGCCCGGATTGTTCAGGCAACACCTGAATCTGCAATTGTTTATATGACCGGCCGGCAGGATGAAGCGTGGCGAAACCACCTGAATGCCTATTGCCAGCAGGCGCTTATCGCAGAAGGCCTTGATGCCACCGTCGCTGCAGAGCAGCTTAAAGGAATGCCGGCAAAGGACCTTCATGAGATGATGCATGCACGGGGGGTGAACCTTGCAAAAACTCCAGCTTGGCAGCGCCGGGGTGTTCTTGTCTATAAAAAAGAAGTGCAGAAAGAGGGCTATAATCCAATCACAAACAAACGGGTGACCGTAACCCGGAACATGGTTACGGCTGACCGCGATCTGCCCCTTTTTTCAACGCCTCAGGGACAGTTATTTCTGAAAAATCTTGTTGGTAGAGCATAGACCGGCTTCTTCGGCTATTCGTTGAACCATGGGGTCCAACAAGCGAGAGGGTCTGCTGGAATGCCGAGTTTGTTCCCCTTGGAAAAAAATTGAGGTCTGAATTTATTCAGCTTTTGAAATACCGATCGTCATCATAATGTTCTCGACATCCCAGTCTTTACAAAGCTGATGAGATGGAGTCTTGCTATCTCCTGCACGGTGGAGTGATAATTCCTTTGCCCTGACCTCGTCTGCTATTCCCTGTTTCCAGCTGGCATTGAGAAGATCACAAATCCGGTTGTCCGCAATAGTCACATCTGCTCTTATGAAATCCTCAACGGCGAGATCGAGTTGGCGGCGCATTTCCTGTATACGACGGATAACCTCTCTGGCGTAACCCTCAGATTCGAGTGATGGCGTGAGTGCAACATCCACGTAGACCGTTGCATCTTCCATGGGTGCGGAGAAGATATCTGCGGGTAGTTTTTCTGTAAACGTCACATGCTCTGCGCCGATTTCAAAGGTCGCGTCGTCTTTTGTCAGCATATACGTTTGTCCGGCATTGACTGCCGCTTTAATCGCATTGCCGTCAGCAGAGTCGATAAGTCCCTTGACAGTGAAAGAATTTTTACCAAATCCTTTCCCGAGCGCCTTCATCACCGGTTCTGCATGCCAACCTATCCGGTCCCACCTGCCCATCACAACGGTGACCTTACGGGCGTTTGCCCGGTCCCTGCAGACTTCCTGAAGTCGGATAACTGCATCCTTAACTTCAGGTTTGTCGGTAACGATCACAACCTCTTCAACCGGCCAGCGGAGTTTTCTTTTACCCGCCTGTCGGGCATTCTGCACTGCGTCATCGAAGGAACGGACGAGCTCCATAGCGTGCTCCAATTCGGCGTTGACCAGTCTGTCGTCACAACCCTCCCAGTCGAGCATGTGAACGCTGGCCGGGTCGTTCCCGCACCGGATGTTGCTATAAATTTCCTCGGTGATATGCGGACAGAAGGGAGCCATAAGGCCTATAAGGCGGCGTATTACGTAGTAAATGGTTTCGTAGGCAAACAATTTCTCCTCGGATTCCCCTTCGAGCCACATACGGGGCCTGACCAACTGGACGTACCAACGGGAGAGATCTTCGAGAATAAAATTGATCAGCTCCCGTGTTGCGCGATGGAGCTGGCATTCACCGGTCGCCACCTCCACTATTCCGGCAACCGAATTTATCCGGGAAATGATCCAGCGGTCCTCATCGGGAAGCTGGCGGATCCGGGAAGTGACAAATGATGTATCCCAGATCCCTTCCTTTGCCTGAGGTTCGTATTTATCAAGGATCATATACGGAACAGGGAACCGGTATACGTTCCAGAGGATGTTTACAGCCCGGTTAACGGTCGCAACACCCTCCCAGTTGAATTTGAGATCATCCCATGGGGCCGAGGAAGAGAGTACATAGAATCTGAGTACATCCACACCTACCTTTGCAATTACCTCCTCGGGTGTCACTACGTTCCCGAGGCTTTTTGACATCTTCTTTCCCTCAGCATCGAGTGCAAACCCGTGCATGCAGACACTTTTGTAGGGTGCCTTTCCAAAAGCAATGGTACTGGCCCCGAGCTGCGAATAAAACCAGCCCCGCGTCTGGTCCTGTCCTTCGGTAATAAATTCTGCCGGCCAGATTTTTCCGAATTCAGCTGTCTCTTTGGGAAAACCGAGAGTTGCCCACGATGCGACTGCGGAATCGAACCAGACATCGAAAATATCCTCGACCCGGTGCATTGTACCGCCACATGCACACGGAATTGTCACATCGTCTACGAACGGTCGGTGAGGATCGGGAATTTTCTTTCCGCTGGCCGTTTCGAGCTCCTCAATGGTGCCGATAACACGATATTTGTCACATTTTTTACAGACCCAAACCGGGATCGGGATACCCCAGTACCGCTGCCGGGAGATGCACCAGTCCCGGGCCTCTTTGATCCAGTCGTAAAACCGGGCGCTTCCTGCCCATTCGGGATACCACGTTACCTTTTCAACTTCGGTAAGCATGAGGTCCCGGATCTCCGATGCCTTCAAAAACCATTGTGACGTTGCCCGGAAGATGATCGGTGTTTTACAGCGCCAGCAGTGACCGTACCGGTGAACAATCTTCTCGGTTGCCAGGAGGTAGATACCAAGGGAATCGAGCACATTCTGATTTGAGTCTCTTACTACCTTCCCGGCAAATACTCCTGCTTCTGGCCGGAATCTCCCCGCGCCGTCTACGGGGCAAACGATAGCAAGTTTTTCCTTGGTTCCGAGGACATAATCATCCCAGCCATGGCCTGGCGCGATATGTACAAGACCGGTGTTTTCCATCGTGACAAAATCCGCACTAACGATCCGGTGTTTGATGTCGCGCTGGAGCGGAACCTGTTCAGCAAGCGGGGATTCGTACTCCCAACCAACCAGTTCGGAGCCTTTTTTTAACTCTAATACTTCGAACTTCTGGTACCTTCCTTTTTTGAGTACGGATTTCACCAGCGGTTCTGCCATCCAGAGGTATTCCGCGTGACTGTCTTTCTCTCCACGGACTTTGGCATAGACAAAATCTTTTGCTACCGCAACCGCGACGTTGGCCGGTAGTGTCCAGGGAGTAGTAGTCCATATCACGAGATATTCATCTGTCTTTCCTTTGATCGGGAACTTGACAAACACAGAGGGATCGGTCTCGTCCCAATATTCGACTTCTGCATCTGCGATCGCCGTTTCGCACCTGGGGCACCAGTTTACGACCCGGTGACCCCGTTCCAGCATTCCTTTCTCTTCGGCCCGGGCCAGGGTCCACCAGGCCGCTTCTATATACTGCGGCGTAATCGTCTGGTAAGCTCCGGGGAAATCAAGCCAGATCCCCAGACTCTCGAACTGATCATCCATGAGTTGTTTATTTTTTATCGCAAAATCCCGGCACTTGTCAATAAACTCCTTTATCCCGTACGTCTCGATATCCTTTTTCGAAGAAAATCCGAGCGTCTGCTCGACTTTAACTTCGATAGGGAGACCGTGCATATCATAGCCTGCGCGATCAACCACATTTTGTCCTTTCATCCGGTAGAACCTGAGGATCGAGTCTTTTATGATCTTGTTCCACGCAGTACCCAAGTGGATCTGCCCCGTTGTGTACGGCGGGCCATCGACAAAAAAGAAGGTCTTACCTGAGCTACGGAGCTCCTTTACTGCTTTGTATGTCGCATGAGTGCTCCAGGAGTCCTGCACCCTGCGTTCTATCTCCTTTGCATTGAAGTTCGCACTGACTTCTCTCACAAAATCCCTCTGTTACGGTGGCGGGATGCCCAAACGTATCGATGAATGTTGGCTTTTGAGGACAAATTAGTTTTCTAGTCCCTTTCCGTATTATGGCTGATGGATAAAGAGCGGAAGGATAAGACTATGAATGTGATACAAAACCTCTTACGGCTAAAAAACAGGAACTTTTCCCAATCACTCAATAGTGAGGATTTCCGGATAAAACATTTTCATCAGGTTTTCGATGTATATATACGATTTCTTATGATCGATGTATACCCTGAAGGTGATACCGTCATTTTTTCTTAAATCAAGATAACCGGCGAGAAGGACGGGTTTTTTAAGGATTATTTTTGCCAAGTCCTTTCTCTCCGCTTCGAAGACCTGGTTGTTTTCAAGTTCACCCAATGTTTTCTGGCGCGTATCCGGAGCATTTCCGAAGAATTCGTCAATGATGAATGTACTAAACTGGACTCCCTGTGGAGCATTTAGGTCAAGATCAGGATCCCGGATGACAAACAGCCTGTGGTTTGTAGCGTATACACCATATCCTCCAGTAGCCGATCCAATAGCACCTGCGATTGCCCCACTTACGCCTTCACTTGCGATTTTGAGTGTCAGGCTTGATATCCCGCCAAGATACTCTTCCGATGGGCCGCTAACAGATTCCTCCTGTGCTTCACTTACGGTGATCGCCTCAATCGCTGCAATCAGCTGACCGGCTGTATCCAGAACAGGAGAGCATTTGCCCTGCAGGATCATAGGCCTGCCACGGATTGCAACGTGTTCTTTTTCCCCGATGAACGTATCGCCGACTTTCTTTGCCGCTGGGATAAGTTTGCTTTCGTTACTTCCCGGGGGCCGGATTATATGATCGATAAGCATATAACCCGGTTTACCGTAGAAGGGGATTGCATATTCCTGGTTTCCTTTACCGATCATCTCTACAGCAGGGACTCCGGTTAACTGGGCGAGCTTCGCACTCCACGCAATAATCACCCCCGCTGCATCCACGGCAAAGACGGGAGCATCAAGTGACTGGAGCGTAGCCATAAGATCGCTCCATTCTCCTCCCTTTTCTTCTGTTGCCTCTTCCGAAAGCCCCGGGTGTGTCTGAAGAGTCTCATCTCCTTCACCAGTGCTCCTTCCTCCAATACGGATGAGGTTTGATGTATCCCTTCCGGTGAGCTGGTATTCCTGGATCGCCCCGACCTGCGTGAAAAACCCGTGGTACCCCCATTCGAGAAGGACACTTCTCCCATCACCGGCAATAACGTGGTGCTGGAGAAGACAGTCTGGTTTTTCAGGAGAAAGGGTCTGGAGGTGTATAAGGATTTCCCCGCGTTCGCTGTCAGGAATAAAGCCAAAGAAGTTCTCCCGGACCAGCTGGCGGTAGGGTTGTTTATAAAGGTGGACACAGGGTTCATTGACAAACGTAAATGTGCCGTCGTTTTTAATCCTGCAGATAAGCTCTGCACCATTGTCGACGATCGAATTATAGAATCTGGCCCAAGAGATCAGCTCATACTCGGCGTTCTTTTGTGGGACACGTATCCTGATAAAATCGATCAGCCGTGCGACTTCATTTGCCATATCTGCGCCTTTCTGCAGATAATAATCTGCCCCGGTATTGAGGGCGTCGCGTGCGATATGCGCGAGCCTCTTTGCCGTGGCCATAATAAAGATCGACTGGCCTCCCCGTGCCCTTATCTCCTTGAGAAGGGAAAGCCCGTCCATCTCGGGCATAGCATAGTCCGAGATGATCACATCAAAATACTGGCGGTTAAGCATATCCAGTGCATCGGCAGCAGTAAGTGCAGTAGTGACGGCCAGATCCTTCTCCTGTTCGAGCCGTGCTTTGAAAGCATCCAGAAACAATGGTTCGTCGTCAATGCAGAGGAGCGATATAGTTTGCGGCATAATAGTGCTCCCAAGAGTGTATCCAGATAGTTGCTGTTCATATTAAATAAATTATTTAATTTATGTTTTATAGTCGGGGATTGGTTTATGCCATCATCGAAGCAGTATCACACGAAAGAGAACGGTGGGCCTCCGTTCTTATCCGGAAAAATGAAAGTTCTGTAACCTGATTATTTGAAACAACCAAGCTGACACGCCCGGATTTTGATCCCATACGTATTGCAGTACTCGCTGATCTCTTCTTTAGGAATATTGTGTTTTTCTGCGATTGCAAATGCCTGCGGGCAGGTAATCGCCTTCACGATTTTCTCCTCAGCAAATGCCCTCTCAATCTTTTTTTCGTCCATTGTACCAGAATGATAAACGTTCAAGGGTCATAGTGTTTCGGAACCTGACATCGATTCCCCCACGAGCCTTTTTTGTTCGGAATACCAATAAACTGACCATGAAAGTGGCGCTGATCAATTCCCGCGATGACCTGGCGGGATGCAATATCCGGCACCATATCGAACAATGCCTTTCTGAATCTGCCTCACCAGCCATTTGCAAGGAAAGAAATTATGATTTTTTTGAGGTCAGTGGTCGACTTATCCATGCGGCGGGCGTTGATACCGGTATCGATGCCGATCTTGTTATCTTCCTGTCGCGGCATTCCAGTGTGAATCCGGTACCTGTCCTGACCGTTCACGCCACCGGAAACTTCGGGGCCGCAGAACTGGGGGGCAGTCCCCGCACGCTTGCCCCGGCAGCCCCTGCAATGATGCATGCTACACTGCGGGCGCTTGCCCAGTACTGCCCCGAAGGGTACCGGGTCTCATATGAGGTTACTCATCATGGTCCGACTGCAGTGTGTCATCCCTCATTTTTTATTGAAATCGGGAGCACAGAAAAGGAATGGGTTGACCCTGTTGCCGGAAGAGCGGTTGCCGAAGCTGTACTGTATGCAACTCCCCTGAATGTGATCCCATTGATCGGTTTAGGGGGGACGCATTATGCCCCCCGTGAAACCGCCATAGCCCTTTCAACTCGAGGTGCTTTTGGGCATATCGCCAGCTCCAATCGCCAAGTTGCCGTACTTGACAAGGATATGGTGCAGGCTATGAAGGTGCAGAGCGGCGCCATCGCAGCCTTCATTGACCGTAAGGCAGTATCCCGTCCCGATTTGGAACGGCTGACCACCATTCTTGACTGCCTGAAAATCCCCCGGCTTTCTGAACGCGAGATAGCCACCCTTGACAACCTTTCGTGGGAGACCTACCGTGCAGTCCGTGACCTTGCAGGTAACATTTGCCCCAAGGCACGATGTTTTGTCCATGCTCTGGATGGCTGCGGCCCACTCACAATTGTTTCTCCTGATACGGCGCTTTTTGCCGAAGCAAAAAGATGTGATGAACCCTCCTTAATCAGTGGTTTTGAATCTCTTCCTCTTGTGCACCTGACTAATGAAAACAATGTCCTTCTGCCGTATTTTGTGATTTTTTGCAAAGATTCTTCGGAATTAATAAATGCTTTAAATACATTGTGCGTGAAAATCATACGTAACAGGGAAAACACTGCGACGGAGAATGATTGTCTGGTAATCAGAAAGACCCGGTTCGACCCTGAAAAAGCGCGCAAACTGGGTGTACCGGCTGGACCTGCTTACCATCAGCTTGCCGCCGGGCAGGCAGTGGAACTTGATGGTCGGGTGATATCACCGGATCAGGTATCCGTCATCAGTGAGACCCGGATCCACATCCCGGGACTGGAGAACTACTCATGAGGTCGATTGTTGAAGAGGCACTTACAAAAGCGAGAGATGAGACTGCATCATCTTCGCAAAATAACGAGGATCTTGATCAGATCTTAAGCGAACTCAAGACCGAGATCACCGTAATCGGCTGCGGAGGCAGCGGTTCAAATACGGTCACGCGCATGATGGAAGAGGGTATTCATGGCGCAAAACTGGTCGCTATCAATACGGATGCCCAGCACCTGATCCGGACCCACGCCGACCAGCGTATGCTGATCGGCAGGCAGAGGACCCGGGGTCTTGGTGCCGGCTCCATTCCGCAGATTGGTGAGGAAGCTGCACTCGAGAATGAACAGGATATCCGGGCAGTTGTCTCAGGGTGCGACATGGTCTTTATCACTGTCGGCCTTGGCGGCGGTACCGGGACAGGTTCCGCCCCCGTTGTGGCTAAGGCTGCACGGGAAGAAGGCGCGCTTACTATAGCGGTTGTCACCCTGCCGTTTGCCTCCGAGGGTGCAATCCGGATGGAGAACGCTGAAGCCGGCCTTGAACGCCTCCGTGATGTGGCAGATACGGTCATCGTTGTTCCCAATGATCGCCTGCTCGAAGTGGTTCCCAAGCTTCCCCTTGCTGCAGCATTCAAGGTTTCTGATGAGGTTCTCATGCGGGCCGTCAAGGGTATCACCGAGCTCATCACCATGCCGGGTCTTGTGAATCTTGACTTTGCCGATGTAAGGACGGTTATGGAACGCGGCGGCGTCGCCATGATTGGTATGGGCGAAAGTGACAGCGAGGATAAAGCTGCTGACTCGGTTAAAAAAGCGATCCGTTCGCCGCTTCTTGATGTGGACATCTCCGGTGCAACAGCGGCACTTGTGAATGTAGTCGGTGGCCCGGATATGACGATGGCCGAAGCGGAGGGTGTTGTCCAGGAAGTGTACTCCCGCGTTGACCAGAATGCGCGGATCATCTGGGGTGCGCAGATCGATCCAACGATGTCAAATAAGATGCGGACGTTGCTTGTGGTAACGGGCGTACGGTCGCCACAAATATATGGTCGCAATGAGAAGCTTACCCCCAAAGTACAGAAACAGTATGAGATCGATTTTCTCAAGTGATCAGTTATGGAAATTTCAAAACCTGATATCAAAGTCGACGTGCATGAGGAATTATTTCGCAAGTACTTCCGTGTCCTGAAACTCGCGCGCACACCAACACGGGAAGAGTTCTCCAAAATTGCTACGGTAGCGGCGGCCGGGATACTTCTCATCGGGCTGATTGGTTTTATCATCTACCTGTTCTTCGAACACAAGAAATTGCTGGGATTCTAATCAGAGATTGTCATGACACCGGAACTTACGACTACCTCGCCGGCACCATTGGTACCTTCTGCGCCTGAGGTTTTCAATAACCGGATCTTCGCGATCAAGACGACCTCCAAGCAGGAGCGGACCGTTGCGGATAATATTTTAAAGGCGATAGAGACAAAGGCGACCGACATCAAGGTCACTTCAATTATTGTCCCCAATGAACTCCAAGGCTATGTCCTTGTTGAGACGCCCGAGCAGCGAAACAGAATCGAACAGCTTGTAGAGATGATCGCCCATGCCCGTGCGGTTGCAAAAGGCCAGACGACTCTAGCAGAAGTCGGCCATTTCCTGATACCAAAACCTGTGGTCTCAGGTATTGATGAAGGAACCATCGTAGAACTTATCGCTGGGCCGTTCAAAGGCGAAAAAGCCGTGGTCAAGCGCGTTGACTCCGCGAAGGAAGAGATCACCGTGGAGCTGTATGAGAGTGTTGTTCCCATACCGATTACAGTACGGGGCGACAACGTTAGGGTCGTTGATAAGATCAGCGACCGGTAACCCCTTCTTTTCCTTCACTGTGTAAAATTTTAGTGAACTATCTGGCCGGATGATGTGCATAACATCCGGGATTATCTCACATTGCTTCCGATGTTAATTCAGTATCTGACCCGTGAAAGTTTGGCGTTGATGCATACTTTTTCAAGAAACTTGATAACCTATAAATTTCATATTACAAAATGTAAGCTAAACATTACAATGTGCGGGGCTTAATCCCAATCGTAAACTCATCTTCTTGAGGTTATTTCTATGAAACTAACAAAAGCAACAATTATCTCACTTCTCGCCATGTCATTCGTTCTTGCCGGGGTTCTTATAGCAGGATGCACACAAGACAACAGCAACGCCGCTCCTGCGGCGAACAGTCCGTCTTCAGCTAATGGCGGCTCACCTAGCGGAATGTATGGCGGGAACGCGAATTATGGGAATCACCCGAACTTTATGCAGAATGTACTCAGCAACACTACGTTGCTCAACGCTGCATCAAGCCAGCTTGGAGTATCTGAACAGGACCTCCAGAATGCCCTTACACCGGCTAACGGAGGTCGCATGAATTTAACTGCAGCGGCACAGCAGCTCAATGTCACACCGCAGCAACTAAGGATAGCTCTTGGGTTTCCCTCCGGTGGATATCGTGGGTATCGTAATTCTACGATGGCGACAACCGGATCTGGGCAATAGATGTCCTTATTTTTCCCGTTCGTTTCCGGGTTTTAAGATCAAGTCAATACCTTTATTATCGTTATCCTCTGATTCCCATCTTATAGGAGAAATCGCCTATGAAGGTCATTGGTGTAAATGCAAGCCCCAAAGGAAAGGACAGTAACACGCTCAAACTGGTAAATGCAGTCCTTGAAGGGGCAAAAGAAGAGGGGGCAGAGACCGAATATATCGATCTTTACACCCTGCGTATTGAGTACTGTACGGCATGCGGAACATGCTATGCAACCGGGGAATGCACCCTGCTTGACGACTTTTCCGATATTTTTGACCGGATGATGAATGCTGAGGGAATCGTTCTTGGTGCCCCCAATTACATTGATTGTGTTCCGGCGCCGATGAAAGCACTATTCGACCGCATGGCCGATGCTATCCATTGCCAGATGCTGACTGGAAAATTCGGTTGTTCCGTCTGTACTGCGGGCGGAAGCGGTGAATATGAGGTTGTCGGATACATGAACAAAGTCCTTTCGACACTCGGTACGAATATTGTCGGCGGTGTCGGCGTTGCGATTGGAAGGGATCCTACCGCCCTTGGAAAAGCTGAGGAAAATGCCCGCGCTTTAGGCAAATCACTCGCCCGATCCATCAGGGGCGAACTGACGTATCCCGATCAAGATGAAGTACACCGGCAGAAAAGGGAGTATTTCTGCCAGCTGGTGAAATACAACAAGGACCGGTTCGCCCACGAGTACGACTGGTATGTCCAGATGGGCTGGATGAAGTAAGCCATGGTGAACGGCTATGAAAAGCGTCACTGCTGAAAAACTCGGGCTTACTTATGAACCTGTGGCCATCCTCTGGAGCAACACAAAACCCGAGGGCGCATTACAGATAAAACCGCACGGGCAGACCTGCATCATGCCTTTTTTTGCACAGGTTGCAACCAAGGGAAAAACTGCCGTATTTGACCGGGAAAGCTACGGCTGTCCTGGTGCCCGGGCTGGTCTTGGTTTTGGAAACGGGTACTATGATGCCTTTGGTGGTGCCGGCGTGGATTTTATGTCAGCTTTTTTTGTGAAAGGTGCCAAAAGCAGCATGGATCCGGCAGCGTACTGCGCGATTGTCAACCATATCCCCGAACGGGAGCGGGAGAAATTTATCCACGGTGAACGCCTCCACAAGGATACCGGTAAAGCAAAGCGGTTCATGACTGCCGATCTGCCAATTACGGATATTACCGAGAAATATGTAATTTTTACGCCTCTGGGAAAGGTTATGTCAGGTGAACTACCTGTTGTTGTTGTTTTCGTGGCCGATCCTCTCCAGATTACCGGTCTTGTAACTCTTGTCGGGGCTGTACGTGAAGGAACGGATCCTGTGAGGGTTCCACCTATGGCAGCCTGTCAGCAGATTGGTGCATTTGTGTATGATGAAGCAAAAAAGGAACACCCCCGGGCAGTGCTGGGGTATACCGATCTTGCTGCTCGCGCGAATGTCGGAAAAATCATTCCAGAGCACATGTTTACCTTTGCCGTTCCTTTCTCGCTCTTTCTTGAGATGGAGGAAGAAGCAAAAGACGGCGTATTCGATGGCCCTATCTGGAAAGGGCTCGTGACGGATCACAAGCAGGGAGTATTGTCATGATGATTGCTGATTTTCGGGAGATCGGATCGCAGCTGGCATCAGCGTTCAGACTTTCAACCCGTCCCCTGGCGGTGTATGGATCAGAAATCCCGCCGGTGGGCATCCCCCCGATGGTGGGTGTAAACCGGTGTTTTGCTGTTTCCCTTTTCAAGATGGCTGCGGGAAATGAATTATCCGGAATTTATGTAAGCGCAGATACAAGCGAAGGTTGTTGCCTCGGCGGGCTTTATCATGTAGGTTTTATCCCGGTGCCTGCTGACATCAAATATTTTGTTTCGACCGGAAGAAAGGATGTCCGCGGCGGTGCTGCAGAGTACCTGAAGGCGAGCCCGGAGCTTGTTGAGCATTGCACGATGGCTGCAGGGCCGATCCATCCTCCGGGAAAATACCTTATCGTTCAGGCATGTGACGTACTTCCGGATCCCATGCCTGAGATAAAGTCTATCTGTTGCTTTGGCAACGGCGAACAGATCCGGAACATGGCAGCACTCATTCATTTCGACCAGGATGACCCTTTCTCACCCGTCATTGTTCCCTGGGGGTCGTCCTGCTCAACATTTATAACGTTCCCGGCAGGCCTTGCGGAAAATACCCCTCGTGAGACCGCGTTTATGGGGCCACAGGATCCTACGCAGAATCATTCGCTCCCCCCGGATATGATGGCTCTGGGGATCCCAGCAGACATGGCTGTCCGGATGGTTAATAATCTCGATATGTCGTTTATTACTCGTAGACCTCAGGTAGCATTTCCCCGTCATGTCGTCAGATAGGACCTGTAACTAGTGCCGATTCAATAAGTAAGAATTTTCATTTTTATATGATTTCAGCGTCGGTTAGCCAGTAAGTACACTGCTCGATGCGGTCCAAACCTGCTGGCGATATTTACCGTTTTTAACTCACGGATAGAGAAAAAGGGAGAGATAAGGTTGCAAATTTCTGATTCCGAAGAGAAATAGAGTGTCGTCCCGATACGAGTCGAACGGTATTTTCCTGTTCCACCAAACTGGGGGTCGCTATCGGAAAAACAGACTGAAAAGTACGTTGCGCCCGGCCGTGTGATCCGGTACACGTTCCTGATATAGGTCTCCCGGTCATCAGGGAAAATATGGTGCAGGAATTCCCAGTCATAAGCAAAATCAAAAGTTTCAGTAACTTCATGCAGATCACCGAGGAGATCTGCAACAATAAACCTGCAGGTGGTTCCTTTTTGTTTTGCATGCTCGGTCGCAATCCTGATAGCGGTGGGAGAACTGTCAACTCCGGTGACATCGAATCCGAGACCAGCAAGGTAGATCGCATAGTTGCCAGCGCCGCACCCGAGATCAATAGTTTTACAGGGCTGAATAAGACCGTTCTGAACAAGTCCGACAAGAGCATCTGGAGGGGTTGTGCTGTTCCAAGGAATATTCTCCCGGGGAAGCGTCTGGTAAATCCGGTCGACATCGGTATATTTCATGTGTACCGCTTTGTGGTGTGATAGGTGAGGTGTGAATTCAATATTTTCTATGTATGAGGACTGTAAATATTATAGCCGTGTACGATCCATTTTGTAACCTGTATTTTACACGTTCACCAAAATACCCGGGGCATGCCGGGGGCAGTACACTACTATGGAAACCATCCCGATTCCAGAAACTGGCGCAGGATCCACTAAAAAGGGCATCGATTACAAGTGGATCGTTCTCTCGATCACGACTATCGAGATGTTTATGGTCTCGGTAAATGGAAGTATTACCCTTATTTCGCTGCCTGCGATCTTCAACGGCCTCAATATCGACCCGCTGACCTCCTTCCAGTACCTTATCTGGGTGCTCATGGGATACAGTCTCGTCACTGCCACCCTCCTCCTTTCTTGCGGACGGCTCTCAGATATGTACGGGAGAGTAAAGCTCTATAACATTGGTTTTGCCATATTCACGTTAGGATCCATCCTGCTTTTTCTCACGCCGGATAAAGGTAATGCGGGCGCCCTTGAAATCATTGCGTTCCGTCTGGTTCAAGCCGTAGGAGCATCGTTTACTTTCTCCAATAGTGCCGCAATCCTAACGGATGCATTTCCCCCTGATGAACGCGGTAAGGCTCTCGGTCTCAACACCATCGCCTTTCTATCAGGCCAGTTCGTAGGCCTGATCCTCGGGGGTATTCTTGCCTTTTATAACTGGCGGTACGTATTTCTTGTCAGTGTTCCGGTGGGAATTCTTGGAACAATTTGGGCATACTTAAAGCTCAAGGAGACACCACTTCCAAAACGGGTACGAAAGATCGATATCTGGGGAAACATCACCTTTGTCGCGGGTCTTACTATTCTCCTTATCGGCATTACGTATGCACTCCTTCCGTATGGCAATGACTCGATGGGATGGGGTGACCCTTGGGTTATTGCTGCGATACTAGGAGGCATTGTACTTCTCGCCGCATTCCCCCTCATTGAGAGTAGGGTCGAGGATCCGATGTTCCGGCTGAACCTTTTTAAAATCAGGGTCTTCTCTCTGGCAAACACTGCAGGGTTCCTGAGCGCGCTTGCCCGTGGTGGTATGATGTTTATCCTTATCCTGATGCTGCAGGGAATCTGGCTGCCACTTCATGGATACAGCTATGAATCGACGCCTTTCTGGGCCGGGATATTCATGCTACCTCTCACTGCCGGGTTTGTAATCATGGGCCCCCTATCGGGCTGGCTCTCTGACAAATATGGCTCCCGGTTGTTTGCTACGTCGGGGCTGCTCCTCATAGCTCTTTCATTTATGCTTCTCGCTGCACTGCCGTACAATTTCGAGTATCCGATTTTTGCCATCGCGCTCCTGATCATGGGTATTGGCAATGGCATGTTCGGGTCACCCAACATTGCGGCTATTATGAACTCAGTGCCCCCGGAAGACCGGGGCGTTGCATCGGGTATGCGATCCATGCTCCAGAACAGCGGGATGGTTATTTCCATGGCCCTGTTCTTTACTATCGTTATCGTGAGCTTAACCCAGCTCTTCCCGCCACAACTTGCAACATCACTTACCTCCGCCGGCGCTCCAAATCTCATTGGGCCCATGAGTTCAATTCCCCCGACAGGGGCATTGTTTGCCGCATTCCTTGGCTATAATCCGGTGCACACGATCCTTATTTCGTTGCCACAATCTGTTGTCGCAGCGATAAGCCCGGCGACTATTGCAACCCTGACCGGGACAACCTGGTTCCCGACCACGCTTGCGTATGCCTTTATGCCATCGGTCCGGATCTCCTTTTATATCGGCGCCCTTCTTTCTGTCATTGCCGCAGTATTGTCCGCAATGACCGGGTCACGCTTTGTTCACGAGATGCAGATGAAACCGAAAGAAAAAACGGAAGAACCCCCGGAAATCGTAGAAGATACAGCTTTTGATATCACTTGATAATTCTTCCGAATTATTTCACAGGGGGCCTCAGTTCCTTATATCCCTTTTACCAGGTTTCTTCTCTGGATTACTTTTGCACACCCGATAAAAACGAGGATCACGCCAACGAGCACCAGCCCGTCAAACCAAGGTGGATAGACTGCGTCGCCGTTCAGTGCCGTATGGAGCAGGTCCACGAGATACGTAAGTGGAGAAAGTGATGTAAGGATCCATTCCCAGCCGGTGAGACTACTTAGCGGGACAAAGATGCCCGAGACAAAGATGAGGGGGAGCCGGATAAGGCTTGAGAGCATCATGATGTTCGAGGGATTGTCCGTTGTCGGTGAGGCAAGGAGGGTTCCCAGTGCCGCAAAAGCAATCGAACCAAGCACGAAACCAAGGACAAGTATCCCGGCGTTTGCGAGCGGGAGCCTGAGGAGTACCGCTGAGACTACAAAGACGATGATGGTTATACCGATGCCAAAGATCGCGCCGGCCATGAGGTCACCGATAATAACGCTCTCAAGAATCACCGGGAGGGAGACGAGACGTTCGTAGGTTTTCTCCCGTTTTTCCCAAGGTGTGATCAGGGGTCCAACCGAAGATGCGGTGAAAAAAAGCATCATTCCAAGGAACCCCGGGAAGAAGAGAACGATGTCAAGATTCCTCCCGATAAAGAACGTGAAGAACATAATGAGGGGAAAAAGCAGGCCGAAAACGACAACAGGCCCCTTGAAGTAATAGATCCTCATGTTTTTTTCGGTGACAACGGCGATACTACGGGCAAAGACTTTCCAGTCCATAGGTTAGGTTCCCCCTGTAAGCTGGACAAACGCTTCTTCGAGAGTCGGGTTTGAAGTTGCAATGGATACGATGGTAAGCCGATCCCGTTCTGCAACGGAGGCAAGATGTTTTACAGCCCGGTCCGGGTCATCTGTGTAGACCCTCCACTTGTCCCCCCATTGTTCTGCCCTGAATATACCGGGGGCTGCAAAGAGGCCCGGTCCCACAGTCTGGTCGAACGAGATCTCGACATAACGCGTGGTATCGAAGGTCTTCTTAAGCTTCTCCGGGCTACCGGTGGCGACGATTGTTCCTTTATTGATGATGCTGATCATCGTGCAGAGCGTGTTTGCTTCCTCAATATTGTGCGTGGTCAGGAGGACTGTGCTGCCCTGCTCGTTCATGTGCCGGACAGTATCGATCACAAGCCGCCGGCTGTACACGTCCAGCCCGGTGGTCGGTTCATCGAGGATCAGGACTTTTGGTGAGTGGACAATAGCGCATGCTATACTGATGCGCTGTCGCATACCTTTTGAGAAGGTGCGGACGATATCGTTTTTACGTTCTGAAAGTCCAAGCCTGGCCAGGATTTCTTCTGCACGGCGTTCTCGGTCCGCCCGGCTCATGCCAAAAAATTTCGCGGTTATGAGGATATTCTGCTTAGCGGTAAGATCGCTGTAAACCGTGCCGTTTTCCGGGATGACGCCCATTTTGAGTTTTGCGCCAAGCGGATCCTTGTTAACATCCGTCCCAAGCACATGCACCGAACCGGCGTCTGGAATTAAAACCCCGGTTATCATCCGTATCGTCGTTGTTTTTCCCGCACCATTCGGGCCGAGAAATCCGAAGATGCCGCCCTGAGGAATTGAGATACTAACATCATTGACTGCGGTGACCGGTCCGAATGATTTGCAGAGATGAACTGCTTCAATGGCATCCATGTATAGTTTCCTATACATCGTTGACAGGCAGTATCATATGAGCATATCTGTTTGTCTCTATTTTGCAATAGATAAGGGGGGTACTCATGAAGCGTATGAGTAATCCTGTAAAAAAGTTTCAATGGTTGCCTGTCATATATTGAATAAAGGTACATTGTCATGGTTTTCTCTCTTGTTACAGAACGGCTTGTTTTAACGGATATTGAAGAGGGGGACCTGACAAATACCCAAAACATCGCCAGAGATTCCAGTGTGATGCGGTTCGTGCTTATCTGGCTTGAGAATGACGAGCAGGTTGCCAGTTTTGTGCAGCACGCGATAGTGGAATCAGAACGGCCTGATCGGATGGGTTACATACTTGCGATCCGGCTTCCCGGGACTGGAGATTTTGCCGGTTTTTCGCTGTTTGAGATCGATCCCGGGCAGCCTACAACCGCTGAAGTGGGATGTATCCTGCGACCAGAATACTGGAAGAACGGGTACGCCACAGAGATTCTCCGGACACTGCTTACCTTTGGTTTTGAGACAATTGGCATGCACCGGGTGTACGGGAAGTGCGACGAACTTAACCTGGCATCAGCTCATGTTATGGAAAAATGTGGGTTGAAGTACGAAGGGACTCTCCGCGAGCATGTCTGGCTGCGGGATCACTGGCGGTCGACCCGGTATTATGGAATGCTTGCCGGGGAATATGCTCATGAAAAAGAATAGGAATCTGCGTCACTCCAACCCGGGATTTAGCTCCCAGTAAAAACGAGAAAATCTTCTTCTTACGATCACCTTTATTTCCCATCACGTCAAATTTAACAGACCCAAGCTCGGAACCCGTTTATACGGGACGGCATGGTGCAAAGACTATGGCAGAAGTGGTCGAGGTTTTAGTATCCGGCGGGAAGGCAACCGCAGGTCCGCCATTAGGACCTGCGCTAGGACCACTCGGTATAAACGTGAAGGCAGTAGTCGATGAGATCAACGCAAAGACAGCGACATTCAACGGAATGCAGGTCCCGGTTAAGGTCGAAGTCGACGACAAGAAGAAATTCACGGTCACGGTGGGTATTCCACCGACGACGGCTCTCATCAAGAAAGAGGCCAATATCGAGAAAGGATCCGCAGAGCCCAACGTCAAAGTGGCAGGAAACCTGCCATTCGAGGCCGCTGTCAGAATTGCCAAGATGAAACTCGAAGGCATGCTTTCCTACGAGCTTAAGACCGCTGTAAAAGAGGTCGTGGGCACGTGCGTAAGTATGGGAGTTACGGTGGATGGCAAGCGCCCCAAAGAAGTGCTCGCCGACATCGCAGCAGGCAAGTACGACAGCGTTCTTGTGAAATAAATCAGGAGAACACCATAGGAGATCGAAGGGTTCGGTCGCAGACTATGGAGGAATCTGATGGTTGAAAGGGCCAAAATTCTGGAAGCCGTAAAAACGGCGATTGAAAAGGCGCCAAAACGGAAATTCTCCGAAAGCATCGATATTACCATCAATCTCAAGAATATCGATATGGCGCAGCCGAAAAATCGTATCGACGAGACGATTCTTCTTCCGAACGGGACCGGGGAAAAGAACGGTATCTGTGTTATCGGGAAAGGGGACATCGTCACGCAGGCAAAAGATGCCAAGGTTGATCTGATCATCGGCCCTGAAGAGGTAGAACGGCTTGGAGGCGCACCCCGTGAAGCACGCAGGGTCGCAAGTACCTACAAGTACTTCCTTGCCGAGACCGCGGTCATGCCGCAGGTCGGACGGTTCCTGGGTCCCCGGCTCGGTCCGCGGGGCAGGATGCCGATGCCGATTCCCGGGCAGACTGATATCCGCCCGATTGTCGAACGTCTCCGCAACTCGGTGAAGATCCGTACCAAAGACAAGACGGTCTTCTCGACAAAGGTAGGCTCGACGGCAATGACACCGGAACAGATCTCAGAGAATATCGATGCAGTTGTAAAACGTATCGAATCTGTTCTTGAGCAGGGTCACCTGAATGTCCGCTCGATCTACATCAAGACCACGATGGGTCCATCTGTGAGGCTGGTATAATGGCACTTTATACCCATCACCTGCCAGCGTGGAAAAAAGATGAGGTCGCGGAGATCAAGAAGCATGCCAAGGAATACACCCTGATCGGGCTTGTCGACATGTATGGCATTCCCGCGCAGCAGGTGCAGCAAATCCGCAGGAATCTCCGGGGAAAAGCGGTCATCAAGGTGACGAGGAATACCTTGATTGAACACGCCTTCAGCGAGATTGGCGGAGATACAAAAGGTCTTGTGAAGTTTATATCGGGTCATTCCGCGGTGATCTTCTCCAACGATAACCCGTTCAAGCTGTACAAGCAGCTCGAGAAAACCAAGACCAAAATGGCCGCAAAATCCGGCGAAACTGCACCCGAAGACATCGTCATTGAGAAGGGTCCCACAAGCTTCAAGCCGGGCCCCATTGTCGGTGAACTCCAGCAGGCAGGCATTCCTGCGGCAATTGAAGGTGGCAAGGTCAAGATCCGCGAGACCAAGACCGTTGTCAAGAAAGGCGCAGTCATTTCAGCTAAACTCGCTGACGTGCTCGTCAAGCTTGACATCAAGCCCATGGATGTCGGGCTTGCCCTTCAGGCCGCATTCCACGATGGCAGCATCTACGAGCCGTCAGTACTTGCCGTAGACGAGACAAAGATCCTCGCCCAGATCCAGCTTGCCAGTCAGCAGGCGTTTAACCTGTCAGTTAACGCAGCTATCCCGACCAAGGAGACCATGGCACCGATCCTGACAAAGGCAGTCAGGGAGGCACGTGGCTTAGCGATCGAGGCATCAGTCTACGAGAAAGACGTTATCGATGCGATTATTGGTAAAGCCGAGAGAGAAAGCCAGGTAATAAAAACTCTGGTAAAATAAAAAAAGAGTATTTGAGGTGAATTAAAGATGGAGTATATCTATGCAGCACTTCTCCTGCACAAAGCAGGCAAGAAGATCGATGAGAACGGTGTCAAGGCAGTCCTTACCGCCGCAGGTGTAGCAGCAGACGAGTCACGGATTAAGGCACTTATTGCCGCCCTCGATGGCGTTAACATCGAAGAGGCAATCAGCAAGGCTGCGGCAGCACCGGTCGCCGTTGCAGCTGCAGCACCTGCTGCAGCCCATGCAGCAGCACCAGCCAAGGAAGAGCACAAGGAAGAAGACAAGAAAGCAGAAGAAGAGAGCGGCATGGCAGGGCTTGGCGCCCTGTTCGGCTAAATCTTTTTTATAAACTCATTTCCAGTCGTTTGTCATTTCTGGGGCCGTTCACGGCAACAGCTAGCATTCGTGAACCCGAATCCATGCAGGATCAGATTGGCACGCCGATGTAGATGTTATTCTTTGTCGCAACAATCCTGACCCTGACCTGACCCGAACTTTTGTCACAGCCATAAACCGATATCACCCGGTTTCTCGCAATGCCCAGCATTTCACCATGGATCCAACCGGGGGCCATAATCTCAACCGTTGCCTTCTCGCCCTTTTTAAATACCTGAGGGAGCGAAGGGCGTCTAAAGGTACCGAAGTCCCTATTAGGATCGAGGCGGAGGCAAAGACCTGACGCTTTTTCCCATTCTTTTATGCTCCGGTTAAAAAACTGCCACCAGCTCTGTACTTTAACGCCTTTTGGTGTCCGCCCGTACTTGTATCGTTCGAATTTCTGGATGCCAAGGGGAGGGAACCGTTTTCCCGCATCGCATGCCTTTGCAAAATCAATGAGTTTCGGGATCTCAGCATCGTTGATGCCTGGCATATAGACCGGAGCAATGAGGAGGTCGATAGAACTTTTTGCCACCGCCATTGCTGCACCCATAACCTTGTTAATATCATACTCGTCCACACCGGCCAGCTCACGGGCAAGCATCGGGTCCACTGCATGAAGCGAAAGATTGACCCGATCGAGGCCTGCTTTTGCAAGAGCTGTAATTTTTATGTCGTCGAGAAGCGTGCCATTGGTCTGGAGTGAGACGACTGTAACAGGATCCGTTGACTTAAGCGCCTTGACCAGTTCGGGAAGCCGGGAGTACAAGAGGGGTTCTCCGGGAGAATCGATGTGGCACTCGACACCCGGGCCCTTAAACGGGGCGATCTCTTCAATGGCGGAAAGAAGGTACTCAAGTTCAACCTCGTACGTGGTGGCACGGGTTGTCGAACAAGGTCCTGCATCTACCGAGCAGAACGGGCAGTTTAAGTTACAGCCGCAGCTTGGCCGTACCTGCAACAGACTCGTTCCCCGGTCAATAATGCCAAAATAGAGTGACCCGACGAGAGGAATTCCGGAATCTTCCGTTATGCGGACATGAGTCATTTTCTATGCCCGTCCGGTACTGCTGACGGTCACCTGAATCTGCAACCCTGCCATTTTCCTCGGAATATCACCGGGCGGGGATTGTCCATCTGCGGAAGGAGATATTCAAAAGCATCCTTGTCCACCGGCTTTTTGCCGTTCTTCCTACAGAACTGGGCAAAGGTATCATACATTATATCAAGGGGGATGGAACCTGAAGGATCGGCAACGATCATTTTCTGGTGGAACTCCCAGATGCCCTCGAACTCTATATCATCGTCTTTAAGAGGTCTGACAATCCCGAAGTTGAGCTCCGCACTCATGCTTTTTTCGTCAGCCTGGGCTTTAATCTGGAGGAAGTAGTCGTGAACGGCTGCAAGCCCCTGCCGGAGCTCGATAAGTTCATGTTCGAGACTCTGGAGCCTTTTTTCCTGTTCCTGAATGATGTCCAGTGGATACATCGCAGCTGATCTCATCTTTGTACTTCCGCCAAGATAAAATGCTTGCATTTCCGGATTTTGCCGGTGGCTGGAATTTATTTCTGCTATAGGGAAAGATTCCCTGCCCAGACACATTGACCAAAAGAGACACAACCGTCGCCAGGGGGATAGTCTTGATTAATAAGAAGGGAAAGGCCAGCGTCGGTGATTTCGGTACGGATTGTCTCCCGGATGGCCCGGTTAGCAACAACGCCCCCGCTCAGGGCCACAAGAGGTATACTGTCGCGTTCCGCTGCATGGACAGCCAGTGCGGCAATCCCGCGGGCGATGTTGTACTGGACCGATGCCGCAATGTCCCGGATAAATCTTCTGTCTTGGTGCTGTAAGCGATTCAACCGGGAAAAGGCGGTTTTGAGGATAGCCCGGGTAGAGAGCACTTCGCACCCTCCGGAATGGGAAAAAACAAGATCCCACGTTTCCGTTTCGCCTCCTGCTGCGGCTGATTCGAGTTTCATTGCCGGCTCTCCATCATAGGTGCGCTCCCGGCAGATTCCAAGTAAAGCGCTTGCAGCGTCAAGTACCCGGCCGGTGCTGCTTGTCATCGTGACATTGAACCGGTTCGCCACCTGTTTTTTAAGAACACCAAGTTCGACCGCTGACCAGCCGCGGTCACCAAGAAGAGTTAGGCATTCATCTTCCGGAAGAATACCGTAGAGCATCCGCTCCGGGAACCGGGTGGCAAGATCCCCGCCCGGCATCGGTACCTGTTCAAGGTGACCGACACGGGTAAGGTTCGGGACCTGCCCGGAGAAGACCTCCCCGCCCCAAACCGTGCCGTCGTCACCGTATCCTACGCCATCTATGGCAATGCCGATACAGGGTGCTGTCGTCGTTGCCGCTATGTGTGCACGATGGTGCTGGACGGGTACAAGCCCAATTCCCCGCTCTTCTGCGATCTCTTTTGCAAAGCGGGTGGAGAGAAACTGGGGATGAAGATCGTGGGCAACCAGATCGTATTCAGCTCCCAGAAGCCGCTGTAGTTTAGCTACGGTTTCCTGGAGATATGCGAGGGTTGCCGGGTTCCGGACGTTTCCTACATGGGGAGAGGTAATGGCAAATCCAGCTTTATAGATCGTTGCGTTTGCATTCAGCTCAGGGCCTACCCCAAGAATACAGCGCTGGCCGAGATCGATCGCCGTCCGTTTCGGGGCGATACCCCGGGAAAGACGCAGGATAATATCATCGCGAATGACCGAGTCATCCACCCGGTTTTGAATGGTCCTGTTGTGAATGAGGAAATAATCTGCATCCTTTGCAAGTTTGGCGAGTGCCACACTGGTGTCCGTGATCATCGGGTACCCGGGCATGTTCGCGCTTGTCATGATGAGCAGAGGATGACGTAAGTGCGAGAAAAGGAGATGGTGGAGCCCGGTATAGGGTAGCATGCACCCAATAGTATGTAGGTTGCTGATAGTGCAATGCGACGAAGGGTCGCATTTTTCGAGGACTACGATGGGATGAACAGGGCTTTCAAGTAAAGTCCTTTCTTTTTTGGAAATACGGGCAATCTCATCGATATAGTCCGGGCGCACCATCACAGCGAAAGGCTGCTCGACACGACCGAGTCGTGATTTCAGTTCTCCTGAAGATTCCTCGACGCAGGCGAGGTGGAATCCCCCCATGCCCCGAATTGCAAGGATCTTTCCTGCATCAAGCAGCGATGCAGCCTCACGGATCGGCTCGACACATGGGATCTTTCTTCCGGTTCCGTTCATAAGCGAAAGCCCGGGGCCGCAGGTACGGCAGGCTATAGTTTGTGCATGATGACGTCGGGAATGCGGATCGCTATATTCCCCGGCACAGACAGCACACATCGGAAATTCATCCATCGATGTCCGTTCCCGGTCATAGGGAATAGATTGTATGATACTATACCGGGGCCCACAGTTAACGCAGGAAGTCGCCCAGTATCTCTCATATCTTCCCCCGGGTAAAAAAATATCTGAAATACAATCGTTGCAGATTGCGATATCTGGAGGGATCATGCCGGAGAAGGAGCCTGTTCCACTTTTTTTAATAACAAAACCATCGGGGATATCAGATTCTATCGTTGTTACATGGACGGAATCGATCCGGGACATTGGTGGACCCTGGGAGACCGCGGCAAGAAAGTCGGCAAACCGCTCACCCCGGGCGTATATCTCCACTTCACTTCCGAGATTTTTTACTGAACCTGCTATCCCAAACTCATAGGCCCTGGCGTAAACAAAAGGGCGGAACCCGACACCCTGGACGATGCCGCGAACCGAAATCCTGCCTTTTGTCTGCATATGTGTGTCGCAAAAATTTATTGAATTATACCTCCATATATGTATAGGGTTTTTACTGTGCCGGGTCACATTCGAATTGTCAACGATCCTGTTGAACTTGTTCCGCTCCTTATGACGTTTAACAGTCCTGCGTTCAAGAAGGTGTACGAACTGCTGAGTAAATCGTGGATGACCGAAGATGAACTTCAGGCGCAGGTAAAAGATGAATCAGTCTCGCTCTGCCTACAGGTTTTGAAGAAAGGAAACCTTGTCGAGGAACAGTGGAGGATGCCAAAACCTGGCGAAAAACCCCTGAAGGAATTCCGGGGAACATATAACAAGTTTCGTGCAAATTTCCAGTGCAACTTGCAGGATCTTTCGGATATACTCTATATCTCGCTTTCAAACGACGAAAACCTCCGCGAGGTTGTCGGCCAGATTGAAGGTGAACTGGTAAGCGGCAATACATCCATCAGCGATCTCTCCCGGAAATTTGGTGTCAGCCCGGTATTTATCAGGGGTCTTGCAAAGAGGATACCTCATCTTGATGTAAAGGGACAAGGGCTGGTGCTGCTTGATACAGGACGCTAAAGATCCCCTTTTTTCAATTCTGCGAAGCAAACGTGAAGTATCCCGTTTACAGATTCTGGTCGAAATTGCCGAGCATCAGCCTGCGGTGCGCCAGCAGGAGATCGCGACAAAACTCGGTGTTACACCACAGGCGATTTCTGAGTACATCCGTGAGCTCACTGAAGAGGGCATGGTTTCGGCAAGCGGTCGCGGAAATTACGAGGTAACTAAAGCCGGTATCGAATGGGTGCTTGCAAATGCTGAATCACTGGAAGCATATGCCCGGCATATCCGGCGCGATATCATCCAGCAGGTCTCCATCTGGACCTCAATTGCCGCAGAGAACCTCAGAGCAGGCGATGAAGTCGGGGTTTTTATGAAGGGTGGGTTTTTGTATGCAACAAAAAAACCCCAGCAGGCAATGGGATCGGTTGTTGCAGATGCAAAAAAAGATGAAGATGTGGGCGTAGCCCGCCTTAATGGCATTATCGAGCACCATGAAGGCTCCGTCACCATCTGCAAAGTGCCTCGTATCCAGCACGGAGGCTCGCGCCGGGTGCAAATGGAACAGTTAAAAGATCTCGTCCGCCAGGCCGGGATGGTGTCCGCCGTTGGGCTTGAAGCATATATCGCCCTTAAGGTTGCAGGACACAAACCTGACTTATTTTTCGGGGCGCGGGAAGGTGTCATCGAAGCCGCGTTCCACGGGATTGACTGCGTGATTGTAATTGTTGACGAGGAGTTCACGGATTTCTTAAAAAGGCTCGAAGGCGTCGGGCTTTCCTATACCATTATCGATCTGATCGCTCCATGAAGATCCTTGTTCAGCAGGTCAAAGGCAGTTACAAACTCCTCTTTTACGATGGGAAGCATGTCCGAGGTGTCGGCATTACTGAGATGACCGATACCCCCAAAGGGCCCCGGCCTGTCAGGTACCGGCTTCGCTGGGGGTCACATAAAGAGTACAGGGCGACACCCTCAAAGGATCTTATTTCTCAACTGCGGGATGGGGAAGTCCGGATGGTCAAACCGGATCCCCTTTTTGAAGAGTTCCTGCACGCATTCCAGATCCGGACCGGCACGGTCAGTGCCTGCCGGATCTGCCTTCTCGACGACCGGTATACGCCCATTACCGATGACAATTTCGTTATCTTCGGTAAAAATGAGAAAATCTGTCTTGAATGCGGGCGCCGGGAGCTCAGGCGGGAGCTTGCCCCTATCGGTCACATGAGCCGGGATACGCTCCGGCATTTCGAAGAACTCCTTGTTTCGACAAGAAACCTTGACCGGGTTCTTGCGCTTGTCCAGCCCGAAAAGCTTTCGATGAAGTCCGCGCTCTTTGACCGGATCGATGCCCATCCGGTGCTTGCGACGGCAAAGCTTACGGAGCTTCCGCTCCCTCACGCTTTTGTCACTGCCTCCCAGGTAGAAGCGCTCATGCCGGCCCAGCAGCTTGCGGTGGATGCAGGTCTGCTTTACGGAAAGGATCTCCTCGTGGTTGCCGCTACTGCAAGCGGTAAAACATTTATCGGTGAGATGGCGGGGATGAAAAATTACCTTGCCGGCAGGGGCCGGATGCTCTTTTTGGTACCGCTTGTGGCTCTTGCAAATCAGAAGTATGAACGGTTCAACGAGCGATATAGCTCCTTTGCAAAGACCGGGCTTCTAACCGGTGTCTCACGTCTCAATCTTCCCGAGACCCGCAAGGTCGGCGACCGGAACCCGATGGCCCCGATCCTTGTCGGTACCTACGAAGGGCTGGACAACATGATCCGGTGCGGCCAGAAGATGCAGAACATCGCGACAGTTGTCATTGACGAGGTTCAGATGCTTGAGGACCCGGAACGGGGCCACCGGCTCGACGGGCTTGTTGCACGACTCAAGTACCTTGCCCCTCAGGCGCAGTTCCTCTACCTTTCCGCCACTATCGGATTGCCAAAGACCCTTGCAAAAAAACTCAACTGCCAACTCGTCCGGTATGACGACCGGCCGGTAGCCCTTGAACGCTATCTCCTTTTTACTGAGCGCAAGCAGAAGATCCCGACCATCAAGAAACTGACTACCGAAGAGTACACGAACACATCCTCAAAGGGGTTCCGCGGGCAGACGATTATCTTCACTAATGCCCGGGCACGATGCCACACGATTGCTGATGCACTTGGCATGCGTGCGGCGGCCTACCACGCTGGTCTCACTTCGCAGGAACGTCGGGAGGTCGAGACCAAGTTCCTTGGGGGTAAGCTGATGGCAGTTGTAACCACCGCAGCGCTTGGGGCCGGTGTTGATTTCCCCGCATCGCAGGTGATCTTCGATGCCCTTGCCATGGGCCGGGACTGGCTTTCCGTGCAGGAATTTAACCAGATGGCAGGCCGGGCAGGACGGCCCGATTTTCACGACTTAGGAAAAGTCGTGCTTCTTGCAGAACCCGGAGGAAGCTATTCGCGGGAGAACCCGTTTACTGAAGAGGAGGTTGCGATGCGCCTTCTTAAGGGAGTGATGGAGGAGGTAGCACCCGTCCACGATCTTGAACAAAGCTCCGAAGAGTACGTGGCAAATGCAGTTGCCTGCGGTGGCGAAGAAGCTGATCTTGCCCGTATCAACACCATGATGGTGGGAAGCCTCGAACCGGTTCTTCCGGAGCTTATCGCTCACAAGCTCGTGCAAAAACAGGGAACCAAGATCGAGCTTACGCCCCTTGCCCGGGTAATGTCTGAGCATTTCATAGGTATAGAACGATTGCTCGAAATCATACGGCTCGTGCGGGAGAAGGACGAGCCTCTTGATATTATCGCAGAACTGCAAAGTGAAGGGATGGAAAAAGAGGAATTACAGAAAAAAGAAAAGGGGGGGAAAAATAACTGGAGCGGGAAAGGGCACGGGAAACGATGAATCTACATTTCATTTGTGCCAAACAGAATATCTGTTGATGTGCCAATGAAAATCTGTTATTTTACTGCTCCAGGCTGAGCAATACAGATCCAGTGATCGTAAAATGCATCCTTGGGATTTTCCCTGATCTCGACGCTCCACCCGGCTTCGTTGCCCCATTCTTTTATCAGCAGTGCTTCAGGTTCCGTCCCAACGGTGATGAGGGCCTCACCTGTCACGGAAAAGAGTCCGGCAGCAATTTGGTGCCATATATCGGCCGAGAACGAATTGATCTCACCCATCATGATGCCGATGCCTTTCATCACCGGCCGGGTGTATGCTTGGACCTGAGTTGCATCAATACACATAGTCTCTTCCGGGAGCAGTCGGCCTTTCTCAATGCCAAGAGTTATAAGCGCCGGGTCGTTGTCAAACGAGAGCGGAGTGAACCCAAGTTCACGCAATACAAGGGATCCCACGCCAGATCCACAGCCGCAGTCAATGCAGTTCTCGGCCGACCCTTTCCCCCAGACACTTTCAATTACCTCAGCGAGAATGACCTTGCGGGCCGGGTTAAGATCCTCCATGGCAGCCGGTACTTCTCTGACCAGTTGGAGGGAGAAATATTCCCGGACTGCAGCTTCCCAGGCCGCCCGGTCTTCCTGAAATATTTCGCCATTAACCTGCTCAAATGCGTCAATCAGGGCAATATTCGGGTGCCGGCAGAGAAATGAGCCTGCAATCCAACCGGATTTTTCATGGAAGGCAACGGCGATGGGATCATCATTTTCATCAACAAGCATCCGCGCCTCGTCCCCGTTGTCAATGGCGAGCAGATCGGTATAATACGGGTTTGAAAGCGAGGCAAACGACGGTTCGATAAATACGATCTCGTCCACTTCGAGTATTGCCGCGGCTTTCACGGGGTCTGTTCCCCCCAGCCGATATGCATGCCATGTGGAGCCTCAATGATACCGTCTATTTTGGCATCTTCGTGAAGGAAGATTTCCTTTGCGATTATATCTCCGAGGACGTGGGCACCTTTTTTAATGTACACTTTGCCGCTGCTCTCAACATTCCCATGGACCGTGACGCCACCCGCAACGCTGACCGTGCCCCGCGAGCGCAGGCTGCCAAAAATAACGGTTCCTTCAAGGATATCTATCGAACCTGCCCGGATGTTTCCGTGCAGCCGGCATTTCCTCCCGATTTTCATAGAGGAGGGAACCGAGAAGACCTTCATGTTAAGCCGTGAACGTGCCGGGATCATAAGCGGCACTTCCACTTTACCCTCGTCGTCAGCAAAGAGATTGTTGAGGATCCGGTCAAGCTCCCGCTCGTTTTCTATCTTGAGCATGGTCATAAGATAGATGAGGATGAAGAAGAGCACTGGCATCGGGTTTCTTACCGCGATCTCACCGGTAGCTTCAAACCCTTGCGCAATCTCCACTTTTTCGCCAATATCAAGTGTCCCGCTGACCACGAGCCTGCCGGCAATCTTCACGCCTTCTCCGATGTATGCATCCTGTTTTGCAATGACATCGCTTCCGATCTCGCAGAGATTGCCGATCCGTGCATCGCCGTCTGCCCATACGTACTCACGGATTTTCGTCGATTCGCCTACATAGACGTCAGCACCCCGCAGACCGTAATCGATCTGACAGAACTCGCCAACCACGATATCCCGGTCGGTCTTGATGCTGTGCTCCTGGAGCTCCGTTCCGTCGGGAAGAAGGCAGTGCCTGTGCCAGTTCTTTACTGCTTCCCCGCTCATCGATCACCCGCAGGTACGTTGTCCATAAGTATCATGCCCCGTATTTGTGTGCTTGGTTTATGAGATCGATCGCGGTAGGCATCAGTCCCGCTCCCGTGATCCGGCAGAGACCGCCCCGCGCGCAGGTGCGTTCTCCGTATTCCTTCACATCGTCCACCCGGACACCGTCACCATAGATCAGCACCGGCACCGGATCTGCACTATGGTCCTTGATCGAACAGGGTGTGGAATGATCGGCACAGACAATAATGATACAATCCCTGATGTCGAGGAGTGGTTCGAGTACGGCATCAACCTTTTCTATGAATGCCTTTTTCTGTGCCGCCAGCCCATCATGGCCGGATTCATCGGCTCCCTTAATATTGACTAGCACGAAGTCTTTTCTTTCAAGTTCGTTTATCGCAGCCGCGATCTTTCCTTTGATATTACTGTTCTGCGACCCGGTAATTCCTTCTACTGGTACCTGCATCAGACCGACTGCGTCTCCTATGCCGGATATCAGACTCGCAGCAGCAATCACACTCCCCGATAACCCGTATTTTTTTTCGAACGGTTCGAAATTTCCCATCTCTCCGGCTCCTCGCATCAGGATGATATTTGCCGGGCCTAGGCCTTTTTGGAGCCTATCCTTGTTTAGCGGGTGATCAAAGAGAATTTTCCCTGACTGCTGCACGAACTCGTTGCAGACCTCTGCCGTTTTCCTGTCCTGAGTACGATCCCCTACCGGGGTGATAGTATGAGGGGCCGCATGATCCTTTTTTGGATCGTTTGAGGAGACGCAGTGACCAAGCCCCTCTCCTTTTAAGGCAAGGGCCGCCCGGTGCCCGGCTCCGGACCGGAATATAAACTCTACACCAAACTCCGAGAGATCAACCCCATCCTGAACTGCTTGAGAGAGTATTTTAGTATCATGGATACGCCCCGCCCTACGGTCAATCACGAGGCCATCTGGTGACTGTGTCGCATAGTTGCATCGGAAGCCGATCATGCCCGGTTCCATGCGGATGCCTGAACCCACACATTCGAGCGGGCCCCGGCCGGTGTAGTACGTATGGGGATCGTAGCCGAGAAGTGCGAGGTGTGCTGTGTCGGAGCCGGGCCGTATACCGACTGCAATTGTGTCCATGATCCCACAGACCCCTCCGGCAGCAAGCCGGTTGAGTACCGGGTGGTTCGCCGCTTCAAGAGGAGTCCGGCCACCCAGTTCCGGGCAGGGCCGGTCCGATAAACCATCAATGATGAGAAAAAGGATCTTGTGGGCGGTCATTATTAAGGAATTGTTGGACGCGCGGATTAATTATGTTTCCCGGTTTTGTCGCATCGGAAAAGAATATACACAGGCTAAAATTAGCAGTATCCCTGGCCAACAGGGAAAATAAAAAAAATTACTTTGTGGAGATCAGTGCAGCGACCGGTTCAACCTTGGATTTGATAATCTCGACCCGGCGGGTGGGGTATAGGGTCTTTACAACTTTGAACAAGTCGCGGGAGATCTCACCTGATATGATCCCGTTTACGAGCGTTGTTAAGTCCCATGCCTGCGCCTGGGCTACGAGGCTTGCCGTGATCGCGTTCCTGAGCGCATGCTCCTGGGCAATGTTTGCCCGGGCAAAGGTATAGCAGCTGATCGTGAGCCGGACCTTCTTTGTGTCTTTAGTGATGATCAGCATATGGCAGTCCACACGGGAGCTGCGGCGCTTGACCAGGGATCGCAGGTAGTCACGGGTCACTTCGTGGCCGACAAACTCGGTATATGCAGCGTCGCCAGTAACATCAGCGATCTTAAAGCTCATCTTGATGTGCTGCTTGGCGTAATCGTTGGTGATCTCGCCAAGGGTAGACTGCATAATCCTGCCTTTGACGGTCTCCACATCGTTTGCAATGGTATCACCGATATACGCTTTGCCGAGGTTGTCGGGGGTGTATACCTTGAACCAGCTCTTGGCTTTCCAGCCTTCAACTCTTCTTCCAACCTGTTTTTTCTTTGCCATGGTATCAACTCTGGATTTTTTCATTCCCTCTTTTCATTCATTCCCTGTTTTGGTGCGGAAGCACTGTTGTCTCATCCGCGATTGCCAGATTCATCAGGTAGTCGTCCACTGATGCGATAACCGATCGGATCTGTGTGCCGTTAATTACGGTCGTGACTTTGCTGCCATCAGCAGTCGTCGTCATGCACCCGAGATTGTCCGGTGCAAGGGACAACGCCACGCTGGGAGCGTCTGTATGAACGGTGGTGATAAGGCCTTGTATCATCATGCAGAAAGCCCCTCCTGCCACCCTTTCACGAATGCTCCAAGCTGGTCGCAGGGAATCGTTGCCCCGGCGCGGGTATGATGGCCCCCGCCGTTTCCACCGCATGCATTGGCGAGATCCCGGACAAGCGGCCCGAGATCTGCGTTGACTCCTTGGGGCAGGCGAGCCGATATGCGGCAATCTACCCCGGTCCGTGTATATACGAGCACGGGTACCTGGTGTATCCAGTCCCGGGCAAGCACATCAGCCATGTCGCTTGCAACTATTGCATCGGTGCACTCGTAAATCGCTTCGCCTTCATGTGCGGGTTGGACTGTTTTAAGAGCACCGATAACTGCAAGGTGGTGCCGCCGTGCCGCTTCCCATGCCTCTCCGAGTTCTGTAGATGAACGTAAGCAGAGTGCAACCGCAAGGGCGCCGTGACCGGATTTGCCGCAGGCGTCAATAACAGCAGTGAGTGCATGGGCATCCTCTATGACCTCACGCTGGAGGTGGATGGTGTCACCGTAGAGCAGTGCCAGACCCTCAGCGGAAGCCTGCGGTGCAGATGTGAGCACGGCGAGACTCATAAGAACGTCTTGTCTGATGCCGTTTTCCCCCTGTGCTCCTGAAAGCAGGTCAGCGACAGCGGAATCATCGCCGCTGATCCCGACAAGATACGGGCGAATGGCAAGCAGCCATTTCTCTGCCATGTCGCGGCCGGCCAATGTCTGTCCCTTGTCCGGAACGATAACGCCGTTTGCCACACCTTCGTTGAAGATCTCAAGGTTTTTGCCGATAAACTCCTGCCCGTCACCGATAATGCCCGGGATCACAAGGCCGGCAAGGTCCTTGTGGTTACCCATCTCCTGAGCAACAATATAGGCCATACCCGCTGCAGAAAGTTCCCGGTCGCCGTCGATCTTTTCAAGCCGGGGATTCGCATGGAACTGCCCGGAAAACAGCGGCAGGTGGTGGTCCACAACCATTGTTTCCGGGGGCAGATCATCTCTGCCGGACCCGAGATCGCACAGGAGTGATGCTGTGTCATTGGAGAGCAATGCGGGAGGAACCTCGGCGCATACTCTCAACCGGAACCGTATGCCGGTCCGAAGCATTGCGTGACAGAGGATAGCTCCGGCTGCAATTCCGTCGGCATCGTGGTGTGCATAGACCTCTACGAACTGCTGGCGGCGGATCTGATCGGCAACGGTTTTTGCGGTTTCTTCAAGCGACATGGGCACCTTGGACGACGTCTCTGACTTATCTGGATAACAGGATCTCAGCGTTCTCCGGCTTGTACGTGAAGCCTGCAGGCAGTTTCTTGGTGCCAGTATAATACCTCACAAGGCGACGGATCTTGGCTTCGACCAGGTGAAGCTGCCGCTTGTTGTGCAGGTCCTTGTTATTATCTCCCAAGTGTTTGCGAAGCCCGAGTGCCTTTATCATAAGGTCGCGAAGATCCTCGGGAATCTCGGAACTTACCTTGTTTTCTTTAAGGATGTCCCCGATACGTTTCCCGGTGATCATCTTAACGTCGGGGACGCCGTAGCGGTCCCGAAGGATCAGCCCGATCATACTTCCTGATGTGCCTTCTTTGCGGAGATCGACGATAAGTTTCTCGATCGCTGCCTTGTCCGTGTTGGACCAGGTGGGCGCATCATTTCGCGCAGGCCGCACAGAGCATGACTTTCCTCTTCTTCCGGCGTGCATTCTTGCCATAGTTATACCTCCAGTTAACGTAATGTAAGTCCAGAAAAGTACAGCATGCTTACTGACTCTCTGTAATCCCAAAGCCACGTTTGAGGCCGTGCCTTAAATTAGCACGTCGGACTTACATCTGTCAGCACCCAATAAAAGTGCTGGTTACATATGGTCTGCTTGAAATATTAAGGATATCTATAGTCTGATCAGTCCATTGAGTATCCGCCCGAGGGAATCTGTTCCGGAACCTTTGAATATCTTTTTTATCGTGAGAAAGAGAGAAGGATGGTACGATGGATGAACATTACGGGGAAGTTCCCGAAGGCATCGTCATCCGGTTCCGGGATTGTTTTTCAGTACGATATATCCAGTCCGCAGCGCTTCTTTGCCGGCTGGGATATGGCCTGGAACAAGAATATACCACATCGGGAATGCTCTCCGCTGGACAGTGTATGCAACACGAGGCATTTGTCCTCAATGCGCTTTTCTCAACTGTTGCATTTCTGGAGTCCACAATAAACGAGCTTTGGTCTGATGCCGCGGACAATGCGTACTTCTTCTCAGACGAGGCAACTGAAACACTGTTGCATACGATTGGGGAGAAATGGAAGAATGAGAATTATTTTGACCGGACCCCGCTCCCGGCAAAATACCAGAAAATGCTTGAAATTGGCCAAAAACCGCAGTTTTCCGAAGACGATCCGGATTTCTCCGGGATCAAGGATCTGATCGGAATCCGGAATTACCTTATGCATTACCGGCGCGAATGGGTTGTCATCCAGACTGATCGGGCATCAGATGTCCATGGCGAGACAAATGCGGAAAAATTCGAACAAATTTTAAAAAACCGGTTTGTTGAGAATCCGCTTGCCAGGAAAAATCTACCGTTCTTCCCGGACCGGTGCCTTGGTCATGGATGTGCGGAATGGGCGGCATTAACCAGTCTGTCGTTTACCAACCGGTTTTTCCAAAGTCTTGGCTTACCTGCCCCGTATGATGGGATCCGGGATGAATTGGCCACGCGGTAACCTGGGCATTTTGCTCGATACCTTCAGACAAGAGAATGGCCCGGAAACCTGAAAGAAAAACTTTGTGAAGACGTTAAAAAAATATGGGAAAAAGTCCCCGATACCTGCGCGGTGGGTCACTTACCGTTTTTTTCCCTTCTTCTTTTTTGGCTCGTCTTTTGCCATTGACATTAGATCGATGATATAACTGCCCTCTTCATCGCCGACGCTTACAATCCGCTCATCGCTTTTTGCCATTTTGTCGATGTTGAGCTCGTACGAGCCCGGACCTACGATCCGGATCGTCTCGACCCGGTCGAACATCTCTACTTCCTTTTTTGGTTTGCCCATGGCGACATGTTCAACAACTTCGAGAACTTCTTCTTTCGATTCACCTGCAATTTCCTCTATCGTCTTCTCTTCGAATACATCCTTGTTAATCTCGGACTCCTTAACGTAGAGGAACTTCTTGCCGCCGCAGCTTGCGCATCCCTTGAGGATTTCAGTTGAACCGTCTTTGTATTCTCTGCCGCATTTGGTGCACTTGTGTGGCATGATCCTTCAACCTTCAGGCAAAGTTATGGATCATCTTCTCATACAGCTCTTCCGTGTTCCTTCCCTCAAGTCCTGAGATCGCCACGACCGGATGCTGGGGAAAGGCGCTACGGATCCGAGCAGGAGCCGCATCAGGCAGATCGATCTTGTTGGCGACAATGATTACGGGGAGCTTCCTGCTTTCGATGATCCCGACCATCATGATATTTACCTGCATGAAGGGATCGAGTGTCGAATCCAGCATATAGATGACACCGTCGATATCTTCCCGTAACCAGTGCATTGCCTCTGCTACCCCTTCGGTTGCTTCCCGGGCACGGATGATCGCTTCGTCTTTCTCCATGCCGAATTCGAGGAACTCGTGGTAATCGATCTTGGTGGTCACACCTGGAGTATCTACAATATCGATGGTTACTCTATGGCCATTTGCACCAGTAATAACGATATCCTCACGTTTCCGTGCTCTTCGGGTTTCATGAGGGATCTCACTTACCGGCCCGACCGCGTCACCTGTCCAGTCCCGGGCGATCCGGTTAGCAAGGGTCGTTTTTCCGGCATTGGGCGGTCCATAAATACCGATCCTAGTCCGCTTCTTCTTGAAAAACCGCCGGAGAAATACAGAAAATCTTTTCTTTGCACTCCCCAATGTCCTTGAAAATGTCGTCATAGGGTCCCTCTTTTTGTTTAAACGGCAGGCCGGTACTTCCGGTTTACCATCAACTACTGTAATGTTTGGAAAGGATGCTTTATTATGTTTCTTGTAATTGCCCGTCAGGAGATTCTGATTATTTGAGGTTCTGGAACACCCTTTTTATTACCCGGCCGCATAGACTTTGCCAGTGCCACATGCTATTTATACAAAGGGTGGAAAGGATGCTAATTGTAATCATCAGCCAGGCACTTCAAGGAGGTGACTCATGAAAAAGACAACCAACACGATCCGGTTTGAAACCCGCGTCCCACTGAGCGATGTGATGAAATGCAACCCGATTATGATCAGTATTGAGGCAAATGTCGCAAAAGCGGCTAAAGCTATGTGCAGTGAAGAAGTCGGGAGTGTTATTATCCTCCGAAAGAACGAGCCAATCGGCATTGTTACTGAAGAGGATATCAATTGCAAGGTGGTGGCAAAAGATCTCAAACCAAGTACAGTTCAGGTGAGTACAATCATGAGTACGCCACTCATTACGGTGAGTGCGGACAAGACGGTAGTCGATGCAGCCCAGATGATGGTCAAGCATAAGGTCAGAAGACTCCCCGTTGTCGATAAGAAAGGTAAGGTTATCGGCATAGTTACGGTGAGAGATCTCCTGACCATTTCAAATGAGCAAAATGAGCTCCTGACCGATCTCATAGAGATCAACCGCGAGGATAATATCGAGGTGGGTATGTGCAGTCGATGCAGTCAGATGTCTGATGATCTTAAGCGGGTGGATAGTGTTCTTCTCTGTCCCCGCTGCCGTGAGGAGGATACCCTTACATGAAAACGGCACGGGATTTCATGCTTGAGATTCCTGTGCTTACGTATCATGACGGGATCACTAAGGCACGGCAGATCCTAAGAGACGACCGGTTCCGGGAAATCTATGTTACCGGTGTGAAAAAAGACCTGCTGGGATATATCGATATCACCGATGCCTTGCGGGTGACCGCGACGAAATCAAATGTGACTGTAGAAGGGTTTGTCAAAGAGGCAGCAATTGCCGGCCCTGATACATCTATAGAGAATGTTGTAAAATCCATGCGGGAGTTTTCAATGGACAGCGCGGTAATTGTCGATCCATGCCGCCATATTTTGGGTGGCGTGCTGCTTTCTGACCTGTTTCCGGTCATCATCTCAAGAAACGAGCTTTCCGGCCGGGTCTGCACATGCATGTCAACGAAGATCGCCACCGCGGATCCTAACGATACACTCCAGCAGGTTTATGCGAAGATCGTGGAAAGCGGGTTCACTTCATTTCCGGTGATCAGGAAACAGCGGCTCGTAGGTCTTATCTCCCGCAGAGACCTGATACGGTCGGGTGGCGTGCGGTCGGCACTTGCCCAGAACAGCACAAAAACGGTTGGGGAGATGATGACGAAAGAGGTGATCAGTATCCATGGCGGGGCGTTGCTTTCCGAAGCTGCCCGTCTCATGGTGGAAAATGATGTAAGCCGGCTCCCCGTTGTCGAAGGGGATTCAATGGTTGGGATTGTGGACCGCCACGACATTCTTGCCGGATTGGCATGACAGGTTATTAGGTTCAAAAAAACGGCTAGAAAGTTTGGGATTGGAATTCCCTGGAAATAAAGAATTAAACAGCCCGATGCACAGGAAATCCGTTGTGCAAACATCTCAAGAATCACACGGGCAGGAAACGGAAAGCAAATGATATATCGGCCGGGATATGAAGCACACCCTCTTCAACCGGAGATGACGGGAGTTAAATAGACCGGCCAGTAAAGGAGGTTATTCATGCACCGGAACGGGCAGGCTGCTATCAAGCAGGGCGACCGGCTTCTGAAAATGCGGGGAAAACTTGACCGGGGGCCGGTCGAGTTCAAATCCCATATTGTTCAGCAGGAAGGTGAGGTTATGGCGATCGCGACACGGGATGTTGTGTCCGTGCCACCGACGCAAAGTATCATCAGTGCAGTGGCTACAATGACGGAATGCGGCTTCCGGAGGTTGCCGGTTACCGATGCGGGGACAAAGAAACTTCGGGGGATCATCACATCCGGCGATATTATCAACTTCATGGGAGGTGGTGACAAGTATCGTCTGGTAAGAGTCCGACATAACGGTAATTTTCCCGCAGCAGTCAATGAAAGTGTGCGTACAATAATGACTGCAAAGCCGGAGACACTTTCGTGTGATGCTCATATTGTCGATGCACTGCAGATTATTATCGGTAAAAAGATTGGGGGGCTCCCTATTGTCGATCATGAGGGGAGACTCACTGGTATACTGACTGAGCGGGATATGCTCAGGATACTTGCTGCAGAACACAGTCCTTTATTGGTTGAGGATGTCATGAGCTCTTCCCTCAAGGTAACTGCCCCGGACAGCCCGATCTCTACGGTCACAAAAGATATGACGCGGTTCAAGTTCCGCCGCTTGCCCGTTGTAAGTGACGATGTACTCTTTGGGATAATCACCGCTACCGATATTATGCGGTATCTGGGTAACAGAGAAGTTTTTTCCCGTCTCATTACCGGCGACGTCGCCGAAGTCATGAACATCCTGGTACGCACACTCATGGCAGGAAGTCTAATTACTACAACCACAGAAAAGCCCATCAATGAAGCAGCCCGGGAAATGCTCCAGAAAAATATTGGTGCGTTGCCGGTGATCGAAAACAGCCGGCTTGTCGGACTTGTGACTGAATTTGATCTTGTAAAGGCGTTTTCCGAGGAGTGAACTCTTATGTCGGCCAGGACTCTTGCTGCAAATGACGTCATGAGCAGCCCGGTCTTTGCGGTCTCACCCGGTGATACAGTTGCACCGGTGAATCCATTACCGTACGCGGTTGCGTTGATGCAAAGTGAACAGGTCAATAACCTTATTGTCGTCGAACACAATGCCCTTGTAGGGATTCTAAAACGTGATGATATCAAAAAGGAAGTGGCGAAATGACAAAAGAACTGTTTATTAAAGATATCATGGCAAAACCAACGACCATATCAAAATCGGCAAAGATCACCGAGGCTCTCGACAAAATGCTCGAAGAAGGTATCGATCCCCTTATTGCACTCAATAACACGTCTGTTGTCGGCACGGTTTCCCGGGAGGCTATCGCTGAAAAGCTAGGGAGCAAGCAGAACACTGCGCTTGCGCCAGCTGCAATACATGTGGCTAGTGTAGTGGAAGAGGATTTCACGAGCGTCTATCCTGATGAGAGTGTTAATGTCCTTATCCCTCTGCTCCAACGATATAAACTCGTGGTTGTGTACGATAGCGATCATAACCTGATCGGACAGGTATCAGCTATAGACCTGTTGAAAAAGTATCCCTCTAATGGCAGTATCTTGGGAGCTCTTGAACGGGCAACTACTATTGATGCGGATGAACGAGTCGTCCATCTCCGGCGCAGGATGTTAGATGATAAGATCTCCCGGTTTGTCGTGACTTCAAATGATAAGATTACCGGTATAGTGACCGAGACTGATGTAGCGGTTGCGATGCGGAAATTCCGTGAGACTGTAAAAGACCATCATCAGGATCACCGCATCCGGAACCTCCTCGTACACGATATAATGAGCACACCGCTGATCTCTCTTGAGATCGGGGCATCCTATCAGGATGTAGTTGATCTGATGATTGCCAAGAATATCAGTACCGTTCCGGTCACCGATAATGGTAAATTGGCCGGCCTTTTTACACGCCGATCACTGATTCAGACTCTTTAGAGATTTGGTTTAAAAACTCTTTTTCTCTCTTTAATATAAAGGGGAGATCTTTTTTAATAGATTGGCTAGTGGTGCGGGATATACGAAGCAGTCAGATAAACAGCTGGATGAGGAAATACAAGCCGACTGCAGTTCCGATGGTGACAATAGTCCACCGGAGCTGGCCAGGGTCGATCCTGCCGGCTATACGGCCTCCAACCGCTCCGCCGATTAAAGCCCCCACTGCCATAATAAGTGCCAGTGGCCAGATAATGAGACCGGAAAAAAGGAAAAATAATGCAGCAGCGATGTTGGTGGCAAATGAAATGCACTGCTTGAGCGCATTGAGCCGGGTAAGGGTGTCATCAAGGAAAAGCCCGAGCACGGCAAGAATGATCACGGAAAGACCCGGCCCGAAATATCCCCCGTAAACTGCTGCAAGGCCGACCGGGAGAGCAGCGTTCCTGCAGCCTTTTCCATCGGTGCCGTCGTGTCCGGTATGCAAGCGGATCCAGTTCCGGACCCGGTCCTGGATCGCAAGCAGTGCCGCGCCGATCAGGATAAGGAATGGGACAAGCAGGTGGAAGGTCTTTTCGTTGATATACAGGAGGAGAATGCCCCCGAAAAGACCTCCGATGATCCCGGCTGGGATGAGCATTATAAGGCGCTTCTTTTGTCCTGCAAGATCTTCTCTCTGCGCGAACGCCCCGCCGATATAGCCCGGGCAGAGGGCGACTGTATTGGTGATATTTGCTACTATATCGGGTACACCAAGTGCCACAAGCGTTGGAAACGAGATCAGGGTGCCCCCACCGGCAATGGCGTTTACCAATCCAGCGGCGGCAGCGGCCAGCCCTGCAAATACGAGTTCGGATCCGGAGAGCATGCGTGTTTTCCCAGTATGATTTTACGTGAAATTGGCAAGCGGCTTGTGAGTTACCCGAGCGTTCTGATGAGTGCCTGTGCGTCCATAATCCGGATGCCTATATTTTCCATATCTCGGACGTTTGCCCGATGTATCTCTTCCGACTGTGCTCCGGTTGCATCGTTTACAAGGATTACCGGGTAATTGAACGCGATGGCGTCAAATGCCGTAGTCCGGATACAGTTGGGAGTCTGGACCCCGGTCACGACAAGTTCCGTTATGCCCAAAGTGCGGAGCATGATATCGAGTTCGGTACCGATGAACGCGCTCATCCGGGCTTTTTCGATTACGTACTCCCCCGGGATAGGTACCAGCTCGCTGATCTCCTGAGCTCCTAGAGAGCCCGCCACGGCAAACGGATGTCTATTAAAGAGGGTTTTCCGGGTTATCTCAACATCAGAGCCATCACTCCGGTGAACCCTCAGTATGTGAAAAACCGGAAGATTCTTTTTCCGGAAACAGGTAAGCACATCCCGGATTTTTGGGAGAATATTACTGGACTGGGCGACCCGGAGCTGTGCCCCCTCACGGACAAAGTCGTTCTGCATATCTATGATTAACAGTGCAGGATGTTCCATGGATGATCATATAAGTCAGTGAAGATGTGGGTATAAGGATTATGTGTGGACCATGTTCCGAATGTAATATGATAAATAAAGAATTGTTAGGCTGATCTGTTATTAGTGCAAATATACCAAATATATTAGTATGAGTTTTCTTTGATATCCTGATTAGGGAAATCTCATACTTCCCACAACACTTATTACCATACCCCTACCATAGTATAAAGCACCATTCATGGAGCAGCGGATTTTCCGTTGCGAGTGTCTGAGAAGATGCGAGATTCCTCTGTTGAGGTAGCCAAGCCTGGTATGGCGCAGGTTTGCTAAACCTGTGTCCCCTTGGGACTCGAGGGTTCAAATCCCTCCCTCAGCGC
>Ga0181535_10000652_pt1 | contig 50295 bp, 42 predicted proteins | sample PEATcosm2014_Bin_44_FD_119774 | JGI IMG/M metagenome (GOLD analysis project Ga0181535, IMG submission 119774) | Peatland microbial communities from MTU Mesocosm Facility, Houghton, MI, USA - PEATcosm2014_Bin17_30_metaG | ecosystem: Environmental > Terrestrial > Soil > Wetlands > Peat | place... | reverse complement strand
GACCCGCGGGGAATGAAACTGTGCCCCATCCATCGGACGTCTTTGTTTTTGTCCGATGGGTGGGAGTCTGTAGAACTTCATGACGACATCGCGTTTTGTTGAACTTGCATTTTTGTTTCTTATTAGAAATACCTCGTTTGCCCTTGAAGCACCCTTCCAAAGGGCGCCGATTGCGGATTATTGGATCGCAAGCAGGATACATCACAAGACGACGGCACGATGCGACCCTTCCTGCCCAATGCGGCCCGCATTCAGTCTTCAATGGATCCCGCCAGCCATGACTGCGCCCAGAGAATTCGTCAACCATGGTGTCTACAGGAAGGGTACGTTTGAGCGGATTGTGCATTTCCCTAACGGTCTTGGAAATCTGTCCTGTCCTTCCGTCTCTTCGCGCTCGTGAACGCCACAGCCTGGCTCTGGGTGCCATCCATCGTGCCGCTGTCGCGCCAGGATTCACCCGCCTCCGCCCGGCGAGTACCCCGGACCCAGCGCCATCAGGCACAAGGCAACCCGATAGCCGTCAATATCGAGGCCAGCAACTTCATCCCGCTCACCAGGCAAACCGTTGACGTCCGCTCTCGTTGGCTTGCGACAACTGTCAATACTCATTCTCCGGTCGGATATTTCCGCCCCATCGATCAACGATCGTGGAGATCTAGGGCCTGTCATCTAATTCCCAGGGTGCAGCTCTTGATAAGAGACATCTGATCGGTTTGATGGAGGCCGGGCTCCCAGTTTCCATCATCGCGCCACCTAAATTCCAAGATTTAAGGACATCAACGCGCATTCGACTTGATTTCGCTTGCTGCAGCCAGCTCCTTTAACGGGTTATACTTAGCAAGATTGAGGAAAAATTGAGCGAAAGGAGCCCGCTAAAGGCCTGCATGCACCCCGTGAGGAATATGGGGAACGGATTCATCTCAGTTCAATTAGCGTCCTCAATTTTGGTCTGGACATCTAGAATTCCCACCGTGAATTCCGAAGTGGACAGCTCAAATTGCCTTGGACAGGCCAAATTACCAGCGGACAACTGGAGTAAACGAATATGGCAAAGAGTGTTAACAAAGTCATCCTTTTAGGCAACGTAGGCAAGGACCCGGAGATTCGTTCCACCCCCAGCGGCACCATGATCGCCACCTTCGGGTTGGCCACCAGCGACCGCTATCAGGACCCCCAGGGCAACTGGCAGGACCGCACCGAGTGGCACAACCTGGTCGCCTTCAAGCGCACCGCCGAGATCGTCCGCGACTACGTGAAAAAGGGCTCCAAGCTCTACATCGAGGGCAGCCTTCGCACCAGCAACTGGGAAGACAAGCAGTCCGGCCAGAAGCGCTACAAGACCGAGATCATCGTCAACGACCTCTCGCTGCTCAGCGGCCGCGACGAAGGCTCAGGAGGCGGCTACAGCCGGCCGGCAAGCGCCTCCGGCGCCGAGTCCAGCTACGACCAGCGCCCGCCCGCCGGTCAGGACGACGTCGCCCAGTCCGCGGAAATCTCAGACGACGACATACCGTTCTAAAAACAGGGGTCAGGGATCAGGGATCAGAAAAGCCGGCGCCGCTGAAAGAGCGCGCGCCGGCTTTCGCATGAATCCTCCGTCCCAATCCTGTCCTCTTGAGCAAGTGTAGCGAGTCGAACGCCCCGCGGTTGCTTTTCCGGCGATAGACTGAAACAGTAAAACATCAGGCGAGAGGTCTTTCTGATCCCTGATCCCTGACCCCTGATCCCTGCTTCCCTCACTCCGCCTTCATCAGCGTTGCAATCAGCAGATCCTTCCGCTGGCTGGCCATTTCGTCCGCGTTGCTCAGGATGCGCAGCCACACCACCGCCGCAACTGCGGCCATCGCCAGAAATGCCGGCACGGCCACCCACAGCACCCCACCCAGCGAACACAGTTCGAACACCAGCGCCCCCACGCCCAGCAGCGCCACCTGCACCAACAGGCCCAGCATCCCGCTGGCCTGCGATCCGCGCTGCCGCGTGATGCGCCCCGGATTGACGCGGTACGGCATCGTCAGCGAAAAAATATTTCCCGTCGCCAGGCTCACCGGCAGCACAAACAGCAGAAAAGACCCCGTAACCGCCAGCATCACATCGTCCGGCGCGCCCAGCCGCGCCGTGGCCAGCACGCCCGCGGCCACCATGACCAACGCAAACACAGCCGAGTGCAGCAGGTTCTTGGCCAGCATCACCGTGCGCATCGGCGTTGGCGAAAGAAAGTAGAGCTGAACTCCCGGTCCCTCGGTCCCAAGGTTGTTGTCGAACAACTGCCGGAAGCCGAGTTGCGCAAAAAACACGCACAGCGGAAACGCAAACAGCGGCGCATCCCCATGCGTCGCACCCCTGAAGAAGCTGCCCGAGACCACCAGAACCAGAATCAGCGGCGCGCCCACCGCATACATCAGCGGCAAGGTGCGCAACAGACCGCGCATCTCCTTCTCCATCACCGCGGCAATGGGACCGGAAATACCAAACCGCTCCTCGCCCCCGGCAACTCTTTCTTTCGCCGCAACCGCCTTCGCCGGGCTCGCCGCCGCCTTCTTCCGCGCCGGCGCCCCGCCCAGATTCTCGCCCCGGTACTCGGCCCGCAGGCGCAACCCAAGCACGCCTCCGGCGCCCAGCACAAAAAGCCCAAGCGCACCCAGTTGCTCCAACACCGGCGCGGTCTGCTGCGTCGCGGCCTGCTCCAGGGCCATCGCCGCCAGCCCCGGCGGAAGCCGCTTCTGCACCGCGTTCGCCGTCTTCACCCACGGCTCAGCCAGCAGGTGCTGAATCTCCTGCTTCTGGTTGGCCCGTGCCGCGCGGCGATTCCCATGCTGCCACACCGCCGGGTTCATCAATTGCATGCTCAGCACCAGCACCATCACGAGCGCGCCCACAATCTCCCGCGTCTTGCGCTGCGCCAGCCAGCGGTCGATCCACGCAAACACGGCCCGCACCAGCAGAATATTGAACGCCGCAAAAACAGCCAGAATCAGCGCCGTCCACGCAAACAGATCCGGCCGCGCCACCGTCACGCCCACAAAAATTCCCAGGCAGCACAGGCCGCCCAGAATCGTCGACACATCCGACAGCCCGAAGACCACATAAAGCAAAAAGAACGAGCGAAAGCTGACCGGAAAACGCAGCAGGTGCCCCAAGTCAAACTGCTCCTGAAACGAAGCCAGCATGATGGGAACAAACTGCCATATCAGGCACGCCGCCCAGAAGATGAAGGCGAGGTCCTCCCACTTTTCACCGGACGCAAACACATAAGCCAGCCCGCCCATGCCCGCGCCCAACCCCAGCCCCATCACGCCGTACGCCACAAACGAAACCGTGCGCGCGCCCAGCTCGAATGCGCCCAGCTTCGAGCGCAGGCCGTTGACAAAGATCCGCCAGCGCAGCCGCCCCAGCGCCGCATACTGCGCCCGCGCCAGCTCGCTCAGCAACCCGCCGCCGACGGCAAGCATTCTTTCTTCGCCGCCAGCCCCGTTTATGCGAGCCATGAAAGCTCCTGCGCGCTCTCCTGCTGATCGCCCGCGCCCACAATCGACAGGAATATCTCCTCCATCGTCAGCCGTTGGCCACCCTCAGCGCCGGGCAGCGTCGACGCCACGCCCGCCCTCAGCTCCTCCAGCGACCCATTCGCCACCAGCCGTCCCTGGTGAATAATCGCGACGTGGCTGCACAGCCGCTCCACAATCTCCAGCACGTGCGTCGTCAAAAAGATCGTCGCCCCGCGATGGATCATCCCTTGCAGCATCGCCTTCAGCATTCCGGCGGCAATCGCGTCCACGCCCTCGAACGGCTCATCCAGAAACAGCACCTTGGGCCCATGAATCACGGCCGCCGCCAGCGCCAGCTTCTTCTGCATCCCGTGCGAAAAGTCGGTCACGAGTTTCTTGGTCTCATTGGCCAATTGCATAAACTCCAGCAACTCTTCTGTCCGTTGATTCGTGGTCGCGCGGTCCAAGCCATACATGCGCCCCACAAAGTGCAGATACTCGGTCGCCGTCAGCCGCCCAAACAGCGCCATGCCTTCCGGCACCACGCCGATCTGCCGCTTCACGTCCAGCGCCGACGCGCTGAACGGCTTGCCCAGAATCTCCACCGTCCCCGCGCTCGGCTCCAGCAGTCCAGTCAGCATCTTGATGGTGGTCGACTTCCCCGCCCCGTTCGGCCCCAGAAACCCGAAGAACTGCCCCTTCGCCACGCTGAACGTCACATCGTCCACAGCCGTCAACTCGCCGAAGCGCCGCGTAAGCCCATGAGTTTGAATCGCAGCAATTTCCATGTGCCGCAAGAATAACAAGAACCGCGCCGGGAACAAAGCGGAGGAGCGGAAACATTCCGTTTCCGAATAGGCGACAATCCAGGCATTACTAAATTTCCAGACCAATGCGGGGTATGTCAGCAGCGATCTCATATTGGGAGCATCTGACGATCTCTAGCCTTTCAATGGAGCATATGCCTTGATATGACAAATATTGTGGATATTTTCGACAATTTTGGAATGAGAGGCCCGTCTGAATCGGGAAACAGGACGGCGTGTATACTTGCACAGAAACTGAGACGGGAACTTAAGGCAACATAAAACCCAGCAGTTTTGGAAAGGCGTACGACATGCGACTCAATACCACGCTTTGGCGAGTTTTACCCGCAATGCTTGTGATGCTGACCGTAGGTAGCGGATGCTCATCCCATAAGAATCTCACGCCAGCGACCGCAAAAGAATTGGCACAGGCCTTCCTCGAAGAGAAAAGGCCGAACGGCAACATAACCACGCAATTCTTCCTGTTCCAATACGTCGGCCAGGAGTTGCGAACCGATTCCGTGTTAGCCCACAATTTAGAACCGGGTTTTATCCCATACATGGAGGCCGGTCTTTTGAGAAAGACAGCGATGGGAGGCTCTTCGTTCAAATATGAATTCACACCAAAATTCGAAGCACAGTCAAAACCAGGCCCAATGGTAACGATCGGACAGGAACGGATTGTTGGCGTTGAAAGCCTCTTGCTCGATTCGGAGACGGTGGCGAGTGGAAGGGTCAAGGTGCACACCGAAATTAACGATGTCGGGCGTGTGGTCGCCCAAGCGAAGAGTGGTGACCGCGAAGGCTCTGTGAGATTCCAGAAGCAACCGGATGGCACTTGGGTTTGTGCCTCTCTGGGATGGTTGCCGTAGTTTCCGGCTTCGCCTCTGAGGACCCGCAAAGCGATCGAAGGGCTCCGGACGTATCACCGCCAAACCGGAATGTATGGTCCGCCGCTCTTTTGCAAGCGAAAGATGACGATTAGTTGGTCTGCGCAAATGTATCCGGCCTTTTTGTGAGCATTCGGCGGGTGGCCCAGGTCCCAAGGAAGTGAATCGCGCCTCTGAAGGTGGGTGCCCCGGGTCCCTCGCATTTGGGGACCCGGGAGACGGCAAACCCCAACCGGACCATTCCCAAATTTCTGACGTTCCGGTTGGATTACCGTCAATCCGGAAGTTATTGCTCTCTTCGAACTAGCCGCTCTATGTTGTAACCTCCGCCTCAACCTCCCCCACCCCCAGCGGATCGTTATCCCGATCCGTAACCTCCGCCAGCTCCGCCAGCCGCCCCGCCAGCGCCTCCGTCCAGCACCCCTCCGGCGCGCGCCAGGCCCAGTTCCCTGCCGGAACCGCCGGCGTATTCATGCGCCCTTCCGAGCCAAGCTCCAGCAAATCCTGCGCCGGAACAATCGCCATCTCGGCCACGCTGCCCATCGCCGCGCGCATCAGCGGCCACACGGGCTTCCCGCCCACCGGCCCCAGCAGCGCCTCCAGCGCCTTCTTCTCCACCTTGCCCGTCGCAGCCCACCACCCCTGCGTCGTGTCGTTGTCGTGCGTGCCCGTATAAGCCACCGTCGCCGGCACAAAACCCTGCGGCAGATGCGTGTGCGCGCCCTTGTCGCCAAAGCCGAACTGCAACACCTTCATCCCCGGATACCCCAGCCCCAGCCGCAGCGCATCCACCTCGGCGGTAATCAGCCCCAGGTCTTCGGCCACCAGCGGCAGCGGCCCCAGCGCGGCTTCCAGCGCGTGAAACAGCTCCAGCCCCGGCGCCTTGATCCACTCGCCGTTCACCGCCGTCTCCTCCTCCGCCGGAATCGCCCAGTAAGCCTCGAAGCCGCGAAAGTGATCGAGCCGCACAATATCGTAGAGCGCGCACGCACGCCGCACCCGCTCGATCCACCACGCAAATCCCTGCGTCTCAAGCACGTCCCACCGGTACAGCGGATTCCCCCACCTCTGCCCCGTCGGCGAAAAATAATCCGGCGGCACGCCCGCGATGCGGATAGGCTTCAGTTCCTCGTCCAGTTCGAAAAGCTCCGGATGCACCCACACATCCGACGAATCCATATTCACAAAAATCGCCACATCGCCGAGAATCCTGATCGCATTCTCCGCCGCGGCCTTTCGCAGCATTCCCCACTGAAGCGCAAACGCAAACTGCAGCGCCCGCTCCTGAGCCAGCGCCCGTGCACAGCGCGCCTCCGCCTCCGCAATCGCCGCGCGGTCACGTTTGCGCAGCGGCTCCGGCCACGCCGTCCACGCGCCGGTCTTGAACTGCCGCCGCAGCTCGGCATAGAGCGCATAGTCGTTCAGCCACGCAGCCTCCGCGCGGCAAAACTCCCCGAACTGCTTCCACTGCTTCGCCAGCTTCGCCTCTTGCGGCCCGCGATCGAGAAAGTTCCCCGCCGCCTCATACAACAGCGGCAGCTTCCGCGCTTCCACTGCTTCGAAATCGACTTTGCCGCTGCGCCCGGCCAACCCCGCGATGCGCTCGCCGTCAATCCATCCCCAATCGGCAAGAAACTCCAGGCTGATCAAAGACGGATTCCCCGCAAACGCCGACGAAGCGGCATACGGCGAGTTGCCATACCCGGTCGGCCCCAGCGGCAGAACCTGCCACACATGCTGCTTGGCCGCCGCCAGAAAATCAACAAACTCGTGCGCGGCCGGACCCATGTCGCCAATGCCTCCATACGAAGGCAGCGAGCTGACGTGTAGCAAAACTCCGGATGAACGCTGAAATTCCATGCTCCCATTATCGCCGGACGCCCCAACAGGATCAGTCCCGTCTTGCGCACTGAGTCTGAAGTTCATACCAAAAATAACTGTCATCCTGAACGGAGCGCGTCTGGGGCCCCGCGTTCGCTCTTTGAACGTGGGGTAAGCGGAGTGAAGGATCTGCTGTTGTTTTTCAAACAGCTTCTCAGATCCAACGCAACCGCCAAATCACTATAATCCCTGTGACCGTCCTTTCTTCGGCGCGCCGCGTCCGAAAATTTTTCGCGAAAGCCTTAAGGATAAATCCGTTGCAGATACTCGTCCACCGCCCACACCTTTCCACATTGACATCGATCTTTGCCGTCCTCATACTTGCCCCGATGGCGTCCCTCACAGCCTCAGCAGAATCCACCCCTCCGCCGCAAGTTGTGCTCGCGAGCGGCTGGCAGTTGCAGGACGTAGCCAAGGCTCCGCAGCCCGGCGCCGAGATCGCGTCGCCTGCCTTCTCCACCGCAGGCTGGTACACGGCCACGGTTCCCGGCACGGTGCTCACCACGCTCGTCAACAACCACGTCTACCCCGAGCCGCTCTACGGAGAAAACAACCGCCCCGAGATCATTCCCGACAGCCTTGCGCGCACATCGTACTGGTATCGCACGCTGATTGACGTTCCCAAGTCCTACAAGAACCATCACGTCTGGCTCAACTTCGACGGCATCAACTACTCGGCCGCCGTCTGGGTCAACGGCGTGCAGGTGGGCGCCATTCGCGGAGCCTTCATCCGCGGCATCTTCGACATCACCGCCAACGTAACGCCGGGCAAAAAAGCGGTGCTTGCTGTGCTCATCACGCCGCAGCCCAACCCCGGCATCCCGCATGAACACACGCTGCGCGCCGGCCTCGGCCCCAACGGCGGCATCACGGCCATCGACGGCCCCACGTTTCTCTCGACCTTGGGCTGGGACTGGATCCCCGCCATGCGTGATCGCGACGCCGGTATCTGGCAAAAGGTCTTTCTCTCCGCCACCGGCCCCGTGCTGCTCAAAGATCCGCTCGTCACAACCGACCTTCCGCTGCCTCGCACCGACTCGTCCGATGTCGCCGTGCAAGCCACAGTCGAGAACATCAGCGCCGAGCCGCAAAAAGGCGTCGTCCACGGAACCATCGAGAACATCGCTTTTGAAAAAGAAGTAGAACTTGCGCCGCACAGCAAGCAGACCGTGACCTTCGATGCGAAGTCGACGCCCGCCTTGCACATCGACCACCCGCGCCTCTGGTGGCCCAACGGCTACGGCGCGCCTAGCATGTACAACCTGCATCTCGCCTTCGCGCAGGGCAGCGACCTTTCAGACACCGAAGACGTGCCCTTCGGCGTGCGCAAAATTAGTTATAGCGTTCCCGGCACAGACACGCTCACCATCTCGGTCAACGGCGTCCCGGTGTTCATCCGCGGCGGTGACTGGGGCCTCGACGAAGCCATGAAGCGCATTCCGCGCGAGCGCCTCGATGCGCAGATTCGCCTGCACAAGCTCGCCAATCTCAACCTCATCCGCAACTGGGTCGGTCAGAGCACTGGCGAAGACTTCTATCAGTTGTGCGACAAATACGGCATCCTGGTGTGGGATGAGTTCTTCCAGCCCAATCCGGGCGACGGCCCCAACCCCACCGACCTCGATACCTACATCGCCAACGTGCGCGACAAAGTTCTGCGCTTCCGCAATCATCCTTCCATCGTGCTCTGGTGCGCGCGCAACGAGGGCTACCCGCCACCTGAAATCGACGCCGCTCTGCGCAAACTGCTAGCCGAGCTTGAACCCACGCGCCGCTATCAGCCCAGTTCCACCGATGGCGCGGGCGTCCGTTCGCACGGGCCCTACCACTGGCGCACCCCGCGCGAGTTCTACACCATCACCGACGACTTCTTCAAAACCGAAACCGGCTCCGTCTCCGTGCCCACCCTCGAATCCATTCACGGCATGATGCCGAAGAAGGATTGGGAGTCAATCAACGACGACTGGGCCGAACACGATTTCGCCAAAGGCGCCTCAGGCTCCGACAAGTTCCCCGCCCTCATCGCCGCTCGCTACGGCGCCTTCCGCAACCTCGCCGACTTTGTGCGCAAATCGCAATTGGCCAACTACGAAGCCTTCCGCGCCATGTATGAAGGCCGCAACGCGCAACTCTTCCACCCCACCACAGCCGTCATCACCTGGATGAGCGATCCCGCGCAGCCCAGCTTTGTCTGGCAAATTTATCACTACGACTTCGAGCCCATGTCGTCGCTCTTCGCGGTGATGAAGGCTGGCGAGTTGGTCCACATTCAATTCAACGAAGCCAACGGCGACCTGCAGGTCATCAACAACCTGCCCACCGCCGTGACCAACGCCGAGGCGCACATCGCCGTCTACAATCTCGACGGCACGCTCGCCTACGAACACAAAACCACAGTCACAGCCGAGGCCTCTGCCGCAACCAATCTCGGCGCCGTCGAATTTCCGGCCACCGTCTCGCCCGTGCATTTCATCAAGCTCGAATTGCTGGACGCAACGGGCAAGCTGCTCTCAAGCAATTTCTACTGGCGCAGCCTGCCCGCGCATCCCGACGACTTCAACGACCTGAACAAACTGCCGATGGTCACGCTTGAAGCCAAGGCCACAAGCAGCGACGAGGCCGACAAGCGCACAGTGACGGTCACTCTCCACAATCCGTCGAAGAACATCGCCCTCATGGCGCACCTGCAACTGCGCCGGCAGAAGTCTGGCGAGCGCGTGCTGCCGGTCTTCTACAGCGACAACTACATTTCGCTGCTTCCGGACGAAACCCGCACCGTCGCGATTGAAGCAGCCGCAAGCAACTTCAACGGCGAAGACGCGCTTGTGGTCTTCGATGGATGGAACGTAACGGTAGCGCCCGCAAAGTTCAATGGCGTATCCGTCGCGCCCAACCTCGATGCCGACCCGATGCACTCGCCAGAAACCGGACTCCCCTTCCAGACCGAAGGGCTGCGGTAAGTTTCAGTCGGGGAGGCAGTGCATCTGAACTCGGCCACAAAAACGTAGCAAAGATGTGGCTCGGCGTGAACCCGCCGGACCCTCTTCTCTTATTCTCACGCGGCGTGTTCCCGCGCTGGCGTCTCCTTCTTTACTGCGATCGAGAGCCGCAGTCCTAACGCTTGCAGAATCTTTCCAAGGCTGTTCAGTGTTGGGTTTCCATCTTCGTTGAGCATCTGGTAGATGTGTTCCCGATTCAACTTGCCTGCCCGCGCAACCACCGCGACCTTGCGCGAATCCAGAACATTCTTCAGCGCCACCAGAAACGCCGATTGCGAATCTTCAAGCGCCGCCTGAAGGTAGTTCGCTGCTTCAGCGTTGTCTTTTAGACGGCGCAGCAGGCTTTCTCTGTAGCTTCTGGAGCGTGCTGGCATCGTTCACCTCCCGGTATTCGTTCCAATACTTCCTGGCTGTCTTGATGTCTTTCGTCTGTGTGCTCTTGTCGCCGCCAATCAACAGCAGCACAATCACCGGCCCATCCTCGGCAAAGTAGACGCGGTAGCCTGGACCAAAATCAATTCGCAGCTCGCGCACACCCCCGCCTACAGACTTATTGTCACCAAGGTTTCCCTGCTCAATGCGGTCAAGGCGTACTTGAATCCGCGCTCGGCCCACCGCGTCGCGAAAGCCGTCGAGCCAATCCTCAAACGGGCACTCGCCCGACGAAGTTTCGTAAATCCGCAGTTCCCGTGGACCCACTTTCACCATCGCCCTGTTTCTGCGCCAGGAAAAACCGTGACTCGCTAAAGTGTAGTGCAAAACTTACACTTTCTCAACAAAAATCCCCCGTCCCGCACTAGGAAAAATCACCCCCGCACGCAGAAAGGCCCGCAACCACCATGGTTGCGGGCCTTTCCATTTCCTGTTTGCCTTGCCTGCCGATTACATCCCTGGCAGCGACGGAGTTTTCGGCTTGGCATTCAGCCGGATGCGGTTGTGCTTCTTGTAGTCGTCCAGAACTCCGCTCATGAAGACGTTGAAAGCCTCCCCGCGGCGCTGATCGAGTAGCTGTTCGCGCGTGCGGTCGAAGTTCTTCGCAATCTCGTCCGCCGAGGGCTCCTGCTTGTCGGTCAGCTTGGCCACCACGCCGGTGCGCTGCGCGTTGATCGGTCCGCTGATGTTGCCCACCGCCATGTCAAAGAGCTGCGGAGCCACCTGCGCTACCGCTCCCAGATCGGGCACCTGGCCAGAGGGATCGACCAGATCGCTTGTCTTCATGGTCGCGCCCACAGCCTTGGCTGCCTTGGCCAAATCGTTTTCCGACTTCGCCCGCTCCGACAACTCCAGCGTCTTCTGTCCCAGCAGACGGGGAAGCTGCTCTTCGCGATAGTCGTCCAGTACATGCGACTTCCAATCGGCAAACGCGGGCGCGTGCGCCGCGGCAACGCCGGTTACCTGGAAGATGGCGTAGCCCTCGCCGGTCGGCGCTTCCTGCGGCGGGTCGCCCTGCTTGGAGGCAAAGGCCTTGCTCAGCAGCGCCGAGCTGTCGGGCAACGCCGCAATCACGCCCTGCTGGCCGACCAGAGGCGTCGTCACCAGTTCAAGATGGTGAGCCGCCGCTGTCTTGTCCAGGCCGTTCTTGATGGCCTCTGACGTCAGCGCCTTGCCGTAGTTGTCCTCTGCCTGCGCCGCGGTTTGGCGAAGCAGCGTCGCCTGGATGGTCGGCTGCACTTCGGCCAGCGACTGCGCGTGCGCCGCTGTGCGCTCTTCCACCTGCACAACGTGATAGCCGAACTGGCTCTTGATGATCTTGATGTCACCAATCTTCTGGCCGAAGATGGCGGCGTCGAATTGAGGCACCATCCGCCCGCGCTGCGAGAATCCAAGCTCGCCGCCCGAGTCCTTGCTGCCCGGGTCGTCCGAGTTCTTCTTCGCTACGTCTGCCCAGTTGCCACCGGCCTGAAGCTGCTTCAGCGCTGCCTCTGCCTTGGCCTTGGCCGCGGCATCGGTCTTCGCGTCCGCGCCTGCCGCCACCGAGATCAGGATGTGCCGCGACTTGGCCTGCTCGGCCACCGAGTACTCCGACTGGTGCGCCGTAAAGTACTGCTGAATCTGCTGCTGTGTCGGCTGCGGCACGCCGCCCGGAATCTGGTTTGGCGTAAACGCAAAGTAAGTGATCTTGCGCTGCTCCGGCACCGCCGAGGCGTAGCGCACGCCGTTCTTCTTGAAGAACGACTCCAGGTCGCCGTCGCTCGGATTGATCGTCTTGCGCAGATCGTCCGCGGAAATCACCGCGTAGTCAAACTTGATCTTCAGGCTGCTGCGGCGATACGCGTCGCGCACTTCCTGGTCGCCCACCACGACCCCGCCCGAGATAAGCGACTGCAAACGGCGGACAATGATGTCCGTCTTCACGCTATCTTCAAAGTCCGTCACCGACATGTTCAGCCGCTCGCTGATCAGAGCCTTGTACTGCTCGTCGCCGATGAACTTGCCGTTCGGGAACAGAACCTCGCCCGTCGGCCCCTTGTGCAGGTAAGCGCGCACATCGTCGTTGGTGGCGCGGATCCCCAGCTTGTCGGCCTCTTCAAGAAGCACCTGCTGCTGCACAAGCTGCTGGCCCACCTGCTGCTCAAAGAAGTTCAGGATCATCGGGTTGTCGGCATACTGCGGACCGCGCTGCTGCAACTGCTGCCGCGCAACCTGCTCCACCTTCACCTGGCTCACCGTGTATCCCGAAGAGAGAAAACGGCTGTACCAGTGCGGATAGATCGTGGCATAGGTGTCAGGAGACGAGGATCCCCCGCCGGTCAGGCCGGGGATCAGGTACACGCACATCGACACGGAAGCCGCGCCGATAATCACGACCAGCAGTGCCTTGGTCAGGCGATTGTCTGTTTGCAGAAAACGAATCATGGATGGACTTGAACCTTCAACTCTCTACGCGCGAGCGCGGCCTGTCTCCCGATGCCGCGCACAAAAACGGCTGCAAAGGGGCACATCCCACAGATGCGCAATTCTCGCGCAATTCTCGATTGACGCGATCTTTGTCATTATAGACGAGCCGATGGGGAAGCGCGGCGGAACCTTGGATGGTGTCTATTTGCGCGCTGCTGATTGAATTACGCTTATATATGTCGTGACGGCCCACCCGATGAGTGCGCCAAAGCCTAGACACACGGCAATAACCCATCGTGCTCCAACTTTAAATCCATGGATTTCTTGACTAATAGTTTTGAGTTCTGCACGATGCTCCCTTGAATCCGTCTTCAGGCCATCGACAGCTTCTAAGAGTCTGCCCATCGACTCCTTCATCTGCATCACTATTTCGAGCGTATAGCTATAATCTCCCGATGGTTGTAGGGGAGACTGTGTAGGAAAATCCTCGGGAGTGGTTGGCTTATTGGACCGAACCATGGACATGCCTGTTCTCAGCCCTTGACGGAAGACTTCGCAGCGAGCCATTCCCAAACATCGGGACGCGTCCGCCCAAAATACCCTCGTATAGGGCAAATTATGAAAAGCGTGGAATCGGAAATCCCGATCTTGTCTGAAACCTCTCTGCTTGTTGCTAGGGAAGAAGTAAGCAACCACTTCCCCGCCTCAAGAGAAAGACGATCTTCTGCTGAAATCGCACTCTCAACAGCTGCATCAACAGCAGAAGCAGAAGGTCCGAGCGCCATGAGAATGTACGTTGCCATCACGAAAAACCTTACCACACGTGGCTTACCAGAATCGAGTCAGCCTGTTAAGAGGTCACTAATCGACCACACACAATCGACAATTGTCGCTTCCATAGAAGTAGGTAGCCGATCAGCCTCTCACCGCCAGGAGTAGAACCCGCCCACCATGTAATACGGACGGTAATATACCGGCGGATACCCGTACGGATACCCGTATCCGCCAACGTACCGCGGTCCATAGGGGTAGCCGGGGCGCCGGTAAAGGGACGGGCCGCCCTGGTAAAGTCCCTGTGCCAGCCGGGCTGCCTCTTGCGGGCCCACCGGGTTCACCGTCACTGGAGCCGCCAGGTGGAAGTCCACGCGCGCCTCGGCCGGAATCCAAACCCCTGGCCCGGAGGAGGCCGCCGATGCTGCCGTGCCTGCCGCAACGCCCGCGCCCGCGCCAATCGCGCAGCCAACACCGCGACCCGCCGCGCAGCCAATAATGGTGCCGATCAGCCCGCCCGTCACCGCACTGCCCACCGTCTGCCCAGCCTTATTCGGCCCCTTCACCTTAAACTGGTCCGTCGTCAGCGGATAACTCTGCCCGCCCAGGTCCAGTGATGTGAGCGTCAACGCCAGCACCGAGCTTCCGCCCAGATCGCCGGAGCCCACCTTCTTGACCTCAGTCACTACGCCGTGCACCACAGCCCCACGCGGAATCGCCAGCACCCCGCCATACGTCACATCGGCGATCAGCGTGAACTGTACTGGCTGCCCGTCCTGCGCCCTCTTGCTCGCCAAAGGCTCGCTGGTGCGCAGTTGCAGCAGCGTCCCCTGCGGGATCGTCACCGGCCCCCTTGCATACTCATAGGCGGGCTGAGGAGCCTGGTTGTAGCCCTGCTGCTGACCTTGCTGCGGATAGGGCTGCCCATATTGAGGCCGCGCCGGCGGATAGGGCGGCGGGTATTGACCCTGGTTTGGATACTGGCCCTGCTGCGGATACTGGCCCTGGTTTGGGTACTGCTGCTGCGGAGCCTGCTGCGGATAAGCCTGAGGCTGCGGCATCGGGCCTTCCTCCGCCTGCCCCTGATCCTGTTGACCGTTCGGGGCCATCTGCGGCGCCTGCTGCGGTTGCGCACTCTGCGCCTGGCCTTGATTGCCCTGGCTGTCCTGGTCGCTCTGGTCCGTAGCCGACAGGTTCATCGCTTCCTGCGCCTGCTTAGGATCGCCAACCTTCAGATTGTTATGCACCTTGGTCACGCCCGGAACCTGGCTGACAATCGACTCGGCCAGCTTCTTGGACGAGTCGCTCGCGACCGTACCCGCCAGCGTCACCTCGCTCTGGATCGTAGCGGCTGTAATCAGGTCGTCCTTCAACGGCTGAGAAGCATCGAGAGCGTGCACCACGTCCATCTCAATCTGCCCGTCCGTACGCTGGCCGCTCGCTGCCGCCGGAGCCTGGCCCGCACTTGGGGAAGCCGTGTCCTGGGCAAGCGCCACAGCGGCGCCTAAAACCACCACCCCCGACCAAACCAGCACCTGCAGAAAACTTCTCTTGAGCATTGTCCGGATCATCTTTGCGTTCTCCTCTGCCTGTCGCGTCTCTTCGGCCCTTTGTTCGATGCCTGCACGGCCCAAAAGGCGCTCTCACTTTGCGCTGCCGTCTCATCTAGTTAGACGAGCCAGTACACAACCCGTTATGCATGAGAACCCGGCGCCACGGAAAAAGTTCCGCGGCAGCCAACCTGCCCGCACCGTCCCTGGGGCATGTCAGCGGGCCCTAATACAGCAGCCCGCCCGCTTCCTCTTCAATTGAAGCGATAAACGCGCGAAGAACCTCCACCCGCGGCGCAGCCAGCTTCCGCGCCGACTCCAGCTTCAGCTTGCCCGGCAACTCGTCCGCCGCCTTGCGCAACACCGCCAGCACCGACGTAAATGTCTCGTAGCGCGTGTCGCGCCCCACCTTCGCCAAAGCCCGCAGCGCCCCGATCATACCTAACTGCTCCAGAATATCGGCGTCCCGCAAAAGAATCGCCTCAATCTGGTCCGGCTCGTCCTTCACCTGGTGCGTCCGGATCGCCTCGGCGACTCCATCCAGCTTCTCCTTCGGAAACCCCCACCACCTCAGCAGTTCCCGCGTCCGCGTAATCGTATAGGGAACATGGTCCCACCGCGCCAACTCCTCGGGATCTTCAGGCCGATGCCCTTCAAAAACTCCCAGATCGTGCATCCACGCCGCGGCAAACAGAATATCGCCGTCGAACTCCATCCCTTCGCCCACGCGGCACGCCAGCGCATACAGCCGCGGCTGATGGCCAAACTTGTCCTTGGGCAGTGCCTCGCCCCGGATATACGCCACGACCAACTCCCGCCAGTCAGGCGCGATCATTTCACCGGCCCCGGCCAGTTTGGCGTAATCCGAATCAAGTCGATCCCCCCCATATCCTCTACCTCAAACGCCGGCGCCGCGGCTGGCACAGCAACAACACCCCGCGCCGGCAAATCTACCGCCTCAAACCCCGCCCCCGCAATCCGTCCTGCACCCGCGGCCGCAAACAGATAAGCCAGCCCCGCTCCGCCATTCCCCTGCAAACTCTCGCTCGATCGACTCCCCGCAACCGGAATCCTCTCCACGCAAAAATACTCAGCATCAATCAAAACCGTACGATCCGCCAGCTTGTTCGCCGCAACCTTCCCCGCGCGCGTCACCAGCTTCGTCGCTTCCAGAGATTTCTCAATATGCAGCTCGCGCCCCCGACCGTAGTCAAACATCCGGTACGTCAAATCGCAGTTCTGCTGTGTCTCCAGCAGAATCGCCCCCGGCCAGATCGCGTGCACCGTTCCCGCATCCACAAAAATCAGGTCTCCAGCCTCGACATCGACTGTATTCAGGCTCTCCTCCAGCGTCCCCGCATGGATCTCCTGCTCCACCTGTTCCAGCGTCACGCCCGGCTTCAAACCCAAAGCCACCTTCGCCCCCGGCTCGGCCTCGAGCGCATACCAGCACTCCGTCTTGCCCCGCGGATCGCCGTACTTCTGCGCCATCTTGTCGTCCGGATGCACCTGCACGCTCAGCTTTCCCTTGGCAAACAGAACCTTCAGCAGCAGCGGCGACTCGGGCGTCGGCGCTTGCGTTCCCAGCAGCGCCTCGTGAGCCTCGGCAAACAGCGCATCCAGCCGCTTGCCCGCGTGGGGCCCGGTCGCAACCGTGCACATATCGCCCGTCAGCCACACCTCGCCCAGGGGCTTGCCCGGCTCCGCCACGCGATCAAACCACGGGCGCAGATCCTGGTAGCCCCACACCCTCTCGTCGTAATGGGGCTCAATGCGAAATGGCGCCATCGCCGCAAGCTGCTTTTGCCGTGAATCGCTCATCAAGATTGTCTCTATCCTCCCGAAAACAGGCGGCTTGACGGCCGCCGGCCGCAACTCCACTTTACCAGACGCAAAATGCGCGGCAGACGATCGGCGCATCCTCCGAACCGACGAAGCCCGCACCGTCGACGTGGTTTTACGGCTGGAGAAAAAGCGCTGAAGCCGCTATCCTCGTTTCCATGCCGCACTCCGTCATCCTCGACCACATGTTTCAAATGCCGCTTCCCATCCTTGAGAAGCTGGCCCGCCCCGTCATCGTTTACCTCGTGCTCGTGGTGCTCCTGCGCATCTTCGGCAAACGAGAACTGGCGCAGTTGAACCCCTTCGACCTCGTCGTTCTGCTGTCGCTCTCGAACACCGTCCAGAACGCCATCATCGGCGACGACAACTCCGTCTCCGGAGGCCTCATCGGCGCAGTCGGCCTGCTCGCTATCAACTGGCTCGTGGTCCGCGTGCTCTTCCGCTCCCCCGCCATGACGCGCATGTTGGAAGGCCGCTCCTCCATCCTCGTCAAGAACGGCCAAATCGACCAGAAAGCCCTCGGCCGTGAATCCCTCACCCGCGAAGAGCTCATCGAGGTCATTCACCGCCAGGGCTTCGAGAGAGTCAGCCAGGTGCGCCGCTGCGAACTAGAACCCAACGGCACCTTCTACGTCGAAGCCTACGAGCCATCCAGCGCCGACAAGCAGCACGCCGAACTGCTAGCCCGCCTAGATACGCTCACAAAAGAAGTAGCCTCGCTCCGCCCGCAGTCCGCCAGCAATTGAAATGTAAAGAATCCTAACGAGCAGTTCGCACAATCATTCGGGCCACGTCAGAACTCGCAGGAGTTGGCGCCGCAGGCGCTCCCGCCCGGACGGCCAGTCCCGCCGAAGGCGCGTACGCCCGGACGGCCAGTCCCGGCCAGCACTCACTCCCACTCGATCGTGCCCGGCGGCTTCGACGTAATGTCGTAGACCACGCGATTGATCCCGCGCACCTCGTTCACAATCCGGCTGCTGATGCGCTTCAGCACCTCGTACGGCAGCGGCGTCCAGTCCGCGGTCATCCCGTCTTCCGAATGCACGGCGCGCACCGCCGCCGTGTACGCATAGGTCCGCTGGTCGCCCATCACGCCCACGCTCATCACCGGCAACAGCACCGCAAAGCTCTGCCAGATCTTCGAGTAGAGCCCGGCCGCCTTGATCTCCGTAATCACAATCTCGTCGGCCTCCTGCAGCAGCGCCACGCGTTCCGGCGTCACCTCGCCCAGAATCCGCACCGCCAACCCCGGCCCCGGAAACGGCTGCCGTCCCAGCACATCTTCCGGCATCTTCAGATCGCGCCCAATCCGCCGCACCTCGTCCTTGAACAAATCCCGCAGCGGCTCAATCAGCTTCAGCTTCATCCGCTCTGGCAGCCCCCCCACATTATGGTGGCTCTTGATCGTCTGGCTCGGCCCCTTCACGCTGCTTGACTCAATCACGTCCGGATAAAGCGTCCCCTGCACCAGCCAATCCACCCCGCCCGTCTGCTTGGCAATCCGCGTTGCCTCATCGTCGAAGACCGCGATAAACTCAGCGCCAATCCGCTTGCGCTTGGTCTCCGGATCCGTGACCCCAGCCAATTGCGCCATGAAGCGATCGCTCGCATCCACCGCCACAATGTTCAGTCCCAGCTTCTCGCGCAGATTCTTCTGCACGCTGGCAAACTCGTTCTTGCGCAGCACCCCGTTGTTCACAAAGATGCAAGTCAACTGGCTGCCGATCGCCTTATGCACCAGCACCGCGGCCACCGACGAATCCACGCCCCCCGAGAGCCCGCAAATCACGTGCCCCTTGCCCACCTTCGCGCGAATCTGCGCGACCGTCGTCTCAATAAAGTGCGCCGGCGTCCAGTCGCCTGCCGCCGCGCAAATCTTGAAGAGAAAATTCTTGATCAGTTCGGACCCGAGCGGCGTGTGGTGCACCTCGGGATGAAACTGCACAGCCCAGATGCGCCGCTCTTCGTTCGCAATCCCGGCCAGCGCATTCGAAGTCACAGCCGTGCGATGAAACCCGGCAGGCAACTCCAGAGCCTCATCCCCGTGGCTCATCCACACGGCCAGCGTCGGCGGCAACCCGGCAAATAGAGCCGTCGCGCCGTCTTCGATCGTCACTTCCGCGTGCCCGTACTCGCGCTTCGAGGCCGAGCGCACCTTGCCGCCCAAATGATGAACGATGAATTGCAGCCCGTAGCAAATCCCCAGCACCGGCACGCCCAGTGCCAGCAGTTTAGGGTCCGCCGCCGGCGCATCCGCGTCATAAACCGACGACGGCCCGCCCGACAGGATCAGGCCAATCGGCTTGAGAGCCTGAATCTCCGCAAGAGGAACGGTGCAGGGCAGCACGACGGAAAATACGTTCTGCTCGCGAATCCGCCGGGCAATCAGTTGGGTATACTGCGACCCGAAATCGAGAATGACAATTGTTTGGGTGTCCACATTTCAGTGTGTCAGGACGCGCGCCCGGATGTAAAGAACCCTCTTTTGTGAACCCAAATTACGCTATGATTAAGCTGATTTCGAGGTGAACAGCAATGAGTGACGCGAAAACAAGCAGGAAAGGCGCCGCAACAGGAAGGATGACGTTGCCCCCAGCTCGCATGAGTGCGCGTGAGTCAGCGCTGGCTATGGCGCTCCGCAAGGTTGACATGAAAGGCGCGGTACAGGCTGCTTTCGCCTTCGCCAAGGATATGTTCCCTGAGGCAAAGGATCTTCGGCTCGAGGAAGTGGAAGCGAAGTCTGGCGGCTGGTCCGTGGTTGTTTCCTTCACGACAGGAGAACCTGGAACCTTGTCTCAGGTCATGGGCGGAGGAGCGCCTCGGCTATTCAAAACAATAGCCATTGATTCTGAGAGTGGTCAGGCACAGTCTTTGAAGGTCTGGAAGCAATGAGTTCTTACCAGGAACTTCTGATCGACAAATTCAAGACCAAGGGCATACTGATCGATGCAAATCTGGCGCTTCTTTATCTGGTTGGCAGCTACGATCTGCGACTAGTCGGAGATGGAAAATACAATAAGCTTTCCAAATACAATACGGAAGACTATCAATTACTGCTTCGCCTCAAGAATGTATTCAAGAAGGCTGTAACCACGCCTCATGTTCTGACGGAGGTAAGCAATCTCACGAGTGACCTGCCCGAAAAAACGAAGTCCGCATGTTTGAAGAAGTTTTATGAGACATTCGTTGAAATTGACGAACTGCCCATATCAAGCATGAACGCAGCCCAGAGGCCTGATTTCCATTTCCTCGGCCTGACCGATAGTGCCCTTGCAATCGTCTCGGATCAATACCTGATCGTTACCGACGACGCACGGCTTGTCCAAAAGATGACTGAGTCCGGGCTCGAAGCTCTTAACTTCAGCCACCTGCGACGGCATCTCCTATCCGCATAAATTCAGGACGCATCCGCTTCACTCATAGTGATACCGCGCCTGGTGAAATTCCACCCGCTCCCTAATCACACGGTAAACCAGCCGATGCTCCTGCGTAACCCGCCTGCTCCAGAAACCAGCCAGCGCGAATTTAAGCGGCTCAGGCTTGCCGATACCCGCATACGGATCGGCAAGAATAGCCGCTATCAAGTCAAGAACGCGGAGCGCCGTCTTGCGATCCGTCTCAATCCAATACCGCAAATCCTCTTGAAACTTGCTTGAGATCACCGCGACGCGGTCAATTGCCTTGCTCATGGAGTTCGATCAGCTCGCCTTCTCCAAATCAACCAAATGGCGAAGCTCTTCCAAGGTCAAGGCTTCTCCGCCACCTTGCTCCAACTCGCGCACAGACTCAAATAACCGCTCCGCATTCTTCGGCGAGCGCAGCAGGTGCGCCGTTTCCATCAGCCCGGCAAGCTCGTCGGCTGGCACAATCGCCACATCGCGCGCCCCACGCCGCCGCACCACCAGAACCTCCCGGTCGTCGGTCACTTTATCCAGATACGTAGCTAGCTTTTCACGCAACGCCGTGTAAGTGGTTTCAGTCGCCATGAGGAACCTCTCAATCTCAAACGTACAGCTTTCCTGTACGTACCGTCAAGGGCTCCAACCATCGGGACCAATTCGATTCTCAGTTTTCTGGGGAAGAACATAAGAACGCCCCCTGGGGATTTGTTGAGAGGAAAGTCCAACAAATCCATCCAGGAGGCGGCTTGTTGAAGCCAATTCTCAGCCGGTCGAATTCTACCGGAAGCCGTCAGCTCTCTAGGCCCACGTCTTGCCCACGTCCTCCAGGCCTGCCCCGCCCAGATCCTCCGGAGTCATCGCCACCCTGTACTCGACCTCCGCGTTAAGCGCGAGGAAGAAGGGCTCGGCAAGCCGCGCCACGTCGGAGGCTTTCTCCAGATTCACCACCAGGATTGCGCCCCGCTTGCCGTCCCGCTCGCTGAACCACGCGTGTTCCGGCTTGATGGCGCCAAGAATCTGTTTGATCTTCGCGCCGATGGTTCCATTCTTGACGTAGCTGTTGAACGGTTCAATGGGGAATTGAACCAGCATGATCATTCGCATGTCGAACCTCCACGTGCCTGAATTCGTGTTCATCCACGCACGGCACGGAGGCAGAGAATATCACACCCCTGAATCAACTGGCTTCAACTATTTCCGGCCCCAGCGACGACCAGAAGGGGTAGTGTCTTGACGTCTTTGGCGGTTTTCGCCAATTTTCGGAGCGGCAATTTGGCAGCGGAAGTGCCCAATTGCTTCATTGTGTCCATTTTTTCGATTCACGCGCGGAGGCGACATAGATTGAAAAGGTACCTATTTATGCACAGGGGACAAATCACGCGATTGACGGAAGAAATTAGACTTTCCATAATGCACATGGTCCCCCGGGGATTCGAAAGAGAGCATTTATGAATACGCAGGCCGAATATAAAGAGTTCACGAACAGGCTCAAACTGCTGATCAAAAAGCATCCGAATCTAATTACGATGACGCTAAGCAACATATTTACCATGCGGCTGATCGGAAACAAAACGCATGGAGACTTGGCAGAGATCGCTATCGCGGAGTTCGTGAACCAGTATATGTACGATTTCAGGTCGATTCACGTTGGAAAGGACCTCTACCGTGCCAAATCGAAGGAAGAAGATATCAAGATTATAAATGAGATAACGAAAGCTGAATTCCCCGTGAGCTTAAAAGCATATGGCGACGGGCCACTTCAGCTTTCAACGGATAAAAACAGCCTGATGTTCCGAACCCTGAGTGAAGCTGGTCAACTGGACCGACCAGAACAGGTCAAGGCAGTCTTCGATCATGTGGCATTTTCCAGTTTTGCTGAGATAAACGTTCTGCCGCTGATCTACGATGAGGAACGGCAGCGCTGCAACATCCTCGTGTTTGACTATGACACTGCGCTAATACAAACAGCGAAGATTGTTCACGTTTCAGAAGGCCGGGGAAGGAAACATCCTGTTTTTGTGTTTTTGGACTCTAACGACGACTACATCTGCGAGGTCCGGTATGGGGACGCCGCTGCCAATGCTCTTCAACGAGGTTTATGGACGAACACACGAAGAGCGTTGAAGCACTTCGATAGCATTACCGGAGGGTGGATTGACTATTCGCATAACCTTGTCCTCGTAAAGTTGTTTTCCCATGCACTGGTATCATCGAACGTCGGCCATGAACTCGCATTGGAGAAAGTGAAAGAAGACATCGCCGCGCTTAAGCAAAGGTCCGGGATATGAGTGCGCAGGCCCAATTATTTAGTGCTGAGTTGACGTTTGATACGCCTTCAACTCAAGGAATAAAGTATGCGGGGTCAAAGCTCAAGCTGATACCTCAGATTCTGCAACTTGCCCGAAAGGTAAACGCAAAAACTGTCTTCGATGGTTTTGCGGGAACGACCAGAGTATCTCAGGCTTTTGCTCAATCTGGATACGATGTTGTGTGCAATGACCACGCGGTATGGTCTGAGGTCTTTGGAAACTGCTATCTTCATGGCAAACCATCGCGGGAATATAGTGATTTAATTCAACATTTGAATGCAGTTCCGCCAAAAGATGGCTGGTTCACAGAGTTTTACGGTGGCGATTCGGAAAATGAAGACCAGCCGAAGAGGCCTTGGCAGATTCACAATACACGAAAATTGGATGGCATTAGAGAAGAGATCGAAAGAATCTCTCTCGACCCGGTTGATAAGTGCGTGGCGCTGACGAGTTTGATATTAGCCCTAGATCAGGTAGACAGTACACTTGGGCATTTCGTTTCATATCTCAGAGAGTGGTCTCCTCGTTCGTATAAACAGCTTCATTTGCGGATACCAGCGATCATTCGAAACGCATGCACTCAAGATCACCACGTCCACAGGGCAGATATCTTCGATTTGATAGATACAGTCGAGACAGATATCGCATACTTTGATCCACCCTATGGCTCAAATAATGAAAAAATGCCACCGTCACGCGTCCGATATGCCTCTTACTATCATGTCTGGACAAGCGTCTGCCTGTACGACAAGCCCACCCTTTTCGGAAAGGTCAATAGGCGAACGGACACTTCGGACACAGTGGCAAACTCCCCTTTTGAAGACTTTAGAAGGGGCGCCAATGGAAAATTCGTTGCTGTGGACGCGATTAGGAGGCTGCTTGCTTCGACCCGCGCTAAATACATAATTCTGTCTTATAGTTCGGGCGGACGGGCCACTTCAAAAGAGTTGAACGATGCAATTGAATCCTGCGGGGAATTATTGGAAGTGGTTGAGGTTGATTACAAGCGTAATGTGATGGCCGATATGAAGTGGACGAATGAATGGCTCCGAGATGCAGTAGAGCCTAATCGAGAGTTCTTGTTCTTGATCGCCCGCCGATAGCGGACTCCATACTATATCTCGGCGGAAGTACCTGATTCCAAAAGCTGGCGGTTACTGCTTTCAATCAACTCAAATCCAAGATATTGCCCAACTCCCGCGCCATTTCAGTCCCCCGCGTGATAGCCTGCTAGACACTACAGCGCCATCAGATTTTAGCTGTACCAAACTCCGCCCCGGTCTCCGCCCATGGGCAGATTCCCTGCCTGTGAACCTGGCCGGTTGACCGTGTTTCCAAGAGGACATTCCATGAGCCGTTTCCGTTTTGTTCCCATATTGATTCTGGCGGCCACCGCCTTCGTGCCCGGCGCTGCGCTGGCACAGGCCCCCGCAACCCCAAAGACTGACGCTACAAAGCCCGCCCTCCCGGCCGAAACCAAGAGCTTCGATCTCAACGCCATCGACAAGACCGCCGATCCCTGCACCGACTTCTATCAGTACGCATGCGGCAACTGGGTCGCCAACAATCCCATCCCCTCCGACCAGGTCCGCTGGGCACGCTCCTTCTCCCTGCTCCGCGAGCGCAACCGCTACCTGCTCTGGCAGGAACTCGACGAAGCCGCGAAGGCGCCCACGTCCCCGCTGCAAAAGCAATACGGAGACTTCTACGCCGCTTGCATGGACCTGTCTACGGTCGAGAAGAAGGGCATCGAGCCCATCCAGCCAGCCTGGAAACAGATCGGCGGCCTCTCTGCCCCCAGCCAGTTCCCCGCCCTGCTCAGCAGCCTTGAGAACCAGGGCACTCCCGACGGCTTCTTCAACTTCGGCGTCGGACAGGACGAGAAAGACTCCTCCAAGCAAATCGCCGAAATCTTCCAGGGCGGCCTCTCGCTCCCTGACCGCGACTACTACATTGTGGATAACGCTCGCTTCAAGGGCATCCGCGAACAGTACATCGCCCACGTCACCAAAATGTTCTCGCTCGCCGGCGACACGCCCGAGCAGGCCGCTAAAGAAGCCGCAGCCGTCATCGAGATAGAGACCGCGATGGCCAAGGCATCCACCAGCCGCACCGATCTTCGCCAGCCCGAGAACCGCTACCACATCTACACCCTCGTCGACTTCCAGAAGCTCGCGCCCTCCTTCGACTGGAGCGCTTATTTCAAGGCCATTGGCATCGGCCACTTCGACACTCTGAACGTCGCCACCCCCAACTACTTCAAGGCTCTCGACGAGCTCATCAAGTCCGAGCCGCTCGCGTCCTGGAAGAGCTATCTCCGCTGGCACGTCCTGCACGGACAGGCCGGCAACCTGCCCAAAGCCTACTTCGACGAGAACTTCAGCTTCTTCGCAAAGACTCTCGCCGGCCAGCAGGAGCCTGAAGCCCGTTGGAAGCAGTGCTCCAGCATGACCGACCGCGCGCTGGGCGAGGCCGTAGGCCAGGACTGGGTCAAGAAGAACTTCCCGCCCGAAGCCAAAAACAGCATGGACAAGCTCGTTGCCGCTCTCGAAAAATCCCTCGGCGACGACATCAATACCCTGCCCTGGATGTCTGATGACACCAAGAAGGCCGCCGAAGATAAGCTCGCCTTGTTCCGCAACAAAATTGGCTATCCGGAGAAGTGGCGCGACTATTCCAGCATCAAGGTGGACCGCGCCGATCTGCTCGGCAACATCCACCACGCCTCTGTCTACGAGCACAACTATGAATTCGCCAAGCTCGGCAAGCCCGTCGACGAAAAGGAGTGGGGCATGACGCCGCCCACCGTCAACGCCTACTACGATCCGTCAAATAACGACATTAACTTCCCGGCCGGCATCCTCCAGCCGCCCTTCTTCGACTTCAAGATCGACCCCGCCATCAACTTCGGCGGCATCGGCGTCGTCATTGGCCACGAAATGACCCACGGCTTCGACGATGAGGGCGCCAAGTACGATGGCAAGGGCAATCTGCGCCAGTGGCAGACCGACCAGGACCTCAAGGCATTCCAGGAACGCACCGAATGCGTCGCCAGCGAATACAACGGCTTTGAGGCTGCCCCGGCCAAAGGCGGCACACCTGCGCAGTTCCTCAACGGCCACCTCACCCTCGGCGAAAACACCGCCGATAACGGCGGCCTCCGCATCGCCTATATGGCCCTGCTCGATACCCTCGCAGCCCAGGGCAAAACCATCAACGACAAGATCGACGGCTACACCGAGGCGCAGCGTTACTTCCTCGGCTTTGCCCAGGTCTGGTGCCAGAACCAGACCGATCAGGCCTCTCGTCAGGCGGCCCTGGTCGATCCGCACTCGCCCGGCAAGTGGCGCGTCAACGGTTCGGTGCAGAACTTCGACGAGTTCGGAAAGGCATTCGGCTGCGCCAAGGGCAAGCCCATGTACCCGGCAAACTCCTGCCGCGTCTGGTAACCCCGCAGGCAGCCTCAACAAGAACCACGGGTGCCCCAGGTCCCGATTTTGGGACCTGGGAGTGAAATCGCAAAACCCTCCCCTCAGAATCCCAAAGATGAAAGCTGAGAGCTGAGAGCAGAAAGCTGATAGCTCCATCCCCCCGTTGACGTTTCCCGCCTACGGGACGTCAAAACCCCAACCGCTTTTATCAACAGGACCGCAACCCGGACAGGCCAGGGGCCGGGTTGTGTCCAGAACAAAGCTAACCTGAAAAAAACACGCTGATTTACCCAGTCTTTCGCTGAAACTAGGCACAAACAGCCCTTGGCTTTTACAATGCATCAGGGACCCGTCCCAACCCAGCTATGCTGTGGAACTAGCAAACTTGGCGGCGCACGCCTGACCAGGATGAAGGAATCGCATGAAGTTCACGAAATTTGGCAAGGCACTTCTGATGAGCGCCCTCTCTGCTGGCGTTATCCTCTGCGTTACGTCTTGCGTTCGTAGTTATTCGGTCGGCTATTTGTATGTCACAGGCACGGTTACGGCCCAGTCCTCTGGTGACGGAATTATCAGCGGCTACAGCATCGACCACAATACCGGCTTCCTGACGCCCATCCGTGGTTTGCCCGTTTCCTCCGGCGGCGCCAATCCGGGCCGCGCCGTGCTTATCAGCGGCAGCCGCTTCCTCTACGTCCTCAATCAGGGCGTCAACGCCCAGGGCGGCGCCACCTGCACCACCGCCAACCCCTGCTCGGGCTCCAATATCGAACAGTTCGCCATCGGCGGCAACGGTATCATCACCCCGCAGGAGACCTTCTACACCCAGGGCATCAACCCCTTCCGCCTGGTCGCCGACACCTCCGGCAACTACCTCCTCGTCCTTGACCACGACTCCCCCGACAACACCAAATGCAAGCTGGCGCTCGGCGCCTCGGCCACAGCCTGCGGCGACATCACAGTCTTCCAGATCAACCCCACCACCGGACGCCTTACCCTGGTCGTCAACGCACAGGTCACCTCGTCCAACGGTTCGTCGCTCACCTACTTCCCGGTTCCGGCCAACCCCATCGACTTCGTGCTGTCGGGCGGAAACGTCATCACCCTCAGCGGAACTCCCGCTACCGGCGACTCCGTCTTCCCTTACACCTACTCCGCCTCCAGCGGCCAGTTGACGCTCGGACAGAACAGCTCTCAGCCCCTCGGCGCCTACCAGGCCACGGCCATCGTCAGCGCCTCCAGCGTCCTCTATGTGCTCGACAACGAGCCGGTCACGATCCCATCTGGTGGCAGCTTTACCGCCGGCACCTATCCAAGTCAGTTACTGCCCTTTACTGTCGGCTCCAACGGCGCCCTCCAGGCCGAAACCGGAGGCGCCATTCCCAACGCCACCACTGTGACCAATCCCATCTACATCATGGTCGAGTCCAAGGGCAAGTTCCTCTATGTCGCAAACCAGGGAAGCAACGTCACCGGTACCAACGCGCAGAGCGGGATCACCGGCTACTTCCTCACCACCTCGCCTTCCTACCAGCTCAGCTTCCTGTCTCCCCCCACCTATGGGTCGGGATCTGGGCCGCAGTGCCTCGTCGAGGATCCTTCCGATCAATTCATTTACACCGCCAACTTCGCGGATTCGACCATCACAGGCCGTGCGGTCGACCCCAACGACGGCGTACTCAACCCTCTCAAAGTGGCCAGCAGCTACAAACTCCAGGGGCAGGCCAACTGGTGCCTCGTGGACGGCCGTACTAACTAGCGCTGTGAAGCCGCCGTGCCTGGCGGCTGTTGTCGGCGGGCGGTTGGCTCTAGGCCAGCAGGCTCGCCAGGCCCCCGGCTTCAGTTCCGGGGGCAGCCGTAAAGAACGTAGCCGAATGCCGGGCGTGGCTTTTCTATGCGCGCCTCGGAGTTCGATTCCAAACCTGATTTTTTGAGGGCCCGCGGTTCCGGCCCACTGACGAAAGATGCGCATGAAGTTCAACAAATCGAGCCAGTTGCTGCTGGTCTCCGCGGCCAGCATCCTGGTCGCCGGCCTTATGTCCGCCTGTGCCACGCTCACCGTGGACTTCGTCTATGTGGCCTGTTCCAAAGCCGCTGGCTCCAACAACTACGGCGAAATCAACATCTTCGAGGTCAACTCCGAGTCCGGGAAAATGCGCCAGATTCCCGCCTCCCCCGTCCCCTCCAACGGACGTAACCCCGTTGCCGAAGCAGTCTCGGCTGACAATGCAAACATCTTTGTCGCCAACAGAGACGACAACAACATCGTCCAGTTCATCGTCGGCAGCGATGGTAAGCTCTATCCCTACAACACCGTCAATACCCCGGGCATCTACCCCATGGCCCTGGCCGCCAACGCATCCAGCCTCTTCGTCGTCGATACCTACCAGCCGCTGCCCACCTGCTCCACCGCAGCCCCCTGCTCCGGTTCCATCGGCGTCTTTCCCCTCACCGCCGCCACCAAGACCACTCCGATCACCATCAACCCCGCCGTCTCCAACACCAGCGTGAACGGACAATACTGGCCCCTCGCCGTCGCCGGCAAGACTTCAGACGTCATTGTCCCCACCGCGGTCAACGTCCTCCCTTCCGGCTCCTACGTCTACGTCACCGCCTATGACTCCACCGTGACCCCCAATGTCGGCTACGTCTTCGCCTTCACCGTCGGCTCCGGCGGCGCCCTCAGCGCAGTCCCAGGTTCGCCCTTTGCCGCCGGCGTCATGCCCTCGGCCATCGCCAGCGACTCCAAAGGCAAATACCTCTACGTCACCGACATGACCAACGGCAATATCCTCGGATACTCGGTTGCCTCCGGCGCCCTGACGCAGCTCAGCGGTAGCCCCTTCCCTGCCGGCAACGCGCCCAGCGCCATCATCGTCGACCAATCCTTCAACTACGCCTATGTCGCCAACTCCATCGATTCGAACGTGACCGCCTACTCCATCAACAACGGCGTGCTCTCCCGCGTCGGCAGCTACGCCACGGGCTTGCAGCCGGTTGCCATCGGCATCGATCCCTCCACAGCCCATTTCCTCTACACCGCCAACTTTCTTGGCAACAACGTCTCCGGCTTTGAGTTGAATCAAACCGACGGCACTCTGGTGTTGTCGCAAAACTCCCCCTACACGTCCAACATCCAGCCCACTGCCGTCGCGGCCATTCCGCACAACGGCACCGGCTCAGGCGTGCACTAAAGGGAACCAGTCTCCTTGGCTCTCTTAACCGGGAGCCCATAGCAACACCCCGTACCGGCCTTTTACAATACTTACGGGGCAACCTAAACGAGTTTTTCTGGGCCTGCAACCTGATCGCCCGCAACGAAGGAAGCGCATGAAGTTCAGCAAATTGAGCCAGCTCGTCCTGGTCTCTTGTCTCGGCCTTGTGGTGGCCTCTCTCCTGACTGCCTGCCAGTTAGTCACCGTCGACTTTGTCTTCGTCGCAAGTTCCTCCGGCTCCGGATCGGGAAGCACCGGGCAGATTCAGACATTCTCCGTCGACTCGCAATCAGGCGCCCTGCGCCAGGGTGCGCCCACTGTCTCCTCAGGCGGCGTAGGCCCCGTGGCCATTGCCGTCACCGGCAACTTCTACCACCTCTATGTCGCCAACGCGGCCAGCAAGAACGTGGTCCATTACACCATCGCCACCAACGGCGTGCTCACTGCGGCGGATACCATCACGTTACCCAACACGCCCGTTGCCGTAGCTGTCAACGCTGCCAGCACCTATCTCTATGTCGTCTCCGGAACCACCTCCGCCACGTTAACCGAGTATCCCCTCTCTACCCAGGGCGTTATCGGCACCGCTGCGGCGCAGCAGGCCCTTACCCTCCCCGCAAACTCGGGTGATTCCATCGTGCCCACCGGTGTCGCCGTCCTGGCCAACAACAACGAAGTCTATGTCTCGGCTTATGACGCTTCGGCCTACAACCCCGGCGGTTCAGTCTCCAGCACCGCCAATCCGGGTTGGGTCTTCGGCTTCGCCGTCAACTCCTCCGGTGTGCTCACCGCCACCACCAACAGCCCCTACAAGGCTGGCGTCAAGCCCAGCGGCCTCACCGGCGACCCGGTCAACCGCTTCGTCTACGTCACCGACTACGCCTCCAACCAGCTCATCGGTTATTCCATCCAAACCGATGGCTCCCTCAACTTCCTGGTCAATGGCCCCTTCAAGACCGGCAATCAGCCCTCCGGCATCGTCGTCGACCCGCGCGGACTCTACATTTACCTTACCAACGCGCTGGATTCCGACATCTCCGGCTACTCCATCGCCCTGCCGACAGGCTCGCCTTCAGCCATCGTCAACAGCAACAGCAGCCTCGTCTACGCAACCGATACGCAGCCGGTAGCCATTGCCATCGAGCCTGCACTCGGACGCTTCATCTACACCGTCAACCATCTGGGCAACTCGGTCTCCGGCTTCCGCCTGAACCCCGACAACGGCTCGGTCACTTCAAATCAGGCGACCCCCTACCCCTGCGGCGCAAACCCAACTGCCATAGCTATCGTTCCCCACGGAAACCACTCCGTCCAGTCCGTTACGCCGTAAACCCTCCACTCGCTTCAACAAAAAGCCCAGCCTCCCCGGCTGGGCTTTTTGCTGTACTCGAAATACTCCGGCCCGGCGCCCCACCCTCGCCATCCCGAGCTCTCCCAAGAGGCTGTCATCCTAAGCGAACGGGGCCCCAAGCGCTTTTCAGTCTCCCACCGGCTTCCCCGACCCGCGGGGAATGAAACTGTGCCCCATCCATCGGACGTCTTTGTTTTTGTCCGATGGGTGGGAATCTGTAGGACTTCATGACGACATCGCGTTTTGTTGAACTTGCATTTTTGTTTCTTTTCAGCGTGGGGGTGGTGAGTCGAAGGATCTGCTGTTGCTTTTCAAGCAACTTCGGAGACAGGCCCTAGGGTGGGATAGAAAAACACTCAACCGGACCGCTTTTCCATTCCCCACCTTCTGCTTACAATTACCCCCCAAGAGCGCACAATGAATCCATGGACATCTCCATCGAAATCCTTGCAACCCACCCGCACAGCCCTTCTATTCCCTATTCCCTGCCCTACCCCTCCCCCTCTTTTCCTGTGAAACTGTGACATCCGTCTTAATCAACAGAAAATAAACCTCTTACGCGCACAGAACCCGTTATCATCTGGTCACTAGCGACCATCCCGGCTAAATTCATAACCAACACAAAAAAAAAGACTTGCAAACAAAGCAAGCCTCAGCGTCAACTACAAATTTTCGAGGATTTATGCCAAAAAAATGAGCCTCATCGCCCGCAAACCGGGGTAAGCCCGCCTTTTCTGCATCCCAGGCAAGGCCCTGCGTGAGCCACGAGCCGAGATCTAGCGAACCATGAACGGCGTAACCTCGGTCCCCGCCCGCGTGAATTCAAACTCCAGAACCCACACACGAACAACCGCTTGTCCGCCTGGCTGCGCGGACCGGAACTTCCATTGCCACGCCGCATCCTGTGCCGCCCTGGCAAAATACCGGCTCCGTCCCTGCGACTCAAACGCCGCATTGGAAACATTGCCAGCCGCGTCGACCGTCACGCGTATCCGTACATTGACCTTGCCTTGGATCGACCCTTGCGCCGCGGGCAGAATCTCCGGCATCACCCGCTTGCTCACCGCGCCCGCCGTCGCCGTCGTCGTCTGTGCGCCATCGGTCTCCGGCGTTCGCTCCACGGCCTCAGGAGCCGCGACAGTTGGCAATGGCTCCTGCACCGGAGCCGAATCCGCTGCCGCCGCCTGCTCCGGAGCCTGTGTCCCGGCAGGTTTCCCAGCCACCGGTTTCTCTTGCCCAGACGCCACGGGTCCCTGCTGCTGGGATTCAGTCTGCAACGAAGCACCGGTCCCGTGCGGCCGCATATACAGCAGCCCAGCCGCCCCAACCACAACAACTACCAACCCAATCATCGCCGCAACAGGCATTCCGTCCCGCGCCTTGTTCTCGGGCGCCTGCCTCTTCGGCGAAGCCACCGCGGCATTCCCTGCCAAAGCGACCGTCTCCGCCTCAGCCGGTGCAAGCCAGCCTTTAATCTGCTCAAGCGTGCACCGCATCTCCGGGTCCGGCTGCAGGCAACTCCGGGCAATCCCGGCAAACGGCTGCGGAAGGATCGCCGGCGACGCAGGTTCCCTCTCCGCCGACCCGTCCCAAACCGGAAGGCGCTGCGTCAGCGTCTCCACCAGCGTTACGCCCAGCGACCACACATCCGAGGCTGGCGTCAGCGTCCCGGCTGCCGTCTCCGGCGCGCTATAGATGCCTTCTGCAGCCAACTCAGCTCCCGCCGCGCCTGCCCTGCAAATGCTGTCGGCCGAAAGCTTCAACTCGTCGTCCACAACCAGGATGTTTGAAGGTTTCAGGTGGCCGTGCACAAAACCTTTACCGTGCAGCCACGCCAGCGTATCGATCACCGGGCCCAGCATCTCCCGAGTCTCGTCCGGCGTCAGCGCGCGCTCCGGAAGAATCTCGGAGAGAAGCTCGCCGGCATACTCTGAAACCGCGTAGAGCAGCGGCACGCCATCCAGCTCGCAGCGCCCCGTAGCAAGCAGCCGCATCAGGTGTGGATAAGGAAGGTTCGCCGCGACCGCCCAGTCCGCCAGGCGCGCTTCCGAATCGGCATCGGCCTCGATCAGCTTGATCGCCGCCTTCTGCGCCGGAAGACCCGGCAATTCCGTTGCGAAGACGCCGCTTCGTTCCGTGCCGCCCAGCCATTCCAGAAGAGTGAATCTTCCATCAATGACGCGGCCGGCCCAATCTCTCCGAATTGCCTTTGCGTTCATGGCCGAACTCACTCCATCCGTGCACATTCTATCCGAGCCAGATGGCTTCCCATGCCTCAAATTGCAGATTCGGAGCTAGAAAGACAACACCGCGGCCAAGCCCAAGCATCCGGCAAATCGGCCTCGGTCAACGCCCCACACGCATCCACCCGCGCAGCATGCGCTGGGCTGGCTTCTCCACCAGGTGCAGCGCCAACAGCGCCATCCCAACCAGCACCACGTAACTGAGCCATGGGTCAAATCGGTTCAGCCCTGACCAATACCAGACATGCGAATCGTGAATCAGGTTCCAGAAGTTGAAGTGCAGCAGGTAGAGGCAATAGCTGGCCTCGCCCACAAACACCAGCGGCCGCCAGCCCAACCCGTAGGCCAGCCAGTTGTTGCCCGCCAGCCCCAATACAATGCAGCCGAACAGCGGCATCAGCAGGCCATCGTGAATCAGCGCATAGGGCACCAGCGGACCAAGCTCCACAAGCCCGTAAATCCCCGCAAACCCGCCGATCCCCAAAATCAGCCGCAGACGCCCACTCCGCCCGACCATCGTATCCAGGTTGGCCAGCATCACGCCAAAGATAAAGCTGGCCACGTGCGCATAGGGCGTATATTTAAGCGCCCACAGCCAGTGACCGTAGCTGAAGCGGTTCGGATGCGGAATGCCGTCTGGATTGAAGATCATGTAGAGAGCGCCCGGAAGCATGCCCAGGAACCATATCCCCGTCATCTTCCAGAGATAAGGTCCCACGCGCCCAGGCAGCTTCCACCGCGCCAGCCACGGAAAAATCACGTAGTAAAAAGCCTCGGCCGACATGGTCCAGGCCGGCGTGTTCAGAAAGGTGGCAATTGCCGGAATCCAGCCCTGCAGCAGCAGCGGAGACAAAACCACACCCGTCCAGAACATCGCATGCGTATGGCTCCCATACTCCTTCGCCAACTGCCCCCAGCTCAACAGCAGGCTCAGCAGGTAGATGGGATAGATGCGCGTAAACCGCGCCTCCCAGAAGCGCTTCCGGTCCAGCTCCCCGTTCCGCGCCCGCTCGTTGTAGTTATAGCCCAGCACAAAGCCCGAGAGCAGGATGAAGTAGCTCACCGAGATAAAGCCGGCGTCCACCACCGGCGCCATAACGCCAAACCACTGGGGATTGGAAAAATGAAAGAGAACGATATTGACGGCCGCAAAGCAGCGAAGGCCTGTCAGTGCATTCAGCCGGGCTGGCTTACTGGTTTCCACGAGCTGTTACACGTCTCCGGGCTCCGCGAGCCCCAGGCTATTAAGCGGCAAGCCCCCAACTCCGGCAGACACGAGCTGAAAGCTGAAAGCTAAGAGCTAAAAGCTGCTCTTACGCCGTTACCAGCGATCCGACCTTTTCACCCATCACCACTCGCAGGATATTCCCCGGCTGGTTCATATTGAAGACGATCATCGGCAGGTTGTTGTCTTTGCACAGGCTCACCGCCGTCAGGTCCATCACTTTCAGCCCTTGGCGCAGGATCTCCATGTAGGTGATCTCGTCGTACTTCACCGCATCCTTGAACAGCACCGGGTCGGCATTGTAGACGCCTTCCACCTTGGTGCCCTTCAGCAGCACGTCAGCCTTGATCTCCATCGCACGCAGGCTGGCCGCCGTATCCGTCGAGAAGAACGGGTTTCCGATGCCCGCGGCAAAAATCACCACGCGCCCCTTTTCCAGGTGACGCGTCGCGCGGCGGCGAATATACGGCTCCGCAATCTGATTCATGAACACGGCGCTCATCACCCTGCATTGCACGTTGCGCTTCTCCAGGGCGTCCTGCACGGCGATGGCGTTAATGACCGTCGACAGCATGCCCATGCTGTCGGCTGCTACCCGGTCCATCTCTTTGGCCTGCTCTGCGACGCCGCGGAAGAAGTTGCCTCCGCCCACCACCACGCCGACTTCCACGCCCAGGTCATGAATCTCGGCCAACTCGCCGGCAATCTCCGACACTTTTTCCGCGTCAAGGCCGAACCCGCGCGTGCCCGCCAGCGCCTCGCCCGAAAGCTTGAGTACGATCCGTTTATACATGTCTTTCCGAGTATCGCATATCAGCCGGAACGCCCGCAGGCAGGCCTTCCTGGCCCGGCGCGGCTTCCTTTTCTTTTACGGGCTCGAACGCACGGCGATTAGAAAACAGCCCCGATACAACCATGTGGCCGAGTTGGCCACAGAGCGTTTCCTGAATTAATCCCCAGCCGCGCCCGTTTCCAAATCAGGAATCTCCAACACCGATTTCGTTGCCTTCAAACAGGGTTACTCTCTGCTGCTGCCTAGACTTACGTTATTCGGCATTGAATGAACGGCAGGCAAGCAATGGTGGTCAGAACGCAAAGCAAGGGACGCCAAATCACTGGGTTGCAGGTGGGCGTAAACAACGTTCGGCGATATTTCCCCAAAGGCGCCGCAGTCATCGAGATCCAACTCGATCACCTTCAGATCCTGTGCTCCCTGGAACCCGCTTTCTGGCAAGACGAGCCAGAAATCCACGATCCCCGCCTGAGTGCCTGGCTCGCGTCAAAAAACTTTCATGAGAAGCCAAGCCGAACCCCTGTCCCACTGGCGATGATTCCCAATGGCAAGAACTCCTTCCGCCTGCGCCCCATCTCGATGAACGGCCTATCACGCTACAAGCCGGCATCCGACCCCTTCAACGCCGCCTGAGGCACGCCCGCGCCTGCTCCCGCCCCCCTCTCCAGGACCATCAACTGTTTTGCCCATCGCGCGTCCCCATCGCGTGTATTGATAGACTCGAGATGCCATGACCGACACCTTTTCCATCGCCCAACTGCAAAAGATCGTCGAGCGGCATTTCGCCGCAGGACCTGCCGCCATCGGCGACCCCGCCGCCATGACAGCCTTCCATTCGCTCCTCTCGGCGCTGGAGGACGGCGAAGTCCGCGCCGCTTCCCCTGATCCGGATTCGCCCACCGGCTGGCGTGTCAACCCCTGGGTCAAGCAGGGAATCCTGCTCGGCTTCCGCCTCGGCGCTCTGCAGGAACTGCCCTCCGGCGGCCTCTCGTTTATCGACAAAGGCACCTATCCGGTCCGCCATTTCGGCGCCGCCGACGGCGTCCGCATCGTCCCCGGCGGCTCTTCCATTCGCTCCGGAGCCTATGTTGCGAAAGGCGTCGTCTGCATGCCCCCCATGTACATCAACACCGGAGCCTACGTGGACGAGGGCACCATGGTCGACTCCCACGCCCTGGTAGGCTCCTGCGCCCAGATCGGCAAGCGCGTCCACCTCAGCGCCGCCGCGCAAATCGGTGGCGTGCTCGAGCCCATCAACGCCAGCCCCGTGGTCATTGAAGACGACGTGCTCGTCGGCGGCAACTGCGGCGTCTACGAAGGCGCCATCGTCCGCAAAGGCGCCGTGTTGGCCGCCGGAACCATCCTCACCCGCGGCACCCCGGTCTTCGATCTCGTCAACGGCACAATCCTGCGCGCCACCGACGAGCGGCCGCTGATCATTCCTGAGGATGCAGTCGTGGTGCCCGGCTCGCGCGCCGTCAACAAAGGCAAGGGGCGGGAGTGGGGTCTCAGCCTCTACGCCGCCGTCATCGTAAAATACCGCGACGACAAGACCAGCCTGAGCACAACCCTCGAAGATCTGCTGCGCTAGGCGACCGGGCCCCAAAGAACCGAATCTGAGCAACAATGACCATCCCCAGGGCTTCCATGTCCAGTACGCTCTCCTTGTCTCGTCACCGGTTTGCTCTCGGAACCACGAGATAAAAGGAGATATAAATCATGACTCTCAATCGGCTGGTAGTACCGGCAATTGCCCTTTTCCTGGGTGCCACGGGACTGGGCGCCGTACAGGCATCCGGCGTGGCCCTGGGGCAGCCTCTTTCCGCCTACGGACAGGATCGCGGCGCCTGGGATACACCTCCGCAGGAATTGCAGGAGATCCAACGCCAGGGCTTTCACGATGGCATCGAAGGCGCGCGCAAGGACTTCGATAATCACCGCCGGCCCGATGTAAACAACCGCGATGAGTATCGCGATCCACGGGTTCCGCCGGGCCAGCGTGAAGCGTATCGCGACGGCTTTCGCCGTGGTTACGAACGAGGTGCGTCACATTTCATGGGCGGGCAGCCGATGGGCATGCCTGAACAGCAAATGCGCGAACCCGGCCACGAGGGCCATGACATGGGTCCGGGCATGAGCATGGATCAGGGCACCGATATCCAACGCCGTGGCTTTCACGATGGCATGGATGGCGCACGGAAAGACATGGACAACCACCGCCGCCCGAACGTGAACAACCGCGATGAGTATCGTCATCCGAATGTTCCGCGCCAGGCGCGCAACGAGTACCGCGATGCCTTCAAGCGCGGCTACGAACAGGCCATGTCCCACCAGATGGGTGAGCCCGACCACCGTTAGAGCAGTTTCACCATTGGTGTAGCACAGCTTTGAAGGGTACGGGCTTTACAGGCTGCGGAAAAACTCGTCTTGGGAGCAAGACTTCAAGGCTTTGTAACAGGGCACGACTTTAGTCGGGCCGTAAATGCCGCAAAATCAATGCGGGCTTTAGCCCCTGCAAATTTTCCTTCCGCGCATAAATCAAATACATGCCTTTTTCCGCAGCCTGTTTAGCCCGTACGTCCATCTCAACAACAGAAACGCAGGCTCTAGCCCCCGAGGGAATGCTGATCTCTCTATAACATTCCTGAAGCTGCTCTAAGCTTGCGGCTCCCAGCCTACTTGAACGGCTTCACCGCGGCGGGCAGGTCCGCGCCCACCTGCCCCGTCGCGATCTCTGCCACGTAATAATTCTCCCCGCGAATGGGACATCCAGCCAGGCGCCGCAACATGGCGAGCTGGCCCACGTGCGTAAGTGCATCGGCCACCGGCCCCTGAAAAAGCCGATCGAGCGGCGCATGGATCCTCCCGCCAGACACAAGATACGCGTCGAAAGCCTTTAGCATCGCAAAGAACCGGCGCTGCTCCTCAGCCCAAGGCAGCGGCTCGGAGTTATGCCAGCGCTGCTTGCCTTCGGCCATGCTCAGCGCCCAGTCGAACAGGTCGCCCATGTGCGCCAGTATCCGCGCTGGCGTCCGGCCCGCCCCATCAAATCCGGCAAAGCTCTCCGGAGAGTCTTCCAGGGCCCGCGCGGCCCTGTAAGCCAGGGTCGCCAGTGTGTGGCGTAGCAATTCACGATCAGAGTTCATACCGCAAAACTACACCGCAAAACGCTTTCCACGCAATTAGGCGCAGGGGGCGATTCTCTGATAAACTTGAAGTTCTGAGTTCAACCGCAGGAAGAGACTATGTCCATACATCCAGTTATGCAGCGCCTGGCCGACAAGCTGAAGCGCACCGATCTGCCCACTTTCGTCCCCGGCGACCAGGTTCGCGTCCAGGTAAAGATCAAGGAAGGCGATAAAGAACGCCTCCAGGCCTTCGAAGGCCTCGTCATTGCCATCAACAAGGGGCCCCAGGGCACCTTTACCGTTCGCAAGATGAGCTTTGGGCAGGGGGTCGAGCGTATCTTCCCCTTCAACTCCAAGGTCATCGACAGGATCGAAAAGGTCCGCAGCTACAAGGTGAGGCGCGCCAAGCTGTTCTACATTCGCGGACTGCGCGGCAAGGCTGCCCGTTTGCGCGAAGTAGACCGCGTAACTGGCAAGGTTCGCGCGTAAGTTCGCACCGGCAACCCGTTTTTCTGCGGGACCTGTTTTTTCAAAAGCCCCCGGCCCGCACGGCTGGGGGCTTTGCTTTCTATACTGAATTCATGGCGATTATCTGTGGCTGGACGCTCGAAGAGGCTGCGCGCGGCCGTGGAGCCATGCGCATCGCAGGCATCGACGAAGTTGGCCGCGGTCCCCTCTTCGGCCCAGTCGTGGCCGCGGCAGTCATCCTCCCCAAAGGCTGCCACCTCAAAGGCCTCACCGACTCGAAAAAACTCTCAGAGAAAAAACGCAACGAGCTGGACCGTGAAATCCGCCTGAACGCCGTATCCTGGGCCATTGCTGCGGTCGATGCCGAAACCATTGACCGCATCAACATCCGCCGTGCCTCGCTCGAGGCCATGCGGCGGGCCGTCGAGCAGCTTGCCCTCAGCCCCGATTTCCTCCTCATCGACGGCCGCGACACCATCGCATGGGACTGCCCCCAGCAAGCCGTCATCAAAGGCGACGCCACCAGCTTTTCAATTGCCGCCGCCAGTGTCCTCGCCAAGGTCCACCGCGACCGCCTTCTGGTCGAGCTAGACGCCCAGTATCCCGGCTACGGCCTCGCCCGCCACAAGGGCTACGGCTCCCCAGAGCACCTCGAAGCCCTCGCCCGCCTCGGCCCCACCCCCCTGCACCGCAAGACCTTCCGCCCCATCTCCCAATCCGCTCTCCTCTTCGACTGATTCCGCGGACTCAAACCACCGCTAGCGCCCTCCGCCGCCGATTCCAAGCCGGGTGCCCCAGGTCCGGTTTTTCGGACCTGAGAATCCATGCAGCCAACCAGCGGATCCGGTCCCGCCCGACTTCACAGAAAGCTCAGTGCCCCATCCAAACCGCGTTCTTTGCGGTTTGGGTGGGAAAACATGCACTCAACTGGGCTGCTTTTCCACTCCCCGTCGTTTACCGAAAATTACCCCCAAAAAGCGCACAATCAATACATGGACATCTCCATCCAAATCGTCGCCGCCACCCGCCCAGCCTTTCTGATCCCTGTTCCCTGCCTTACCCCCTCCCCCCTATATCCTGTGAAACTGTGACATTTCAAGAAAGCCATAGAAAACAAACTACTTACACACCGGGACCCCGTTACCATTGAGCCAATAGCCGTCGCCCCACATTAGGCCGTAACCAACACAAACAAAAAGGCTTGCCCGCAGAACACGCCTCATCGTCAACTACGGATTTTCGCAGATTTATGCGCAAAAACTGAGGCTGATCGCCCTCAAACCGCCGCCGCGCGCGCCCTGCGCCGCCACTTCAGCAACGGCCTCACTCCCAGCAGCACCACCAGCACCAACGTGTAAGGCGCCGGAGACATTACGCCCGTCTTCACCTTCCACCAGTAGTGCACCATAGCCGTAATCGCCGCCAGATACACCAGCATGTGCAGCCGGTTCCAGTTCTTCCCGCCCAGCTTGCGAATCGCCCACGTTGTCGAAGTAGCAGCCAGCGGCAGCAGCAGCAGCCAAGTCGTCACGCCCATGATGATGAACCGCCGCTTGGTCACATCCGTCTTGATCGTCGTCAGGTCGAAGCCTGCATACAACCCAAGCCACGTAAGCATATGCAGCGTAGCGTAGAAAAACACGAACAGCCCCAGCAGCCGCCTGAACTTGATCAACCAGCTCAGCCGCGGCGACAGCGCGCGTATAGGCGAAATCGCCAGCCCGCCAGCCAGCAGCCAAAGCGCCGTCAACCCCGTAACCGACGCAATCTCCGCCGTCTGATCCGGCCCAGGCGCCGCGTTCACCAGCTTCAGCGCCAGCGACCCCAACGGCAGCAAGCATCCAATCCAAACCACTGTCTTCAGCACAATCAAAGTCGAACGCGTCATGTCTTCCAATCAAGCAGAGTTAGCGGGATGAGCGAGCCAACAAATCAGCACCATCGTGCATCAGAGCCTGTTCCCTGTTCCCTGTTCCCTGTTCCCTGTTCCCTGTTCCCTGTTCCCTGTTCCCTGTTCCCTGTTCCCTGTTCCCTGTTCCCTGTTCCCTGTTCCCTGCTTCAGAAGTACTTCTTCAAATCCATCCCGTTATAGAGCGACGCCACCTGTTCTCCATACCCGTTAAACATCAGCGTCGTCCGCCGCTGCGCATAGAACGGCAACCCGATCCGCCGCTCCGTCTTCTGGCTCCACCGCGGATGGTCCACATTAGGATTCACGTTCGAGTAGAACCCGTATTCGTTCCGCGCCTGATCGTTCCACGTAGTCGGCGGCATCTTGTCCACAAACCGCACCGTCACAATCGACTTGGCCGACTTGAACCCATACTTCCACGGCACCACGATCCGTACCGGCGCACCGTCCTGGTTGGGCAGCACTTCGCCATAGAGCCCAAACGTCAGCAGTGTCAGCGGATTCATCGCCTCATCCATCCGCAGCCCTTCGCAGTAGGGCCAGGCGATGGTCGCATCCTGCCCATACCATTTCTCCACATGCCGATCGAAGTACGAGAGGAACTGGACATACTTTGCCGACGGCAGCGGATTGCACTGCTTGATGAACTCTGACAGCGAGTAGCCGACCCACGGAATCACCATGCTCCAACCCTCGACGCAGCGATGGCGATAGATGCGGTCTTCCAGCGGCCGCAGCTTCAGCAGCGCCTCAATATCGAAGGTCAGCGGCTTCGCGACCTTGCCTTCCACCTTCACCGTCCACGGCCGCGTAGGCAATCCGCCCGCATTTTTGGCAGGCTGATCCTTATCCACTCCGAACTCGTAGAAGTTGTTGTATGTGGTGATGTCCTGGTAACTGGTGAGTTGCTCGCCGGTCGTGGTCAACGGACTCTTCACAGTCTGCAGCTTGGTTCCCGCGTGCGCGGCCATGTCTGGATCGAAAATGCCAGCCAGTCGTTCCGCACCCAACACAGCCGCTCCCGCTGCTGCGGCGCCGCGCAGAAAGCGCCGGCGATTAAAGTACTCAGCGTAGTCGTCCTTCGACGTGATTTCGGACGAGGGAATATCAGAGGGTTTACCGATGAGCATGTTTTGACCTCGCACGGGGAAACGAACGCTTGTGACCATTAGACATAACAGAGGGGGCACGCGTCACAAAAATCTGTGGCTCCTCTCAAAAAACTGTCAGGGGCACCAAAAGCCGCCGAAACTTAGTCGGTTCGCAAAAACGGCCATTGCCCCAGCCGCCTGGCGCGGAAAAGATAAATCCCCGTGCCGGAAACGGCGATGAGCGCCGCCACCGCCAGCCCGCCCAGAGCGTGGCTGCGATTCAGCAGGATAAACAAGAACCCAGCAATCGCCACCAGTGGCGGCAGCGGATAAAGCGGAATCCTGAACGGCCTCTCCAACTCCGGCCTCTGCACGCGCATCAGCATCACGCCCGCCTGCTGCAAAAAGAATTGCAGCAGTATCCGCGTAATCACCAACATCGTAATCACCTGCGCCAGCGAGAAGAAGCAGAACGCCGCGCCCACCACGCCCAGCGCCACCAGCGAACGGTGCGGAATGTGATGCTTGGGATGAACCGCCGCAAGATAGCTGAAGTAGTTCCCATCGCGCGCCGCGGCATAAGGCACACGCGAGTAGCCAAGCAGCAGCGAGAAAACCGAAGCAAACGCCGTCCAGATAATCAGCGCCGCCATCATGTATCCAGCCCAACTGCCGAAGGCCGAGTGCGCAATCTCCGCCACCAGCCGCACCCGCACCAGCGCGCTTTCCCCCGTATGCGCCGCCGCATCGCGCAGCGATGGCAGCACCGCCAGATTCATCGTCACGTAGAATGCGGCCACAAACAGCACGCTCAGCAGAATCGCCCGCGGAATCGTCTTCTCCGGCCGCCGCACCTCGCCGCCCAGAAAGCAGATGTTGTAATAACCCCAATAGCAGTACGTCGTCAGCAGCGTCCCCTGCGCCAGCCCGCTCATCGCCGCGTGTGCGGAGAGTACGGGCGCAACCGGCATTTGAAAACCGCCCGTGGCCGCGGCGTGCGCAAAGCCGGAGACAATCACGCCCGCAATCGAAATCAGCACGCCGACAAACATCACCCACGCCATCCACGTCACCGTCTTCAGGTTCCGATAGAGCAGCCACGTCATCATCAGGCAAGCGGCGGCAGCGGCAAAGTTCGAGTAGTGCAGCATCGGCAGCGCCGCCACTGGCGTCCCATCCAGTCCCGGCCAAAATACTCCCAGAAAACTCGACAGCCCAATGCACCCCGACGCAATCGACAGCGGCGCTGAAAAGCTCAACTGCCAAACGTAGAGAAAGCTAAGCCAGTTCCCCGCGCGATCGGGCCCATAGATTTCGCGCAAAAAAGCGTAAGAGCCACCCGCCCGCGGAAACGCCGCCCCCAACTCAGCCCACACCAGACCATCGGCCACGGCAATCACCGCGCCCAGCACCCAGGCCCACACCGACAAGTGGAACCCCGCCGCAGCAATCACCAGCGGCAGCGTGATGAACGGCCCCACCCCGATCATCTCCAGCATGTTGAACAAAACAGCCGAGCGTAGACCAATGCGGCGCTGAAGTGTTGGCGATTTGGCCGGCGCGATAGAAGAATCGATCATAAGAAGGCTAGAGCGTCTCTCCCTTTGATATAAAGTTTTGGGTGCCCCAGGTCCGGGGCCCCCAAGGACAGGCTTTCGTCCTTGGGGTGGAGGCCCCTCGCATTTGGGGACCTGGGAACGTGAAATCGAAAAATCTCCCTCTACGGCAAATAGGAGAGATGCCCTGGCTCTCTGCACGAAGTACAGATTTGAAGGGTACGGGCTTTAGCCCGTACATGCATACTGCCCAATTGATGTGAGCTTTAGCCCCTGAGGGAATGTAATCTCCCATTGACTGCTTCAATCGTGCAACACATCAGCGCTCATTGGATTGTAAACTGGCAGCAGACCATGTTCCTTTCCAAGAGAGTTCATACACCCTTCGCCGTGATTCTGGCTGTGTTCTTATGCGCCGCCCCCGCGCCGCTCCTGCTCGCCGCGCAGCAGCCATCGCCTGCATCCGCATCGCATGTGGACCTTCCCCCCACCGAGCCCAGCGCCATCGCACTCCCCTTGCCCGAAGACCGTGGCTATGCAACGCTCGAACAAACCCTCAAGCGCCTCGGCACAACGGCCAGCGTCCTGATGATCGTGGCGCACCCCGACGACGAAGACGGCGCTCTGCTCGCATATCTTTCGCGTGGGCTGGGTGTGCGCGCCACGCTGCTGACCCTGACCCGCGGCGAAGGCGGACAGAACGCCATGACCGCTGACACCTACGACGCGCTTGGCCTGATGCGCACCAACGAACTGCTCAAGGCGAATGAGTATAACGGCGCAAGCCAACTCTGGGGCACCGAGGCGGACTTCGGCTTCTCCAAAACGCAGGAAGAATCTTTCGCACGCTGGGGTCACGACCGCGTGCTCTACGACGCCGTACTTGCGGTGCGGCAGGTAAGGCCGCAAGTCATCGTCGCCACATTCCTTGGCGGAGTTTCCGATGGCCACGGCCAGCATCAGGTCTCCGGCGAAATCGCGCAGGAGGTCTTCAAAGCCGCCGGCGATCCCAAGGTCTTTCCCGAGCAGCTCAAAGACGGCCTGCAGCCATGGCAACCGCTGGCCATGTACTCCCGGACCCCGTTTGCGCGCATCACCAGCAACGGCATCTTCGACTACGCAACCGGCAAGTGGGCGCCGGCGCGCTTCCACAACTACATCACCGGCGAATGGACCACCGGCGCTCCCTCGACCGACGCGGCCATGCCCACCGGCACATGGGACCCAGTTCTCGGCCGCAGCTACACGCAGATTGCGCGTCAGGGTTGGGGCGAGCAGAAATCGCAGAACGGCGGAGCCAATCCAACCCTGAGCGGTCCCTCCACATCGAGCTACCACCTGTGGGCCGTGGCGCCTTCAGCAGCCGCAGCTAGCAGCACGAGCGATACGAGTCTCTTCAGCAATCGCAAAGTCAAGATCGACACCCGCCTCGAAGGACTAGCGGCGCTTGTAAAAAACGCTCCTCCATCTTGGCTTTCCGAAGGCCTGCGGCAGATCGATGAAAGCCTCAAGCAATACGAGAACGATTGCCACAACGAGAGCGGCGTAGCCGGCGCACACAAGCTCGCGCCCGTCTACCGCCAGACACTCGACCTCTACGCAAAAGTAAAATCGAGCAGCCTTGATCCCGAAGCCAAGGCAGGACTCGAATTCGAGCTCGCCGCAAAAATCGAGCAATTCCAGTCGGCTCTGAAGGATTTGCTCGGACTGGATCTTGCTGCTGTTACCACCAGCGGCGTAAGCGAGCAGCCTGGCCCCGGCGGCGGCGGAGCAGACGAAACTGCACGCAGCGTTTTTCCAGGCCAGAACTTCAGCGTGCGCGTTCATACGGCAAACGCCACCGGCGCGGCGCAACTGGCGCGCGTCTGGCTCCAGAGCCAAAGTGGCTCTCCCTGGAAAGCTGACGACACAGGCGGAGCCATCGACCCTGCAGCTCCCGTGAACGGCCGGCTCTTCCACGTGCGGGTATCCGAGGATGCTCAGCCCACAGCGCCTTTCTTCTCGCGCCCCTCCATCGAGCAGCCCTACTACGACATCTCCAATCAAGCGTGGCGCGATCGCTCATTTGCTCCCTGGCCTCTCGCCGCATGGGCGGAGTATTCCTTCGACGGCCTGCCGATTCGTCTCGGCCTGGTTGTACAAACGTTGCAGCGCGTCACCGGCCCCGGCGGCATCTATGAGCCGCTCGTCGTGACACCCAAGATCAATCTGCGTATGGAAACCGTGGCGCGCATTCTCCCGTTCGATGGCTCCGCGCTCCCCGTGAAAGTCACGGTCCAAGCGCAGGCCGCGGCCGATGGCGCCGTCACGCTCAAGCTGCCGGAAGGCTGGCACGCCCAACCAGTAGAAGCACAGTTCCATTTGAAAAACCCCGGTGACTCGGCGCCGCTCGTCTTCTCCGTCTCAACCGACGAGGCTGCCGCCGGCGTCTTCAGCATAAAAGCAATTGCGCAGTCCGCTGGACGAAGCTATGAAACCGGTTGGCGCACCGTTGGTTACCCAGGGCTGCAACCCTACAACCAATACCTGCCCGCCGAGTTGAAGACGCGCAAGGTGGATGTAAAGCTCGCGCCCGGCCTCCGTGTTGGCTACGTCATGGGCCCCGGCGACATGGTCCCGCAAGCTATCGAAGAACTCGGCGTTCAACCCCACATACTCAACCAGGCGGAGCTGGCTTCCAGCGACTTTTCCACGTGGAATGTTCTGGTCATTGGAATTCGCGCCTACGCCACGCGGCCCGAGTTGGCCGCCGCTCAGCCGCGCCTCGACGAGTTCGTACGCCGCGGTGGAACGCTCATCGTTCAGTACCAGAGCGAAACCTTCCCTGCCCCGCTGCCGCTCTCGATGGGCCGCGTTCCCGAGCGCGTCGTCGATGAGCAGACGCCCGTCAAGCTGCTCGACCCCGCCAACCCGCTGCTAACCTGGCCTAACAAAATCTCCACCACAGATTTCGACGGATGGGTCGAAGAGCGCGGCCACTCGTTTCTCGATTCCTGGGACCCAGGTTACACGGCGCTTACCGAGACCGCCGACGAGGGGCAGGACCCGCAGCGCGGCGGCTTGCTTGTAACTCATCCCGGCAAGGGAACCTATATTTATGTTGCCTATGCTTTATATCGCCAGTTACCCGAGTTAGTGCCTGGTTCCTACCGGCTACTAGCTAACTTGCTTAGTGCCGGTGACAGCGCGAAGCAATAGAACATCTCTTTATGGACAAGTTTTTATAAGTCTTTGGCGCGTTCAAGTGCCATGAATTAATCACAGATAATTTTGTTAAAAATTCGTGAATTTACGCTTTTCTAAGAAACACGCCTGCGCTTTCACCGGCAAATGTGTGTAAGTAAGTCACTACGTTAAAAATATGTAAATTCGTCAAATCTTCATCAAACTCTGCGACTCTTAAATTCGGAACTAGGGAACTGTGCCCGTGCGAAATTTTTCACCGGCGGCCCGTGTTCTTCCTGCTTACCGAGAGGTAAATCGTACGGCTTTATTTGGCACTATTCGGGAATGCGGAAACACATTGCGTTCGATGCGCAAGACCCTTGATCACGATCCAATTCGATTTGAGAGGACAGAAGAGGCACCATGAACTTCAGACTCAAGACTGCTGCCGCAGGACTGCTCGCGGCCACTCTCGTTGTTTCCTTCGCCTACGCCAGCGACCCAACTCCGCCGGCAAAGAAGCACGCTGCAACCAAGAAAGCCAAGACGCCTGCGGGACCAACCGTCGAGCAACAAATTCAGGATATGCGCAAGGAGTTCCAGGGACAGATCGACGGCCTGAAGAGCAACCTCGCTGACAAGGATGTCCAACTGAAGCAGGCGCAGCAGTCCGCGGCCGACGCACAAGCTGCCGCCGCTAAGGCTCAGGCCGCCGCCGACGCGCAGCAGCAGGCCACCACGGAAAACACCGCCGCCGTTTCCACGCTCCAGAGTTCCGTGGCCGACATCAAGAACGTGAACGCAACGGTCGTCTCCTCCATCACCGACGAAACCGCGGCAATCAAAAAGTCTATCGCCAACCCCGATGCTCTCAACTTCAAGGGCATTACGATTTCGCCCACCGGCAGCTTCCTGGCCGCTGAAACCGTTTGGCGTCAGGGCGCCACCGGCGGCGACATCAACACGCCGTTCACCGGCGTTCCGCTGGCAAACTCTGACGCTTCAAAACTGTCCGAATTCTTCGGATCAGGCCGTCAGTCCCGTCTCGCTCTGAAGGCTGTAGGCAAATTGCCCAGCATGACTCTGACCGGCTACTACGAAATGGACTGGCTCAGCGCCGGCGTCACATCAAACAACAATCAAAGCAACAGCTACACGATTCGTCAGCGCCAGTTGTGGGCCGATGCGATGTTACACAACGGATGGGACTTCTCCGGCGGCCAGGGATGGTCGCTCGTTGCCGAGACAACCTCAGGCCTCACCAGAGGATCCGAAATCCTTCCCGCCGCAATCGATGCGCAGTACGTAGCCGGCTTCGCCTGGGCCCGCCAGTACAGCTTCCGCGTCTCCAAGAACATCGGCAAGAAGTTCTTCCTCGGCGTTTCAGCAGAAAATCCCGAGACTCTCAACGCCTCAGGGCAGAACCTGCCGAGCAATTATGTGTTCGGTTCTACCGGAACCGGCGGCGGTCTCTACAACCTCAATGCCAACTACTCCTTTAACTACGCCCCTGACCTCGTTGTCAAAGCGGCCTTCGAGCCCGGCTGGGGACATTGGGAACTGTTCGGCATCCAGCGCACCTTCCGCGACCGCATCTATCCCAACGCACCTTTTGCCACAGGCGCCTACAACGACAAAGAGACCGGCGCCGGAATCGGTGGTGGCTTCCGTGCTCCGCTGGCCAACAAAAAGCTTTCCGTTGGCCTGAAAGGACTGTGGGGCCAGGGCGTTGGCCGCTACGGCTCCTCCACCATCGCCGATGTTACCGTGCGCCCGAATGGCCAGCTCTCGCCGCTCCATGGCTTCTCGGCCATCAGCACCATCGAAGTCAACCCCAACCCGCGCACCAGCATCTACTTCAACTACGGCGCGGACTACATTGACCGCGACTATGTGCTCAACGGGACAACGCAAGTTGGTTACGGTACCCGCAGCGTAAACATGTCGGGCTGCGCCACTGAGACCCAGACCGCCACTGCAGGCGCCGGTGGCGCCGCGGCCACCGCCCCGGCCAATTGCGGCGGCAGCAACAAGGACGTCCAGGAGTTCACTGCCGGCTACTGGTATAACCTCTACAACGGCCCCAAGGGCCGTCTTCGCCAGGGCTTCCAATACGCATGGTTCGAACGTGACCTCTGGTCCGGCGCGGGTGGCACCACCAACCCGGGCGGCGGCGCCCACGGCACCGACAGCATGGTATGGACCTCGCTCCGCTACTACCTGCCCTAAACCACGGGCGTTCGAGCACGGCACCAAACAGAAGGGGCAGCCCGCATCGCGGACTGCCCCTTCTGTTTTGCCTGCGCAAGATTTACTCTGCGGCTTCTACGCCCTTGGTCTGCGCCACGGTCCAGTCCGGCGCTCCCACCTTGAAGCGGGCAAAGCGGCGCACGGTAATGTTCTCGCCCAGCTTGCCTACCTTCTGCGCAATCAGTTCCTTGATGCTGATGCCCTGATCCTTGATGAAGGGCTGCTCAAGCAAGCAAACCTCTTCATAGAACTTGGCCATCTTGCCGTCGACAATCTTCTCAATCACCGCCGGCGGCTTGCCGGTAGCAGCTGCCTGGGCGCGATAGATTTCCTTCTCGCGCTCCAGGTCTTCCGGCTTCACATCCTCGGGCCTCACATAGCGGGGATCGCTCGCCGCAATGTGCATGGAAATATCCTTCAGCAGCTCCTGGAAGTCCTCGGTGCGGGCCACGAAATCGCTCTCGCAATTCACTTCGACCAGCACGCCCAGCTTGCCGCCTGCGTGGATGTACGGATACACAGAGCCATCGTTCGTCGAACGGGAGGCCTTCTTCTGCGCCGAGGCCATGCCCCGCTTGCGCAGCACGACAAATGCATCCTCGATATTCCCTTTGGCTTCCTGCAAAGCCTTGAGGCAATCGCCCATGGGCGCGCCAGACTTCTCGCGCAGCTCTTTCACCAGCTTGGCATCAATTTTTTCAGTCACAGTCATCCCTCGCTAAATCCTTTCGAAAATACTCAACCAAAGGTCTGCCACACCGCAGGTGTCGGCAAAAGAAAAGCGTGGCACCTGAACCGGGCGGCCACGCTCGTCTCAGTTTGCGCACTTGCGTGCGCGGAATCGATTAAAGCGCGCCCCCGGCCGCTTCGGCCTCGTCCAGAGCCGCCACGGCGGCAGGCGCCTTGCGAATGCCTCCGCCCAGCGCGGCTTCCAGGTCCACGACCTCGGGCTCGGCTGGCGCGGCTTCAACCGCAAGCTCGGTCTCGGCTGGCGCCGCCTGCTCCTCGGCAAATGCCTTGTCGCCCACCAGGTTCACGCCCTCGGCCGCCGAGTCGGCGATCTTCGAGGTGAACAGGCGAATGGCGCGCAGCGCATCGTCGTTGCCCGGAATCACATAATCCACCACCGTCGGATCGCAGTTCGTATCGACCACCGCAACCACCGGAATCCCTAGCTTGCGGGCTTCCTTCACGGCAATCGCCTCGTTGTTCGAGTCGACGATGAACAACGCGTCCGGCAGCCGCTTCATGTTCTTGATGCCGGCCAGGTTCGCCTGCAAATGCTTGCGCTCCCGCTCCAGCTTGATAACTTCCTTCTTGGTCAGCAGCTCGTAGCGGCCGTCCGTGGCCATGTCGTCCAGTTCCTGAAGGCGCTTCACCGACTTCTGTACCGTTACCCAGTTGGTAAGCAGCCCGCCCAGCCAGCGCTGGTTGATGTAGGGCATGCCCGCGCGCGTGGCTTCTTCGGCCACCGCATCCTGTGCCTGGCGCTTGGTGCCGACGAAAAGAACCGTCTTGCCTCCCGCGCACAGATCGGTAACGAACTTCGACGCGTCCTTGAACAGCTTCAGCGTCTTCTGCAGGTCGATGATGTAGATCCCGTTGCGCTCGCCAAAGATGTATTCCTTCATCTTCGGATTCCAGCGCTTGGTCTGATGCCCGAAGTGAACACCCGCTTCGAGCAGCTCCTTC